>WLWD01001695.1_pt1 | contig 79445 bp, 75 predicted proteins | sample 6712731 | NCBI WGS metagenome assembly WLWD01 (sample SAMN12718690, study PRJNA576275) | sponge metagenome | isolation source: marine sponge | host: Mycale hentscheli | place: New Zealand: South Island, Marlborough, Capsize Point | collected 2014-11-01 | reverse complement strand
TCTGCCTTGGGGGCAAGGAGACAACAGAAGCTCCATCTTCCAAAATAATGACACACGATCCTACCTTGGACAAGCCAGGGGACGTACTAAAATACTCACTCAGCTCAGATAACAAAGAATCAAGATCACACTTTCTATAACCAGTACACACATCACTATCCAAAGAAGTTTTACTAACTAAAAGAGAGTCATCTATGCCGCAGTCTTCGGCAACAACAGTTATGGCATTGGCTTGTAGCGCAGGGCGAGGGGTATACACCTTCAGGTTACACCTGTGGGCAACTTTTACTGGGTGGTCATCACCTTTGGACACTCTGTAAGTTACGTCAGATGACCTACTGACAACAGAATAGGGACCTTCCCATGCAGCTTGTAGGGAAGCCTTGATGCCTGGGATCCTCATGAGCACTAAGGACCCAATCTCTAAAGGTTTGTCACGCACACCCTTTTTAGCACACTCAGCCCGCTTACCACTGGACACTGACTGATTGGCTGCCACACTATCAGAAATGACTGCCAACCGGTCGTTCAACGACACTAGCCATTCATCTACATCGACAGGATCAAAAGGTCTCTCCACCCACCCTTCATACACTACGTCCAGAGGGCCTAACACATCTCGACCATAGACAATACAGTGGGGAGAATAACCGAGGTCACGATTTGGGACCTGGCGCAAAGCGAATAACGCCAGAGGGAGAAAATCAACCCAATCCACCCCCGCGTCCACAGCCTTGGAAAGCATTGGTTTCAAACTGCCGTGCATCCGCTCAACAACACCATTTGACTGGGGACGGTACGGAGAAGTGGCTAACTTATCAATTCCCAACAGGTCACACACTTCAGTCATTAACTTAGACAAGAAGATGGTACCACGGTCTGACAACACACGAAGGTGAATCCCAGTGCGACTTATCACCTCGAGAAAACATTGAGCAGCTTCAGAGGCGGACGCTGTACGCATAGGGATGGCATCAGGCCAACGACTAGCGAGACACACGTACGTAAAGAGGTATTTAGAACCATGCTTACCCTTCGGTAAAGGACCCACCAGGTCTACACACACGCTTTCGAACGGAACACTCACGATTCTACGTTCAACCATAGGGGGTTTCTTGTTCCCCGCATTGTTCATTCTTAAACACACGTCACACGACTTGACAAATTCACGAATGTCACAGTGCATGCCAGGCCAAGTAAACTTGTTACCCAGCAGTTTTCTCATCCCACGTACCCCAACATGGGCAGTTTTGTCATGGGCGAGAGTCAACAACCGCTCTCTGAAAGCAACAGGAGCTACAATCTTTACAACTGGCTGATCATCAACCAACACTGAAAGCACAAGTAACCCATCTTTGAAAGAGTACCCGTTCAACGACTTACGACCCAACTCACAGAGAGAAGCTAGGGAGTCATCAGACTTTTGAGCCAAAATAACAGACTCAACGCCACCACTGGACGTGGGAACAGGCACAACAATATCAACACTATCATTAGACACATGTTCACTAGGAACAACAACATCAGAAATAACAGGTTCAGAAACTACATCACTAACTACTTCAGATACATCAACACACACATCATCAGAAACAACATCATTCGAAACAGAGGGAGAAGACACATCAGGTATAGAGAGAGACACAACCTCAACCCCGTCACTGCCTGCACTACCATCAACCACTGCCCCATCCCCATCCTCGTCAGGCCCATCAAGAAGCCCAGAAACCGAAGGTTCCGCCGCACTAGACCCAACTCCTACGGAAGGTAGAGAAGGACTATGGAAAACATCAATGGCAGCTAAGCGAGCAAGTTCCTCATCACAAACAAGGGGAACAGGCTCAGCTAGCTCAACTTGTCGAGCTCTACGTTTCTTACGTCTGCGCTTTTTCTTAGCACATTCACTTCTAGTCACAACATTTACTGAGGCTACCTCATCCTGGGTAGTGACAAGAGCAGAGGACACAGCCTCCAATGTCTCCCCACCAGAGTAGGCAGCTTCATCAGTCGCTGGTTGGGTGCTGCAGGTATCATGCAGGTGCCCCACCTCCTCAAGCAACTGATCTGCTTGAGTGGCGGCACCCAACAAGAGGTGCTCAGCCGTTCTCGGCTCCATTGGTATGGAAAACAGTACCCTACCGGCCAAACTATCCCGGTGGGCAACAGCCACTCTGTGCTTAAAGCACATACCCTTAAACTCAAAATTGACAATGGCTACACGTAAAGTAACAGGATCACTGTCCCAACCCTTCACTTCAACCGTTTCCCCGGTCAGCTGGTCCTCGTAAACAAGGCATCCAGGGACTATGGAGATCTCAGCTCCAGTATCAGGCACAATCTCACACTTCGTGCCGTTCACACTACCAAAAGTATGGGAAGGACGATCTCTAACTGCCACCCAACTTGTATTATATACTTTTCTCTTTACACCATCCTTATTGTCTGTCTTGATATTGCGTTTCGGGCAGTCAGGGGACTTGTGTCCCGGCTCTCTACAAGTATAGCACACCAACCCAGCAGGTTTAGTACTTGAAAGACCTGGAGAACTACCACTACCATTACTACCCTCACCACTAGTGGATGAACCACTGCTACTATTACGGCATTCAAACGCTCTGTGTCCCCGCTTCAGACACTTGAAGCACACTAAAGGGGAGAAACCACGACCCACTCTACTACCGGTCGAGCTGGACTTCTCGAAAGAAGCAGCCGTACGGGTAGGGGAAATGGAAACAGTGAATTTACTCAACTCTCTCAAAGACTCAAACGACCTCTGGTCCATCACTTCCCTCTGAGAATGAGACAACGAAGACCGAAAGGCAGAACATACCAGAAACATGATAACTTCTTCTCTAGTTTTACACAACAATTCCAACGAACTAACAATACGACTGAGATACTTAAACTTCTCACTGGGGTTTGTGGAAAAAGGAAGTGCTGAAAACCCTTCCCTATATTGCACCCCAAGAGCAACCAGGTTGGAGCCCAACGACTCAAACAACCTTTCCTTAATCTCGTCATATGTAACAACTTCTTTATTCAAGGTGGACAAGGCTTCCAAAGCAGACTCCGAGTGGAGCTTCTGCAACAGTACCCGCTTCCACCGTCTACGTGGACAACCCATTATGGCTAAGTTAGATTCCAGGTTGGCGACAAACTTGGCAATATCCATACCATCTTTGTGGGCTGCTAGTTGACCGATCTCCCGAGACATGTCAGCATCGATCGAGTCAACACTGCTACGACTACTACCAGATAACAAACCAGAACTTGCTAAACCATTAAAGAACTCAGAAAATGAGGATTTCAGTCTAGTATCAATCATTGTGGAAATCGGATCCACCTCATTAGGAATATGGGGACGCTCATCATCTCCCATCATTGTGCTAGCTGGGGAATCACTACCCACAGAACTACTAAATTCAACGTCAGACTCAGAAATGGGGGAAACACGAACTGTCTCAACCGCACCCAAAGAAGAGCCCGAAAATAGCAGAGGAGAAAGCCCAGAAGCAACACTCAGGCTATCAGTATCCAAACACACGGACTCACCACTTGCTCCTACTTTCTGCCTCCCACGCTTACACACTCGACCCGGCTGTTCACGTTGGCTCATCCAGGCAATCCAATCGAAGGACACGTTCCTGGAGAACACACACACGAAAACAACACACAAGGAAAACACAGGTGAGCGTAAAAGGAAAGACAAAACAACTTGCACACGGCACAGTACAAAATGCTAACAGAAATAACAAGACACTCAGGCACAAGACCAAAAATGGAAACACGCTAACAGGTGACAAACACAAAAATTGACAAGTCCGAGACAAAAATCACACTAGGCCTCGTGTACGGCACTCCAATAGGAATCGACTAGGCCTCGTGTACGGCGCTCCAATAGGAATCGAGGAAGGAGAATGTCAATCCAACGATCCAGTAGATAGCAAGATGCACGCAGAAGTCCAATCCACGAATGGAATCCGAGTTTTAAATCGGTCACAAACGAAGTAGACACACGCACACAGCAAAATCCAGACAAAACACACGCACAAACACAAGGAGACGATCTGATCCGAGTTTTAAATCGGTAGAAAGTTCAACACACGGTAACGAAATTTCGACGAACGAGGAGAAGACCTCAACACCGCTGCCGCCAATTGTGGGTTTAATGGGGTGGCTCTGGAGGAATCACTCGCTCTCGAACCACCAACCGGCACAGGGAAAGTATACACAGGAAAGGTAGGTCACGGCTCAAAGGACTCACAACCAGAAGATGCCCGAACTCTGTGACACGCTGCCACCAGAGTCCTCCTCACTCAGGTAAGTACGACAAGCTGGCTACTAACCCAGTGTTTACACAAACTAAGATTATTAGAGAACTGCCGATACACAGGCGCGCCCAAGCTTTTATAGCCATAGACACGCATGCGCAAAAATAGAAATGCTCACGGATTGACATCCGGACAATGACACAACATGCATGCACTCAGCAGATGATACAGTAAAGATAAATAACACAACACTAAAATAATACAAACAAAAGAGTTACTATAAATGAATATGTTCATTACTCCGCCCACAATGTCCATGTTGCCAATGTTGCCAATGTAGAGGTCAATTGGTCCACCTAACTCTCCATGGGCAAGTGGCAGGTTCTTGAGGGAGGGCAAGTTCAGAATAGAGTCCTTGTTGGAAGGCGACTTGATGGGCTTCATCTTCTGCACTACAGAGAAGACAATGGGCTTGGATGTGAAGGACAGATCTTCTGTTAGGAAAGGACGGTCTGGCTTGGGGTACGGAGACGTCTATGTTGGTTGTGGAGGCCGCAACTGCTAGAGAGTCGGCAGAGGATTCACCAGGTCTATCCTTGTGTAGCAACGTGTGGTGCTTTTGGTTACAAGTCTTGCAAGTGAACTTGTAGGGGCACGACTTAAAACCATGACTGTCTGAAAAACAGTTGATGCAGAGGCGTTTCTCTCTAACTGTCTTGTTCCGCTTGTCGACGTCATAGCCGATGAAGGTCGGGCAGTGGAGGAGACCGTGATGTTCTTCGCAGACGACGCACTTGAAGGGAGATCTGGATTTGGATGACTTGGATGATGGAGATGGAGAGGACGTGGAACCGGCAGCAACTTGAGCAGAGGCTGAAGGAGTAGACACGGGCGTGTCTGTGGCGGAAGTCTGAAGCAATCTGGCGGAGATGTACATCCTCAATTCTTCCATGCTGGGCTTGATGCCGTTATGGACGACATGTTGATCCCACTCAGCTTTCAGTTTGGGACTGAACATCATGGTTGCTGAGTACATGAGGTAGTCCAACAGGGAGTCTCCTAAGTAATGCTTGAGGGCGTCGGCACCTTTGAAGAATCGTTGGTTGAGGTGTTGGAGGCCTGCGTAGTCAGCAGTGAAGGAGTCTGGCCTCGACACTTGCTTAATCAGGATGGGAACTACCGTCTGGGGACGACCGAAAAGCTTCCGTAGGAGTTCCATCAACTCATCAAGGGAGACATCGTCTGGGGCGTTGGTTACCTCCATCTTGGCTTCTTTGGAGAGTAGAGATTCTACGAGTAGGCATCTCTTATCCAGTTCACTGAAACCACTGGCTCTGGTCTTGATGGCAGTGGTGAACAGGTTACTGAAGTGACGCCATTGGAGAGGATCACCGTCGAACTGACAAGGCTTTTTCTACACAGGTTGAGGTTTGTGACGGCATCTTGGAGAGTTTTGATGACAGCTGAGATATTGTCATCATCAGAGTAACCACGGCACTGGTGGCCAAGATCTTTGACCCCTTTTCGAAATTCAGCAAAGGCCTTGATGAAATGCGGTTTGCCGGGTTCCTTTAATGCCTGTAGAGCCTCGAGATCAGTATGCAGGTCCATCCCTGCACCCCAAAGATCTATCTTGTTGTGGAGATTACCTAGTACATTAAGCAGCTCAGCATGAACTGCATCATGCTTATCACGTTCCGAATGTTCAGCATGCAGGAGTTCTTCATCAGCTGCTGCCAAGTCCTCCATTTGGTCGTGGAGAGCTTCGTGGGCTTCTATCTCTTTGTCGAGATTCTTCTTCAAGCGTTCAAGGTCGGAGAGACTTATCTCGCTGTATCTCTTCGCAGACATCTCAGAGATAGCGTGTTGAATCCGAGTGACTTGCCCACGCCTGTGGGCCCGCTTACGTCGGAGTCGTTCGTACTGGGCACTGGCTTCATTCATGATGGACGAATGAAGCGGGAAAAAAAAATCGATTCGGTAAAGTGTCAAACGTTCTGTAGACTAAGTTAAGTGGAGTTAACGAGGTGTAGATAGGCAACGATTGGAAATAGTTGTAAACACAAAGTCGGATGGCTCGTGGGATCCGGACAGCATGGTAATTCGTTCGATGGATGGTAAACGACCTTTTGGAAGGATGATCTTTGGCAGCTACAGTCGATTGAACTGTGACTCAATGGGTTGAAGTCAAAGTCCAATATGGAAGGGAGGGCCCTAGGCTCGTCGTTAGCTCAGTTGAAGAGGAAGTCGCAGATTCGCTCGGCGTAGGACCATCTACGGAGTGTATGAGGAAGTGCCCCACCCACTCCGCTGAGTTATGATCCCCATGTGATGAAGGACCAGGTAGCTCAACACCCTCTGGAGCAAGTGACTCACGCGCAACCGCTGGCCGATAAGCTTGCAGTCTTGCGCTCGTAACCCAAAAGTGCCCACTCCCCAATCACTAATAGGGTTCGGAATTATTGAGCAACAACAAAATGAAGTGACTACATATCATATAAGGGAAGCACAATGATACAATTCGAATGGATAGAATATGAATATCATTAATGTGTGGTAAAGGGTGAACATTGAGTGTGTGCGATGACAATGACCATTGTTCTGATGATCCTTGCCCTGAAGTCTTTTGTCCTGCCAAGGGGTGACTTCAGGGCGCTGGGTCCCAGCAGCTCAGTCTTGAAGACAGTCTGGAGTCCCAGACAGAACCATTGAACTTGAAAGGGCTGATCAATAATAATTGTAGCAGCCTTGGCTAAAATGGTAGCATTTTCAGAAAAATTCCCCTTCTGTAAAGCCTCCCTAAGCATATCTTGACAGCCTTATTGAATGTGATTACGGTATTTCTGCCATCAAACTGTTCTTGGGCTTCTAGGAATTGTTCCAACAGTCATTCCTTCAACTTGATTTTATTGTACCCCTTAGAGATATCAAAATCATGAAAACGACTGACATAGAGGGAATACTGACAGTTGAACAGTGAAGTTCCAGAACTAGCAGCTTTCTCAATGTAGCTAACCAACTCCACAAATACTCTGGAATGGTTTATATTATTTTCCCCAGTGTGGACCTTCTCTTCTCTGATCTTTTCCTAAAAGTGACTTCTGTAATGGTTTCTCAAACTCGTAAGGCACTTCCTGCAACACTTATAATTCTTTGTATGTTACTATCTGCAGCAAAAGTAGAAACTTGTGGAGATTACTTTCTTCAGACGTTTTTCACAATAAATGCAGTTGTTAACTTTTACTCTTGCTGGGTGGTCTCTCTTCGTTGTAGTCATCTACACTCTTGGATTTATGTTTCCTTGCTTTGTTCTGCTTGGAACTATTAAACTTTAAATGATAAGATTTGTGCCAAGATGCACTTGACTACAAAATCTAATGCACTAAAAGAAACACATGCGGGAAGGGAATCAGGTCCCTCAACTCAGCTACATTGCCTAAAAATTATCTTCTCCACATTTTCGCAGCTACTTGTAGGACCACATTGGTCATTGTCATGTGTCATTAATCCTGCCGACAAATGACACATCGTTTCCAATCTAACTCCATGTAATACTCTACAGTTGCATGAACCTAGCCCGACACCAAAGGATGGTTATGTATTGACTTAGTTTTTACTACTTCACACTTTAATTGTGAGTGTTTTCCCTATAAGTGACAATTTTCACACTTGTTATTACTTTGATTCACAATAGAGATGTTTCATCACGTGAATAAACGCACTGTGCACGATGCTCAAGAAATGGCATTAACTTGCTACTTTTGGAAAGTGAGATGGCAGGCATAACATGCTCGAATATTGCTTTCAATATGGTTAGATTTGGTAAGCCTGTATAAAAATTGACACACTCATCACTTTTAAATGTCTGCTCAGAGAACGGAAGTGGCCTTATCTTCATTGTAAGATTCTGCACTGTTTGTTGTAAGTCTTCGATGATTTTAACTTGACAATCAATAGTCTTTTTCAACTCTTCTGTTTCATCCACAAAACTGCATGTTGGAGTGTTTGTAATTTCATCACCGCCCATATGATCATCACCCTGTTCATTATCGATTTCAGGTCTTAAAGAACACTTTACATCAGGACTTACACTGCGACAGCTTGACCCAGGCTCTTCGGCTTCACCAAGCAACAGCAAGCTCTGTGCTACTTCTTGTTCCTTTCTCCTGGTATCTCTTGCTGCTCTTCTAGTTATCCTTTCTTTCTCTGCTGAATTGTTAGCAGCAGCTCGAACAGACTTCTTATGGCCTAGATGAAGAGAGGGCAACCAATCAGGGTTGCTATCATCCATTAAGTCTGCAGGCTTTCCAGAGCTAAAGTGTAGAGAGCATATAGGATCGTTCTTGAGAATCTTTTCAGTTAGGCCTACCCTAGAAATAGCTTTCAGATACCCTTCTCTTCTTCTAGTACTTAGGGAGAGAATATCAGGGCCCTTATTAGATACTATTTTGGGGATTCTGTAAAAGCTGACATCTTTATCTCTACCAGAACGCTTACTGCAACCAAAAACTACACACAACACCATCGCGGGTTGTACACCATGCAGTGTAGTAGGCTCGAGGTCAGGGGTCACGAGACTCATGACGTCAAATGAAACATCTCTATACTCCAAACAGTTGTCCGATATTATATTTCAGAGGGCTCAGCTTCACACATCAACGTGTTTGGCCTAAATTCCATTGCTCAACAGCTAGATTTGTCGCTTGTGCGCATGCGTATAACTCCATTTAACGCCCTCCAGGGCTCCCTATAAAACTCCACGTGCGCCAGCCTCCTTTGGCCTTTTTTCTAGCTCGACAGTTGACGGAGTTTAATTTTGCCTTGAGTTTTTTCTATTTGTTGCTGAGTTGCTAATGGATCAGTCGGAGGGTTCGTCCGGGGTACTGAACGCGGTGTTGGAGAAGCTGGAGGATCTCTCCAAGCGACTTGACGAAGTGGAGAAACCGTGCAGATCGAGATCCCCTTCGACGTCTAGGCATTCTCTGAGACCGTCAGCAGAGTCTGACTCACCGAGGTCTCGCGCCAGGCACAGGCGCAATTCTGACACACTGAGCGGACAGGGTGCCGCCTGTGTCCAGTCGGGGCTCTACGGTCAGACGGAGGACGAGGAACAGGCAGACCAGAGGGAGGATGAATCGGTGCTCAGGCCTGCGCCTGAACGTACCCGGAGATTCCTTACAGAGAGGTTCTCCAAGCCTCTGCCCAACGAGGCTCGCCTTAGAGTTAGGCGTCAGTTTGCCCTTCCTGACGTGGAAGCCACAAAGGTGCCTCAGATGGACTTCTTTGTGAAGTCGCATGCCTCCAATGCAGCAAAGAGCACTGACAGAGAGCTGGCTAAGCTGTAGGCACTGATCAACGATGGCATTGCGCCCATCACGGCCATTCTGACCAAGGGCGACAAGGAGGAGAGCATGTCCGGTGACGAGGTGCTCAAAGCGGCAGAGTCCGCGGCTGAGCTGCTGGGCAATGCAAGTGCCAAGCTGTCCCAACTTAGACGGGAGAAGCTGACTAGTGACTTCAACAAGTCACTGCTGCCTTTAGTAAAGTCAGGCATGGACTTCTCAGAGGCATCCCCAAGACTGTTTGGGGCAGAATTCGCGAAGCTTGCGAAGGAACATGTGGAAGAGATGAAGGCTCTCAAGTCCACTCTGCCGTCGAGGTCCGACAGTCGACCGTTTTTTCGGAGCGGCCCCTCCAGGCGGGGGGGCAGTGGCAGATACAGAAGCAACGAGTTTGCAAACTCGTCAGGGAGTAGACAGTTTGGCGGCCAGAGACTGCCGCCCAGACAAACTTACAGAGGAGGCCAGTTCAAGAAGAACTTCCAAAGGCAAGACCAGCAGAGCAGTCATCCAGCATGATGGCTCAACTGCAGGTAATGGACATTGTGCCATTGCACGGCCCGCAGGCAGTGGCTGGGAGGCTGAAACATTTTGTTGCCAACTGGCGGAGAATCACAACGGACCGCTGGGTCCTGGAGACAGTAAACGGCTACGCCATAGATCTGCACTCAACTCCCAGACAAGCTGGGCCTCCCAGGGAGCCACACTTGGATATGGAAGCAGAAGCTATGCTCGCCTCAGAGCTGAACAAACTGTTAGACAAAGGTGCCGTACGGCGTGTGGAAGAATCCCGGGCAGGATTTGTTTCCACAATGTTCCTGGTTCCAAAAAAGGATGGGGGCCAAAGGCCAGTGGTAAACTTGAAGGCCTTAAACGACTTCGTGGAGACAGTCCATTTCAAGATGGAGGGCCTTCACACTCTCAGAGATCTGCTCAAGCAAGGCGACTGGCTCGCCAAGGTCGACCTGAAGGACGCTTACTTTGCGATCCCAATACGGCGAGACCACCAGAAGTTTCTGCAGTTCATGGCGAAGGGCCAATTGTTTCACTTCACATGCCTGCCGTTCGGGCTCTCGTCGGCACCGTGGGTCTTCACAAAAACCCTCAGGCCTGCAGCAGCGGTGCTGCGTCGCATGGGTGTCCGCATTGTCTGTTACATCGACGATATTTTGGTTCTGGCAGAGACCAAGGAAGTGGCGAGAGAACACGTAGCAGCACTCAAGTTTTTGCTGGAATGCCTGGGGTTTGTGGTGCACCAGGAGAAGTCTATCATGATGCCAGGCCAGACAATAGAATTTTTGGGCACAGTGGTGGACTCTACTGCGATGGAGTTGAGGTTGCCAGAGGCCAAGCTCAGGAACATTCGGGCAGAGGCCAGGAGAATGAGGAGAGAGAACTGTGTTCATGCAAGAGCGCTCTCGCGGCTCATAGGAAAGATGAATGCGGCATGCCATGCTATTCCACCAGCCCCACTGTTCTACCGACACCTGCAAATGGCAGTGACAACGGCTCTGAACAACAACAACCAGAGTTACGACTCGATGGCCCACCTGTCGCGGGAATGCCACGAGGAGCTGGACTGGTGGACAGTGCATCTGAGCAGATGGAATGGCAAGAGTCTGGTGTGTCAGTCGGTGGACATGATCATCGAATCGGACGCCTCTCTGACCGGCTGGGGAGCAGTCTGCGAGGATGTTCGGACGGGCGGCCAGTGGTCGAAAACAGAGGCGATGTGGCACATCAACTGTCTGGAGTTGCTGGCGGCGACGCTGGCAGTGAAGTCCTTTGCCAAGAACAAGACGGACATTCTGGTGCTGCTCAGGATGGACAACACGACAGCGGTGTCGTATGTGAACCACCGTGGAGGAACTGTGTCCAAAGAATTAGTGGAGCTCACCAAGGACCTGTGGTCCTGGTGTCTATGGCGGAGAATCAACCTACAGGCGCAACACCTGCCGGGTGCTCTGAACGACATAGCAGACGCCGAGTCCAGGACTCTGACGGATCGGACGGATTGGATGCTGGACAAGGATGTGTTCTTCCAGCTGAATCGCCTTTGGGGCCCACTGTTGGTGGACCTGTTTGCCTCCAGGCTGACATGCCAGTGCGAAGTGTTCTACAGTTGGAGGCCGGACCCATGTGCAGCAGCCACAGATGCCTTTCTCCAAGACTGGAGCGAGTTGAAGGCGTATGCCAACCCGCCCTGGAATCAGGTGGGCAGAGTGCTGACGAAGGTTCGAATCGAGAAGGCCACGGTGGTTCTGGTGGCCCCAGTGTGGAAGGGGCACAGTCGTGGTACTCGACGTTACTGGAGATGGCGATGGACCCGCCGAGGTTGTTTCCGTGGCAGCCACAGGCAACTTGCTCGAGCAGCATGGAGGCGCCAGCACTAGCCGCTTGGTTTGTGTCAGGGAACGCTGCGTTGAGCACAATCTTTCGGAAGGAGCTTGTTCACTCGTCGAGGACGCATGGAGGTCGAGGACGAACAAGTCCTACAACTCGCTGTTCGGGAAGTGGAGCAGCTGGTGTGGTGTACGGGGTGCAGATCCCTTTTCTGGACCTGCAGTGAATGTGGCTAACTTTCTGGCTGAGCTCTTTGAAGAGGGCTACAGTTACTGCTCACTCAATTCTTATCGCTCGGCCATCTCATCCGTGCACGACAAGGTGAACGGTGTCAGTGTGGGGCAACACGAAATGGTCAAGAAGGTTCTGAAGGGTAGTTTTCATAGGCGCCCTCCGTTGCCGAAATACTCGGGTGCATGGGACACCGGATTAGTACTGAATCACATTAGGAACATGGATCCTAATGAGAGTCTGTCTTTAAGGTGGCTCACTATCAAGACGGCGACACTGATGGCACTGACCAGACCGTCCAGGTCGGCTGACTTGGCAAACTTGGACGTGAAGGCGCTCAGATGGTTGGACGACGGCGTCTCCTTTGTCCCTACGGCTCTGTCCAAGCAGTCCAGGTAAGGGAAACCTTTCCATGTATTTTTCTTTCCTTCGTTTCAGGAGGAGATCCTCTTGTGTCCTGTGGATGCACTAAAGGAATACATCCGACGCTCGGAGCCACTTCGTGTCCAGTCTTCGTCTAGACTGTTCCTAGGGATGGTGGCACCACACAAGCCAGTAGTTCCATGTACAGTGGCGAGATGGTTGAAAACAATGATGAAGGCATCTGGAGTAGACATGTCAGTCTTCGCCAGCCACTCGTTCCGTGGTGCGACTACCAGCAAGGCAGCCATGGCAGGGATGTCTACAGCGGACATTCTGAAGGCGGCAGACTGGTCATCGGAGTCAGTGTTCCGCAAGTTCTACCTGAGGCCTCGTCAAGAGGCTACTTTCGGCAGGATTGTCCTTACAAGCACAGCCTGTTCCGGGGATTGAAGCTACGAAGGACACGTTGATGTGTGAAGCTGAGCCCTCTGAAATATAATTTGAGAATGGTTCAGGCCACGTAGTGGCTGCCAGCTATTCAGAATTGTATGAAGAGGGTGAAGCTGATCACATCAACGTCCCACCCATGCCCCCCCGTGTATCATTCCTGTTGGACACTGGCAAGTTGTACTGTACTCTGACTATCATATTGACTTATATTGCACTTGTTTTGTATCAAAACTTTAGCATGGTTTGCTCTTAAACATGTTTGTTTATTGGTTCTAATTAAGTGTTCTATTGATTGATGTGCATGCATTAGTGTGTTTACATGGTTCGCAATGTGCGAGCTAGTCAAAGGCCAAAGGAGGCTGGCGCACGTGGAGTTTTATAGGGAGCCCTGGAGGGCGTTAAATGGAGTTCTATGCATGCGCACAAGCGACAAATCTAGCTGTTGAGCAATGGAATTTAGGCCAAACACGTTGATGTGATCAGCTTCACCCTCTTCATACAATTCTGAATAGCTGGCAGCCACTATGTGGCCTGAGCCATTCTCAAATTATTTTTGATTGGCAGCCATCTTGCTTTACGAACGCGTTTCATGAGGGCTCCTAGGCTAAAATTCTTTTAGTAGGCCCTAAGGAACAACCATACAAAATTTTATGCTTTTGTCCAACGAAAACTTGCATAATGGCCCTAAGCCACCTGACTACTTAGGAACTTCAGTTTTTAATGATCTCACAAAGGCAGAGACTCTGCATTATTTATTTTATACCATAATTCTCTGCGACAGCTAAGTAGTGGCTGTAAAGCATAACGCTTTGACACAACCGGACATATACACGAGACTTACCTTCGCGGTTAGTCTAGTGGACAAAGCATTTTCAAGTAAATACTGTTGCGTACGGCTTATAACCGTGACAAAACGCAAGGGTCAAAGTACAAAAATGCCTTACGTACGTCCAAAACAAATATCCCCGATTTTCAATTGAGTTACCCCTGATAGTGTCTCGCTCGCTTAGCTCGCTCGCGAAGCACGCGACTTGGGTACAAATTTTGCCAAGACTGCAAAAGGAATACACTTACACGCATGCAGCACATTAATTAACATTTTGTGACAGAAAAGCCAAGAATTTGTTATTAATTGAAAATCCTGATACTACCGTGTGGGTACGCAAGCGGCATAAGGAGCAAGCCGTCCGAAGATTTTTAAAGCTTTATAAAAAGAATATGGGGTTATTGTCTGGAAGAAAGCCACTTACTTGGGGGGAGACTAAAAAGAATGCAGGTTTTATGAAGAAGATTGGTATTCAGCAATTTGTGGCGTTGTATCATAGAGAGAAGAACAGAAAAGATGATCTTAAATGGGGAGATGAGGTAAGTAAATCTACATTAGTTATACTGTGCTGTGCTGAAGTAGGATAGAGGAAAACAATCAAGTTATAAAATATACTATATTTTTCAAGTTAAAATGTCACAATTAGTAGGCAAATTACACGAATTAACAAGAATGTTTGTTATTATAATTATTTTTAATTTCTCAAAAATAATTTAATGTTATTAATAAAGAATTGAGAATCTTTTAATCACCCATTGTGTATACTAATACTGTTTGGAGCTTTGAAAGCATGAATAGAACAGTTTGTGACAGTTTCTATAGAACTCATAAATGCATGGGAAGTTAACTTGCCATGTCAAAATAGGAAATTAAAGTAGATGAAATGATGTGTGATCTTTGAAACACTCTTTCACGTTTGTGCTTGATTTGGTTAGTGCACAAGGCACCATTCCACAGTTTATCTAACGTACCATTCATTATCTTTATGGAAAAAAATTTGTGTAGAAGGTACTGTGGCGGATCCAGGGGGGGGGGGGGGGGGCCAAGGGGGCCAGGGCCTTCCCCCCCCTCCCCCCCCCCACACACACACACACACAGTGACACACACACACAACGAGTAAAGAAATTCATAGCCTTAAACCACAACCTACTACACTATCTTTTCAAGCTGATGCTGAAAATGCAGCTGACACAGCCTTTCAGTCTTATAATCAGTATCTATCTAGATGCTAAAATGTCCAAGAGAGTTCAGCGTAAAGATCCTAGTGGTTCAAAGAGAATATGTGGTAGTATGACACTTCACCATTTCTTCACAAAGAGTTCTAGGTAATGTCAATGTAGCTCAAGTTTTAATAGCTAATTAACATTGCTATTTGTTATAGCTCTGGGACAGTTGCTACTCTGTGTATTCCTGAGGCTGAAGCAGCTGATCATAATGATGATATACGAAGTACTGCCATGACTGATTGTTGTGAAGATAGCAGTCCTGAAGAGCCCTCAAGTTGTTCAGTAGATGAAGCCCATCTGTCTACTTCTATTGATGCTGATGTACAGTCTGGTGATTTTGGTCGTATAGTAAAGCTAATGTCTAGCAGACAGCTGACATCCGATGAGAAGTATTATCTACTAAAGCATCATTTTATCCCTGACAAAACTTACAATTTTCCTATTCACATTGGAGATCACAATAGGAAATTTCAAACAAAGTGGCTGGACGAATACAATGGTCTAGTTTACTCTGTTTCAGATGATGGTGGATACTGTAAGTTTTGTGTTCTGTTTGGAAATGTTGATCCAGCTCAAGAATTGAGTATTCTTGTCAAGCGGCCCCTGAAAAACTTAAAAAAAGCAAAAGAGAAGCTTAATGATCATTTTAGTGCAAGAGAACAAAAGAATCACCTAGCAGCAGTAGAATAAGCCATAACATTTTGTTCTGTGCAAGAGAAAAAAATACTACCTATTGATCAGCAAATTAGTTCTAGCCGAGCTAAACTGATCAGTAAAAATAGATTGAAGTTAAGGTCAATTACAGCTACAGTTATTTTTTGTGGGCAACAGGGACTAGCTTTCAGAGGTCACGCAGAAGATAGTCCATTTGATCTTAGTGATACCACTACAAATAGGGGCAATTTTCATTCCTTGTTGAAATTTAGAGTGGATGCGGGAGATTTAGTATTGAAGGAGCATCTGGAAACAGCAGATCGTAATGCTATCTATACCAGTAAAGAAATACAGAATCAGATGATAGTTATATGTGGAGACATTATTCGAAGTAAGATACTGCAGAAAGTAAGAGAAGCAAGGTTTTTTTCTATAATTGCAGACGAAGCAACTGACTCTGCAAATGATGAGCAGCTTTGTTTAAGTATAAGATTTCTTGATAAATGTGTGCCACAAGAGAAGTTTCTGGGCTTTCATGAGTGTCTATCTGGTGTTTCAGGTGAGGCCATTGCCAATGACATTATTACTCAACTAACCAATTGGCAGCTAGATCCTCAGTTGCTAAGAGGTCAGGCCTTTGATGGAGCCGGAGCCATGGCTGGTAGATCAAAAGGAGCATCATCACGTATTTTATCAGAATACCCTAAGGCACTGTATACACACTGTGCTGCACACAGATTAAATCTGTGTGTGGTGAAATGCTGCAGTTTGAGGGAGGTGAGTAGCTAACATGATGGAAGTATCTGATAAAACTGCTCGCTTTTTTTCGAACTCTCCCAAGGCAGTTGTCATTGGAGACATGGATTCATGACACACTATTAGATGAAGAGAAGAGGAAAAAACTGAAACAAATGTGCCGTACTATAGATGGATCGAGCATCATGAGGCATTTGAAGTCTTCATAGACCTATTTCTTCCAATTATTTGTAGCCTTGAAGGTATTTCACATGGTTCTGGTTGGAACAGAGAGTCACGTGAATATGGAGAAGTATTCAGTAGATATGACCAGCAGGTCCTCAGATTTGGCTGACAGAGAGATGCACGGTCTCTTCTTTTAGCTTTGTCACAGTTTCAGTTTATTGTAACTCTAAAAGTCACCCAAAGTGTTTTGGCATACACAAGGGCATTGAGTGTGAAGCTTCAAGGACGCTACAGTGACATTGCACGAGCTTATCGGGAAGTGGAGAATGTTAAGAGTACTGTGTGTGACCTCCGATCTAATGTGAATAGATTCCATCGTGTTTATGCTGAAGCAGTGCAATTAGCAGAGGTAGTTCATGTTCATGAGTCAATACCAAGGCTTGCATCAAGGCAACAACATCGATCAAACATCACTGCCAGCAACTACTCGGAATATTATTGCCGAAACTTAACCATACCATTATTGGATCATTTAATTACTGAACTCAACACTATTGCCGAAACTTAACCATACCATTATTGGATCATTTAATTACTGAACATTTGACGAAACAGATTCAGTGGTTGATTTTTTTAGGCTATTGCCATCAATGTTAGTGAACAGCCAAGAGTCTATAAGTCAAAATAATTTAAATCATATTCTTGAGCTGTATGAGAATGACCTCCCATCCTTTGTGTGTTTCAATTCGGAGCTCGACCTGTGGCAGCACAAATGGAAAGCCACACCTGAATTAGCTGCAACACTCAATACTCCAGAAAAAGCTCTAGTCCACACTGATTGTGATTTCTTTCCCAATGTTCACACTCTCCTGTGTATAATGGGCACTTTACCAGTTACCAGCTGTGAATGTGAACGTTCAATCAGCATGCTTCAATTGATCGAGTCTCCTTTGAGGAGTACAATGAAACAGGAACGTCTCAATGGACTGGCAATGCTATACTATCATCGTGATGTTGAAATAACACCTGATGATGAAGTGGTGGATGAGTTTTCCCGCCGCCATCCAAGACGAATGCTGCTATGACTATTATTATTTGTGTATATCATATATGAAAAAATGAATTAAGTTATCTAATTAATGTGTGTGGTCAAAAAGTGGGTGTGGTTATTAAAACATTTCCACCTGCAGTCTTCGGGCCCCCTCCACAAAATCCTGTATCCGCCCCTGAGGTACTAATTTATTCTTTGTGTAAACTTCACCATTTTGGTTGCATAAGATTACCTTCCACTGTTGTTGCTTTTAGTAAATGTTTTGCTTTTTAGTTATAGTTTAGTTTACCTCATTGGATCTTAGTAGCTCGTAATTGTACTAAAATTATAAACACATTAAGTTTTAGTTAGAAGTTTAATCAAATTTTACAGTTTATCAGGCTGAAGTTTAGAAGTTATGAATAACTTTTAAACTGTAAAAATTACAGGGGAAAATTTATCAAGACATTTCTGCTCCATGTAATACTCTACATAGCACAGTTGCATGAACCTAGCCCGACACCAATGACTTCGTTTTTACTACTTCACACTTTAATTGTGAGTGTTTCCCCTATTAGTGACAATTTTTCACACTTGTTATTACTTTGATTCACACCGATATTATTTTTGATTGGCAGCCATCTTGCTTTACGAACGCGTTTCATGAGGGCTCCTAGGCTAAAATTCTTTAGTAGGCCCTCAGGAACAACCATACAAAATTTTATGCTTTTTGTCCAATGAAAACTGATAAACTTGCATAATGGCCCTGAGCCACCTAACAACTTAGAAACTTCAGTTTTTAATGATCTCACAAAAGGTAGAGACTCTGCATTATTTATTTTATACCATGATTTACTCGACAATTCTCTGAGACAGGCCATAATGAAAAATTATTGAAATAGTTTGATGCTGAAATGTAGGGGATAAGTGCTGACGGTGATAAGACATAACTATACATAGCTATAACCTAAATACAGGGGGGGGAAAAACAGTCAAAAAGGCAAAATTGCAATCTAAATCAGTAGTAATGGAAATTGCCTTACTAAATTAGTTTTAGTTTTTAAAGTAATGCCCAACCACCTTAATTTGATAGGGACACTCACAATAGACTTCTGTCCCAGTCTTGCCTAACAGAGTACATCATTTCCAATAGCTGAGATGGAAGTCGAAAAATTAGCTATGCGCAGTGCTTGCTCACTCAGCAAAAATGCATGCTCAGCAGATAAGTACACTCCACCCATCCATTAATAAATTCTCAAGCTCTGCCTCAACGAATGTTTGCCACTGCATGGGTGTGTAGGAATTTGAGGATACTGGGAGATGTGCCGCACAATATTTTGAACATTTACTAGTCTGGTCAACTCCCTGGGGGTCACAGGATCTACTAGTCTGGTCAACTCCCTGGGGGTCACAGGATCTACTAGTCTGGTCAACTCCCTGGAGGTCACAGGATCTACTAGTCTGGTCAACTCCTTGGGGTTCACAGGATCTACTAGTCTGGTCAACTCCCTGGGGGTCACAGGGTCTACTAGTCTGGTCAACTCCCTGGGGTTCACAGGATCTACTAGTCTGGTCAACTCCCTGGGGGTCACAGAATCTACTAGTCTGGTCAACTCCCTGGAGGTCACAGGATCTACTAGTCTGTCGACTCCCTGGGGTTCACAGGATCTACTAGTCTGGTCAACTCCCTGGGGGTCACAGAATCTACTAGTCTGGTCAACTCCCTGGGGGTCACAGGATCAGTCTGGTCAACTCCCTGGGGGTCACAGGATCTACTAGTCTGGTCAACTCCCTGGGGGTCACAGGATCTACTGGTCTGGTCAACTCCCTGGGGGTCACAGGATCTACTAGTCTGGTCAACTCCCTGGAGGTCACAGGATCTACTAGTCTGTCAACTCCCTGGGGTTCACAGGATCTACTAGTCTGGTCAACTCCCTGGGGGTCACAGAATCTACTAGTCTGGTCAACTCCCTGGGGGTCACAGGATCTACTAGTCTGGTCAACTCCCTGGAGGTCACAGAATCTACTAGTCTGGTCAACTCCCTGGAGGTCACAGGATCAGTCTGGTCAACTCCCTGGGGGTCACAGGATCTACTAGTCTGGTCAACTCCCTGGGGGTCACAGGATCTACTAGTCTGGTTAACTCCCTGGGGGTCACAGGATCTACTAGTCTGGTCAACTCCCTGGGGGTCACAGGATCTACTAGTCTGGTCAACTCCCTGGAGGTCACAGGATCTACTAGTCTGTCAACTCCCTGGGGTTCACAGGATCTACTAGTCTGGTCAACTCCCTGGGGGTCACAGAATCTACTAGTCTGGTCAACTCCCTGGGGGTCACAGGATCTACTAGTCTGGTCAACTCCCTGGGGTTCACAGATCTACTAGTCTGGTCAAATCCCTGGGGGTCACAGAATCTACTAGTCTGGTCAACTCCTGGGGGTCACAGGATCTACTAGTCTGGTCAACTCCCTGGGGGTCACAGGATCTACAGCTGGTCAACTCCTGGAGGTCACAGGATCTAGTCTGGTCAATCCCTGGGGGGTCAACAGGATCTACTACGGTCTGGTCAACTCCCTGGAGGTCACAGGATCTACTAGTCTGTCAACTCCCTGGGGTTCACAGGATCTACTAGTCTGGTCAACTCCCTGGGGGTCACAGGATCTACTAGTCTGGTCAACTCCCTGGGGTTCACAGGATCTACTAGTCTGGTCAACTCCCTGGGGGTCACAGGATCTACTAGTCTGGTCAACTCCCTGGGGGTCACAGGATCTACTAGTCTGGTCAACTCCCTGGAGGTCACAGGATCTACTAGTCTGGTCAACTCCCTGGAGGTCACAGGATCAGTCTGGTCAACTCCCTGGGGGTCACAGGATCTACTAGTCTGGTCAACTCCCTGGGGGTCACAGGATCTACTAGTCTGGTCAACTCCCTGGGGGTCACAGGATCTACTAGTCTGGCCAACTCCCTGGGGGTCACAGGATCTACTTGTCTGGTCAACTCCCTGGAGGTCTACATGTGTGAACTGCCAATCCTCCTCTGCTTGAACCATTTTATGCAAGTTACACTTGCACTGTTCTCTCTGCTCCCCCACTGACTTCCTTCTCTCCTCAATGCACTTGTGCCTCTTCTTGTCACTCTCCCTTCCAAAATGACAAGAAGAGGCACAAGTTCATTGAGGAGAGGAGGAAGCCATTGCTGTTTGTTGCTGATTCCCAGGATGGTCCTAGTGCACCTGTGGTGGAAGGAGTTCAACTTGCTGATGTGTTTGTTCAGTGGTATCCAACATTCTGACCCGTATAGGAGTACAGACAGAATACAAGCCTGGTAGATCTTTTTCTTGGTAGTCAAAGTCAAATTCTTAACACTCCCCCCCCCCCCCCCCCACACACACACACACCCCACACACACACACGCACGTACACCCCACACACACACACACCCCACTTAAATAATTATTTCTACAACTATGCAGGTGCAGTTAACTAAAAAGTGTTTGACACCTTCAAATTTCTGTCACGTTTTGCATATGATATTTGTCCTGATCTTCTCCCCACTGAGAAGTCAAGTGTGGCTTACAACATAGTCTAGAATGGATTGCAAACATAAACCAGTCACAGCACATTAAAAAAAAGTTGGGCCATTTACTCTAGGATTGAGTCAAGCAAGCAGTTTGCTCTATGTGTTGACCAATGAGTGTAGAGTGTTCAAGAACTCCGATGTGACCCAGTAGAACATTTTTGATATTCTAACAGATGCTAAATTTCACAGGCCAGACCCTTTACCAACCTTTAACTGTTAAACTGGTAGCATACAATATAAGGACTATTCACAATATAATTGCATGTTCCCAAACCCTTATGCTCTTATAGTAGTTGGTAAAGAGTTCAACCCCACTTATAGTAATGTAGTTGGATTGTGCAGATTGAGTATACACTGGTGACTTTGGACAAGGATAAGAAAGTGGCAAAGTTGAGTCTAGTGGGTCCAGACATCTTGCCCGGTCTGCAGCGTCCAGAGAGTGAAGACCCCGCCCACCACACAACTAAGTGGCGGCCTGAATATGCCAGCTACATGATAGAAGGTGAGGTGCCACACCCACTCTGTATCCAAGGGGAGTGTCAGTGTTGTGTTAACTATAGGTACTCCTGGAGCCACACCTTATGGAGGCTGTCCTCAACACTTCAACTTAGTAGAAGCCAACATGAAGCTAAGGTGAGTGTGACATTGGAGATGTGAAATAGTGGGTGGGGCATGAGTGAATGAGTCAGTGAGTGGATGTGAATGTGAGTAAGTGTGCATGATGTGTGATTGTAGTGGACATGAATCATATGTATTTCATAGGCTCCAACTGTCCTTGAATCCGAAGGACAGTCCTTAATTTTTGGACTGTGTCCTTCGTCCTTGAAGGGTTTGGTACTGCCCTATTGTTTGTCCTTGAAGTTTTCTTGCCATAACATGGTATTTTTCTTTTTTATCAAAACCTGTTGTTGTAGTTATAATTATGCTCTGTTGAGTTTATGCAAGGTCAGCTGCTCTTTATCTTAAGGTCAGTGCTTTGCATGCACATTGCAAAGGTCAGCTGCTCTTTATCTTAAGGTCAGTGCTTTGCATGCACATTGCACTTAAGTGCTAACCAAAGACATGTATAGAAGTATTAGCTATACAAACTGTCACCATTAGCAGCATTTTCTGTAGCTATAGTTATTAGCTAGCCAATGAGATGAAACTTTATGATGGAGAGCCGAGATTTCCTTTGCTGGTGAGGCTGATGTCAGGTTTGATGTCGATTCCTGCTTCAAATGCTGACAGTGAGAGGGGTTTTTCCATGCTGAGAAAAGTGCATACTGATCAACGACCTACTCTCAAACAATCAACAATAGTTTCTTTAATGGCCATCAAGTTCAATAGTGAAGAATGCTGTCATGACGCTATTTTTAATGAAGAACTACTAACTATGTGTAAAAAAGCAACTGTACTTTATAATAAAAAATAAAATTCCAATTAATATGGGTGTGGTTTGGGTGTGGATATGCTAATTAGGGGCGTGGTAATTAACGGGTGTGGTTTGTCCTTGAAGCATTTTTTGAAAAGTTGGAGCCTATGGTATTTGTGTTGAAATTGCTGGCATTATACTTTGCCCTCTTTAAACTAGTGGTGTATTTCAGAACAAATAGAAGAAGGATGAAAAATTGAATAAATTAGTTCTTATTTTCACTTTTAGCAATATACTTTTTTCTCTGTAATGACTGAAGTTAACTTACGTCAATCCTTTCACACCATAACCACTGCATAGCAGTTTGATGACACCTCGGGAATTTATTCTTGTTTGTGGTTACCTCATTTGACTGCTGTAGCCTCCTTCAGGAGTTAGTTCAATAGTTAATAAGTGAAGTCTGAGCTCTTTGTAGCAATAATTGCGAAAACCTTGATTTGTATTTGTGGTCAGAGTTTTGGCATACTTCAAAATGGTGACCGAGTGGTCAATTATTAGGTAGTATACCAATTAACAGCGACTTCAGCATTTTAGAATGTGATTGTAGGAACCAGAAGGTGCAGAAGATATTTATGTCTACAGAAGCCATTCAACAACTAAGGGGAGTTGCTCTGTGAAAGAAACCAATCATTTGACTACAAGTATAGATGAACCAGTCATTTGACTACAAGTTTAGATGAACCAGTCATTTGACTACAAGTTTAGATGAACCAGTCATTTGACTACAGCTTTAGATGAACCAGTCATTTGACTACAAGTTTAGATGAACCAGTCATTTGACTACAAGTTTAGATGAACCAGTCATTTGACTACAGCTTTAGATGAACCAGTCATTTGACTACAGCTTTAGATGAACCAGTCATTTGACTACAGCTTTAGATGAACCAGTCATTTGACTACAAGTTTAGATGAACCAGTCATTTGACTACAAGTTTAGATGAACCAGTCATTTGGCTACAGCCTTAGATGAACCAGTCATTTGACTACAGCTTTAGATGAACCAGTCATTTGACTACAGCTTTAGATGAACCAGTCATTTGACTACAGCTTTAGATGAACCAGTCATTTGACTTACAGCTTTAGATGAACCAGTCATTTGACTACAGCTTTAGATGAACCAGTCATTTGACTACAAGTTTAGATGAACCAGTCATTTAACTACAGAGATGAACCAGTCATTTGACTACAGCTTTAGATGAACCAGTCATTTGACAGCTTTAGATGAACCAGTCATTTGACTACAGCTTTAGATGAACCAGTCATTTGGCTACAGCTTTAGATGAACCAGTCATTTGACTACAAGTTTAGATGAACCAGTCATTTGACTACAAGTTTAGATGAACCAGTCATTTGACTACAGCTTTAGATGACACAGCATTTGTAAAGATTTGCATGAAGATGAGGAAGTTTTACTGGATTCTAAATTATATACAGTCTAGTATCAGATTGAAAATTGTTTATCTATTCTCAGTTCTTTTTTCATTTATAGACATTTTCATGACAATTTGTTGTAAATGTTTTTTTAATTTCACTGAGAATTTAATGCCGAAAGGGAAAAAGAAAGGCCTGAATTTAATAGATGCTCACCTCTAGGTTTCTTGAAGCTCAAGCAAGATCCTCAATTATTCTGAGCGTGAATTGTTATTGTAGGTAAAGCCACACACATGACTATAATGTAAAAAGCCTTCATTCTTTTAATTTAGAAAATAATTTTGAAATGGAAACAACTTTTAGCACTGTAAAATTATAGAGTAGGTACAGTATAGAAATAGGAAGACCTGGTATAGTGGCTGGCTTACAACACTTCAACTTACCTAGTACACTTATCTATCATTTCCTTATAATTTAGCAGATTTTTTGCTCATTAGATATAGCTGAGAAAGTCTTCTATATTTTTCTCTACCAATTATGAGGCAATCGCATGAAGTGCATGTTTAATACATACCCATTCTCCCTATAATACTAAATCAATTTGTGTATTATTCCCCACCTCACTCATCAAGCCCCAACAAGCATATAGCATTAGCAGTTAAATACTCAGAACTCTACGTAGTATATAGATCAAGGAATCATAAATTGATGATATGGCAATAAGTTTAAATAGTTTGAATTTCGAAACTATTAATGCCAAGTAGTTGCAGCTGTAATCTGAAAGTTAAATGTCCAAGACTGAGTAGAGCGAATGCATCCACTAGCTCAGTGTGTTTAGTGTCTCTAACAACTTAAAAATGATAAGTAGTGCTGCTACAGTGTACTAGTTAACTATTTACTCATGAATTTTATTAATTTTAGGCGAGAGCAGCTGCTGGAAGCTCTCAAGGATACATCTACAGTCCCTCTCACTATGACTGTGTTCCCTCGCATTGGCTGTCACAACTTCACACATCCTGAACACACCCTCAAAACGGTTGACCCTGTCTTTCAGTCACTGTTTATCCCTAACGAGGCTATTTCGGGAGCACACCCTAAATTTCGGTCAGCCAATAACCTGCTTACTAATCTTGATATTGAGTTGAGTATGCTAAATTTGTTAGACTTCTGACTCACAACATTCGTGAGAGAAGAGGTGAAAACCCACACTTTAATGTTCCTAGTAAGAATCCGCCATTAACATTATTGTTCAAAATATGAAATATATTTGCTCTAATTGGTCTACTAGTGTTCAAGGACAGTTTCACTCCTTCTCCATTTGTGGAAGAGTTTGTTATAGCACAACATAATGCTCGTCCAGACCATATCTACTTGGACAGTGTTGGATTTGGACTTGGATTATCCTGCCTGCAAGTCACATTACAGGGCTGTGACATCACAGAGGCATGCCTCCTCTATGACCAGCTTGCTGTTATTTGTCCCATCATGGTGTGTAGCAGAGTGTGTGCTATTATCATCTTCACAATTTCCTTTCTCAGCCTTCTTTTACTCATTAGATGTATTCTCTCTCTTTCACAGGCGTTAAAAAAAAAACAATTATAGATTTAAAAATATTTGGTCGCCACCGGGAATTGAACCCAGGACCACTTGCTTAACACAAAAGCACTTATGTGTTAAGCAAGCGGTCCTGGGTTCAATTCCCGGTGGCAACCAAATATTGTTAATTCTGTATTGTTTAAAAAAAGCCTTTGAAAGAGATCATCTTCTTCACTTTGTATTTCTGATTTGTATTCTAGTTGGCTCTGTCTGCAGCTTCTCCAATCTACAGAGGCTATCTGGCTGACATTGACTGTCGATGGCAAGTCATTTCAGGTTCGTTGGATGACAGAACTGAAGAAGAAAGAGGTTTAAAGGTGAATTTATGAGTATGTAGAAATGGTTTGAGTTGGAAGTTGCAGGAAAAAACAACAACTAGAGGACTCATGTACCATAGCCTCACATAATTTCTATCACTTAAGAAGCTAATAACAATTGCAGATAATGCCTATTTATACTGCATTGGTATCATCGTTCAATTTTTTAATTTTATTTCAAAGTATTTCAACCTATTGCCACATCATCATTTTCTTTCCCTTGCTGTCTATAGCCCCTCAAGGAAGACCAGTTTGTTATCCCTAAATCTCGATATGATACAATTGACTGTTACTTGGCCAGTTCTGAGTACAATGATGTGGAAGTACTGTATGACAGAGAGGTCTTCAAGGAACTCAAAGATGGAGGTCAGAAAATTGAGTAAAAAATATACATAAATTTCCAGTATAAATTGTTTTTTATTTAGCTATTTTTTATGGTGTAATTGCTCTCATGTACATTAAGTGTCATGGTAGAGTCCGCATTTACTCAGGCCATACCAGGCAGACAAATACCTAAGACAGGCTGGGATATCATGTAAGACCGGTTCCTTTAGCTAGCATGTGCTGGTAGCTATAACATGTAGTATGAAAGGCATATTAATAGTGCACTGTTTATATACAGCTACTGTAGTGGTTGAAAACCAGATTACGCAAAGCTGATAAATTGCTAGCAGTTTACTGCTTTTCACTCTATTATCAACAGTGTTCAATGAACTTATGAAAGCCATAGAATAAGTTATTAAAAATCAAATCTGATTCATGTTATTTAATGAGTGCATTATGTCACACTTTATAAAGAATAGATGGAACGTAGCTAGCTTTATTCATGCCACTATGAGAGCAAAGTCTTGTGGCCAAGGAGCTGAATGTTTGTTAGGTCACTTGGACTCAGACTAGGCCATCCATATACAGAGTATGAAGTACATTCAGGGAAATAGCAGAAAATTATATCGCAGGTTTGGTCAAGATCCAACAGATGATGATATTTCACAAGCTAATTGTGGGGTGTGGCGAACCCCCGAATCCCCATTGGCTATGGGTATGCAGGTTTAGTTAGTCTGGTGCAGTGACAGGTTCTAGTTAGTTTGGGATCAGTGACAGGTTCTAGTTAGTTTGGGATCAGTGACAGGTTCTAGTTAGTTTGGGATCAGTGACAGGTTCTAGTTAGTTTGGGATCAGTGACAGGTTCTAGTTAGTTTGGGATCAGTGACAGGTTCTAGTTAGTTTGGGATCAGTGACAGGTTCTAGTTAGTTTGTTTGGGATCAGTGACAGGTTCTAGTTAGTTAGGGGTCAGTTACAGGTTCTAGTTAGTTTGGGATCAGTGACAGGTTCTAGTTGGTCTGCCAGACTAACCAGAACCTGTCACTGTCCCATCACTGCTCCAACCTGTCCAGACTAGTACATGTCACTGCCCCAGACTCACTAAAGCCTGTCTACTCTATGTTTGTTTGTGTGTGTGTGTGTGTGTGTGTAGGGATTGATGACTTGCTGGCTCAGCATGTTGCTCATCTGTTCATCAGAGATCCCATTTATCTATTTGAAGATAAATTGGAGCAAGACATTGAGACAGAAACTGACCACTTTGAGGTTAGCTAATGCTAATTAGCCACTGCTTTGACACCAGTGTGTGTTTCTACAGAACATTAATACCTCTAACTGGCAGAGCATGAAGTTCAAGCCACCTCTCCCTAACTCATCTATGGGATGGAGGGTTGAGTTCCGTCCTCTGGAGGTGCAACTGACTGACTTCGAAAATGCAGCATTTGCCGTGTTTGTAGTTTTGCTCACTCGAGCAATACTCTCCTTCAAATTGAATCTCTATATCCCAGTCTCTAAGGTAATAAGTATTGTGGGCGTGATAGCCACACCCCTCTCATTCTAGTCCTGGTATATGTTGACAGATGGAAGAGAACATGAAAAGAGCTCAAAATAGGGACGCAGTACGAACAGAGAAATTCTACTTCAGAAAGAGCATCGTACCTGAGGATGAAGATGAGGCAGAGACTGTCAGTAGCTCCGCCTCCCAATCTACCAAGTCACATGATCAGGAATACACGACCATGTCTGTGGATACCATCATTAATGGAAATGTGAGTGATTAATTGGTTAGATGTCGTGCCTTCATTCTGAGAAGGTAATATAGATGTATGTATGTGTGTTTGTCATTAGGATGAATTTCCAGGTGTACTGGCTCTAGTGAGGATGTATGTTAATAGTATAGAGATGGATGTAGACACTCGTTGTACGATACTCCAGTACCTTAGATTAATCTCTAGGAGAGCATCAGGTGAGCCTGCCTAAGTAACACTACCCATGCGTGTTCAAACTAAGTGTGTGTGTAGGTGACCTCCTCACCACGGCCTCTTGGATCAGACAGCAAGTGTTGCAGCATCCAGAATACCGACAAGACTCTGTTGTGACTGAGAGTATCACACATGATCTGCTGCTGGCCATGAAGGGAGTCAGTGACGGTTCTCTGGCAGCACCAGAACTTCTAGGATCTCTGACATCCAAGACCCCCAGCAAGTACACTGTGCTAGAATGCCCCGCCCCTTTCTGACTATAAACACTTCCAAATAAACAACTCGCTAAGTTTAGGATCACATGTGACATGATTTATTTATATGGCCACAATGACTTACATATTCTCTAGTGGTAGTAGATAGATTATGACTTAAGAGAGTATACAGCTACTTAAACTCTCTTCCTGATATTGATGATAGAAATAATTATGATGACTTATGTAGTATAAGTCTGTGTGGGTGTCCATGTTTCTTCATCTTCAGTGTCATCATCATGAAACATATTCATGCAGCCAGTTTCCTTGCAGTCGCCACAAACAGAAGTGTGTTCAATGTTGCACTTCTAGCATGAGCATCTCAGAGTAGTATATTCAATATGGCAATTACATCTGCAGCAAGTGTTGACGAGCAGGAGGTAGAGATGTTTGAAGTAGCACAAACACCTCTTCACATTCCTACCATCCCCAGTCAGCTAGCGATCGTACACTATTACTAATGCTTTTTCTGTTGTATCATCACTTTGCATAACACAGAATTAGAATTGAATGCGCTTTGCTTGATGTAACATATAGCTACCATGCTTGCTTTAATCCCACATAAAATGATCAAGGAATGTATAATATGAAGAGACTGTTGCAGCAAATGTCTTGACCAAGCCTTTCTTTGGTGGCCTTGATATTCCAGATGTGAGGCAATTTGGAGTTCTTCTTAGGCTCAGGATGAAAGAAGAGGTCATGAGACTCAAGCTTTGCATAATAGCAGAGGAGGGGGGGAGGGGGGTGACTGAAGGTATCCAACTTAGAAGTAATGGGAGCTTACCCCCTTCAAATTTCCAAATTTCCTGTTGTCAGTATTAAGTACCAAATGAAAAGTGACGATGAGTAATTTATGCAGCTAATAAGTTGATAATTTGCTGTGGGATATAGTTATATATCACAAATAACATTTCAACAGCTTATAATTGTAAAAAAGTGTTTCGCAAAAGTTTGAGTGGACTTGATGTATACTTATAATAGCGGCTTGGGAAGGATGACTCTTTTAAAATCATTATTTGTTCTACCACTTAAACAAAACTTTTCCCAAAGAAAAAGCTTACTTAGTGTTTTATATATTTATATTCACAGAATCTAAATTTACCCTCCCTCCTCCCTAATTATTACTTGTCCCTACCCCTTTGATTGAGACATGGTTGCTTCTTCATAAAATTGACACTGCAAGTTTGATTGTAGTGCATTGCTGGGAAAAAAAAAAGGACCTGACAGTGATGAAAATGCCTGGTAACTATTGAACAGGTGCATCAGTGGTGCTAAACTGGATCAAAGAAAAAACAAAAAAAAATACCACTAACAACAACAAGAAATAAAAATATAAAACGGTAAGCCCCATGTTGTTAGGTATTATGATAAACTTTACCTTCTCTACCAAATAGGTTTACATTTTAGTGATTTTCACCATGTTCCCCCAGGAAGATTACCTTAAGACATTTTTTATGTCATAGAGGACATTATAATATAAAGAAAATATTCAATTGAGTTTGCTTTTGTTGCAATATGTTCAAGGTTGACTCTGTACTAAGAGAATTTTTTTAATCCAACCATATCTATTCATCACAGCAGAAAAGGCATAGGCTTTACTGTGCCGCTGGTACCTTAGTCTGGCATAGCTAGACCCTTTTACCTAACCACTATTGTTCAGGTCTAGTTACCTGAACAAGGAGAAGTCTTTAGCAAACAACAAACTAATATGTGCTACAGCAACTCATTATCGTCTAATCATATTCATGATCCATCCAGAACCACCGCAAACTGTACCATGTCATCCCATATATGCACTGTAAGCTGTCTTGGGAAAATATTAGTCCATCATAAGTCAAGTTCAGTGAATGCAGACTCGGTACCTGCTAATGGATACCATGCCGGCATAGTATCCGGTTGCTTGCCACACACTAGCCGCGGGGCGTCAACTTGCTGAAGCTGGGCATAGCTTATGGTGGGCTCTGGTCCTTTGATCCAGTACCAACCTCCAGCTCAGGGATTTACGACCCCTGAACAACTATGCTGGGAATGGGTCTGGGGATATCACCATACCAAATTTGTTCAACCACAGGTAGAAATTCCTGTATGTGTCTGCCACCCTATCAAGGCTATGCTTAGCAAGCTTGGCTAGTTTGAGTATATAAAACATGCAAAGCAGAGGTTATTGTCATATTCCATTGGAAAACCCCCAAATACGTTTCTACCTGCCACTAATTAAAGGTCTGCCAGCAACTTTCAACTTGTCATAGCTCAGTAGTCTATCAGCAAAAGCTACAGAAACTTAAAAAAAAAAGAAGAAGGATCGTCAGAGAATCCATACGCATTTCCATTGCAGTAGAAATTCAAGTATAAGGGAGGTGGGGCACTAACCACTTCCACTAGATGTCACCATCCCCAAACCCTCTGAGTGCTTCGCAGGTCTAGCTCCGCCAGACTAAGGTACCTTATGGTGTATACTCATTATCTCCAGCCTCTTGCCAAATTTGCATACTTCCAACTTGTCCCTCATGCTCAAACTGCTTTTTAATGCTTGGCCATTTTAACACCCAATTATTATTTTAAAGCATTTTACTGTACAATGTCAATTGACTGGGTGTTTCCAGATATATTATGTGAACTGACATTTCTTCCTATGATCTTTAACTTCAATGCATACATAATGTTATTATCCACACCAAATTAGGTCAGATTTGGACGAGGTAGTTTACTGCTCACTAGCAAGACTCTTGCACACAAAAATCAGTGTAGTTTTTTTATTTTGTGGAAAATAATAGTTCTGCCTACAACTACTATAAGTAGCTAGCCATATTGGGAACTTGAGCTAGTCTTTGATGTCACAATTCATTTTTTGCTATAGCTATATACTGTAATTGTTATTTTGGTTACAATGCTTAAATTATAATTTCAAACCAGAAAATTCCTGACACCATCTGATCCAATAGTTCTGTGTAACTGACATTATTTTAGTGTTAATGAGGTTGCCTGATGAAAAATAATAACTATAATCTGTAATGTACATTCAAATAGCTATGTTCATTACTTTTTCCTCTCACAGGAATAGCAAAACAACAAACAGAATATTCACAAATCAATAAAAATCATAAAATTGATAATACTAATAGGTACTGAGACAATCATAAAGGAAGTACCTGTAATTACAGCTTCTTAAGCAATCGAATTCTTGCTATAATAAGTACCAGTCTTGCTATGATATTCACTCTCAACATTTTCCTTTAACTGTTGACAATTACAGCACTTCACAAGAATCGTTCCAGTCTCGAAGTGTGCCTGAATTTGTTCTAGAGTATGTCCATTTGTCTCCGGTAGAAACAAAAGCACAAAAAAAATGCTCAACAGCATGATGAACGAAAAACTCCACCATGTGCCCTCAGGGGTGACCTTTCCACGATATGCATCGAAGTTCAGCGTAATGATAGTGGCAAAGCCCCAATTCACAGCCGTGGCCACACTACCACCGAGGCTACGAACTTGATTGGGAAGGAGTTCGCTCATTGTAGCCCACGGGATGGGGCCCCAGCCAATGGAGAAGCTACTAATGAACACAACAACGCTAAGTATGGCAAGGATTTCGATGTGGTGAGGACAATGGGAGTTGTTTAAGTTATTATTACATGTATTGCTATAAACAAAAAAGTAAATTCCGAGCAAGAAGCTGCTGACGAGCATGCCAACACTGCTGCACACCAGAAGCTTGCGCTGACCGACCGAAGTAATGAGCAGAACGGAGACAAACGTAGCCACCACTTGGACCACACCCACTGCAAAGAATGTGATGAGGTTCGCTTTGTCAGGTGTATATCCAGCATCGGTGAATATTTTAGAAGAATAGAAAATGGCGACATTGATGCCACTGAACTGTTGGAAGAACATCAGGAGTAGCACCAGAATGAAAGGGTGGAGGACTGAGCGTCTTCTGAACTCCAGCAGTTGCTCTACTATGCTGTAGGTTCGACGAATTGCAGTTTTAATGCCATCAATCTCATTGGAAATGTGAAATTGTGGCCCCCTGAGGGTTTTCAAGACTCTGATGCCCTCGTAATCCCGGTTTTTGCTGAACAGCCATCTTGGAGTCTCATAAGTTGCAAGCATTCCCAACTCAAAGAGAGCAATCACTCCAGCAGCTACAAGTGCGGTGTAATAGTAATGAATCTTATGTCCTCCAAAATTAATTCCCAGAAAGTAAATGAGAAGAATTCCTCCAGTTTGTAGCAGTTGATTACATATTCCAAACCGCCCTTTCCATTTAGTTGACGAAATTTCTGCAATATACACCTACACAAACCAAAAAATAAAACAAAACAAATAAAGTTACATTAATGTTCAGAAAATTGCATTACAAGTTTGATTAGCAACTAAGAAAAAAACATAACATGCCTATATAGTCAACTCAATATCATAACTATATTGACACTTACTTTTTATATTTTACTAGGTCTTAAAAATTATGATTTAATAGTAAAAGAAGGGGGAAAATCACACAAAAAAGAGAGTTGTTAAATAGAGTTGTATGCATGAGCATACTGTAACACACATATCAAGCCAATACTGTACTCATGAGTTAAGGTATGTGCACACAATTTATAAGCCAGACATTGCCTTGCTTGCAAACTTCCTATTCTGGTTATCCACTTTATCAACTTCAGCAAGAGCTAAAGGTAAAATATAACAAGTATAAAAAATTGATCAGCAGCTAGTTCTCTCTGTACAACAAAGTGAAATGGAAAGAAAGGAAAATAAATCAAGACAGTGAATCAGGACAGTTGAAAATGCCTTTCTCCTTTTCCCACTTTTCTTTCTCTTTTTTCATTCTATTTTTAACTGTAAATGTTATAGCTGAATAGTTGCAAGAAATTTAAGTACAATACAGCTATTTATGGCTTCAGTTTACGGGCAATTAAAACTGATTGGGTGAGCAACAGATGCAGAAGGAATTTAAACAGAATATGAGAAAGAGAAAATTAAAACAAAGTAAGCACACAATACTGTTTATAATTGCTTTCATTGCACCACAAAGTGGTAGGTATACAACTACTGTGGTTATATGGTCATCAGGATTGACTAAGCCACAAGAAATGGAGAAAAACCACAAGAAATGGAGAAAAACCACTAATTAACTCCTCCACAAATTGGAACAATGAAATAGCAACATCCTATAACTAGTATATAGACAATTCTCTTACAATACTACTACAAATGTTAAATGCTGATACAGCTTCTAGTAATAAGAGCAACAACAATGACTAGGTTGTAAATAGTAAGATTAGTTGTAGCTATACAAAGAAGGATGATTAGAAAGGAATAATCATGTGATCTTTATGGTCAATCGGGCCAGTTGTGAAAACTAATTTTACCAACACTAGCCTCAAAATTAACTTAAATGTCATAATGGTAAGCTTTGCCCCACACCATCCTGAATTATTCAAGGGGGTAGGACGAAGGAGTGTGCCCAATGTACTCACAGAAGATTCAAACTTTTCGCTCCCACCAATATATCTATATGACACACCCTTATAGAGGGTGGAGATTCCTAGGATTATTCATGGCAGAATAGCAAAGACTAATTCGCCGTATTATACTCACTCATTATAAACCACAAATCTAGTGTTGAAATTTAATATATTTTAATCAACTTACAGAAACCGAGAAAACCGACCACCCTGTGCCCACTCCTGTGAGAAACCTTCCAAGCAATAAGAAAGTGAGGAAGCCAGCTCGACTGACTGTGAACTGGATGGCATTAGATATTAATATCCAGCCTATCAGGAAAGGGACCCCGCCCAGCATTAGTGCAGCTTGCCTGCCCAGAAGGTCTGATATTGGCCAAGCAAGAAGTCCGCCCACCATTCCTCCAATAGGAGCCAGTGCCTGAATAAAATATAAAATATATGCACGTGTAGCTGAATGATTAAAAGCGCAAAATCAATCAAACTAATATTATGTTATTGCGCTTGGCTATTGTAATAATAATAATAATAAACAGGTAATAGGTAATAATACTATAATGTATAATCATAGTAATAACTGAAAACAAAACAAAACAACAACAACAAAAAGCAACAACAACACTTCATAAATCTATATTGAAATTTTTTTAGGGTTGCTCTAAAAAGTATGGAAACAAGACATTTTGAAGCCAAAATGTTGAATTGAAAGATGAGCATTACAAAACTTGCCCAAATTGAGAATGGTGATTCTACACCCCTAAATTATTGCGTTGCCATTTGTCAACTTCAAAAGTTGTTTTATATACTTATTTTATTTATCTATGGCAGTGATTTAGGGGTGTAGAGTCACTATTCTCAATTTGGGCAAGTTTTGTAATGCTCATCTTTCAAATTAACACTTTGGCTGAAAAATTCCTCGTTTCCATACTTTTTAGAGCAACCCTAAATCTTTTCTTTTTACAACAATGTTGTTTATTTTTACAACTAGTTTCCCACTGTTTTTTTTTTACAACCTTTGCCATAAAAAAAAGCTGATAAATACATTAATTCTGTTCACTTCATCCACTAACTACTAAAGAGTGCATACATTTTTCAGAAGCTTCCATGGCACTTGTTCAAAACAATCAACAGATGCTTTATCCACGACAGCTTCTTAAACTATTACTAAATGTTTACTTCTGAAACTATTTACGCCAAGCATTTACTGTTTTTCCCAACGGCCATTGCAAAGATGTAGCAATTTACACTACTCCTTTTTCTCCCTGCACTACCAACGAACACATCAGCATTAATGAAAAAAGACGTGGCACTCGTTCAGCCACACGTGAGCTGCTCAAAATGGCATCAAAACAAGAAGGCCAGGATGCTTCTTCGTGAAAAACTGTATGTTAGAGTCAAGTAAGGAAGAAAACAGAATGGCCATGGACCTACGTTGGAAAAAAGCGCTACTAATGTATGCTATTAGTAGCCCCAGAAATGCTTACAGATTTCCTCAAGCCTGGTCAAGGAAAAGAAGAAGTTGATGATACAGAGAAACTCAATTTTTTAAAATTATTATAACTTTGGTTTTTTGCACTCTGTGGACCAAAAATTGAATATATAAGCATCATTAGAGACTCCAAAAGACAATTTAATTACTGTTTTTGAATTAATGTTGACTGAAACCAGATATACTATGAAGTGAATTTTGTATTATCCCTATGGGAAAGGAGTAGTCAACCATAAATAGAGAGCGCTACTGCACTCTCTGATATTAATGATAGATGATGATAATTAGTAATAAAAATAATAAAATAATAGCAGTGATAGCTAATACTGTACTGCATAATAATATTGACGACGACAGTAATTATAGCTAATAATAACAACAACAATAACTAATATAATAACTTTCAACAAAGCATCTGCTACGCCATTAGAACACAAGTGCTACAGCTTACACCAAAGAGATTGGGGTATGAAGAGTTGGGATTAAACAGCTGAGCGGAATAAACTGTTATGTCTTTATTTTCCAATTCCAGCAAGGTAGGGGATGAAAATCCTCCAGTTAACCCGCACACAAAGGAAGCCATGCACGCAGTAATGGCGCAGCGTGCAACAACCCACACGTTCTCTTTGCCATTCATTGTATCTCTTCTCACACCAATGGACGTTATCGTCTTGCCAGACTCAGTAATGGTGGATTCCAAGTTAGAATTCTCGAAGTCGTTGATACCGTAACCTGGAGTGTGTCCTGCACCAGGCAGGAGGGCGTCCGACGTACCAGAGAGCCTGTCACTATCAGCCATCACAGACTTTTATTCACTCCCTAATCACACATTGACGCACCAGTGCGACGACCCTTGTCGCGTAGGAAAAAGGTGAGGGTGGAGCGAGGGTGCGGTGAATATGATTGATCACGCTCGTTTATGGGTTAGAATAATTTGTAGATGAGAAACCCTTTACCTAATAGTGAGTAAAATGGTTTTCCTTTAGCTACTAGCAGCAAGTGGAAAAACCTTTACTTACTAAATACTATAAGCAATAGATATTTACCTACTCTTTAAAACATTCATTAAGCAGCAGCAATAGTACATACTTTATTCTCAAACAGTAGTACATGAAACATTGTATATTACAACACATTCTACAAACGGGTAACAACAAACAAAAACAAAAAATTAATTTATTTCTGAATTACGACTATTGATAGAATCAACACGCTCTCTTCTAGACAAACATGGCAGCCTGACTGCTAAAATGTTTCCTCTCTCAAAGTTCATCTGAATCTGCTCCAATGATTTGCCCTTTGTCTCCGGCATAAATAAGAAAACAAAAATAAAACTCAACACCAAAAATATCGTGAAAGTTCCCCAAGCGAATTTAGCAGTCACCAATCCCTTGTAGCTGGAAAAAGCCAAAGTGATTATGGTCGCAAAACTCCAGTTTATGAGCGTGCAGATTCCTGCTGCTAAACCTCGAACTTTGTTAGGAAGAAGTTCGCTCATTCCTGCCCATGGAATAGGGCCCCAGCCTAAAGAGAAAGAGGCTATGAAGATCACCACAGCTACAATAGCCATGATGTTGAAATGAGAACTGGAATCACAGACGTGGTGGGATGCTGCAGTAGCAGCCCCATCATCACTAGACGAATCATTGTGGCACACATCATCATAGAAGTAATAGAACACAGCAAGGAGGAGCGAGCTGGTACCCATGCCAAAGCTACTGGTCAGCAAGAGAACACGTCGCCCTAGCTTCTCAACTAGAAAGACAGACATCATTGTTGCAATGACTTGGGTAATACCAACTGCAATGGCAGAAACAATTTCAACCATGTTTCCATTGAAACCACTCTTGAATATGTTTGATGCATAGAAAATGGCGGCGTTAATGCCACTGAACTGCTGGAAGAACATCAGGAAGACAACAATGATGAATGGAAGGTACACAGAGCGTGTCTTGAACTCTGTGACTTGCTCAAAAACTGAGTAAGTCTTTCTCAGCACGGACTTGATGTGGTCAATCTCCCTCATGATGAGTGCATCCGGCCCACGCAGCACTTTGAGCACCCGAATGGCCTCATAGTCCTTGTTCTTGCCAAACAGCCAGCGTGGAGTTTCATATGTGAACAACATAAGTACCTCAAACAGTGCCACAAATGCTGCTGGGATGAGTGCCACAATGTAGTAGGATAGTCTGATGCCATTAAATTCTATGCCAAATATGTAAGAGAGCATGACTCCAAAGGTGACAAAGAGCTGGTTACAGTTCCCAAGTGCCCCTCTCTGATTGGATGCTGCAACTTCTGCTATGTATATCTGTAGGGAAACAATAACAAATAAAACAACGTTCCAAATTAGCTAAACACACACACACACACACATCAGCAAGCACGTCTGCATATAGGGCATCATTTAAGGGAAAAGGGGGACAACAGGTGCATCCATTCCCCCACCCCCCTAGAAAAACTTTTGTCCCTACTTTTAGTGACATTTCGACTATGAAGCATGGAACCATGAGCCTACTTTTTGGAATGTTCTTATGTACTGCAAGGTTCTTTATACAATATAACATGTCTGAATTTTATAGAAAGTTGTTTATGCCTCTCCTAGATTCATTTTCTGTATGAAGAAGCCCTGACATGTCTCATATAAATATGACTGATTGAGAAATCTGGTAAGAATTTAAGGATGTTGAGAATATTATATCTGATCATGTAAGATTGCCAGCAGAAGCATTTGATCCTGTCACTTATGAAATTTATACGTATTGTACTATTTGCTATATTGTTTCCAACGACAACATAGTGTGGAAATGGTAAGTGCAATTAGTGGTGAACTCACCGACACACAGAACATGGACCAGCCAGAAGAGATGCCTGTCAAGAATCTCCCAACAAAGATGAGCGCCAAAAATGGGAAGTGGGATGAAGTCAAAATAGAGAGGGAAATGAGGAGCCACCCGATTAGAGCCGGAATGCTACCAATAATGAGCGCTGCTTGACGACCAAGATATTCTGTGGCCGGCCATGCTACTATACCACCGAGTATGCCCCCAATTGGAACCAGTCCCTAAACAACAGTGGCACCATAATGAAAATAAAAGTATCATGTACAATAAACAGTCCCTTTAATAATGATAGAACAACACAACAAAAAATACCAAGTCAGTAATTAGTAAACCAGTCTCTGTGACGATATGAATGTATATTGCAAGCACATGTTATTTACTCATAACTTTAAATCTGGATACTGTTCAATTTAATATTTGAGTGTAATACAGATAATACAAATTCTGGTAGTCATTTTGGAACATGCTGTGATTACCAGGTTTTAATGCTCATTATATTGATGTATTCTTAAGAGCAGTAAAATCAATATAAAATTATTTGTCATTACCAAAGAAACATGTAGTTAGCACCACTGAATGGGTTAAAACCCTCACTGTATGCAACCTGTTAGTATGCCCAACTCCAAGAAATGCAGATTCATAGGCCAAGGTGACCTAGAGAACAAGCTGTAAACAGCTAGCTAATAGTATTCATAAGATGTGTTTCCAACCACCATACTTGACAACATCACATGACCATAGCAACATTCTATATTTGGGAGGTAAAACAAAGTTTCAATGATCCTACAGTACATAACATTATCTCTTCACAAGACAAACCGAAAAGAGGAAAAGCAATGGACACTAAAGCAATGAGTTGAGGGGGAAAAAATGTGAATTTAGAATTAGTAGTTCTTTAGTTAGGAATTAGTTTAGAATTAGTAGTTCTTTAGTTAGGAATTTGATGCTTTTATTGTCAGTAGATAGTGTTAATTGAGTATTATTGCACATAACAGAGGGGGGAAAAAAAGGAAAAGATGAATTTAGAAATATTATTCTGACTTGAAAATTTGATACATTTATTGTCATGGTAACTGTGTGTTAATTTGTGTGTGAATGCCACTGTAAAAAAAAAAAAAAAAATAAAATAGAGACTTCTCTCTAGTTGCTATGGATACGAACACAAACACCTGTCACTGCTAAGTTAACAATGAAATAAAGCAAATATGAGCATCTCTATATGAGCCATGCTGTCCAGCCCTTACTCAAATGATGGCAAATGTGTAACCATAGGGAAAAAAGCTAATTAGTACACAATAAAGACGTGTTCCAGGGGCACATGCAACTCAAAGTTAAATGTGTCCTGCTATATGTAACATATCTGTAATGGCTGGAACAAAAGTTTGAAGGAAATGATGGAAACCCTTGACAATACAAGCTCTAGCAGCTGACTGAACTTACCCCAATCATACTAGATTTAATCCCTGTATCTGGAACATACATGAAGGACATGTCTGGCTTGCTGCTCAGCTCTTGAATAATGATGGATGAAAAACTGAGACTCATTCCTGTCACTAAAGATGCGATACAAGCAGTGAGTGCGCAGAGGGTTACCCGTATCCAGCAACTGCTCCCTTCGCTACTTTCCTCTTCTTTAACACTATCATTAAGCCCATAATTGGGGGAATACCCTTTCCCAGCCAGTAAAGAATCTGAAACGTCGCTAGACATTGTAGACCTCTCACTCATCCCGTCTTCTTCTCGTTCTCTTCTCCGCTGCCCACAAAAAAGTACCTGCAATTACTTGGGGGGCGTATCCACATACAGTGTGTATTCGGTATTCCTACAAGCCAACGTCCATTACCTGGGATTCTGGGTCGTCACACCAGTAGCGTGACCTTTACCCCCATCCTCATAACTTTTTTTTTTTACTGTCGCTCGTAAAGGTGTCTGAGTGGCTTATAGTGTGGTGCGGTAATTATCTTGCCGCTCCAGTATTTGAGCGCTCCAGTAGAAATGCTGGGGCACCTGCGACTAACCAGTCGTAGGAGATTGAACTTGTTGCTCTTCTTGCTTGTCGTTTTGCTCTTACTTTGCACTTGCTGGTTGTTCGGACTAGTGTGGGCGTTGGTTCTCTGCGCCTGTCACGGCCTCAGCTACTGTACTTGTTGCTACATCTGCTACAGACCCGAGGCCAAGAAGTGGAGGGAGAAGCTGGTGGAGTGGTACGACCATTTATTTGTATGGGCCTTCAATTACTCCCACAAACCAGCTGCAAGTTCAAGTAACGCCCCCAAGTCTGGCAGCTCTGTCAGTCACAACATAGCCCAGAGAAAAAGTAGGACTGAATCAAGCACTTCCATTGAAGGACTGGTGAACTGCACACGCCCACCCCAACCAGTGGCTGAGCATGGTAATGATGGGGAGGGGTCAACAACTACTGAAGAACAGCCTGTTGAAGCAGAAGTAAAGCCTTCCATTAAATGCCACAAAGAGGCACAGAAAATCATCCAGTTACTAATGAGAGACTTTGTTCGTAGCTGGTACTCAGACATCACTAATGACAGTGAGTTCCTCGAGGACGTGCAGAAAGTGCTTGAACACATTGCGCTGGAGATTAACATCCGAGTACAGCAGATGGACATGGAGAAAGTGTCGGTGGACCTTCTTGAGCTCATTTCCCCCTATCTGGAAGTTCTGAACAAAGTCGGCAGTCGCAGTTTCAACGGAGGATTGGAACTTTTTGACGTGATTAATGACAAGTGCTTGAAGGAGTTTGAAGCCAATCCCAGAGTGGCCCACCCAGCTTTGAGATCCCCTGCATCTGAGCGACGTCACTATCGGCAAGCTCTTGATGCAATCCTCCAGACGGCATTCCCAGCTGAGTATGCTCGCTGTGACGTGGCCAGCTTGTTTGTGCGGGAGCTGCTGCTTAAGAATCTGATCGAGCCAGTGTTTGATCTCCTCTGCGAGCCTGCCTTCCTCTATGAATGTATCCCTTTGATACTGTTGAAGGCGTCTCCTGAGAAGGTCAACCAGCAGCTGCAAGAGATAGTGCGAGAAAACGAAGAGCTTGATCACGTATTGAACCGAGGTCGTCTCATTGTCAATATTATGGGAGCCCACGGAAGAAACTCACGTAGATTTCATTCCAATTCCGGTCATTTTGGGCAGAGTGCTTCTCATGTCACTCTGAGAACCTCTCGGAGGAACAGGGATGCCGTAAGACCTCATTCCTTTGCCAACTTCTCCGGTCTCCAGAAAACATCCAGTGGAATTTACGAGAGTGGGACATGGCACACTCAGAGTACAAAGGTCACCTCTTCTCCATTGCTGTACAGTCAGGACGAAGACGATGAGCATGAGGCTACTTATCCTCCGTCAGTGTCAGTGTCGTCCCTGAGGACCAGTCCAACGAGAGCCTCTAGAGAACCGGGTCAGGTCGGTCGCTGGGCTGGGAGCAGTGGCTATAACGAGGACTGGGAGGAGTTTTATGGTGTGGATGAAGTGGATGAAGACGTGGTAGGAGAGATGGAGGCAGGTGCAGGGGGAGATAATTCCTTTGAGGTGGTGGGAGGGGAGTTTGCCGTGGTGCAGCTAGCTCCTATTTACATCGAGAGACATGTCCGAGTGGTTCGAGAGTCGGGGAGCCACCACATTGCTTACATTTTCAAGGTAAGCAACACAACTTGTATTAATATGTTCAGGTGGGCATGGAGGTGTGGTTAGGGTGGGCATGGAGGTGTGGTTGTGAACAGAATAAAGAGAATAGTGATTTATCTTATACTTGATTATGATTAGAACTGTTTGATTAGGACTCGGTTACATTCGACCCACCGTGCATCTGTTGCTATGATTTTTGCAACCTTTCATTTGCTGACTAAGCTAGTCAGTGAGGTAAGAACACATTACATATGTAAGCAGCACTCACTTCCCACTAGAACATCACATGACTGGGCCAGTCGCATGTGAGGGATACACCACTGTTTTGTAAGCAACTAATAATATGGAATTTGATATTACTTTCACTTAATATCAGGGTGACAGCTGTGTTTAGAATTGAGAGTTTATAAGTACACCTATTGATTCAGGCACAGGTTGAATGCCTCACAGCGTCCATTCATATAGGGTAGGTTGGAGTGTGTATTTCTTATCAGAAATCCAACATTATAGAGTAATTTGTGGTGAGAGAGATAGCTTAGAAAGAACACTCATGATTTGTTTGAGTTTGTAGCATGTGCTGTTGTGGTGGCAAATGTTTGTCTTGAGAATGATGTATGAAGTGTGATATCAGTGGCAGAATAGCCTGGTCATATGAGACTGTACACACCTCTCCATCGGCTGGTGCCTATCCCAAGTGTGACATTCCAGGCAGTGTTGTTGTGCATGAGCTTACACACTAAAATTATTAGATGTAAGAGTAAAAAGGGGAAGGAGCACTAGTTAGAAAGAATTGGAAGAATGGAGGAAGAATGCACAAATACTTAGTCAACATGTGTATCCATGTACACTTTATCATTCTAAAGCAGCACAATGGACTGGTCTCACTTGGCAACCATGTAGAGCAGCTGCATTTCAAGTGGCTATCAAATGGGGTTCCTGACTGAAGGAGCATTCTGTCATCTTCCACAGTGGCCATGTATTGCAAATGAACTTACTGTGGTGTTAATAGTAGGAGGGCTGTCCAGAAATGCCGTAAATTGTCCATCCCATCCCACGGTCCCATGGGATCATGGGATTACATGGGATTGTCCATCCTATCCCACAGCCCCATGGGACTTTCCACGGGATGTCCACCTGTCCCTCTACAGATGCACGTGTCCTACTGTCCATCCCATCCCGCGGTCCCATGGGATCGTGGGACATTTCACGGGATGTCCACCTGTCCCTCTACAGATGCATGTGTCCTACTGTCCATCCCATCCCACGGTCCCATGGGATCGTGGGACATTCCACGGAATGTCCACCTGTCCCTCTCACTGACACATGAATATCTTACTGTCCATCCCATCCCACGGTCCCATGGGTCTGTGAAATAGATTGCATGTAACATTTGTACTGATAATGAGTGGTTTTTATTAATATTTATATCATTAATATACTTGTAACCTTGTCAGCAATTACCCTTTCTTGTGTATTAAACCTAGCATGACACCTCCTTCGCTTTGCTCAGTCGGCTTGTCAAAGTGTGTCGTCGCGCCTTTGGCGCTCCGCTAATCTAACGCTAATCGCGCCACGCGCTTTGCGCGTGCGCTCTAGCTTGACTCTAAGTGTTCATTGTGATAATACTTTCATGGGATCGTGGAATGGAATGAACAGTGGGAGTATCTGTAAGAGGGACATGTGGACATCCCATGGAATGTCCCACTGTCCTATGGGACCATGGGATGGGATGGACAGTGGGACACACACGCATCTGTAAAGGGACAGGTGGACATCCCATGGAATGTCCCACTGTCCCATGGGACTGTGGGATACAATGGACCATCCCACTGTCCGATGGGACCATGGGATGGGATGGACAGTGGGACACACACGCATCTGTAGAGGGACAGGTGGACATCCCGTGGAATGTCCCACTGTCCCATGGGACTGTGGGATGGGATGGACAATTTACGGCGTTTCTGGACATCTCGATGGGACCATGGGATGGGATGGACAGTGGGACACACACGCATCTGTAGAGGGACAGGTGGACATCCCATGGAATGTCCCACTGTCCCATGGGACTGTGGGATGGGATGGACAATTTACGGCGTTTCTGGACATCTGTGAATAGTAGGCTGTAATGTCGAGTGTTCTGCTCGGCTCGTGTGCTCGAGTAAGTGCAGACATTGTTGCCGTCCATCAAACTGAGTGCGAGAGCATAATTTAAAGATGTTTGGCACGTGTTGTGGACTCGTTTGGAAAATGTGTTGTAACTATCAATGAATAGTATGCACCAGAGAGCTGTAGGATTTGTTGACTTGTACACGGAGGTATCATGAATTTAGAGATAGACACACTCGATTAGAGGTTTCTGGATTTTGACGGCAGAATGTTGAGCAAAATAGTTGAAGCAATGTGCATTATTCTGCCTTAATATGGTGAATTTTGAAACAATCGATGACAACATGGTTGCTAAGGATTCAGTGATCATTATTTTGATTAAGTAACTCTAGCACTGCACTGAAGTGGCATAACAGGCATGAGAACTGGTCTGAGTCTTCATTATGGGGTGATCCAAGATCCTTGGTGCATCTGAAGGCATTTTTTCAGTCGGGAGTAAAGTGTCATCTTCAGTTGTGATCTTGTGAACCTTATTTTCAGCCTAGGCATCTTAATTGAGACTTATTCGTGTAAGGTGAGCATAGGGCAGTGTTATAGAAACACAGAAAGTCTCTCAGTGACTGTAGTCTGTGCAATGGAAAGCTATCCTTCAGTTTACAGAGACTGTATACACTGTGATTATGTGTGTGTGTGTGGGTATGTGTATGTTGTATATGCGGATGTGTGTGTGCATGTGTGCGTACATGTAGTTTCCCAAATGGATGCTCACTGATGGAGACCTGATAGACCTGGGAGTGCTGGAGTCTGACACTCACCTGGAAGGCATCAAGAGGTTCAGTGATTTCAGCAAGTTCCATGACTCTCTGCTCTCTTCACCGCTAGGGACTCATGTGAAAGGTAAGCCGTGCTCCGTGCTGTTCATGTGATGCATACACTTTACCTCACTCACTCATGTCTGTGCCGGCAATGGAGGACGTCATGATGACATCACATATATCCGGGCCATGCCCACATATGTATCACTGACCTACCATAGAAATGTGTTGGTTTGTCCTACCGCTGACTCTATTTCTTGCTGCAGCAGGCCCATAGCTTGCAGCAGAGCTACCAAATTAAAGAAATAGATAGATTATGAAATTTCCAACATGCTCATACAAAAAGTGGTAGAGTAAATTAATACATTTTCTATGGTACAGGTAAGTTAGTGATACCATAAGTGGGTGTGGCCCGGATATACGTGAGATCATCATGCAAGTCCTCTATTGGCAATGGTTTTCCTGCAGGGAGACTTTGCTTTCCTTGTGGGTGTGTCCTATAGTCGTAGCAAACCCACAGGACCTGTAAGTATGTATTTGTACCTAGTCAGTGTAAAGATAGAACAATATGTGATTACATGTGCATGTACATTGAGTGGTTGCTATGTAAGTTGCTAGCCCATAGTGGCCTAGTTCTGAAGTGCTGTGGGTGACACTGAACAGCTTCATTTCTTATTGCCTGTTTATTTTAATTTCTGTCCAGGCTTGAATTTGCCTCTGAAGAGAAATTTTTCTAATTTCATTTCCAAGCTCCCCTTTACCAACAGGGATCCTGATGCTACAATTCTTATTGAAAGGAAACAAGGCCTGGAGAAATATTTGCAGGTGAGGGATGTGTCAGATGTGAGCTTTTAAAAGACAATTGTATTGGATATGAACGAGGCAACCTTGGCATGGATTATTAGTAACTTGTTTTATGGAGATATTTAGAGTCCAGTGATATCTACAAGGAAAGATTGTGTGTAATTTATTTCATACCAGTCCAACTGTTCCACCCACACGTACCAGAGAACACAAACATAGATGACCACAGCTTATAGAATAGAGGTGTTTTGTTTCTTGGTTTAAGGGGTTGAAGGAAAATCAGAGATAATATATGAAGAAAACAAATATTCAGTTGTTTCAGGGAAATCAAACCCAGGACTCCTGGCTTTAGCCACCAGTGCTCTAGCATTTGAGCTGCGACAACCCACAACATAACTTAACATTTTGCACATGTAATAATTTATTTATTTTATGTTTGTTGCTCGTAGTCTGTGTCAAGTGTGGAGGACATCTTGAGCAGTGATTTGTTCAAGGGTTTCCTGAAGAGTGCCGTGCAGGATCTCAAGGATTCTAACATAGTCAATCCAACCAGGAAGAAGAAGCAGCACAGGAAGACATTTCTGGGTAGGGTCAAGCCAGAAGATGCTCTTATGGCTGAGGTAAAGTATGGTCTGTTAGTAAGCTGTATCACACACTGTCAACTTGTTGGTTGTTAAGTTAGTGTTGAGTTCAATTGGTTTTGCCCACATATATACCATATAAGTTAGTTGGAGTGGACACTCTTAGCAGTAACACTACTACATTAGCAGTAACACTACTACATTAGCAGTAACACTACTACATTAGCAGCAACACTACTACATTAGCAGCAACACTACTACATTAGCAGCAACACTACTACATTAGCAGTAACACTACTACATTAGCAGTAACACTACTACATTAGCAGCAACACTACTACATTAGCAGTAACACTACTACATTAGCAGCAACACTACTACATTAGCAGCAACACTACTACATTAGCAGCAACACTACTACATTAGCAGCAACACTACTACATTAGCAGCAACACTACTACATTAGCAGCAACACTACTACATTAGCAGCAACACTACTACATTAGCAGCAACACTACTACATTAGCAGCAACACTACTACATTAGCAGCAACACTACTACATTAGCAGCAACACTACTACATTAGCAGCAACACTACTACATTAGCAGCAACACTACTACATTAGCAGCAACACTACTACATTAGCAGCAACACTACTACATTAGCAGCAACACTACTACATTAGCAGCAGTAACACTACTACATTAGCAGCAACACTACTACATTAGCAGTAACACTACTACATTAGCATAATTTCAATGTTAGTCTTTAGTGAACTAAAACAAGTTAATGACCAGACAGATCGAGACTCCAGAGTCTACAGAGAGCAAGGACAAGCCAGTGAGGCTAGTGATGGGACAGATTGGGATATACTAACCACGCCCATCATATGCTAATTACTGGTTTAGAATTGAAGTAACTTGCTGTCGCTAGAATCTATATGTATTATATTAATTTCTAATTTCGTATTAATCTTAGTGAGTAATATTCAGATATTTGGTTCAGTTGTTAGTTTACTGTGGTTAGTCTTAAAGATGCCCCGCCTTGCTCCCAGACATAGGCTGAGAGGTTTCAGTGTTTTATTTTCTAAAAAGTTGTGCAGTGAAAATATTGATAGAATGCAGCTCACTTTCCCATCGTGACAAGAGTTATGGTTGCTAATAGCTTGAGTATAATAAGGTGGGTGGGGATTCCACTCTATCTGGGAGGAGTCTCAGGTTGATGTATTTAAGTGTGGAGCAGCTGTAACAGAATAAAGTGGATGTCAAGCAATTTCCAAACTTTACGAGTGCTTTTAACAATTTGGGTTATAGAAGGATTTAATGTCAAGTAGTTTAGAATTGGTGTTTACATTTTTAATACAGCATGGATTATAATTCTCTTCTTTCTCTTCCTTCCAGCCTGTTCCTGAGCGACAGTTTGACAGTGTCCTCAGTTCCTATCTCAACACTCACTTGCCTCTTCCTTGCAACTCTCTCAACTCTCTCCACGCCATGAAGAAACAGAGGAGGAACACAGAAACCAGATCTGCCAGACAAGACCCTCAAGCAAAACCTGGCACCCATGGCAGAATGCCCCAGAGCTTCACTGGGGTGGAAACTACGGACGAAGATAACTCGTTAAAAAATACGGAGTCTGAATCAGTGAGAAAACCTCTGAGAAACCCGTCTCTCACCTCACTGAGCTGGGACCACCATCCTAGATCCTCACCAACTAGTTCGTTTAGTAGCAGTCAGTCTACCGATTATACCCACTACAAACCTGCATCCCTTACCGACTCTGTACAGCAAACCAGTTGCTATGAGCATTCATCTATGGAAGTGCAGGACAAAGAAAAGAAATCTGGCACCGTTCACTCGGCCATGGAGGCAATTCATGACGAGCATGTCTCGGGGCGCTTGCCTGATGTAGTGGGATCAATCCTGCCTTCTCACAGGTTTTATGATGATGTCCATCTTATGGATGGAAGTCAGGAAGAAGACGAAGAAAACCATACCATTGGGAGTGTGTCCAGCTCTCTCAAACGCAACAGCTTAAGCTTCACTAATGGTCGACGGCCTTCTTCTACATCTCCTCCACCCATCATGCAAAGTGCACGCCCACCATCCTCTCCCGGCTGTCCTACTCCACCTCCCTCTTCTTTTAGTCCGACAAAGCAAAGGCACGTGCACACTGCCTTCCATAAGCAGGTCAATTCTTCAGATCAAAAGCAGAGTGATGACACAGATGGAGCCATGGTGGCAAGGAAGAGGTTATCCTTAAGCAAACACCAAGCGACTACCATAACAGGCCCTCGTTGGCAGTCTTGGCTGAAAATGCTACTTTACAGAGCAGTATCCCTCATCCATTGGTTGGTGTCTTGGATGGTCTTCATCATTCATCGTGGCATGGAGCCTCTGTCTAAGAGCGACTCCCTCAGTTTGCTGAAGGAGGAACAGCGCAAAGCTCCATTCACCAATGCTCTGTTCTGCCTGGGTAGCGAAGCCTCCAAACGCCATTGCGCTCGGCTTTGGGCGTGTGAGCGAGACACGCAGCTAGCCTTGCTGGTCCTGAGTGGGGCGGGGCTGGAGAGGTTCCTTTGGCGTGAGCTCAGGGTTGTCATGTATGATGACACCAACTGGATGAGGTCTCTGTACGTCCTCAGACACACCCTCTGGCCTGGGGGCAAGTTCATCAAGTCATCCAACAGGAAGTTCACAGAGAGTGAGGTGGACCTACTCAAGAGGAAAGCTGCAGATTCCTTCAAGAAGTTTCTTCCAAGTAAGTGGTCCCTCACAAATTATAAAATATTTTTACTGAGAATTCTGGAATTGCTGCAGATTTCTTCCCTTACATTGTGGGTATCCCGGACTATGACGAGGCGGTGGTTCACTGTCTGGATTGTCTGGGCAACCCCAGAATTAACAGGTAAGGGGTGGTCTTTCTCTCTCTTTTTATTTTTTAAACGACTTAAAAATTATCAATTTAGAAGGTATTGGTCAGGAATTGTTTGTCTTCTACCAAATTGTTTATTGCTCAACTGACACCCCTCTTCCCAAAAGCAATGCTATCTATCATTGGCTGACCCTCAACTATGTTGAGATAGTGTGTGTGTACTGATAAGAGAAGGAGCACTGTTTGGTGCAAACCTGTTTGAATAACTGCCTACATTATGAACACAAGATCCACTCAAAAAAATGTATTCTGTGCATAGTTTGCTAGTGCGTGAATATGTCTAACACTGCTGGTCTTCTTGTGATGAGGGGTGGGGAATTAAATTCAGTGGCGAGGGGGGCTTCAGGCTGGAACCCCCATGATTTTGGGGCACAATCTGATGAGGTGTACGTGACCTCTTAAACCAAAAAGAAGCATGAAGACCCCTATACCGAAACATCATCCTACATTGCTGAAATTCATAACTTATGTGTCTCATAAACTCTGGTTGTGTAAAAGGTTAGCAAAGTCGTGGGAATATGAAGGTTTTCCTGTTGGGTGATTGTCTGTTGCTGCAGGCACTTTTTGCTGAGTGTTGTGGATGTGCTGATGGTGAAGTTAGTGCCCCAACTCTCTGACTCCCAATACCAGAAGCAGCTCCGCTCTTTGAGGACACACCTACCCACTTCACACCTACCTACTACACACCTGGAAGAAGAATACGACATTATTTCATAGACCTGTTGCAGGATGTTTTAGGAGTGTGTTATGTGTGTGTGTGTATGTGTGTGTGTGCTTTGGGTTATTTAGTTTTCATCACTTTTTCAAACCTTATTAATGAATAAACATACACGTATGCGCTTCGTACGTGATTTCGGCCAGAAAATGAATGGGAGCAAATGGACTACTAAATGAGAGACACTTTACCAACTACATCCCTTCGAACACTTCCAATTAGACACACCGGTGGCATGAGGTAAAGTGACGGCAGTTTATAATGGCTGGCTGATTGTTATTTTTTGCCTCGCGTCAGGTGTAGAAAGAGACCATGAGTAACTTGGTTACACGCCAGAGGAAAGCCTTTTTAGGCCAGCCTTCTCCAGCTGGATATGTTCCAGGATTAGGTAGAGGGTAAGTTAGTGGAGTGAATATTCTATTTAAAGCGAACCCGACATTACCATTGCAGAGCTACTGGCTTTACTACCCGTTCGGATATTGGTCCAGCTCGAGAGGCCAATGATATCTCGTAAGTAGTTGTTGCTGTATGTTTAGTACTCGTGAAGTTTCTGATTTTGTAATAGAGATGAGCGACACCCTAGACCCGGGTCCAAGAGACCCAGGGAAGATGAGGAAAAGGACGAAGAGGAAGATTTGAACGATAGCAACTATGATGAAGTGAGCTTTAATGATATACTTTGTACTTTTAATCACTCTTGTAAGACTCGTGGGTGTTTTTTTTTGTATAGTATGCAATTCGATGCTTTGAATCTCTTGAAAGGCCAAAATTATTTATTATTACCTTTTAGATACGTTAAGTTGTGCCAATTCAGCATTCATAGTTAAGGATACTCACAAATCTGTATTCATTATTACTATTATTATTATTAGATGTATTCTCTCTTTCACAGGCTACAGAATTAAAAAATATTAGGTTGCCACCGGCAATCGAATACTGAATTGGAGTGTTTGTTTGCCGGCTGGTTGTCATAGCTCGGTGGCAGAGCGCTTGTGCGTTAAGCAAGTGGTCCTGGGTTTAATTCCCTGTGGCGACCAAATATTTTTTAATTCCGTATTGTTTAATTATTATTATTATTATTATTAGTATTATTAGGAAAAGCGGTGCACATTAAGCTTAGCTAGAGCCATTGGGAGACTTTGTTGAGAATGATAATTTGCATGCATTTTGTAAAAGAGTTTGTGGGATATCTTCCAGTTCTAAAGAACGATAGATCCTCAGTTCTTAGTTTTCTTGTAACTGGTATTTTTTTTGTTGTTGGTTTGTTTGTTTTGTGTGTGTTGTGTGTACATAAATGTCAATATTGAGACATTACTATTTGATTTACGCGAGATTACTAACTTAGATGGTTGATTTTATTATTTTTGTGGCGATATCCTTTTGTTTGGGTTAGTTTTGGCTATTTTGTATTGTTATTTACAGCATTTATTGTAAGTACACAAGACACCATAAAGCAATATTTAAGTGTAAAGTGTGAATTGAATCTCAATGTGTTGCCTGTGCTACATGTTTGTGGTGACGTGTTTCAGCCAGCCAGCGGTGGGTGGGTGGAGTTTACACTAATTAGATGCATTTACAGTGGGTGTGTTTTGTGTCCATCAGTTTGCTGGTTATGGTGGCAGTCTGTTTGCCTCGGCTCCGTATGAGGCAGATGACAAAGAAGCTGATGAAATCTACTGTACCATTGACAACCGCATGGACAGCAAGAGGAAAGAACGCAGGGAGAGGAAGTTTCAGGAAGAGATAGAAAAATTTAGACAAGAGAGACCGAAAATTCAGCAGCAATTCTCAGATCTTAAGGTAGAGCATGTGTTTGGGGATTTGGATGCTGTGGGTTACTTTCAGAGTGAGTGTACAAACACACACACGCACACACAATAGTCTTGAGACTCATGTTTACGAAAGCCAATGTGAGGGGTTGGTCGTTGTTTGTTACAGAGCTGCTGATGTTAGATTTGCATCAATACAGCTACAGCTGTTGTATCGGGTGATTGTAGAGCTGACGGAGGAGAGATAAATGCTTGAAGTCTTACTCCTAGCAAACTACTTTTCAACCATCCAATCCAATGCAGTGTTCCAGTCACCACAGCAACTCGCTAATTAGTGCTGCTATAAGACGACTCTTTTTACGCACTTTACACTCCCACTTTAGCATGCTATTGAAGCCCCTGACAGACGAGAGGTTGGATATTGTACATTAGTTACATTTTTAGTCAGTAATAAAAGAACCTGGCGGTTATTTTTGTTCAAATTAACTTCTTCTTTTTTTTTTTTTTGTACGATTGCTAGATGACTCGGATTTCCCCCCCTTTTTTTTAAATTTCCACGAAGTTACTGATTACATTGACAACCACAAATACACATGTGTTGATAATCCAGTCTTAAAGATGTGTATGCATGTGATTGGTTTTGGGGAAATCGGCATCTGAATGTTTTGTTGTTTTTTTAATCAGTAGGTTGCATGGAACCTGAAAAAAAATCATCTGCCAATGTTTAGGCTGATTTTCCCAAACTGGTCACAGATGTAGTTCTGTTGTGGTATTGTGTCCCAGTGTATAACAGTGGGTTTAATTTGTTCAGCGAGCTCTAGGTGAGGTGACCATGGAGGAATGGGTGAATATTCCAGAAGTAGGAGATGCACGTAACAAGAAACAGAGGAACTCGCACATTAGGCCCGACAGATACACTCCTATCCCGGACTCCGTCCTAGCTCAGGGGCTGGGCGGAGCCTCGCATACCTCTCTTGACCCTCGGCAACAGGCAAGTCTAGAACTAATTAGGATTTGATTTGATGTGCTGGTGGATGAATGTGTTTAGTTGATGGGAGGGTTCCAGACTCCTTATGGAGGTACTGCATCAGTGACCCCGGGGTTTGCTACATCCACCAAAATAGATCTCAACCAGATTGGAGAGGCGAGAAACTCCATGCTGGGCATCAAGCTAGATCAGGTAAGATGTATGCATGCATATTTGTATGTGTATGTATGTATGTTTGTATGTATGTGTGTAAGCTGTATGTATGATGTAAGTTAGAGGTATGTATGTATGTGTGTGTATTAGTATGTGCATATGTAGTTGTGTGTGAGTGATGTAGATGCATGCTTGTACATGTATTTGTGTCATAGGTGTCAGATTCTGTCTCGGGGCAGACTGTCGTGGATCCTAAAGGATATCTGACAGATCTCAACAGCATCACTCCTCAATCATCTGGGGATATCAAGTATGTTAAAAGATTCAACGCTGAATGCTGGGTCATGTGATTGGTGGTGGTCATGTGATTGTTGGTGGTCATGTGATTGGTGGCCATATAATTGGTGGTGGTCACGTGATTGGTGGTGGTCATGTGATTGACAGTCATCTATTTGCATTCAGTGATGTGAAGAAAGCTCGCCTTCTGCTCAAGTCGGTCATCACGACCAATCCCAAGCATGCCCCCGGGTGGATTGCCGCTGCCAGGTTGGAGGAGGTCACAGGTCACGTGCAGACTGCCAGGAACCTGATCATGAGAGGCTGTGAGGTGTGTCCCAAGAATGAGGACGTGTGGCTGGAGGCCGCCAGACTGCAGGTTAGGGCTCAGATGATGATACACACACACACACACAGTACAGTATGCTTTGCTGATGGTTTTAGAGTTGCAATTTTTAACCCTCAGCACGCATGCGCGAGTGTTATAGTAGTCATCTTGTCTGTTTGTCTGTCTGTCACGCTCTGATTTTGGAGATTACTGACAATTAACTGTTGATTTAGGCATGAACTTACTCAGGACGAAGAGTTAGGACCATTCATTATGCTACTTTTTATATTTTAGGCTAATTGTTGAGAAAACACGAAGCTTTCAGCTCCGCGTAGGTACCAGCTTTTGTGGGTAATGCCCCCTAGTGTCACGTCATAATCACGTGAGCAAATAGTTTCTTGCAGCCCTAGTGTTTAGTAGCGCTGAGGGTTCGCACCTTTGGTGCTTCATGTAAAAAGTAATACTTTTTAAGAATCTACTGTTTTACTGGCATGTTCTTCAGGACACTTTCTAGAGTTAGTTTGTGTTAATTAAGAATAATGGAATGTTTTGTTGAAGTTTGTATTTTACCTGTATGTGTCAACTGTAACTACTAACTATTATAGCAGAAGTCTGGTATTGTCAGGTTTGTGTGATGGTTTGAACTGGTATTGTTACTGTAGCCGACAGACCAGGCCAAGGCAGTGGTGGCGCAGGCCATCCAACAAATCCCTCAGTCAGTGAAGCTCTGGATGAAGGCCGTGGATTTTGAAGTGGACACTGTTGCCAAGAGACTAGTGCTGCGGAAGTCCTTGGAAACCATCCCCACTTCAGTGAGGCTGTGGAAAGCAGCGGTGGAGATGGAGGAGCCAGAGGATGCCAAGATTCTGTTAGGGCGTGCAGTGGAGTGTTGCCCTCTCTCCGTGGAGCTGTGGCTGGCCCTGGCTAGGCTGGAGGATTATGACGACGCCAGAAAGGTCAGAGTCCGGGATGAATAGTATAAGAGGGTGTGGCACTAGGGGCAGCATCGGTGAGGTGGGCTGTTTATGAAAGTGTTCCAATGATACATTTACAGATAAAAGAAAAAATATTTTCAGCTTCTTTTTTTACAGTGGACTTATAAAATGAAGTTTATGTATCTGCAGTTGTGTGCACGCTCATGTGTGTGTGTGTGTGTACATAGTTTGTTGTTGTTGTTGTTGTTTTGTGTGCTTGTGCTGTGATTCTAGGTCTTGAACAAAGCTCGAGAGAACATCCCTACGGACAGACACATCTGGACCAGTGCAGCCAAACTAGAGGAAGCCAATGAGAACTTGGTGATGGTACCCAAGATCATTGAGCGAGGTGAGGGAGGGAGGGAGTGGAGTGGGTGGTATATAGAGTGTCCTGTGACTGTATCCATGATACTGACAAGTTGATAGGTGAAGGTTTGCCAGTAGCAGGAAAATACAGGCTGCTTGAAAGCTACAGAGTGGTTATGAGTGGTGCTAATCAAAACAGTAGTGCTAACAAGATGGTACCAGCTTTAGAGACTATTAAAGGAATCCTGTCCTGCTTTATATATTGAATCTGAACTTGCCCTTTTCTATAGGAGCAGTCTAAGCTAATTGGTGTGTAGCATGTAATGTTACTTGGCAGCAAATGTTTGATGTTCACCAGAGAACTATGTTTAGCTCACGCATTGTTTATGAAATATGTACAGTATAAACATGTACTGTAGAATATGCATACAATTACTAGCACACACTATAATAGCAATAGAGCTAATTAGCTCGGGAACTAATACAGCTAGTGTACCCATTTGGAGCACATCACTGGTTGTGATATTACTGATGCACATGATATTACTGATGCACACACACACACACACAGCTGTGTCTTCACTGAAGGCTAACATGGTGGAGATCAACAGAGACTTGTGGATAGAAGACGCTGAGGCAGCAGAGAAGTCTGGATCAGTGCTCACAGCACAGGCTGTCATGTGAGCCCACACATTCCCAAACATGTGCATAGTGTGGCGTGTGCATCATTGTGTGTGCATGTGCATGTGTGTGTGTGTGTTCATGTAGTCGTACTGTTATAGCTGTTGGTCTGGAGGAAGAAGATCGTATGGACCAGTGGGTGCAGGATGCAGAGAGTGTAAGTGTGTGTATGCATGTGTGCTCAATGTCATTCCAGTCATTTGACCTTACAACCGTAGTGCACGGCACGAGAGGCTTACGAGTGTGCACGTGCTATCTACGCCCACTCTCTCACCACTTTCCCCAACAAGAAGAACATTTGGCTGAGAGCTGCTTATTTTGAGAAGAATCATGGCACCAGGGAGAGTCTGGAGACCTTGCTACAGAAAGCTGTGGCCCACTGTCCTAAAGCAGAGGTCCTCTGGCTCATGGGGGCCAAGTCTAAATGGCTGGCGGTGAGTTCAGACCTATTTAGAATGGATTCTTCACGGTAACCATGTGTGTGTGTGTCCATGCGTGTGTCTCTTGTGTGTGTGTGTGTGTGTGTGTGTGTGCTCGTGGTGTAGGGTGATGTTCCAGCGGCCCGGTCCATTCTAGCTCTGGCCTTCCAGGCGAATCCCAACAGTGAAGAGATCTGGTTGGCTGCTGTGAAGTTGGAGAGTGAGAATGGGGAGTACGAGAGAGCCAGGCTGCTGCTGGAGAAGGCGCGTGCTAGTGCTGGAACAGCCAGAGTTATGATGAAATCAGCAAAGCTGGAGTGGGTGCTGAGCAATGTGCCCAAGGCTATCACGTTGCTGGATAGAGCTCTAGAGAGACACCCAGACTTTGCTAAGGTCATGTCAGAGAGCTTCTTCATTACCTTGTGTGGTTGATAGTGTGTTCTCTGGTGTTTTGTCTGCAGTTGTGGATGATGAGAGGTCAGATAGAGGAGCAGAAAGGGGATATCAATGCTGCCCGCGAAATATATAATAAAGGGGTAAATTACTCTGAGTCCTTTGGTTGAGTTTAATTACGCTGAGATGGCTGTAATGTGTCTGTAGTTGAAGAAAGTGCCTCAGTCCATCCAGTTGTGGCTCCTTCTCTCTCGCCTGGAAGAGAAGTGTGGACAGCTGACCAAGTCTCGGTCAGTGTTGGAGAAAGGTCGACACAAGATCCCCCATTGTCCAGAGCTGTGGCTAGAAGCAGTTCGTATAGAAGCCAGAGGAGGCAAGAAGAACATTGCCTTGGCCAACATGGCTCGAGCATTGCAGGAGTGCCCGACCTCTGGCATTCTCTGGGCAGAGGGCATTTTTCTGGAGGCGCGACCTCAGAGGAAGACAAAAAGTGTGGATGCTCTTAAGAAGTGTGAGCATGATGCTCATGTGCTTCTGGCTGTGGCGAAGTGAGTGTGAGGGGGGAAATTGGAGGATGTGTGCAAACGTGAGGGGAATGCATGTGTGATGGGAATTAGGTGATGGGTTGAATTACCTTATGTGCCATCTCTCTGTAGTATTTTGTATCATCTGCAACACTTAGGTTTCTCATAGCAAATTTTTTTTTGGGGGGGGGGGGGGGAGGGGGGAGGGGAAGGCTATTGTAGCTAGGATCACGTGTTTTCTCAAATCTGAAGGGGAAAAAAAGAAAATTGAAAACCGAAGTACTAGACAAAGTTAGTACCCAGGTGTCAGTAGATTTCATCTTTTGGTCTCAGATCATTGTAGTAGACTGGGAGACCTGTGGACTAATAGACCATATGCACTGAAGACACTGACTATTACTATATGGTCATGTGGAGAATTTATTGACGGTGTACAGTTATTAATGGATAGCTTTGCCACATAGTGTTCGTGTGTGTAGCAAAAAAAGTCATCACATTTCCCCCCCCCCCCAAAAAAGTGACTATGGAAGGCCCCACAGAGCTGAATGGTTGGATTGTTATACAAGATGAAATAAATAACCATTATTGTTATTTGTTGTTGTTGGTATTTGTGTGTAGGTTATTCTGGACAGAGAGGAAGATCAGTAAGACGAGGGAGTGGTTCCAGAGGGCTGTGAAGATAGAGCCTGACTTGGGAGATGCCTGGGCATACTTTTACAAGTTTGAATTACAGCATGGGACAGAGGTGAGCATTATTACGCCCTTCTGTTAGCAAATCCGTTCCATGGAACACCCACATGCAAACACCAGTCCCACATGCAAACACCAGCCCCACAAGCAAGCACTTGCCCTACATGCAAACTGCCTTTTTGGTATCATCTAGTTTCATCATACATACTACAAACTGTTTTTGTTGTTGGTGTTGTTGTGTGCAGGCTCAGCAAGAGAAAGTATTCAAGAGCTGTGTGACAGCTGAACCTCGTCATGGAGAAATGTGGTGTTCTGTATCTAAGGATGTCTCGAACTGGCAAAAACACACGGACCTACTGCTACCTCTAGTCACAAAGTCACTACCTCTTCCTTCCTAACTGTTAACTGTGACATTAGATCACTATGTTTCTGTGTTGTTGCTTTCCTTTTGTTCTTTCCAGTACCGTCTTACATACTTGTGATGGTTCTTGTTCGGTAAAGTATCGTCAAACTCTAATGCATACCTATTACTTGGCTATGTATCTATTTTGTCCAACATGTGGAAACTTGCTAGTTGTTGAGGAGGGTCCCACTTGCTACAGATTTGCCTGCAATTCTTGCCCATACGTCCAAGACATTAAAGAGAAGGTGCTTTGTATATATTTTGGGTATGCACGAATTATCTTCCATTCACCCGTCCCAGTAGGTTTCTTCTTTCAAATTTCCTCGTCTAAAAGAAGTAGACGATGTACTGGGAGGCTCGGCAGCTTGGGAGAACGTAGATACTACTGATGGTGGGTGTTTCCAGAGATGCTGGGTTGCAAGATTGGCAGAAGTGTAATTTTGTTGTTTTTTTTTATTTAGAAACCTGTCCTAAATGCGCGCATGGGAAGGCTTATTTTATGCAGATGCAGACCAGGTCTGCAGACGAGCCCATGACCATATTCTTTAAGTGCTGTAATCCCGACTGCGCACACAGATGGAAGGAATGACACGGCGAACTCAGAATACCATATATACACATTCACTCTCTGTACGCTATCATCTTGTTTTCATGTTTCTAATTGAAAGAATATTGCCATAGGGACGGGTCTAAGTAATAATAAATACGGAGAAGTAATCGTGGGAAACAAAAATGGCTTGAAGAAATCGTGATTACTGGAGAGAGATGGCTGGAGGACAGAAAACGAAAGATTGGATTCGCATAAAAATAATCAGCATGGGCGCCGCTGAAACTGGAAAGGTTGGTCGTTGGAAAATTCCTCTGTTGATTGAAACCCTGTTCTTGCATTTGTATCCAGAGCTGTCTTATCAAAAGATACTGTGAGAAGAGATTTGTGTCCTCGTATATGGCTACACTAGGAATTGATTTTGGAGTTACTAAAGTCAAAACAAACAAGGGGAAGGCAAAAGTTAACATATTTGACTTGGCAGGTCAGCCCTTCTTTGCTGAGGTAAGCAAATAAGTATTTGTAAGAAGTGGAATGCAGTGGAACCTCTGACAGTGGACTCTGCAATGAGTGAATCACCTCTAGTTAACAAACATTCTGCTTGCCCCCTCAGGTTTATCTCATCTTAAAGCAAGCAACACTTAATGCCTGGTCCCAAATTGTTCTCAGTTCAGAGGTTCTCCTGTAAATAGTAGGCATGGAGAGACAGTTGGCTATGCATGTGTTCTCTTCATTCAGGTTCGTAATGAGTTCTACAAAGACACTCAAGGAGCCATGCTAGTTTATGACGTGACCAATCGAGAAAGTTTTGATAGTTTGAATGTTTGGCTGAGAGAAATGAGGACTAATTTAGACTCACCAGCTGATCTAGAGGCTGTGGCCTTTGTTGTGTGTGCTAACAAGGTGAGAAGTTACTTACTGCAAATAATTTATTATTAGTAGTGATAGCAATGTTATTACTATTATTATGTGTGTTTTTTTATGTCTGCCTTATCAGTACATTATCTTGCATTGAATTTATTATTATTATTACTATTATTATTATTAAGGTTGACCTGGGAAGAAGACAGGTGGAAGAATCAGAAGGACGTCTGTGGGCGGAGGCTAAAGGTTTTTCTTATTTTGAGACTTCTGCCCTTTCTGGTGAAAATGTTCAAGAAATGTTTGACATTCTTTTCCATTCTACTGTGGATGTAGTTGTGACTGGCATCAAACCAGGCTTGGCTCTACCTGACTTACCCTATACTCCTGAGCAGGTCGCCATGGTGTCTAGGATAAGACGCTGCAAGGATGGCTACCAGATGCTGGGACTCAGCAAGAACTGTTCGAAGTAGGTACATTCTGGACAGTTAGTGTATGAAATAGGAACTGATATTAGGAACCAAATGTACGTGTTTGCAGAGGCATTGACCAACTGTCCTTTATTTGTATTTTTAGGGAAGAAGTGAACAAGGCCTACAAGCATCTGGCAGTCCTCCTGCATCCTGACAAAAATCTATCCCCAGGGAGTGACGAAGCATTCAAACGAATCTCTTCAGCACGAGAAGACATACTCAAATCTGTTAGATAACAAAACTATTTCACCAAATCCTCAACCCCCTTATATTTCTTTTTTTTGTGTGTGACTAAACAATATTCAAAACAGGACTACATATTAATAATTATACGTATATATATAGTGAAGCACTATCAACATTCATCTGTGTCAATGCATTACCACACACACGTGCAGTGGATCAAGGCTTGTTGGCAATTGCCATGGTCATGAAATCTTCATAGCTGACTTGGATGATGCCGTTCAAGTTAGTGTCCCTTACTTTGAAAGCATCACTCAGTGTTCGCAGCATCACACAGCTCTGGATGAAGTCGTCAAACTTGAGACTCTTCTTCGCCATTCTGTCAAACCTGGTCACCACCAACTGGCAGAAATTCATGGACACTCTGAAGCCCATTTCTGAATAGGCCGTATACAACTCTGAACAGTCTATGTTGCCAGACTTGTCACGGTCATAGCGGTCAAAGACGCCCTTCCATTGGTTGATGTACTGCCATAGCTGCTGGAACTCCTTCACATCAATCGTCCCGTTCCCATCCTTGTCAAACAATCCTAAGGGATGGAACCGTATTACACACTGAACTAGGCATTACACACTAAACTAGGCATTGCACACTGAACTAGGCATTGCACACTGAACTAGGCATTGCACACTGAACTAGGCATTGCACACTGAACCAGATTACACACTGTACGAGGCATTACACACTGTATGAGGCATTACACACTGAACTAGGCATTACACACTGTACTAGGCATTACACACTGTACTAGGCATTACACACTGTACTAGGTATTACACACTGTATGAGGCATTACACACTGTACTAGGCATTGCACACTGTACTAGGCATTGCACACTGTACTAGGCATTACACACTGTACTAGGCATTACACACTGTACTAGGCATTACACACTGTACTAGGCATTACACACTGTACTAGGCATTACACACTGTACTAGGCATTACACACTGTACTAGGCATTACACACTGTACTAGGCATTACACACTGAACTAGGCATTACACACTGTACTAGGCATTACACACTGTACTAGGCATTACACACTGTACTAGGCATTACACACTGAACTAGGCATTACACACTGAACTAGGCATTACACACTGTACTAGGCATTACACACTGTACGAGGCATTACACACTGTACGAGGCATTACACACTGTATGAGGAATTACATACTGAATTAGATATTGTGTTCAACTGCAAGACCCGACTAGCTTGTTTACCCACAACAGTGAAAATGTCATTGCGTTAATCACCAAGCAACCTTGCTCGTTCACTATTAACATAAACAAGCGGAAATACTTTTTCACTACCTGATAATATCCATACTCAACTAACAAGAGCTACATTTCCTGAACCAAAGGCACAGAATGATAACTGGATCAGCTTTCCCCCCACTCCCTATTCCCTCCTCCTGCCCTACATTCAGCTTTCCCCCCACTCCCTAAGATTTGTTACCCCCCCCCCCCCTCCCCTAAAAAAATTTTTTTTTTTTAATTTCAACTAATAAATAAATTATGATCAGTACAAGATGTGTACAAATTATAGCTTTACTCTACGGTTAGTTGCACTGATGCCCTCTTTGTCAGTTTTTTTTTGACTTGACAAAGCTCTCTCTCCCCCCCACTCCCTCCAACAAAGAAACTGGTGGTGGTCAGTGTGTAGGTGGTGGTCAGTGTGTAGGTGGAACCTTACCAATCATGAGCCTGCAGGTCTCGGCGTTAAAATGGGACCAGTTGCCATTGGTGAGTGCTGACTGGAGTTCTGCAGCAGTGATCTGTCCGCTCCTGTCAGTGTCCACTGCCACAAACCACTGATACACAGTGGGATCCACTCCAGGAGGAGGGCCACCAGGGGGAGGGCCACCAGGAGGACCTCCTACAATAGTAGACACCACTCATAATTGTAGTCTCGCGCGCCAAACCCTTTACCCAACCAATCGGGAGGGTCTGGCCGCGCCAGACTATCATAATTGAACTTGTTGTACTGCTTGTATACGCACTGGAAATAAGATATGGTCTAAAGTTCTTGTCATTTCTGCTCATCCAACTGAAGCTAAAACAATGACGTGTGTATCCTCACAATAACCCAATTGCACATGAGCCTCAAAGTTAGTTTAGATTTAGGGTTCTTAGAGAGTGAGCAAATAATGGACAACAGAGACGCTGTAATCAACAACAATATTATATTTGATGTAGTTTTAGAAAACAAGCTGTCTCTGTGTTTCCATAATTTACAGTGAGGCTCGTTTTTTACCTTGTGGTGGGTAGCCCTGGCCAGGATAGCCTCCTGGTTGCTGACCCGGATAACCTCCTGGTTGCTGACCCGGATAACCTCCTGGTTGCTGGCCAGGATATCCTCCAGGTTGCTGTCCAGGGTAGCCACCGGGCTGTTGCCCCGGGTATCCTCTGGGTGGACCGCCGCCATAGCCACCAGGCGGTGCACCGTAGCCTCCTCCCGGATAAGCCATAATGTCGTCGACGTCAGTAAGCTCAGTGGAGCAACTCGCCTAATCAACAAAATGCCCAAATATATTGGGCGCGGTCAGGAATTGTGATGCCGGTACGATCGCACCTTACCAATTTAGCTCCTCCCCTCTCCTCACACGTTAGACTGCCACAATGAGGAAAGTAGGTAGCCATTATGTAGACATAGTTATGACCGGTCTTAATTAAACTGTGCTAGCTTTACACTATTTTTTTAAAGTCAAGTATATAATCAGAAGAAAATATTGTGTGAGGGTAAAAAAAAAGAGTCCAAATCTGTGAAGTGTAGTATGCACCAAACGTAAAATATACATCACAAAACATGAAATCAGTTCACTCTTTGGCAGGTTCATCAGGAACAACTGTCTCCCCTTTGGTAGGAGCATCCCCATTAGGTACCGATCCATCAGAATGGTCCGCTGAACTGGACCACACCTTCTCCTGCAAAAACAACAAACACCATGGTATACACATTAACTGTCGATGATGTCGTGAAACGATAGGGTCAAGCACTGAGAGAACTTGATAAGGTTTACCTTGAAGGAAGTAGCTGCTCCACTGATCTTGGTGCCCATGGTAGTGCCAGTGTCCTTGATCGCCGAGCCTGTCCGTTTGAAAGCAGAAGACGTCTTCTCTCCCACGTTCTTCAAAGTTTCATTTTCTCTGTGAGCAAATAAACCAATACACTATATAGTATTGTGCCTATGGCAAGAGATCCACAAATAATGTAAAGTAACCCTCACAACATAACAGATTGAGTTGAATCCACAGTATAACACGTGCTAATGGATCAACGGCTTTGCAATTGGCCCTACTCACACGTGCATAAAGGATTATAGACATACCACGTACATGTTAGCACTTCCATAGAGACAAAACTTAGAACTACAACAAAACTTACTTGATTTTAGTTCCAGCAGAAGAGAACCCACTGCTTACTTTCTTGCCTCCCTCACTCAGGGAAGTCATAGTCTTCTGATAGCTACAGCACAGACATTCATACCATATTGAAATTAATTACACACATATAAATACTTTCTAATTAAAGGCAGCAATAAAAAATCAATGCAAATTATTTCAGTACAAATATGTATCAGCTCATTGTTATATTTCTATACCCCCACTGTGTGTGGGGAGGGGGGCATATTATTAACGTTCAAAGATTACAACGGGCTACGTTATTACATTAAATGTCAAATTTATTTAATTTGAAAAGTACAGCAGTAGGAAGGGGAAAACAAACAATAGACTAAAGGTATTGGTCAAGACAAAGTAAACAGCAATTCTTCAAGCCAACAGTACATTAAATGTTTACTCTTAAAACCTAAGGGAGAATTAAGTTTCAAGAAAAATGGAGCCAGTAAAGCCAGTTCACTTACGTCTGCGTTTCCTTGACTTCCTTCCACTTATCTCCGACAACTCGCCAACTCTGCGCCATGCTCTGCTTGAACTCTGTGAACGCTGTAATGCCAAGAAGCTTCTTCACTTCAGCTAGCTCTGCCTCCTTCTCTGCCAGCTCATTGCCAAGGCGAGCAATGTCATCTTGAAGCTATGACACAACAAACACACAGATCACTGCTGTGGACCTCATGCACTAGCCCGGGCTGACCACAGATCACTGCTGTGGACCTCATGCACACAGCCCGGGCTGACTAACACAGATCACTGCTGTGGACCTCATGCACACAGCCCGGGCTGACTAACACAGATCACTGCTGTGGACCTCATGCACACAGCCCGGGCTGACTAACACAGATCACTGCTGTGGACCTCATGCACACAGCCCGGGCTGACTAACACAGATCACTGCTGTGGACCTCATGCACACAGCCCAATTGAATGGAGGGACGACTAACCAACAGGAATTGATGGGATGGACACCACTACAACTTGCAAAGAAACAGCTGAAGACCTCACAACATGTTGCACATTGACAGGAACAGAACATGAAACATGTCAAGTGTAATCACAAAGAACCAGTTACACTGTGGAGCTTCTCTAGGAGCTAACTACCTAGTTCGTTCTGACTGTCCAATTGAAGATACTTATATTCAACCAAATACATGTACATGTACGTATATGTGTACATGTACAGCACAGGATGATGCAGTGTGTGGTATATGTGGCTTACTCCAGAAGGTCAAATCACTAATCATCACCTACTAGAGAGTACAAGTGCCACACACTCTAGCAGTTCTGTTGACCTGTCTCTGTCCCTTACTGTACCAGTGACATCAAGTTAGCGGGTTAGCTTATGGAGAAACTAAGGAGAACTAGTTAAACAACAACAAAAACTGAATTTTAACTTGCTGAACACAAAACTAGTCACACTGGATTAAACGAATTTTGTTGATGAATTAACATTAGCATTTCATTAATAGTGGTCACAATTTTCCTAATGAGGATCCTAGTTCCACTCCCAATCATTTCCAGAAGTGAGAAAGTGTTACAAGATGGTAATTCCATCATGTCAGTAACTCCACTCGTATATTGACCTGCAGAAGTCCTGGCGTTGCTCACACGATTGGTTTGAGAACATCTAATCCACTGGATTGCTTTAGCGCTGTCTAAACACAAACATGCCTAAGACAGACTCATAGCTGGTGTATTCCCAGAGCTAGGCTTACCAGGTACAAGACAGACTCATAGCTGGTGTATTCCCAGAGCTAGGCTTACCAGGTACAAGACAGACTCATAGCTGGTGTATTCCCAGAGTTAGGCTTACCAGGCACAAGCCAGACTCATAGCTGGTGTATTCCCAGAGCTAGGCTTACCAGGTACAAGATCGACTCATAGCTGGTGTACTCCCAGAGCTAGGCTTACCAGGTACCAGACTCATAGCTGGTGTATTCCCAGAGCTAGGCTTACCAGGTACAAGGATCAACTAGGAAGTTTGATTAGAATAATAAAGCTGTTAATACACATGGCCTCTACACCCACCACTAGTCTGATGATAACCTGTAGCTTCATGCTCATCACAGTAGAGACTTGCTGCCACTGTATTCTGACATGGTGCGGTATAATAGAGTATTGCTCATATGGAAGCCACCAACTGCACGATGTTGTCAATGAAGCAGAGAGATGGAATTGAATTTTAATGTAGTGCAGGTGTCAGTATGGTAGGCCAACCAATACATTATCACTATAAGCACAAAACACCAGAGTCAAAAGCAAGAGTTATGGCACTACTAAGTCTTTCATTAAACAGTATGTAGTCACACACACACACACACACACACACACACACACACACACACACACAAATGAGCAAAAACAAAAAAACAAAAAATAAACCTAGTCAAACGATCAAGTCTTCAAGGCTTACTGCAGGACAAAAAAAGTTACCATCCAGAATATTAGACATGTGTTTTATGTGGATATGTACTATTTCTATTATCACTGAACTGAACTAGATATAAATGAAAAAACAAACAAAAAAACAAACAAAAAAAACAAAAAAACAAAAATTGGACCAACATTTTACTGAAAAATAAACCATCACAAGATTCCGATTGGGTAACAGTTAAATACTGTAACTTGAACCATGGCTACTTCCATGACATGTTGCTGACAGAGATAAACTGATGGACAAGTATTATACACTCCTAGTACCAGAAGTACTATAACCTTCACAAGTATGCGTGGTGAGGGCTAAAATAAACATTAGCTTTGCCAGTGAACTCTACCAACATACACAAATACATACACTTCTCTCTGACCTGCTCAAATCTAGACATCAGTCTTTCCTGTTCCATTTCATCTTTAGTGGGCTCCAATTGGATAGGTTCACTATTGGAGGCTTTAGCTTCTGTCTTGTCCACAGACTCACTCAATCCCTCTGCATTGCCTATAAAAATACATGCCACATTGATACTGTAACATTGCATACAGAATCTATATTTATATTGCTACATAATCCATACCGTACATATAGCACTACATAATCCATACCGTACATATATCACTACATAATCCATACTTTATTCATATTGCTACATAATCCATACCGTATATATATCATTACATAATCCATACTTTATTTATATTGCTACATAATCCACACTATTGCTACATAATCCATACTGTATTTATATCATCCACACTATTACTACATATTCCGTACTGTATTTATATTTTTCATACACTATATGAACTGATGATATTTTGTATGTTGCAGTATCATTTTCCAATTACAGATCATACACATGTGAAGGCATTACTTAAAGCCTGGTGAATGTCCTTTATATACACAGAGGGGGTGGGAGGGGAAAGGGGGGGGGGGGGGGGAGCAGGAAAATACACAGAAATAGACACAGTGTTAGCATTTGTTTCACAATGAGTAAAACTAGTTGCGTAATACTATACATACACACACACACTCAGCGCTGTCAAGTTGTCCGGATACCTCCAGAATATAGTTCTATTTGTCACAACAAACAGATGTTGCAATGCACTGAACAAGTGACACCAGTATCATAGCATAGTATGGCTGTCTTGAAGGCACTCAAGAGTGCTAAACCAATTAGTCATAACAATGTATGGGGTGCTTACCCCTGCCCCAGGCACATTTCCATGATAAATTGAGGGTGTTCCATGCATAATTAATGAGAGTTTAGTTACATACTAATAGATTATGATCTAAGGGTTTCAATACACCCCCCACATGATAGAATGGATTGATGATCTCTTCAAATTAATTTTTTACAAGCACGCAGTTTATGCTATTAGATTTGTATATGAATTAGAAATTACCAACCCATAAGGTCTACTCAGGTACACACTGTTTCTATTGATTGTACACATTTATCCATCCACTGATACCAAAAAGATAACAACATTCACACTTACCGAAACAATGACATGTCAGTGTACACACACACACACACACACACACACACACCCCCTCCTCCCCATGCCAATTCCATACTAACCCAAGACTTCCACTAAAGAGAGTATCTCACTGATGCTCCATGCCAGAGCTACAAGTTGTCAAGGGCCCTTACATGCATGTTATAATAACAAGAGAAATGGTTCCAGTATACGAGCTAATATTTCCTGTTCTCTCATTCTGAAAGACTATGATCACCAGCAACAATTCACAAAACTTAACAAAATCACTAATCCTTATCCTGAAAAGTTAAACACACTTCCTTACAACTGCTAGTAAGTCACCGTACTAGAAAAGGGTGTAATGTGTATCACCTCCATCACATAACTGTCATGTGACATGTATATTGACAAGCTGAGCCTTTACATAATTATCCAGGAACAATGCCAGAAAGTTTAATGTGTTTTTTCTTGCCATACGCAATCATCATTTTCTTTGTCAATTAGCATTGCAGTCATACCAATAAAAATCCTTGCACATAGTCAACTTTTTTATGAAGATATATATTATAATGAGCACACAAACACTGCACACTCTAGAAAAGAGCATTTATTTAATTGGTACTAAACCATATTGTAATTGGTTTGAGACATGTCCATACTGTAGCATGTACTACTGATAATGTTCTGGTACACCCTATACCTGGTTGACTTACCTGCTGCTGCTGTATTCAGATCCACTTCATCACTAAGAAGAGACATTTTGTCTCGAGAAGTCGTCACACACACAGACCAATCAGTAAAGATGCTGCATGCAACACACAATAGGAATCATAGCACCTTCAATGAATTGTCCCTTTACTTACTGTGGAATAGACTACTATTCTCCGGCGCTAAAACGAACGTCTCCTTTCAAAAAGTTTTTTATTTTTATTTTTTTAATTCCGTCAACGTCACATCACATGCGAAGCTCGCTCTGTGGGTAGGCGGGGGGGGGGGGGGGGGGGGGGGGGTAAAGGTCGTGGCGTAAACACAAATATCTTATTATTCGAAACTAATATTGAAATTTCTGAACACGGCAACATGGCGTTAGCAGCCGCTAGAAGAGCTAATGTAAGTTTATTTGGATCCCGTGGATATGTGATGATGATATGTTTCAATACAGGTTAGATTACCTCCAGAAGTTAACAGAATACTTTATGTCAGGTTAGGAGCTAGCTTCTCAAGAATGTCTTACTATTATTAGCAATCTTTCTCTCCCTTCTTCAGAAACCTCCCCTTTGAAATCACTTCCGAAGAAATGTATGATGTTTTTGGAAAATTTGGAGCCATCAGGCAGATAAGATTGTGAGTAGATTTTGTGAAGTTATTTCCTATTGATGTAATAAATTATGAAATCAACTGTATTGTAAGCCTCTATTTATTGAGATGGCATAAACATTTTTATAGAGGTAATGCAGCCAATACTAAAGGAACAGCATTTGTTGTGTATGAAGACATATTTGATGCCAAGAATGCATGTGAACATTTATCTGGATTTAACGTGGCCAACAGATATTTAGTAGTGCTCTACTACCAACCACATAAGGTCAGTTGAGCTACCGTAGCACAGTGAGAGTTAACAAAGCAGGTATAAATCAATCCTGGCAGTGAGGAGACAATTATTTTGTGGTATTTAGTCCCAGCTGCTTACCGGTGCAGTATTTATTATCTGTGACACGTTTACTACAAATAATAAAGTTTCTGCTAAAATTATTATTATTATCGCTCTTTAGGCATTCAAGAAAATGAACAAGGAACTCAAGAAGGAGCAAATTGAAATTTTAAAAACTAAATATGGTATAGACGTTGAAGCAGACAAGAAATAATCTATCATACAATATCACAAGTCACCACTGCACTGCATTGAACTCCAGTTTCATACTTTGTGCACTATAATATAATTATCAACAGCAATGACAAAATGATTGTTGCTAATCTGAATGGTGAAGTGATTTATCATTGCCGCTGCAAGTTTTGATTGACATCTGGCGGAGACGTTTTACTCTCTTTGTCTCCTTCCTCGGATAGCTGTGGTACAGCTAGCTTGTCAAACAGTGGTTTAGACTTGAGGTTGAGTTTCCTCATTGAAGTTGATGCCTCTTCAAGTTCCTTCACTCCGGCTTCCGTGAGCAGGCAGGATAGTTGATGAGGTTGAGGTGTGCGGGTAAAACCTAGCCTGACGAGGGCGGTACCGGCATGCTGGGGGATTATGGGCAGCAGAAGGGTGCTGCACAGGCGTACAGTCTCCATGGCAATAAGTAGAACAGACTCCATAGTGGCATGCTCTTGTGGATCCTTTATCAAGTTCCATGGAGTCCAGTTATTCAAAAACTTGTTGGTCTAAAAAATGAAGAAAGCGGAGATAGAGAAGTTGCGTATGGAACAAGAGCTCCCTTAGGTTCTACATGAATAGTGGAGCTATGTAAAACCTATGTGGTAGTGGGTTTTAGATAATCTACCATTTTCCATGTCTCCCACTGTATACAATTTACCTTTTTCAAGCAGTTTGCAATGGCTTCAATTGCTGGCCTGATCTGAAAGTCCTCGTAGCACTTGTCAACAAAGCCTGATACAATAGGAGTAGATGATACGAGGAGCTACTTTCAGGTCCTTGCTCACTCACCTGGCAACTCATGCAGCTTTTCAATGAATCGTCTGTCCTCATCAGTTGCCAGTGTGACAGAGGTTGCATCTTTTCCATAGAAAGGGAACAGGTCGCTGGAGTACTTCAAGTTCAGTTGGGACATGTTCTGTATCAGTTTCTTGGCCGATATCCTCCCCAGGATGTTGCCAAGAGAGTTAGCCAGGTCAGTATTCACCTCGGATACTAGAGAATCCATGCAGTACTCTAGGGAAAGTGCAACAAACTTGTGAAATAGGACCAACCCCTGGCATTAGGGTTGACAACTTGTTACACCCCCCCCTCCCCCAATACCACATTAATTAACAGAACCTAAATTCATTAGGTATGCAATGACAGTGCATTCATTCTATTCACCTCCATCATAATGAAGAGTGCCCCTCTTCATCATGAAATAACGAACACTTTCCCTTCCAAATAGATGGAACTGTACTCGTGGATCCACCACATTGCCTCTCGTCTTGGACATCTGTAAACAGAGAGACATGCAGTGGATGATGAGGCAGTCTCTGATGTCATAGAGCACAGCACATGGCATAGAACACAGCACATGGCATAGAACACAGCACATGGCATAGAACACAGCACATGGCATAAAACACAGCACATGGCATAGAACACAGCACATGACATAGAACACAGCACATGGCATAGAACACAAGCACATGGCATAAAACACAGCACGTGTCATAGAACACAGCACATATAGAACACAGCACGTGGCATAGAACACAGCACGTGGCATAGAACAGCACGTGTCATAGAACACAGCACATGGCATAGAACACAGCACATGGCATAGAACACAGCACATGTCACAGAACACAGCACATGTCATAGTTATACAAACTGCTGAGTTTAGTTCACCTTATATCCTGCACATGTCCAGTGGCAGTGACTGATGATTCTCTTGGGCAGTGCCAACCCTGCCCCCAGCAGGAAGGCAGGCCAGTAGATGGCATGGAACCTCAGGATGTCTTGTCCGATGATGTGTTCTGAGGGCGGCCATGAGTGGCCAGCAGCTGGGTATCCTGCCACTGTCAAATAATTGGCCAGGGCATCCAGCCAAACATAAATCTGGAAAAATAAATTACATTTACCACACACACAGTAAACAAGTTAGCACTAAAGTGGGGAGTTGAACGACAAAAAAACAACAACAAACAACAACAACAAAGACAATAACTGCAATATTTAATATGACACATGCTTAAAATAAACCAACAAGCAATCACTACTTATCTAATTGCTGAAAAGGTTGGGAGCAGGTGAGAGAGAGAGAGAAGCAGAGATAGGCATTGGTCCTGTAATCAGGTGTATTGAAGAGTCACAGTGGTATGTTGTGACAAACATAATTTGCTGGAGTGCCTTTCAATAGTTAGTTCTGTTGCCTATAATGGGGCAATTGTTTGGACAGCTGGAGAATTTGAGATCACATTGCAAAGGAATGGGAGGCATTTTGTGAAGACACTTGATTTTTTACAATAAACTGTCAAAAGGTATTTGATTTTTTTAAACCAAATCACATAGATCATTTGTACTTTAATTTGAAAGACAGATCAAGTACCAGAAAAAAACATTTGGTCTGGCTCTGTGCATACATACAGTTTGAGAAGGATCCCCGGGAACAGGAATACCCCAGGACAGTCGACTGCTGGGACGAGAGATGGACAGATCAGTCAAATCCTTGCTCTTCAGCCATGCCTGCACCTTGTTCTTGGAGAACTGAGGCACCACAGCTATAAGGAAGTAGATACCAACAATAAAAGGAGAAGGGGAGGGAGGGGCTGGAGAGAGGCATGAACTTACGACTAGGAGAAGTCCGCAGCCAGTCTAAGAGCTGATTTCGAAAATGCGTCAGTTTAAACATGTAGTTTTCTTCAGTATACCACTCCACCGGTCGTCCACTGAGCACAGACACCTGGCAAAGGCACAATTTCATATCTTAACTCTATGTGTGAGCATTTCATAGGGTATCGGCAGATGAGCCACCACCCACACCACAACGTGGTCATGAGCCACACCCACTCTCACGAGCCACACCCACTCTCACAATACCAGCATGCTCATTGGCAGAGATCGGTGACAGGAGAATACAACAGACTCTGATAAGTCAGTTTGACTCTATATGGGTATTATTATTATGTATCTGGAAAAGTAAACGCTCACTTCATTATTGCCGAATTGTGTGCAGTACAACCACTAGACTCTGTGAACATATTCTTACCTTGCAGCCCAAGACCTCGTCATGTCTCACTTCAGACTCAGTGAGGTATTCTTCATCTGCCACACAATACCATCCTTCATACTTGCCCTGGTAAATGTGCCCATTGTTCTGCAATGTCCTCTATAGAAAACACACCAAAACTAAAGAGCAACTCACCAGACATAAGAAAATCATACTGTTAATTTTCAGACCTACCACAAAATTCATATAGCTGACAATTTACTGCTGAATTTCACAATAACAACGTCACAGCAAACAAGCCCAGCCACTTAATGTCTACCCAGCTGCAACTAATGCATTTCATGACAGGTAGACTTACCCACAGTGTGGAAACAGTCTCTCTGTGCTGTTCATCTGTGGTTCTCACAAAATGTGTGTAAGAGATTTTGGCCTTGTCAAATAAACCCTACAAATGCAAGACTGCATGTAAATAAAGACATGTACAAATCTTCCATTACACTGAGCACCTTGTAAACTATTAACCCTCCCACAATTAGGACAACCCTTACTAATTCAGCTTTAATTACCAAAATATACAACATCTATCAAGTGTTCCAAAGATGGAGGAAAATTAATAAAATAATTTGACGATGTAATGCATCTTTGAAATCAACTATACTGTTATCCACTTAGCAGTAGCTAAGTTATGCTCGGTGGTAAAGGGTTGACCATCTGAATGCGCTAACTCAGAACTCTGTCAATATGATACAAACAAAAATTCAATCCTCAGTAGTTGTTCTAACACACCTTAAATGTTTCTGACATTTCATTACAGAAAATTTGAGAGTCTTTTTCGGCTGCAGTTGATGCTTTTTGTATCTTCAAACCATGCTCATCAGTTCCAGTCGAGAAAATGGAGTCATTAGTTGGCGACTTTAGCTTTCTCCAGCGATGCACAGCATCTCCAAGCAATGCTGAGTACAAGTGTCCTATATGCGGAGCTGTAGCATACAATGAACTCTAATTTAAAGGCTCGATCAGCAAGCCACAAATGATCTTACATGAATTAACATAAAATATTGGAGTTGTAATAAAGGAAGAACTATGCCTGCGGCCATCATAGAATTGGTAAGAACTCCACCCAGCTACATGAAACCCTCTGAAACGGAGAGCTGTGAGGAATCCGCTCCAGGATTGCCTGCAAGCGCATCGTTGCCGCATGTTACCAGACTTAATGGTGAGTATGGTACGGGACACCAAAAGTGACGCTTTACCAATTTATTCACAATGTAAATGAAAAAGAATAATATATGTACAGTCTTAGTAGTGGCTATGCTTTGTTTAGCTAAATCCGCCAAAATGGCCAGTGAGTTAAAGCGCTGGTATAATTATTAAGTGTTTTCATTTACATGTATTTTTTTTTGCAGGTTATTTTTATATGTGCCTATTTAGTTTGCTTGCATCAGTTTGCTATGGTCTGTACAGTCCTTCAGATGATGTGTATGATCTCAACCCAAACAATTTTGATAAAATGGTCACAGAAAGCCATTTTGTGTGGATAGTGGAGTTCTATGCACCTTGGTATGTGTGGACTCCTGATGTTCATGGAATAATCTTAATAATACCGTGCAACTAGAAAGCTAAGTGCCAGTATTTTGGTCTAATTTATTACATGTGGCAAGTAATATTTGAGTGATATCTGACCCATCGTCTCAAGCCTGGCCATGTAGCTATCCAATTGAGAGAGGAAAAAATTAAATAATAGATTTTATGATGTGATGCATAAAACATCCTTGACCAATGATCACTAATTCCACCACATGCGCTACCAATATATACTTGTATGTATATATAATGCTGATAGTGTCTCACATCACTTGCTTCCATTGGATTTATTCAATGACTTGGAATTCTATTGATTGCTATACCTAAGTCTGTAAATAAGCAATTTTCTATTTGTGAGTCAATTGCTTGAGTTCTTAAAAAAGATGAACTAGATTATATTGTTTTAATGTGAATATATAGGATATAATAATTGCATTATTAGGTGTGGTCATTGTCAAGCTCTTACTCCAGCATACAAGAAAGCTGCTTCAGCTCTGAAGGGAATAGTTAGACTAGGAGCAGTAAATGCAGATGAGCATCGTAGTCTGGGCAGTCGCTATGGTGTCCAAGGCTTCCCTACCATCAAGGTGTTTGGCACCAATAAGAACTCTCCAACAGACTATAGAGGTAATTTAGTCAACACAATTATTTATAATATCCACTCAAAAGTTGACTTTTGTTTCAATGTGTGTGTTTGGTAATTCAATCAGGTGGCAGGACAGCTGATGCTATTGTGCAAGAAGCTTTATCGGTGGCCCAGTCAGTAGCAAGTGATCGTTTGCATGGCAGGGGAGGATCTAGTGGCAGTGGGGGCCAGTCTAGTGGCGGTGGAGGACGAAGTGGAGGTGGGGGAGGTAGTGGAAACCCTAAGGATGTCATTGAGTTGACAGACAGCAACTTTGAAGAGCTAGTGATCAACAGTGAGGACTATTGGCTGGTGGAGTTTTTTGCTCCGTGGTAAGTGTTGTCCAATATTTCAATGTTCCTCTAAAAATCATTATTTGTTCTGATCGTTTGTACTTGCACATTCGCTGGCAGCACTGCATGTTGCTGTCTGTTCCATATTTTGGAGGGCTGTCCAGAAATGCTGTAAATTGTCCATATCATCCCACGGTCCCATGGGATCGTGGGATTACATGGGATTGTCCATCCTATCCCACAGCCCCATGGGACTTTCCACGGGATGTCCACCTGTCCCTCTACAGATGCATGTGTCCTACTGTCCAGCCCATCCCATGGGATCGTGGGACATTCCACGGAATGTCCACCTGTCCCTCTCACTGACACATGAATATCTTACTGTCCATCCCATCCCACGGTCCCATGGGTCTGTGAAATAGATTGCGTGTAACATTTGTACTGATAGTGAGTGGTTTTTATTAATATTTATATCATTAACATGCTTGTAACCTTGTCAGCAATTACCCTTTCTTGCGTATTAAACCTAGCATGACACCTCCTTCACTTCGCTCAGTTGGCTTGTCAAAGCGCCTTTGGCGCTCCGCTAATCTAACACTAATTGCGCCACGCGCAACGCGTGCGCTCTAGCTTGACTCTAAGTGTTCATTGTGACAATACTTTCATGGGATTGTAAAGTGGAATGAACAGTGGGAGTATCTGTAAGAGGGACATGTGGACATCCCATGGAATGTCCCACTGTTCCATGGGACCATGTGATGCGATGGACAGTCCCACTGTCCCATGGGACCATGGGATGGGATGGACAGTGTGACACACACGCATCTGTAGAGGGACAGGTGGACATCCCGTGGAATGTCCTACTGTCCCATGGGACTGTGGGATGGGATGGACAATTTACGGTGTTTCTGGACATCTATGTTTAGTGTCATGGAACCAGTTAGCGACTAGCTAGCTAGTAAATAATATTTAGATATTTAGATAGAAATAAGTCATTTGTTATTGTTCCTGTACGTCATCAGCAATGCCAGTAATTTACATTGTGTGAAATATCTAACTATTTCAGTGAGGATAAAATTAGAATGGTGAGGTGCAAATGAATTAACTCGTTAATAGCTAATGCTTTATAATCCTCAAGTACAAACATTAAGATTTTATTAGATGTATTCTCTCTCTTTCACAGGCTTTTTAAACAATACAGAATTAAAAAAATATCTGGTTGCCGACCGGGAATCGAACCCAGGGCCACTTGTATAATGCATAAGCGCTCTGCCACTGAGCTACGACAACCAGCCGACGAACAAACACCTGTGAAAGAGAGAGAATACATCTAATGAGTAAAAGAAGGCTGAGAAAGAAGTTGTGAATTCAGATTTTAGTTAGTTTTCTTTTTTTTAATCTGAAAATGATGAGTCAGTTTGTTCCTTTAGTTTGCCATGCAAATGACTTACCTCACGATCAAGTAGAACTTTTCTACAATATTTACAACTACAAAACCTTTTTGGGGTCTATTTTCAATATAACTGCATCAGTGGAAGTACCTACTATGCTATGTATAACTATCCAGGTGTGGGCACTGTAAAATCCTTGCCCCCAACTGGGCGTCGGCAGCCACTGAGCTGAAGGGGAAATTTAAACTAGGCGCTCTGGATGCTATCGTTCACAAGGTGATGGCCAGTCGGTTTGATGTACAGGGGTATCCCACTATCAAGTATTTCCCAAGTGGTAAGAAAAGGTTTGACAGTGCTGAAGGTTATGATGGAGGAAGGAAACACAGTGACATAGTATCGTGGGCTATGAGCAGGTGGATGGAGAACTTGCCTCCTCCAGAAGTATATCAGGTAAACTACATGTACAGGCCACACCTCACAGTGTGTATGTTCCATAGTCCGTGAGTATAATGAAGGATTTGCTGAATGCATGAGTAGTAAGTAAGTGGTCGAGTATGTTAATTCTAATATTGCTATGAATTAGTCAACATTTCATCAACAGAACAATATATTATTTTGTTAAACTTGTATATCAGTAGTATATATGTATGAGTAGTAGTGTGGGTAACCGTGCTATTGGTCCCTAATAGCACATGTTACCCGTGCTATCATTCGCTAGTAGTAGGCCAGCTTTTTTTAAATTTTATCATTTGCACTGTAGCTACACTGTATCGTTCACTCACTATCTCCGTATTTCAGTATTAGCTTCCTCTGGGACTTCGTTTTCAACCTATGGCTCCTCCTAATCTGTTAAAAAAATTCAGTCTAATACGGGTAGAGCTTCTGCACTAAAGAATGACATTGTCTCCAACTAGAAGTTACTCTAACTGTACATTTCCAAGGCTAAAGCTGCACGTGTGCGCACTTACCCATGGATACAATTTCACTTAGCTACCGTGGTATTTCACTTTCCCCGTGTGATTTCAATAAATTTTTGAATGGGCAATTTACGTGCCGTACTATTAAATAAGTTATATATCAGGACAAATAACAGCCCCAAGTCCATGTGTCTCCTAAAGGAGTTGGGTTGTCGCATCAGAGCAGCAACGAGTGAGGCCAAGTCCACAGGCTTCCTTCAGTGGCTTTCTGTAGCAGTGCAGCGGGAAAGTAGGCTCTGAATTGTTTCAAAAATTATTTTTGCTTTTGTAGTAGTACTAAGACTTGTAATAGACTTTCCTCAAGTGCGATTATTGCTCATCTAGCCACCAACTAAAATACTGTTAAAATGTAACCATAACTAAAAATAACACTAATATCAAGTACAATAGAATGAAGCTTATGAGTGTAAACTTGCCTCTGTGTGTGTGTGTGTGTGTGTGTGTGTGTGTGTGTGTGTGTGTGTGTGTGTGTTTCCACATGTCTGTGTCCATGTGTACAGCTGACCAGTCAGAGTGTCTTGGACACTTGCTTTGAGTGGTCCATCTGCATGATAAGTTTTCTAGCCAACATTCTGGATGACCAGGCATCTAATAGGAATGGCTACATCCAATCCTTACTCAATGTTGCAGAGCACTATAAGAGCAGATCTTTTGGGTGAATATGTTTGTTCATTCTGGTGCTCTAATATTGTTAACTACGTATGTATATCATTTTGCCTTGTAGGTGGGTGTGGTTAGAAGAAGGGCAAAATCCTGACTTAGAGAAGAAATTGGATATAGTTGGAGTTCTGTATCCAGTGAGTGGTGTTAGTTGATGTATTCAACTTGTCAAGTTAGCATGCACGAGATGACCTTTAGACATTGAAAGTCTCATATTTTATTAACCTTTATCCTCCGGGTCTATGACAGCCAGCTCGGTAACCTGAAAATGTATGAATGCTTTGCTTTATTTCTGCACAAACATTCAGCAAGAAGTGAAATTTTAAAGCTAGTTATAACAAATTAGTCCCCACTCAGAGAATAGTAAAAATTCGGACTTACCGTTGCCAGCAATAGCTCGATCTCTGACCATCTCAAGCTGCTGCAGGGATTAGACAAGTACACAGCGTAATCACCTACTCCATAAATTATGAACTTAAATGGAGAATTGCCAGACAAACGCCGAGCACCATATGATGCTTATGGCGGTTAAAGGTCAACATAGCTTTAATATTCTTTAAACTTAATGCAAAAAGAAGAAAAAATAGCCAGTGAAGTTCCAATGGTTTGAGTTAAATTAATTTTCCCCCAGGCTCACTCATTCGGTATCTGCTATGAATTGACAATATTCATGTTAGGATTTCATGGGTGGAGAGAGGGGGGAGGGGAGGGGGAACCCAAGTGAAGTTGACTCCCTCCAAAGTGCCACTTTAATAGTGTAAATCGGGTACAATGTCATAATTTATGAAGTGAGTAATAATGCATGACCCCTGTGATTATTCTATTTCAATTTGTCTATGGCAATTCTACTCAAGTCATGCCAAGTTCTGTTCTGCAGCTGGTTTCAAATCTCTCAGTCGTAGCTGTAACAATTATCACTTAGTTTGAATGTCTGAAAAAAATTTCATTGAACTTTTCAGTTTTTCTAGAAGCCCATGGAGCCGTGGTGACTTTCACTCCATAATGTTTTTTTTTTTTGTTCTTGAAGAAATCCTGTTTTGAAAAATCGCCCACTTCGGCAATAACTCTTTTCTTATGCATATGTTAGATAATTAAAAAGTATAACGGAATTTTCTTTCCCTAAAAATCCTTTATGTAACCCTGCATGTTGTAGGTGCTGGTGGCTGTCAATTTTCGTCGCAAGGTGTACTCCGTTCAACGTGGAGCATTCTCAGAGGATGGGATAGTCAAGTTTGTAAGAGAACTTCTTGCTGGGCGTAGTGGAGTTAAAGCATTAACAGGAGACATTCCTCCCATTGCTGGCACTAAACCTTGGGATGGCAAAGATGTTCATGTAAGTCAAGATTGAGTGCAATTGGAGAGGAAATACGTGTGTAGGCGCTATTGTGTGTCAGTACCGGACCGACAACTGTGTGTATTAATAATTCATGAGCCGAGCTGAGTTGGTAAAGCATCATCATTACACGAATGGGTAAAGCATCATCATTATACAAATGGGTAAAGCATCATCATTACACAAATGGGTAAAGCATCATCATTACACAAATGGGTAAAGCATCATCATTACACAAATGGGTAAAGCATCATGCTCTCCCCGCTCTATAGTTGACAAGAAAAAAATGTTTCTATGTGGGTTTGAACCAGTGACCCTTAACTTTGCAGTCACGCACACTTATTAAACTGTGCGGAATGAGCTTGGAATGCCTTTTCCCCTTAGGTCTTGCCTTGTCCACCCCCTGCTCTAAAAAAACTGAACACTGGGCAGGTTTCATATAGGATTTTTTTTTTCTTGGGGGGGGGGGGGGGGGGGGGGA
>WLWD01003204.1_pt1 | contig 79516 bp, 57 predicted proteins | sample 6712731 | NCBI WGS metagenome assembly WLWD01 (sample SAMN12718690, study PRJNA576275) | sponge metagenome | isolation source: marine sponge | host: Mycale hentscheli | place: New Zealand: South Island, Marlborough, Capsize Point | collected 2014-11-01 | reverse complement strand
TACCACGCCCTCAACCGGTCCTCAAGCCACACCCACTGCACTCCCACATCACATGACGTCCCTTTCACATCCCAATTCTCCCGGACTCCAATCTCCTTTAAGACCACCTGAAACGTCCCCCTTGGTCCCGGCCAATATTCACCCCTTGACTCCCGCCCAACAGACGGTATTTAACATGCCTAGGGTCGTCCCATCCCAGAGCATTGAAGGAGTGATTCCTGTGTCAACCTATTCATTGGTGAGCTCTGTCCTCCTTCAGCGGCCCGTGTCGAGACTGGGTTATCAGGGAGTGTCACTAGTCAATCCTTCTTATCCTGGAGGTTCACTGCTGGAAGACATGGGGTTGGCAAGTCGAGTGGATCTCACTCTAGGAGACAGAGGATTGCTCACTCCTTGGGCTCTGCAGACTGAGACTTCTGGGAAACAGGTGAGTGAGATGCTACAAAAGCTATGAAGAACTCCGTATAAATCTTTGTTAGTCACCGCTGAAAGATTTAATTGTGTTTGTGAGAGTATTTATGCTTTCTCAATTTCTAGTTCAATTGCTTTGCTGAATACAGTCCAGGTCAACTGCCAAGTTTCTCTACGCATCGAAAGTTTTACCTTTCCTCCAATATTTTAGCACTAAATGGAGGTGGATGGTAGCCTACTAATAACGTAGAAAACTCAATGTTTTGGTTTGAGCCATAAGATCCTTTTTTCTAGACCCAGTCACAAATTTTGAGACTATCTTGCCAGCTGCATCCGTATCTGATTATCTACCAATGCAAAGCTGCAGTTCACAGGCTATTTGATGCAACTATATATATTTCAGAGTAGCGTCTATTTTGTCTAGGATTGGGAGACTGTCTGTACTTGGCCACACCCACTGATGCACATGCCTGTATGAGAGTGTATACTTCACACTGATCAGTGTTTGGTCACATGCAGGATTTTATAGACTTAATTTTCATAGAATTCAACTTCTAATGTACTATATTGACTTCCAAAATTCTGGGGGAAGGGGAGGGGGGGGAATAGATCCCAGAGCTGGCCCCCTTGGTATGAAATTAAAATCACTAGTTAGCATTTTGTTTTTGGTTGTAGATGGACCAGTGTAAATGGGAGGCGTGGCGGAGGCGTGTGGTGGATGCAGCCTACCATTCCGGTAGACTAGCCAGGAGACGACTGTCCTTGGAAGGAGCTCAAGTCAGATCGTTTTCTAGAGGACAAAGGTCAGTGTGAGCACTGCAGGGTTGTTAGGTGTGTTTATTTTTTCTTATTAACAAAATTTTATTGTACGCCAATAATGCACCAACACATCTCTCAACAGATTGCCTATGGTCTAGTGTGTTTTAGCTGGCCAGTACTGCATAGATCCAGCCAATTGATCAGAGTAATTTTTTAACCTTTAAAAAATTGTCACAAGAAACTCTTTGAGGCTACAATAATATTTATAAATGAATCACCTCATTGGAAGTCATGGAAACAAAAATCACTTCTTTTTTAAAAAAGAAAGTCATTACAATCGTAATTGTTTACATTGTAAGTGTCCATTGAATGCATATTTCTGGGTTGGATGAGTATTTCCCCCAAGCAATAGCAAATCTTCACATGCATTTGGTAGATGAAGGTGCCTGTAGCTTGTGTATCAGACTGGAGGACACAATGAGTGTTATAGGATTATTTTTTGTGTATTGTTGGAAAACCTATGCAAAAGTTAAATTTCATCCGTGTGTGTGTGTTACAGGCTAGCGTGTGTCCAGTCTCTCCTGATGGAACTCGACAAGAGATGACCATAAGTGACGTGTTCTTCTCTCCTGGGCTTCCCTTTCTTCACTTCTCTCTAGACTTACTCTCTAAATAATGCACTACATTGTGGCTCTATAAAAGCAGCGCACTTGGTGCGATAAAGTTTTAAATGCATTTCACTGTCTCAACTTTCTTATTCTGCCCTCTTTGTGTGTTGGATCCAGTTGGGAATGTTGAGTTGTTCACTGGTTCATGGAGCTCCTTAGAGCAGTCACCTGTGAGTGAATGCTGTGTATTTATCATTCTTAACAATACTGATTTCATGAAATAATGCTTCTTCAATGTGGCATATTGGGTGGAATGTGGTTGGGTGTCCTGACATGTACATATGCACTCAGGAAATAATATTGGCTATAAAAGCTTAAAGCTAATAGTAATAATAAGACTACAAGTTGTGGTAGGGCAGCTCATACCTGCACTGCATGATGCTTCAACATAATTCAATTTTGTGTACACCATATCCTTTTTTAGTGTACTCCATATATTTTTGCCAGCCTAACTCGAAACTGGTAATAACAAAACATGGAGCAAAAGTGGCATTGCAGCGTAAACGAGTCAAATGTAGTTATTTGTGCTAGACTTAAAACAACAACCTCCATGCAAGGTCGAAAGAATACGAGTTTAGTAGCCTAATTAGGTGACTAGTAGTCCTGGTCTTCTTTCAGGACCATAACTATACCCATTATTCAATAGTGACCCCAATAACCAAATGTATTTTAATTGTATTGATGAGCATGAGGAATTTTAATACAAAGAATTGTTTAAAATGGCAGAATACATCAGATTCAAACACAATGACATTTAGCTTGTGGACGTCTCCTACACACCTGAATCATCTCGAACATCATTCCTTAGAAGTGCCATCCTCACGAGGAACTTGTCATTAGATCTATCTTAGGGGGAGTTGGAAACCCCCCTAGAGTGGGGGCTGCCCCCTGGGAGAGTCCTACTGGAGCTGTCATGGAAGGAGGAGGTACAGCCGCTGAGAATGGAGGAAGGGAGGAACCAGAGGAAGAAGCTGTAACAACAGGAGTGCTGTATGCTGTTCCTGGGAGAGTTCCAGCAACAGTGCCTGAAGGCACAGCTCCACCTACTTGCTGAAGAGCAGGAGAAAGGGATCCACCCATTTGTTGAATGCCAGGAGGTGGGGCTACACTGTCAACCACACCCACTTGCTGAGTAGGGTAGGCCGCTGATCGCACCACAGTTGCAGGAGCTGGTGTCAATGACTGTGGAATGAGAGTAGCTGACCCACTGTCTGATAGAGACAGGCTCTGCACACCCGTCAAGATGGCACCTGTGGAATTGGGCGTGGCATTAGTGGCCACACCCACTGTGCCATCAGTGAGTTGGGTAGCCGCAGCCGGTTGAGAATGCATGGATAGTCCTGAAGGAGCCACCAATGGCTGCTGTCCTTGTGTCTGGGTGGGATAGACTGATTGAACAGGTGCTATGTGCTGAGCAGGATCCATTGTGTACGTAGATTGCTGCTGTAGTTGTGATGGTTGCTTCGGAGTACTGGGTTGACTGGGAACAGACAGAGTGGCCTACAGGACACAAACCAAATACTCTTCAATAACTGTAACCCCAGCTGGATCTAAAGATATTCAACTCTCAAGACTACACATAATCACAACCAACTTGATCAAAACGACAACATATTTGCAGTTGAAATCATGACATTAACTTTTTTCTTCCTTTCCAATGACTTATAAAACTTGAAACATTCCCCAATAAATGAACTTAGAACCCGTTGCTATATTGTTACTAGGTGTACTAACTTGGTAAGTGTGCACTATTTTATGCCTTTAGGTATATGAACTGTGCATACTAACCACCCTTGGGGTATTGCTATTTTTGAGTTTTAGTTTAATAGAATAGGCAGGATAAAGCGGTGTGAGGCCTGGATATGATATGTGAGGGTCTACTACCCTCCCAGCCCTAGTTCACCAGCCTCCCAGCCCTAGTTCACCAGCCGACCAGCCCTAGTTCACCAGCCCTAGTTCGGGACTGGGACCAGTCCTAGTTCACCAGCCCTAGTTCGGGACCAGGGACCAGCCCTAGTTTGATAACTCTCCGCAGGAATTTACCCAGCTAGCTGCTTAACTGTTTACCACAGAGCAGAGCAGCCCAGGGTAGAGTTAGATCTGGAGATAACAGCTGGCAGCTACAATGCTAAAGTAAACCTGCCAGGTGTGCTTCAATTGAATTTTAATTTTGACACCGCCATATTTGTGCAAAAATGCTGATAAACCAAGTTGCTAGTGGAAAATGGGCACGGTTCTAAAATAGTTAGAGCATGCGCTCAGGTACTGGTGGATTTAGTGGTGGATTTAGTGCACAAAGCAGTAGGCCCTTGGGCTTCAGTGCACTAAATCCACCAGTACCTAAGCGCGTATGCTCTAACTATTACATAGGATACAACCTTTTGAAATGTACTCTCAACCTCACCTCTGCGTAGCCCTCTTGAAGGTTGATACCTACTCCAGAGGTCATTCCTGGTGCTGCCTTAACCACGCCCTCTCCCTCTGTGCCTCCATCTGGAATGTCAGTGGCCACGCCCCCTATCTCTGGATCTGATGGATCCTGGGGAGCTACAATAGTCTCTGGTATTCTGTGCAGATATCCGAATCCAATGCCACACCCCAAACTACCTTCCCCTCCCCACTCCGTGTTGGGGGTCAATATCACCTACAAGTGCACACACACACACACGGCATTGACATAATATGCATGAAAAATTAGGGGCAAAAAAAGTAGATTTTTTATTTGATTCATTTATTGTCAGGTTATAAACATTCACAGAAATGAAGTAATTGCACCAACATTTAATTAACCCTCAGTGCGCATGCGCGAGAGGATTATAGTAGTCGTCCTGTCTGTTTGTCACGCTCTGATTTTGGAGAATACTGACAATTAACAATTGATTTAGGTATGAACTTACTCAGGACGAAGATTTAAGACCTTTTATTGTGCTACTTTTTTTAATTTTGGGCTATTCGTTGAGAAAAAGCAAAGCTTTCAACTTTGCGTAGGTACCAGCTTTTATGGGCAACGCCCCCTAGCGTCACGTCATAATCACGTGAGCAAATAATTTCTGCAGCCAGCGGTGTACTTAGCTTTATGCTCAGGCTCCTAAGCGTTACTCTGGGGAAATTAATGGAGTTGAAAGAAGTGAAGTTTCGTGCTGAAAATGTGTACAGGTGAGTGTTTCTGGGTAGTTTAGCTTCTCTTATGAAGACAGCGTTTCCATGTACCATTTTCATTGGTCGAGCTATTTTGATACCTCATTAAAATTAGTTAACAGATTGCTTGTTCTTTTGGAAGGAGATTATATTGTAATAGCTAGGTAGTGTTTAATAGCGCTGAGGGTTCACATCTTTGGTGCTTAATTTATACAATGAACCCAACACTAAACTCTTCATCAATATACTTCCTAGACTTCAAGGATAATAAATATAACAAGTCCCTGACTTGCCCCCTCACCTCTCTACTCGTGTCAGACTCTGCATTATAGACATATAACTTGAGAGGCTGGTGATTGCTGGTCTCTACCAGGGTGTAAAGGTCATCATCACTGGTCATAGCATCGGAGCCTAGGATGTAGTCGGTGTGAGGAATTAAACCAGCCTGGGCTGCCGGGGAGTTCGGGTGAACCTCCTAGTAGTCACACACACACACACACAGGAACAAGTTTAATTACACTAGAAAATGATTCCATTGAAGTCAGTGAAGGTTAAAGATGGAACTTCATAGCACACACACACACAGGCACATTAATAGAACAGGGTATATGAACGTCTATCAAATGGAATTGAAGACGAAGACATACACACCTCACAAGCTTTGCTGAAGTTCAAGTCTCATTGTGCACGTATAAAAATGGATAAACACTTGATTTAAAATCTTACAGACAGGACAAGTTTAGGCAAAAAATAGCATAGCCAATTATTATTAGCACACGCCCACACACAATAGTCAGTCATCTAGATATACAGTCATTCCAGCAGCTCTTCGTTTGCACTAACAAACAAACCAAACAACAAACAAGCCAAAGAGCACAACAGGCATCCTGCATTAATATATACCAAGTCCCCCCACCAGCCACCACTCAGAAAACAAGTAAACACGCACATTAACAAAAAATATAATAATAATTTAAAAAAATAAAAAATCCTCACCAGAACATGCCAGACATTTTCTTCTGCTCCATCAAAGGAACAGAATCTGATGGACACGCCCAACAATCCTTCTCCACCCCAGCGATTGTTAGGACACAACTTCAATGCTAAAATAAACAGACCAACAATCACATCACGACTTTGCAACACTAACACTAACCAACAATCACATCACGACTTTGCAACACTAACCCTATGAAAATAAGGCTACAAATGGGAGTACACCAGACATCAGAGTGGCATGCGAGACATCTTCATACAATAATGTCCAAGATTAACCTCTCTAGCGAGCCTCCTCCATACCAGATCATGCACAGGAAAATCAGCCACAATGTGGGCCCCATTTTTTGCTCTTACACCTGGTATCCAGATATTGAGCTCTCCAAGTTTTATAACTGCAGTTTCAACCGTTGCCTATGTATGCGACGTAACCTTTTCAATTGACGGGCTTTTTAAATACATGTAGAAGTAAACCAATCTTTTCCTGACATTTACATGTGCCACACCCAATTTTCCTGTGCAAGGTCCTATTTTGATAATGTCAAGCACAATACGTGTTGTTTGAGAGAGAATTTACTGACACTGAACAAATGTTATAAGAAAAATAGTACAGCACACTAAACTAGCTGAAATATCGTTGTAGCTAAGTGAAATTGTATAGGTAAGCGCGCATGCGTGCAGCGCTAGGCTTGGAAACGTAGTTTGAGTAGTTTCTAGTTAGAAACTGTTATTCTTAAGCGCAGAAGTTCTATCCGTACCAAACGGAATTAGTTAAAAAAAATTGGAGGAGCCATAATATACTAACAAATCTGAAGGAAAATTATCCTGGAATCTAGAGATACTGAGCGAACAACACATTGCAGCTACAATGCAAATGAAGAGAGAGGGAGAAAAAAATGAAGCTGGTCTACAATTAGCGAGTTTGTGAGTTACAGCTAACCTGTGCTATTCAGGATTAATTACACGAGTAATGCAATTGAATAGTACGAGGTGACATGCAATTACTCATACAAACATTGCAAAAGATGCTAAATTGATTGAAAATTTAACGTTTTTTTTTGCTCTCAACTTAAAACCTAATAACCAGTGAAAACTTTCATAAGTTTCAATGGCAGAAGTGACCAATCATTGAAGCTTTGATAGCAAAAAAGAAAAGAACCCTAAATAAGGAACAGTGTACTGCCTCTGGTAATACCAATGGGAAAAAAATACAAAAAATTAAACATTTGTTTTCAATATTTTACTTGCACAAAAACAATTGCCAGCAAAAGTGATAAGTACCCAACACATTATTGTAGTAACCTAATTTTATTGGGTCAGTCATAAAAAGGCAAATTTATGTGTGTGTATTGCCATTCCCCGAGACATCAGTTTTGAGGATCTCAAACGTCTTCGCTTTGTGACGGCAAAATATCGGACAAAAGTAAGACTTGTAGGATTCCCTCCTGCAGACAACGTTAACCACTTTACAGACAAAATAAAACAGTGAGTACATGTCTTAATCTCTACATTGCATCTTTAGTATCTCACAGAGATGCATTGCTTAGAAGAAGACTCCACCATCATGCTAGCAATACTGGGAAAATACAGTTAAAAACAATAAATACAGGGAAATACAGCTAGAAACAGGAAATGGATTAATGGATTCAGACACTATGTTAATAATTTCACAGTAGGAACCATTCCTGTAAGGCACGCCAAACATACAACCCATTATCAATCCTTCATTACTGTACTCTTTGGCGTCAAATATAATTAGCCAAAATCTAGTTAGGTGTGGTTTAATCAACAAATGTCCCAACCCACAAACATGGTGTGTAGTAATAGTATAAAAGGGCCACCTTCCACCTTCTTCTATCCCTGGCTAATTGCTCGGTATCAGTAGGAACAAGTTATTTATTCTACAGAAATGTGGGTAGTAGCCTGAATTTAGCAGCCCTTACTGAGCCATAGCAACACAATGGTCTACCTCCCTTTACCAACAGAAATGATGGCTCACCTCTAACTGTCCTGGACTTGGAGCTGTACACTGCCAGTTCCACCTGCTGGTCTACATACTTGGACAGAATCACTTTCAGCATATCGTTTTCCTGGTTCTAAAGCAATGATGAAACTGTCACAATCTGTTGTTTCATTCTAGTACCAACTCACTAGTCTAACTCCATCTATAGATACGATGTAGTCAAAGAAGGCTTGGAGACCCGAGTGATAACCGGGAGAATTATCTAGTACCTTGAGTAATTTGAAACAAGGAGCACTAAAAGTAAAATTAAGGGCTAGCTTAGGCAAACTACATACCTTAAGAACATGGTATCCCTCCTTCCCACCCCCTGGAACTTCAACAGACTGGCCACCACCCATCCTGCCACCGAAGAAGCAAAGATTTCGAGCCTTTTGGCATGAAGATCTGAATCTTCTAATTAATGCACATTGCGCGTGTGCGTCTAGCAGCAAACGCTTTGTTAGGTCACGTGCTGACACGTAAGCGAATGAAAAACTAACCCGCAAGTTTTGTTTACAAACGGTTGCTCTGCAGTAGCCGAGCCCCACCCCCTTACGAGTGCACAGTAATGGCTACAGCAATGGCTACAGCAGTGGCTGCTGGTAATGGCAAGAATTTTATTTTACAAAAGAGATTTAGAAAAAAATAATTTTTTGCAGGCGGCGCTTCAACTGATTCTCAGCTGCAAGTTCAGGAAAAAGAGGAAAATAGAGAAATGGAAGGAAAACTATCCAGTAAGTGTATGGGAATATCGAGGCTATAGAAACCAGTGCCTATTTCGAGGCTGTAGAAACCAGTGCCTATTTCGAGGTTGTAGAAACCAGTGCCTATTTCGAGGCTGTAGACACCAGTGCCTATTTCGAGGCTGTAGAAACCAGTGCCTATTTCGAGGCTGTAGAAACCAGTGCCTATTTCGAGGTTGTAGAAACCAGTGCCTATTTTGAGGCTGTAGACACCAGTGCCTATTTCGAGGCTGTAGAAACCAGTGCCTATTTCGAGGCTGTAGACACCAGTGCCTATTTCGAGGCTGTAGAAACCAGTGCCTATTTCGAGGCTGTAGAAACCAGTGCCTATTTCGAGGCTGTAGACACCAGTGCCTATTTCGAGGCTGTAGAAACCAGTGCCTATTTCGAGGCTGTAGACACCAGTGCCTATTTCGAGGCTGTAGAAACCAGTGCCTATTTTGAGGCTGTAGAAACCAGTGCCTATTTCAAGGCTGTAAAAACCAGTGCCTATTTCGAGGCTGTAGAAACCAGTGCCTATTTCACTGTGATAACTCAACATGAATGAAGATGAACTTTTATTTGTAGTGACTCACTCTGAAATATATTATTTTAATGTACAAGTTTACACTTTCTTTAATTGTGACATATTCTCAGGTTCCTCTACTGCCAGTCTCATAGAATCAGTAAGCACTAAGATCCAGTCTTGCTCATAACTCTGACATTACAATGCTGTCATTTGTAGCTGGGATTGGCGCCCAATGATGAGAAGTCACTGCAGAGTCTGTTGAAGTGTTTTCACAGAGAACTCACTCTAGCTCTGCAGGAGCTCACAGCCATCACAACCTATGATGACAATCTGGAGCGGCAGTACAAGGAAGGTACTGCATGTTAGATTGTATATGCTAAATATTTCAGAATGTGGAATTTATTGCATTTACAACGTGATTGTTGGTTCTAGTTAACTATCTTGGTAGCATGATTGTGTGCCTGATCAGTTGGCTTGCATATAATATATTAATGACTTCTAATTATGTGTTGCAGTGGTATTAGAGAACACAAAGCTGCACAGTGAATTGGAGAAGGCTAGGAATGAGATCAGAGTAAGGCAGGATGAAATACTGATAGTCATATCTTTCTAAGCTATTCATTACTTTGCCAAATTTCTAAGCCTTATTCCTAACACTATTACTACTCAGTGTCGATTACTATTATTCTATTATTCTGCTTGTTTTATTTCATGTAGCATCTCAGAGGCAAGTTGTCCATCATTCAGGTGAGCTAGCATAATATTTGCATGTGAGATGTCCATAACATTACTAGTGATGTGAATGATTGTGATGATGAAGATGACCCCAGCAGAAATTAGAGAAGAGAGAGCCAGAGCTCTGTTAAGAGAGAAGAAGCGTCTCGAGCAGTAAGTGGTCAGTTTGATTGTGACAATAATTTCAATGACAACTTATTATTGGTTGTAATTAGAGAGAAACTGATAGCCAGTCAAAGGAACCAGGTAACATGACTAGCCATTGAATAACATAATGTTCAGCTTTAGTGCTTCATCCACATCAGTTGTACGTAATATCCTGTAGGGAGATTTTATTGATGGCGGTATTCAAGTTCTCAGTGCAGCTGAGAGAGCTCAAACTGTAAATGCTAGAGGAGAATATGTGGATCACAGGTACACATTGCCAGACATTAGCTACTCCATCACACTTGGAAAATACTTCATCTGCTGGACTTATGTCTTGACAAGTTATTTTGTTTTTAATTACAAAATCAATGTAGCTATAGCTTTGTACGGCTTCAGTCATTCTATTACGGTTTGGAGTAGGAAAGCATCATTGATGAAGATAACTTTCAATGGTTTGTTCATAATCAGGCATAGCAGCATCAGCATTCAGAAAACTAGCTATGACTACATAAACTAGCTATTGCACGTGGTGCATACTTATTACTACCTAAAGACTGATGATGATGGTAACAATAATAAATAATAATAGCATTAATAATAATAATAATAATAATAATAATAATAATAATAAATGTGTTGAGTGTCATTATTATTATTAAAGCCCGTTACCTGAGTGACAGTGCTGTTGTCAAGTTCTGTAAATCTATGGGTTATAAAATAGAATCCGTTTGAAGGTGTCAGCTGCATCACTCTGTTTCTATGGTGTTTTGTGAGCATGTCCTGCCTCTCTCCTGTCAGTAGCTATAGATTATGTTTCCTGCAAAGTAGAATACAGCAGTAATATTTCTTAGTAATATTTATTTAGTTAATTAATTCCAGATGAAACAAAACAATAAGTTTAAGCACCAGCACCATGGTATGACAGGTACTTGCTAGTTATTATTATTATTATTATTATTATTATTATTATTATTATTATTATTATTATTATTATTATTATTATTATTATTATTATTATTATTTGATTAGACAGCTGTATCAAAACACATAGCGTTGTTTTCCTATATTTATGTTGTAATCATTTATACTCTTTCATGAGCAATTCCTAAGTTTGATGTAAATATTTTGCTCTCTATCTTGCACTGAAACACAATACCATACTGTAGTTGTTGTTATTTATTCCAGACTATTAAAGTCTCACCACAATCGTACATCCACTTATCCTGCTCCTGTCATGTCAGAGATGTCACCTCAATCTTCTCCTCGTCGAGGAGGAGTGGCTAGCAACACGCTTCCCCCTCCTCTAGTTGGGTGTGGTTGCTCCGAGTGCAATAGCCGACAGACTCTCGGAGCCATTACTATGGGCAAGGGACTATGTCAGAAACACCTTACCAACCAAATCACCAAGTAAGTATGTATAGCAATGCATGACCATGAAAGTTGTCTTCTAGTCGCTGGGTTTCTGAATGATCAGCTTAAATAGACTTTGTTAAGGTATTGATTCTAATTCTTTGATTTGGTTTATTTTCAGTGCATAAATTTACTTCATTTTAATGTTTAACTGTTCAAAGTTTATCAAACACATATTTTTCTTGCAGGAGTGGTCAGCAGATATTACTGGGAGACAAGGTAGTGGTGAAGGGAGAGAAGATAGGCACAGTGGCATACATTGGCAAGTTGGACTTTGATGTCTTGGGCCAGATCTATATTGGAGTTCACTTGGACATGCCAGGTGAGAGGAGGACCTGATGGCTACACATGGTCACAACTCGTGGCTTGCATGTCACTTATAAATAGTACACTGGACTGTTTAAGCTATGTTTACAGAAGTAGCATTGAAGTTATTCTGATTAAGTTGAATGTGAAAGTTATTACGAAGCAACTAGTGAATAAGAATCATTGCACTGATTAATTACAAGAGCATACAGATCTAGTTATAAAAACACAACATCATTAAGCTTTACTTATTCGATTTTGTCGTAATATAAAAATTTATATCACTTGTGCGTGTGGGTGTTTGTGTAGTCGGTACTTGTGATGGATCTCTAAAAGGAAGAAGGTACTTTCAGAGTCCTCCACACCACGGAGCATTTATCAAGCCTGCAGATGTCATCTGTGTAACCGGGCGAAGAGTATGTATCAGAAACTAGCAATTGTATTTATTCATAGTTTTTGTTATTATTATTATTGTTGTTGTTATTGTTGTGTTGTATGAATATAGCCTGTAGCAAATGTGAGTTTGATGCCTAGAGTGAGAGAGAGATTACCTCCTGGTCTCCACTCTAAGTGGAGTAAAGTAAGTCTTCATTATAGTATATTTATGACCTCGGTTTTTTTTTTTTTTTTTTTTTTTGTTTGTTTGATTTTTTTTTTTTGAATTCTAGGCACATATATATTAAATGTTGAGATTCCAAAACTTGTAAAAAACAACAACTTAATCTCATAGCAATAGACATGCTTCTCTTGTAGATTTATTTTACAGTTTAACCAATGTAAGAGTTGGAATGTCTGTTTGTGTGTGTGCGTGTGTGTGCGCGCCTGTGTGTGTGTGTGCCTGTGTGTGTGTGTGCGTGCCTGTGTGTGTGTGCATGTGTGTGCGTGTATTCATGTGTTGTGAGAAGGGTCCTTCTACAGCTAATGGTGCAGGAGATATGTCCTTTGCTTCCACTACTCACAGTTCCAGTGCTCCAGATTCAGGAATATCTCGAGCCAGAAAGAACTTAGACAAGGAGTTGGCTGAACTCAAATTAAAAAACAGGTGTGAAACGGTCGGCCTAAACATTAACAATGTTTGTGATCTTTCAATTTATCTGTAATTATATCATGTCTGGTATATTTTATGTTGTTTAGGACTCCATATGACCTTGTTGATAACAGTGTGGCAGAAATGAGTAAAAGGTTAGAGATAAACGGTTCTCTATGGAATATGTTGAAGAGTATATACTTTATACTTGTTCTTATGATGTAGAATTAATGTTCTTTCTATGAAGAAAAAATCCCCAGACTCTCCAGTCACCCCTACAGTCACACCCACAGATGAACCTGATGTGGGTGGGGCACTTAGTTCGACTAATCCACTTCCTCCCATCTCTGAAAGTGAAACTACACCAGCTCCAAAGGTAGCCATGCCTCCTCCTGTGGCTACTCCCACTCCTCACATTGCCACACCTCCACTGACTCCTGGGCGTGTTGCCACTCCCATGGAGACCAAATTGCAGTTGGTGCTTGAGGATGCTGACCTGGGGAGTACCGGGTTTCTGACGGCCAGTGAACTGAGAACCGTACTGACTAACTTGAACAAGGTTCGTTGAATTGAACCAGCAATGCAGAGTTAAGAAATCATATTCAATAAATGTCCTGTAGTGACAATAAAATATAATATTTGTGCTAGTTATAAGTACATATCAAATTCGATTAAAGAACTCTTTTATCATTCACGGACACAATTTTGCATCCCATCACACCTGAATTGTTTGTAAGGGAAAGTGGAGATGGGAGAGAAAGTGGAGATGGGAGAGAAAGTGGGGCTTGTGGGATCCTTCATGTATTCATCACTGACAATGCTTTACCCAAATGATTTATTAAAGAACACACACACACACACACACACCGTCAATGACTTATTGACTGACAGAATGATAAACTGCACACATACAATAATTATTTGTTTTTATGTGTTTGTGAGTGTGAGTTTGTGTGTGTGTTTGTATGTCCTGTAGTTGTCTTCAGAGGCAGTGTCTCAGCTTATGGAGCAGATGGGCATAGACATTGATGATGGAGTGGGCGTGGCATATCATTCCCTCCTCCCTCACTTAGCTGCAGCTTTCACTAAAACTGACTGATACACTTGCACTAATTAATACTTTATTATTAGCTAACTAGAAATAAAATGTGTTGTAGAGCAGTTGTTTGTAAAATATTGATATTATTAATCTGCAGGGCTTTTGGGATCAATACAGACTGTAGTTTCTTTTATTTAGCACTTTGGCTGTAGTTGATAAGTTCTCTCTCCTTTAACAGTCAATAACTTAATTGGGCATTTCAACTTCCTTCCGAAGTTCCTATCAAGGGTCAACGAGGTTGAATAGAGCAGCAATTGTATGTGACATGATAGTATTGTATAGTAATTCATACCTCACAATATTCTATATAGTGCTCATCACTGATTTAAGTCTTCCATTCCTAAAAACAAAAGGAATACAATAAATCCTACAAGAGCCTAGGAGGGAAATACCTCCACATAAGATTCCTGGTAAATAGCATATTATCACGTGATAGTGAAAACAAGTTGATATAATATTAGTAGGGATGTTTGAGCAGGAATCTTGTAATAGTAAATTAGCAATTCAACAAGGTACAAATGAATGCATAACCACATATAGGTACCAATAAAACTCACTTTTCCCTGTTGAGGGATACATGAATTAGCTGGAGAGTTTCAAGAACTGGTTCAATTCAAGTTGTTCAATACAAATTAGCTAGCATATACTTCTTGAGATAATTTATGTTCATTCTTTGCTCAACAAATCTGAAGCACTTGCAGAAAAACAAAAGAATCAAGGTAAGGTCTCCCATATGGAGGCACAAAAGTGTAACTCCTTCACGAGCAATATTAGGCAACATTATTCTTTTCAGTTCGGATCATTTGTTTGGTTTTCTAATTTTATTCCAACTTGTATACACACCTCTCATAGTGATATTTTAGCACAAATTTCTGTGTCAATAATTCAATAAAATATATGGCTAATGCTACATGTAGCAAATTTATAAAGAAAATTGATTAATTATGAGATAACAATAAAGTAAAGTAGTTAAAGTAAAATAGTATGTGCTGTACAATGTTATATTAAGAGAGAAGAGAATAGGGCTTATGATACTAAACTACTACAATAAAATATAAATGTTGTGAATGTGAGATAATGAGAAGTCGATTGATGCGAGTGGAAATGTGAGAGAAAGTTTATTAAAATGAAGTGCGCAGTGAATGTGATATAAAACATGTACAAAAAAATAACATAATTGCAATGAAAAGTTACCATCTACTAAATATTGCACCAATTCACATTGTGAACAAATTGCAACGGAATCAAAAAATGCAGAACATATAAAATATTCAAAATACAATGAGTCTCAGAGATTCGGCTACTTCTGACATTTGCAGTGCCTCCAGAAGTTGACACATTCCCTCCCAGCTCTGGTCATAGCAGTATTCTGTATGGCTGTCCTCCAACCAAAGCTCAAACATTGTACGACAGCAAACTTCCATTCCTCTGCCTATGTTGTCTTCTCTTATGATCTTGACACGATTATCTCTAAGACCAAGTAAGTCGCCTGCTTTCTCCCACACTGGTGTGATTGTTTCAATCAAGTGAAGTTGCTCTGTTGTTGGAGATCCAAGGAGCTCTAGTGTTCTCATTGAAAAAACATTCCCTGTATAAATAACACGAATAAAAAAATACTGCAATAACTTATCAATCAATGCAATTAATCTATAATAGAAGTAGTAAGTAATGAGTTCACTGACTGAGTTATAAGTTAAGTAACAATTTGTATTTAGAATTGCTTACCTTTACTGCTGAGTGAAGCTCTAAAACGAGATTTTTTAACACTGCCTATAGTAATATTGAAGATCATGTAAATGTATATACATACACACATACATACACACACATACATATATACACACATACATACATACATATATACACACATACATACAGTTCTTACAAGGTAGTTCTGTGTGATACAATACAAACTCATTGGGAGGCTCAAGTCCTTTCAGAGTGAACTTTACTGTAGCTGAACAACTAGGCATGTAGTTGAGCTGAAATTTGAGGTGAGGAGGACAAGAATCCACATAGCTGCTGATGTCAATCTTACGAAGAGAATAGCAACCAGCTTCATTCATAAACACGTCTGCAGATGAGTTGGTGTTGCAAACTATTTCGGTGGTGACATTTTCGTCTTCCTCGTCAAATCGAACGACACGACGTTTTAATACCTTCACCTCATTGTCACCGTACTGATATTTGATGTAGTTCTCCATACAATTCCTAAAGATGGAACAATTCTTCAGAATAGACACATAAATGTTGTACAAGGCATTTGGAGCAGAGCTGATATATATGGATGCTTCGTATGTCTTCTCCAGCAAGCTAAGAGCTCCTCGTACACGATATTTTGTGATAAGTTGAGCAACGCTGTACAGGGAGAATCGTGAAACGACAACTTCTCCATATTCTGAGGTAAAGGTCGCATTGTGAAGAATGTTGTAGCTGTAAGGGGGCTGGTCTTCAGTGCAAGTGATGAGGCACAGATTCTCCATGTCATCTTTTTCATTGTGTTGAATTCTGATAGTGACAGAAGTGTTGAGTTTCTTGGGAGAGTGAATACGGTAGACTTTGCTAAGTGGCTGCACTCTGTTGGGATATCTGGAGTAAGCTCCTGATCCAATGGAAATGTGTATTGGACAATTGCTGCCATCTCCAGATTGATCCTTTTCAAACTGCAGCTCCAGTCCACACTCTCTCCAATCCACACTTCCCTTCTGCCCTTTATACGTCACTAAAATCTCCTTGTCAGAAGTAAATCCAGGTAATGCAGTCTCAACTAAAAACAACAACAACGACAACAACAACAAAACACAAAAATAATCATATATAGGAATCTTAAGAGGGAAATAAAATAAGTAGATGTGTATAATATAACACGAAAGAACAGTTAATTCAGTCATTCTTTGGTAAGGTTGTGTCTGACATCTCTGGTTTTGTGCCGACACAATTACAACATATAAACTTGGGAGTTGGTTTTCTATTCGAATTAGCGATGGAGGTAAGTTATCTTGGCTAGTGTGCTGCTTGGTTTAGCTTTTTATCATTCAAACAATAAAGTAAGGAAACAGCAATCAAAACAGTCTGATATGTTGAGATAGTGATGAGCATAAAGATAATCTCTTGCAGTCGTTACAATTGAATTGCTTTCACGATTTATCAATTAAGTAGATATTATACAATAAAAATAAGGATAAATATACCAGCCTCAAAATACATAATGAAACGTTGACAATTCTCAAAAACAAAAACAAATTAAGAATGTCCTAGAAATTGGTGATGTCCCAGCTGAATCACATTATACTCTGATGGTTGATGAGGAGACTGATTCAAACCAGCAGTTACATGTCTTAGGTGGACCAATGAAGACTTAGAAATACGTGCAGACTTCATTGGCCTTTATATGTAGGATCCACAGCTGCAAATAAATTTTAAGGGACGCCTCACACTGTCTTCACCCATTGCTACAATCAAGCACCTAACTTGGTCATAGATGACACAATCAGACGGCATAAGTTGCTACGAAATGTCATTGAGTGAAGTATTCGATCGATTACCTTGATGGGACATAGTTGAGAATGCTTATATCCCAAGTAGCTCATGAGGTTCAAGGATAGACAGTGAAAACCAAGCCCACTAGAAAGTTAGTGTTCATGATTCAACTGTTCACCATGATTACACTATTATCTAACTTCATCTCACACAATGGTTTTTGGTCCACATTGTAGTATTTGCATGCAATAGCTAGTTAAGCTAGGTCCCTCATTCACAGCACACTCAACTCAATTTCATATTTTACAAGAATGATCAATCTGACAAAAGGTGAGTGCACAAAAGATTGCATCATCGTGGTTTGAGGTAGATGATAGAACTGTAGGCCAGAGGAATGTAATTACAAGTAATAATGATAGCAATAATAGTACAAGAACATAACACACATGAACAGGTCAAACCAGTTACTATTCTAGTTGTCAGTCACTCTTTTTCTCTTGCTATCTTGTTTGTCTTCATTTGACTCTTTGTCTTGAGTAAAGTACTTAGCTAGCTAGCTACCTTGAGTAGTTCAGGGATAAATTAAGAAATTAACTTGGATTTTGGTATTCTGGAGACGTCCCTCCCTCCCTACAAACTACTGACAGGAAAGAACTCCACAGTGAGCTCAACCACTAAGAGGTGTTTGCAACTCTGTGGGAAGAGGTAAAAGAAATAGCACTCCATATAATAGCCGTGTTGGAATAGCTCAATATTTGCAGTGAGAAGGTATTACTTACTGAAGTAGTTATCTTAGTGGAATTATACTATATATATTCATCTCTTCTTATTTTCTTTCTCAACTTAAGTCCCTTCTCTCATAGTTTTAAGAAGCTCTTTTAGTCTGCTGTAATGCGTTATATTTGGTTGTGGAAATATATCCAAAAGTTGAAAGATTTACTAAATCAGCTCTTCCTGAAGGTCTTTACAGTGGGCATAGAAACATATTACAGTAGCAAGTGCGTAGGGGTAAACAATTAAATTTCCTTGAATGATACAGATTTGGTAAGCAAAAAGACTCTGTTTAGTGGAGATATGGGAAAGGGTAGACAATAAAACAAACACAATAACACAAGAGTTAAAGCATATACGTACGTCCACACGGGATATTTGTTTTGTATAAACAAATATCCCCGATTTTCAATTGTGTTACCCCTGATAGTGCCTCGCTTGCTTTGCTCACTCGCAAATTACGTGTTATAAATTAATTTTAACTTTCTTCAACATAAAGCCAGAATAAATATGGTATTTATACATGATTTAACCAAGTATTATTTGAGATAAGTGTGTAAACAAGTTCACATACCTTTTTCTTTCATCGCAGCAAGTGAAGGATACTCTTCTTTGTTCGTGGTCAGGACTGTGTCATGTTGTCTCCCTAACAGCGAGTGTCACATCATAACATTATCATCATCACAACAGTTTAGCCCAGGATTGACTCCCACATTTGTCCTAGTTGGGCGGAGCCCGACCTCTGCTGGGGAGAGGTCGGGTAACAAGCCTATACCCCGGTTTGTTCCCTGCTGCAACGTACGTTGCAGTCCAATCAGATTGAAGTGTGGTTAAATGCTAAGGAAATTAGCTGACTCAGCAGAACAAACCCGGGTATAGGCTTGTTACCCGACCTCTCCCTTCGGAAGAGGTCGGGCTCCGCCCAACTACATTTGTCCTAGCCCTAGCCATCATTTAGAGACACACTAGAATCCCTAGTGGTAAGGATCATAAGAATCTCAAGTTGGTAAGCTAGTGGTAAAGGATCATCAGAATTCCTAGTTGGCAAACTAGTGGTAAAGGATCATCAGAATCCCTAGTTGGCAAACTAGTGGTAAAAGATCATCAGAATCCCTAGTTGGCAAGCCAGTGGTAAAGTAAGACACCAACAGAGCGTGCTCAAGTCAGAGTTAATCGTGATGAGGACATAAATGTGGCAAAATAGTAGCACATGTGACAATCATGTGTGAAAGACTTTTAGGGCTCACAGAGTAGACTACTAGCCTTCGGGCAGACCTAAATGCTCACTCTTTGTGCTAGAACAATACAGCTAATAATTATTAGTTGTTTTATAATCTATAGAAACAAGTCACTACAGAAAGAACATGCAGCTCAGTTAGAGCTAATGCATGGGAGAGAGTAAATGTGTTAGTTAGTCCTACCTTCCTGTGGAGATTCATTACTGTTTCCAGATGAAATATCAACTTGTGATGTTGCTGACTCAGCAGACGAACCAGAGCTGCTAGAAACACCTCTTTCTTTCAACTTGTCTCCAGTGAAAAAATCAGCAAATGTCCACCATTTACCAGATGCTTCTTTTTCTAAACACAATCATAATTAATAAACAAAAATACATAGAGCAAACTGAATCACATGAAGATTGAGATATAACTAACTCAACTTCACAGAGATAGAGATATAACTAACTCAACTACACAGAGATAGAGATGGAACTAACTCAACTTCACAGAGATAGAGATGGAACTTACTCAACTTCACAGAGATAGAGATGGAACTAACTCAACTTCACAGAGATAGAGCTGGAACTAACTCAACTTCACAGAGATAGAGATAACTAACTCAACTACAGAGATAGAGATGGAACTAACTCAACTACACAGAGATAAAGATGGAACTAACTCAACTTCACAGAGATAGAGCTGGAACTAACTCAACTTCACAGAGATAGAGATAACTAACTCAACTACAGAGATAGAGATGGAACTAACTCAACTACACAGAGATAGAGATGGAACTAACTCAACTTCACAGAGATAGAGATGGAACTAACTCAACTTCACAGAGATAGAGATAACTAACTCAACTACAGAGATAGAGATGGAACTAACTCAACTTCACAGAGATAGAGATGGAACTAACTCAACTCGTAGAGGTAGAGATATAACTAGTATACGGCGGTAGTACGCGGATTTCAGTAAACTTAGGTACTAGAATTGGGGTGTCGTGTGTGTAACAGTTTAAGTTTTGCTGCTCGAGAGAGACGGAGACAGAGTGAGGAAGGTGGTAAGTGTTATTGTTAGAGTTATTCTTTAGGGCTAGTGGATGGTGGAAATATCTGTGGATGGGAATGGGAGTTTACGCTCAGTTTTAGCCGTTAGTAAAACACTACTGATAGCTAGTTAACTTAACAACTTTGTGATACTGTAACTAAAAGGTGTAGCTTATATATATGGTAGCAACCTAGAAAAAATATGTTGCTTTTTTATGTAGGCTACAATGGCTAACAAAAAGAACAAAGGTTTCAAGAAGGAGAAAAGATGGGGTCAGTCCTTTAAAACAACCAAATCGAAGCAGTAACAGGAAACAATGGACAAACATGCAAATGCTGGCTGCAATTAATGATGTGAAGAAAGGAATGTCCGGTAATAAAGCTGCAGATGCTAATGGTGTTCCTCGTTCAACATTAAAAGACCGTTTAAGTGGAAGGGTTAGCCATGGAACTGGCCTGTGAAATATTTGACTGCTGATGAAGAAGGCATGTTGGTGGACTACCTATTAAAGTGTGCAGAAATTGGCTATGGCAAGACGAGACGTGATGTTTGCTGCTTGGTGGAGTCGTATTTGCAAATAAAGGATAAAAAACATAGTGATCGACAACTCAGTAATGGATGGTGGGAAAAGTTTATAAGACACAATTCATCCCTCCATCTGCAAGGCATCATACCTGTCAGCACATCACCTCAGAGCACGCCTTCACCTTCCACCACTTCCCATAACTCTTTATTAACTGCAATGGATGTGGTATCTAACTCAGAGGCACCATGTGATTCAGTGATTGAAAATCTGCCAATAATCTCCTCAACAGCTATTGAAACGAGTCCACTAGGAGATATTTCAACTCATTCCTCACCCTCCTCAGTATTTACGGCACCTATAGTTCAGCCTCTCCTAATACTGTAGAGGTCACATCACCAGTGGATGTTCCTACAGGTACAACATTATCTCCCCAATTGTCTTCATCCTCTCATAAAACTGTACTGGGTCCAATACGCTCCCCTCTATCTGATCTCTTTAATCTCCCTGATACTCCACTTTCTTGGAAAAAATCCAAGACTGGACGTGCCCGTGTCTTGACTAGCTCCGAGAGTTGGGCAATCTTGAGGGAGAAAGAGGAAAAAAGAGACAGGAAGCTGAGGAAAAAGAAAAAAGAAAACAAGAAAGAGAAGAGAAGAAGAAAAAGAAGGAAGAAGAGAAATGCGCAAAGATCAAGAAAAAATTCGCAAAGACCAAGAAAAAATTCGCAAAGATCAAGAAAAAATTCGCAAGGCAAAAGAAAAGGAAGCAAAGTATAAGGAGAGGAGGTTCACAGAACTACTGAAAGGCAAGAAAAAAAAGACAAGGAGACACAGAGCAAGAAACGTCCAGCTGATGGTGACACAGGAATACATCAGAGGTTGAGGAAACTACACGACAACCTTTGCGTAAGAGAGCAAAACACATTCTCATTCCACCGGAATTTATTAATGAGAGTGTGTGCTTTGTGTGTATGGGATCCTATGATGAAGATGACGGGACTGGCAGGACATGGTTGAAATGCCAGTGCGGCAGATGGATCCACTCAGATTGTGTCCTACCGGCCTCTTCAAGCAATGATAAACTATGTCCCATATGTTAATCTAACTGTACAATATACCCATACTTATTTCTTTTTTCATTTTGATAAAATTCATACTCTTTTCATACTCTGTACATTAATAAACTTGTTACAGACCTTTTTCTGTGCAATTTTGATGCTTGCATAATTCATTTTTTGTACACAAGATTTTTCAATTTTTATGGTAAAAGGTCATCAAAGTAATAGAATCGAATTGCTAATATCAACAGAATACAGTTTTGCATTGCGGACAAGTTAGGAGCCAAAAAGCTCTCACTGGGCGATAATCGTTTGTTGAGAATTGCACGGGTAGACGATAATAGACGTCGGAGAGTGATAATTGAGGACGGACCTCTAAGTCTTTGAGCGGTAGCATCTCATCTACAAGAAGGAATAGGAAAGTGGTAAGCAGTTGAATGGGTAGCCAAATAAATACTCTTTTAGCATGCATAGAAGTTGCAAGACTGCATTGTAAATTCGGGAGGCTACCTAAATAGGGGCAAAGTTCGGCCGATATATGAGGTCTTACGCTAACCTAGGCTATGTGGTATTATTTTGAAATACCACAGCAGTGGAAAACTGAAGTAATGATCTGATTGGTCACTGCGATCTCTTCGCAACCTTGCTGCACTTTTACCCACTAGGCAATTTCGTGGCAAAATTCCAGGGAAACACTATTTAGCAATGGTAAGAAAAGTATGAATAATAGCAGAACTGGGATGAAAAAATTTCTATAATACAAGATTGTGGTTTTCTTAGCTGCTGAAATGAACTTTTATCTTTGGCTATAGTATTAACATATGATAGCATGGAAACTGTGGTATTCAGATAAATAGCACTCGTGCGGCGAGAAATATTTCTTGGCTTTGCCTCGTGAAAATTGTCTTGCTCCACTCGTGCTATTAATCCTGAATACCTCAGTTTTCCGTGCTATTATATCTCCAATTCTAAAGAAACTGAAATTACAGCTAGCAGTTAATTTGTTTAACAATATCTAACTCTAAACATAATTGATAAAATGAATATTAAATAGCATCCTAAAAAGTATGAATGTATTGGAGACTCTTAGTCAGTCTAAATTATTTCACTAAACAGATAGCTAACTTAAAACTAATTGTAAACAGCATCCTAAATTACACAGTTGTTTCGGTAACCAAAATTAAGACTGTAATTGATTTGTGTTAGCAAAAACTAAAGCTAATAGCTAAGCTCACTAATTCTGTGGAGATCTAACACATGATCAGAGGCAGTGCAGAAGGTATTACCATAGCAGATAATATTGGCCAGGTGGGTGTGGTTTCATCATGATGCATATACTTGTTTAGCATGGCTCTAGTTCCATTGGTGAAATGGCAACAAAACAATTACCTCGTACTTTAATAACAAGCATAAATTAAAGAAAGTATTGTATTACACTTTTTAGTTGTTTGGATTTTCTTAATAATGAATATGGATTGTAACTATGCTTGTAAAAGAACATTAATCAAGAAATAAAATTAAAAAATAATAATACAAGAGTAAAAAGCTGAAGTTAGCTCAGTGTTAACTATTGTTTAACCTAGCTACTTGCACTTATTACACATTCTACCTATTCAGGATTAAGAGTTGTTGTTTATGTCTCACAAAAATGTAAACAATTTAATTTGGGAGATGCTTTTTATGTCAACATGTCTTCAAATAAATAGGAGCATGTTATTATTATATGCTTGCACCTGGTGTGAACAAAATACCCTTACCAATGGCTAACGTCTTTACCTGATCTGCTATAATACAATAACAACTCACTGAGTATGAGTAGAGTAGTGGCTGATATGATTACATTTGTACGACGTGTACATCCTCCAAACACGAGTATTTCCACTGAAGTAGGAGTAGATGACAACACAGTTGCACTATAACCATATCGCTTCATATACTTATAACCTGGCAACTATGACACATAAAATACATTCAACATAATTAAATACGATTTCCTAAAGGAATTAGAATGCAATGAAAGAAATTTGATTTAAACTTAAAATTTTAACTGGCAATTACTATGCAGTACGGTTGGTTAGAGTCTATATCAAAATGGCCATTATTTCTCTGTCAGGACTAAGGATGTGGGCAAATATATAAGTTGGAAGTGGTGAGCTGCTTATTTGACTATACAAAAATATAATCAACATTTTTTCACCATTTACTCTACACAGAGTACAAGAAGTAAGGGTATGAAAAACATTCATTTCTCTTAAAGACTGGTATACTACATGTTTACAGTGTACAAGGGAAAGATGTTCATTGAAGTTCAGCTGTTTGTTCCTGCAGGATAAAAGCTTCCCTCAGATGGCAACTTATCATAGATGTCCAGAAACGCCGTAAATTGTCCATCCCATCCCACAGTTCCATGGGACAGTGGGACATTCCATGGGATGTCCACCTGTCCCTCTACAGATGCGTGTGTGTCCCACTGTCCATCCCATCCATGGTCCCATGGGACAATGGGATTGTCCATCGCATTCCACAGTCCCATGGGACAGTGGGACATTCCATGGGATGTCCACCTGTCCCTCTACAGATGCATGTGTGTCTCACTGTCCATCCCATCCCATGGTACCATAGGACAGTGGGACATTCCATGGGATGTCCACATGTCCCTCTTACAGATACTCCCACTGTTCATTCCATTCCACGATCCCATGAAAGTATTGTCACAATGAACACTTAGAGTCAAGCTAAAGCGCACGCGCAAAGCGCGTGGCGCGATTAGCGTTAGATTAGCGGAGCGCCAAAGGCGCGACGACACACTTTGACAAGTCGACTGAGCAAAGCGAAGGAGGTGTCATGCTAGGTTTAATACGCAAGAAAGGGTAATTGCTGACAAGGTTACAAGTATATTAATGATACAAATTTTAATAAAAACCACTCATTATCAGTACAAATGTTACACGCAATCTATTTCACAGACTCATGGGACCGTGGGATGGGATGGACAGTAAGATATTCATGTGTCAGTGAGAGGGACAGGTGGACATTCCGTGGAATGATCCCATGGGACCATGGGATGGGATGGACAGTAGGACACATGCATCTGTAGAGGGACAGGTGGACATCCTGTTGAAAGTCCCATGGGGCTGTGGGATAGGATGGACAATCCCATGTAATCCCATGATCCCATGGGACCGTGGGATGGGATGGACAATTTACGGCATTTCTGGACTGCCCTCCAACTTATAAGGGTTTTGTAAGAGAACAATGGAGTGGGATGGACCCAGTGAGTACTTATACACTGGGTAGTGACCATTTCACTGTTAACTGCTTTGAGACTATGTCTATTCCATAAAAAGGGTTTAAAATGGCTCTAACTAGATGCTATTCCCAGTGCTCAAAATATATTCCGGCCAAAAATAGCACTTGTCCGGCCACCCTGTATTCGGTCTTACATAAGGTCCTAATAATAACCATTACTAGCTGCATTTTAGCACTACCCCACGTGGCTGGCTGGTGGGTGAATGAGGTCAATTAGCAGCTGACTTCAGTACCACTTGGCTTGTAAAGAGTTTGGCTTGTAAAGAGTTTGGCTTGGCTAAATATTGTATTTCTTTGCATTGCTTTATTAAACAATTTTGAATGAAATTTTTTCTGATAACTTTGTCTGGTCAAATTTCTAGTTTGTCAGGTCAAAATACATTTGAAAGGACATGTTGTCCTTGCACTTAAAATATTTAGTTGGAGCCCTGTATTCCTATTTTTCCTGGGTAGGTCCAGTAAAAACATTTCTTCAATTGACTCCAATTAAGTGTTGTCTTATAAATGCATAAACACTGTGTCAAATAAATTTAAGTCTCCCAATTACCATTTTTAAGGATATTCACTGAATATTAATTTGATTTTATACAGGCCAATAATGTAATACCAATATTAAACTTATATTGTGTGGTTTCTGACATGTAACTGGCCATGCTAGTATTAGTTTGGAGAATAAAAGTTAACATGAGACCTAAAACATAATATATACTTTTGATAAATCAGAATTCCTTTCTTCACACACTTTTATTGAGTTTTGATCATGATGATTGTTGTGTCTACTTCCACTTCTGTCGCTGGACCATTTCACTAACTGCAGAGCCCACTCTCTCTCTTTACTTTCTAAATCATCGTAATCAATATGTAGTGTTCTTAAATCCTTCAACTAACTTCTGATTCATCCTTAGAGTCTTAGGTTATAATCTGTACCTGAATAAGCTACTGATTTAGGTTTAAAAAAATATTTTTTTAAATTTTTTTGAAGGAGTTATATACATATCATTTTAAACATTTTATTTCTAGGCAACGGAAAGTGAACAAATGATACTGGACACGATTTCAGGTACCCCTGGGAGAAGATTTTAGAGACATTTACAGGAATTTTGTACCCTATAAAAATAATCATTGTAATGATGTGCACTTTGTTCATGCTACTAAACATGCCCAAACACTTCCCCTGTTTCATACAGTAACAGCAAAGAACTCTATCATTCTAAGATAGCCATGTGTGTGCTGCAATCCCTCTAAACTCTTCAATCCACTTCTCATTGAAGTGATTCATTCACCTTTTTTTCTTGTTAGGTGGTTCTGCTCTACTCATTGTAGCTAAGGTATAGCAACTTTCACATATAAAGCAGTTGGATATTGCTGTAACGTTGAGCACAGAGGGGAAGGAAGGACAGTCAGCTGACAGGAAAGTCAGCTGGCAGGAAGGTCAGCAGGCCAAAAATTTCCGGTACAAATGTAGGCTAATTACAATTTTAGGTGCGGTACATTACAGACCTGATAATTCCGGTATTGTACCGGATGTTCAGGTACACTTGGCAACTATGGGTTATGCTCTATAGCTAGCCAAACACTAAAATCTATCTTTTAGCACCTAAACAAAGGAAAGGTTTCTTCAACTTTTTACATAGCAGAATTGAGTGAGAGTATTCAGAGCCCACAATTACGACAGGTAAAATTAAACTTAAAAAAAAAACATCCACAATTACTGAATATCCATAATGCATATAAAGGGTGGATTGATCATCATATATTAGGAATACATGAGTTCATAATTATATATAAGTTATACTTAAAGGTTAAAACTTACCTCAAGTAACATAAGCCATCTACAGGCCCATAGTAAGAAAATTTGCATGATTTTTTCAGGAAGTGGGTGTGGTTTTACCACAATATAACAACTAATACATACCAAGTCAGTATCTCATATCTAATAAATACTAACACAATATAACAACTACTACATACCAAGTCAGTATCTGATATCTCCTTCCACTCTCTTGTGGACACATCAAATAAACACACTCCATCTTGTCCAGTGATCAGAAGTTGGGCGTGGCTGCTATTATACTCTATACATGTAGCAGTAGGATAGTAACCCAAGTGAGGTACATCTGAACAAAGTCTAGTCCAGTGCTAAATAGAAACAATATAAATAATAATGCTGTGTCTGATATTTCATACACTTACCATTGTGGACAAGTCCAACACATGTATGGGCCTGCCATAATATCCTCCTCCACATCTTATGACTTGATGAGGACTCACTTTAGTGAATGTAAAGTTTGCAGTACCATCAGGTACATCTCCAGTGACTGGAGGAGAAGACCAAGTGCCTAATGAATAATTCATTAGAAAACATAAAAGTATTTAAGAATCTATATAATGATATGCTTGTGTGTCAATGATGACTACAGTGTGTGTGTTCATGAATAATTCATGAGCAGAGCAGAGTTGGTAAAGTGTAGTCATTGCCTGAAAGGGAAATGCGACCCGCTCTACACTTGAAAAAAAAAAATTCTTCTGTTTTCGATTTGAACCAGCTATTCTCAACTTTGCAGTCAAGTTCACTTACCATTAAACTCTCTGGAACTAACAGATAGTGATTCCTGGAGTGCCTTATGAAAAAAAATGAACACTGGGTGTCTGCATTCATGAGTAATTCATTGACTGAACTGAGTTAGGGAAGAGTGTTTACCTACAGTAGCTAATCAAATCCACTTATACAAGAAGAATGGCATGAAGAAGTAAAAGAAATGACAGAAAATACACAGAAAGGACAGAGATACTGAGGAGCAGGAGAGATAGACATGGAGAAGGAAATCCATGAGTTGAAGAGAGGAATAAGAATAACTGGTATGTCTCAGGAAGAAACAGTAGCAGATGGAGAAAGTCATGCCAGAATACAGCTGTAAATATAATGCCCACGAAATGTGCGCAAGCGAATATAATGATGAAGTAAAAATTTCAATAACAAGAGCTGTCCAGGCCAGCACTGGACCAAAGGACTTATCAATTCATACAAACAACTGATAATTGGCGGAATAGTTCATGTATGCATCTACTAATTAACATGTAGCTTATTCAATACATTATATTGCATCATTGTTGCATCACCCTCCTCAGTCCATCATTCTCTCCATTTTATTTGTGCAGTTCTTTTTGAGCTCAGTTAAAATTCAACTATTGACAACTCTATTTGCTCAGAGCCTAACCAGCCGACCAGCCACTGGGTATTGGGCAGAGTGGAGAGACAGACTGTAGAGAGTTCCTGCCTTCAGTCTTTACTAACTCTCACACTATATGTGTAGTATTTAATACTGTGACTAAGTAGACACACATGTTTATATGGGAGAGTTCTGGCTCTGTGAAGCTCCTTCCTCATTATCATGGTAGAAACAATTTTAACAAATTATTTCCTGGAAATTTAAGTGTTTGTAAATAGTGCATGTGAAAATTAGAAAAAAATATTAATAATAGCAAATTTTCTTGTATCAACAGCCAATATTATTAATTAAAAGTTAACCCACTTCGACTTCTTAACAATATTGGCTGTTGAAGCGAGAAATTTTGCTATTATTATAATTAGCTATTTCAGCCAAGAATGACTGAATCATAGAAAATTGTTTGTTTTATTTACAAATTGTATGATTTGAACACAGCCATTATTTTACAAAATGTACCTGTAACATACTCTAATGAAAGACAAGAGTTGAATGCATGCTCAGAGATGCTTTTGTGCACATGAAAGTAACTTTTAAATTTGTTCTGCATCAGCTTCTTTTATATTTCAGACCTTCTTTAATGAAAATACTTGTAGCCTATAATAACTGTTAATAACTGCACTGTGGCAGCTGCATTATACAGTCAAGTCAGCATTAAATTCTAATAGTGATTTTAAAAAAATTAGTTTGAAAATTATTTACTGACAGAAGATTTTGATAATGTTGAATAAGAGTTATATACTTGAGTGCAATTGTCCAATTAAGTCATCAGTTCATGGCAATTTTACCATATCTATCTCTGAACTAACACATCCTAACATAATTATATCTAGCTCATTAGCAGCTCTAACACATAAAGTTGCCTAATTATGTTGTAGCAAAGTTTTCATTGCTTTTCAGGTATCTAATTTGCTCATTAAACAACATGCCAGCAATCTTTGTCCATAAAACTGAGACAACCTGTATTTAGAAACTATTGAAACAATTTATCTGTTGAAGATATGTTCTTTAGGCATCTGGACGTACATTGTATTAGCTAGCAAGAGTACTTCCAATATGGTAGGATTTGCCTAATTTACCAAGACAATGAAGGTATAGAATTGTGTATATAAGAAACTATTGCAGTAGATACATACTGCAAGTCATTTAGTTAGCAACAAAAGTTTCTACTAATTACTTACAAAATAGTTTTACAGTTTAATTAAATTACTTGACATCACTTATAATATTACATCTAATATTTGATCATGTGCCATTCATATTGTGGCTCGGAGATCAGGAAGCACAAATGACTTCGATTTACAGTGGCGCGAGGTAGGTACTGGTAAAAACTTGCTAACAGCGTCACGTAGCTGTGGCAGGATGTCCTGTGGTAATAGATTCGATGGTGTAGCAGCAACAAAATTGCCTGTAACTGTAACTGGAGTCCCAAACAACAGTTCCGCTGACGAACATCCCAAATCTTGTTTCGGAGCTGAACGTATTCCCAGCAATACCCAAGGTAGCGCATCCATCCAGTTAGAGCCTGTGAGTCGAGCTCTGAGAGAAGACTTTAAGTGTCTATGGAAACGTTCTACGAGCCCGTTTGCTTGAGGATGATATGCCGTAGTGTAGGGCTGGGAGGTATTGACAATTATAGTATAATATTATAGCAATATTACTAGATACCTACTATTATATTTCTGATGATAATTTAATTTATAATTTTTTTGAGTAATGTATAATTTGGTTATGAACAAAAGCAAAAGCTTGAAAATGTAGTTATTTTAAGTTCTTAGCTAAGAATGTCAGCATGTCCACTTTTTGAGGATTCATACTTGCTCGTAATGGGGTAACTATATTTCCAGAACAACTGAAAATTCTTTCTGAAGGTGAGCTAGTGGCGCACACACAAAGATACTTTCTAGCCTTATTAGAAAGAATAGGTAGCTTTAAACTAGCAGTTTTCCACCACAGCAAGGGATCCTCTTCAAAATCCAGCTTTGGAGCATGCAAATAATATTCAATCTCCTTTCTGCACTGATCCTCTGCAGAAGCACTTGTAGAACTTGATGTTGCCTGTTTATCTTCCTCGTGTTCTTTAAAAACAGTTCCAAGACTTTTTTTCCCGTTTTGCTGGAGGTGGTTCAGTGGATTCAGTTGAGCTACAACATGGCTGACTGGGCTGTGCAGTAGCAGGTGGAAGTGTGATAATTTCCAGAACTATCCTTTCTTTGATGTCCTCTACATCAGAGTCACTAAAAGGTTTGGACTTAAACCGAGGATCTAAAAATGTAGCAAACTGCAAGATCCTGTGAACTTCATTGGAAACCAAGTAACGGCTTTGAAGGTCATTAATTACACGTTCTTTTAAATCTTGGTTAGTTGAGTATCACTATCTTCTTCTTTTAGGATATTGGATTGAATCAACTGGAGCAATGGCAGTACTGCAGAGACAGTGACATACGTTTCTCCAGACAAGATGTCAGTAAGGGATGAGAGAGGAGAAAGAGCACTGTTAATCGACTGTAGAACTTCCATATCCTGCCAACTGGGAACTAAGTGGCTAACTTTGCGGTCAGCACTTAGAACTACACGCACAGCATTCTCTTGTTCCAATAAACGCTTTACCATTTTCAGCATTGATCCCCACCTAGTAGGAGAGTCCTGCAAGTAGAACAATTATCATGCATATTTATTATACTAATTCAAATTTGATTTATCAATTTATGTCAATTTCTAATAGCCTTACCGAAACCAATGAGCGATCTGGTATATTGAAGTTTAAGAGAGACTTCGACAGCTCACGCTTTCGTTTCCAGCTGCAATGAAAGGCACTGACAATCTTGCGAGCCTGTACAAGAGCCCTGGAAACCCTTGGGTCATGGTCTAGAGATCTTGTGATGGCCAACTGTAAATTATGACCAAAACAAGAGAGCCTGGGCCATTGTAAGTCTCTCGCAGCTTTGACAATATTACTGCCACTGTCTGTAGTAAGGCAAACCTGCTTTTCAGCCATTAGCATCCATGACTCTAATGTTGTCGTCAATGAATCCGCAAGAACTTCACTAGTGTGATTTTCAGGCAAGAAATGAGTCTGCAGACACTTACTCTGGAGCTGCCATTGACTGTCGATGTAATGGATCGTGTAGCTAATGTAGGGTTTTAGACCAACACTAGACCAAAGATCTGTAGTTCCAGAAAAGCTATCCACACTGGACAGTTCTTCTTGTACTTTCTGTCTCACTGACAAGTACAGATTAGGGATGGCAGTCCCAGAGAAGTACTTTCTGCTAGGGAGTTGGTACCTGGCATCAAAAATCTTAAGCATCCGACGAAAACCAGGCTTTTCAACTGTGTACATCGGTTGGCCATCATTTGCTAAGAAAAAAGTTACAGACTCAGTCAACTCCTTCCATTTTTTCCCTTTTCTTTTGTAGGACTGAGCTGTTTCAACCACTTCTGTAAGCGTGCTTTGATTTGCGGGAAGCTTCACACTTCATAGCTGCAGTAACTTCAGCATGCAACTTACCGTGGTGAATTCGCAAGTGAGCCAATAGGTTGGACGTATTTCCATGCTTTGCTGCCACAGTCTTTCGGCATGAACGGCATATTCCTGATCCATCATCGATAGCCTCACCGCCGCTTCCTTTTTTAAAACCGAAGACTGCCAAACGACGTTTTTAGTGCCCGGCTTACTCACTAGGTCGGCCATTCTCGATGTAGCAAAAAGGATGAAAAAAAGCAGGTGGTGCCACGCAGTTGCGTGTGCGTTTACGAGGAAATTTATTGACTGGGTAAAGGATCGCACGTTATAGTCGGTAATAGGTAATTTTGTACACAAAATATATACCGTACGGTTTCCCTCGTGCTACACGGTATTAACTATATACCGGTATATCGCCCAGCCCTACCGTAGTGTAGTGCAGTTTGATGCCCAAAAGCCGAGAGACGGTGGACCATAACTTTGAGGTAAATTGGGGGCCTCTGTCTGAGGTCACATGCAACTGTAAACCAAAGCGAGCAACCCAGTTGTATAAGAGCGCTCTGGCACAGGTCTCGGCATCAGTTGTTTTCAGTGGTATCGCTTCGGGCCACTTGGTAAACCGATCCACTATTATAAAAAGGTATGTGAATCCTTGTGACGGTGGTAGCGGACCAGCCAAGTCCACGTGAATGTGATCGAATCGTCTGTGAGGTACTTAAAAAAACTTGAGGTGAAGCCTTCGTATGCCGTTGCACCTTTGACTGTGACATGGCACACAAGTATTCTCCCACTGCGCTACTTGCTTGCGTACACCTTTCCACACGTATCGGTCCGTGATTAGTTTCTGAGTAGCTCGAATAGATGGGTGAGATAGACCACGAAAAGCATCGAACACAATCTTGCAAAAACTTGGAGGTTAGGTCTCAACTGACCTGTCGAGACGTCACACAGAAGAGTAGCTTTCGTTAGACCAAATGGAATCGCAGCTAGGGTCAATCCCGAATCCGAAGACTTGTAGGTGTCCATATCCGGATCGTTGCTTTGATCTTCTGCCATGGCTTTGAAGTAAATTCCTTGGTCGAAACAGTGCACCGAGTGGATGATTGTGTGTGATAGTGCATCAGCCACTAAATTGTCCTTTCCTGCTACATGTCGAACACATGTGGTATATTCAGAAATTGCAGCTAGATGTCTCTGTTGTCGGGCTGACCAAGGGTCCGAAACTTTAGCGAAGGCGAAAGTCAGGGGCTTATGATCCGTGAAGACCGTGAAATCTCTTCCCTCCAGGAAGTGACGAAAATGGCGAACGGCCAGGTGCACTGCCAAAAGCTCACAATTAAAAGTACTATATTTCTTTTCCCCTGGTCGAAGTGGTTTGCTGAAGAAAGCTAGCGGTTGCCAGTGATTGTCGACTAGCTGTTCTAGCACAGCTCCCACAGCAATACTGGAGGCGTCCACAGTGACAGCAAGAGGGGCGTCAGGCTGTGGGTATACCAGCTCAGTGACCTTGACCAAAGCATCCTTGGTGCGTTCGAATGCTGATATGGTGTCCCCAGTCCATTCCAGTTGTTTAGGCTTCCCTGCAATGGCTTGATACAAGGGTTGCATGATCCTTTGTGCCGAAGGTATAAACCGATGGTAGAAATTTACCATGCCCAGAAACTCTTGCAGCCCCTTCACAGTCGTAGGCCTTGTGAACTCCAGATTTGGCAGGTAGCGGTGCAATTCCATGCCTTGTGACCCGATGACCGAGAAAGTCTAGCTCTGACTTCCCAAACCTGCACTTGGCTAAATTGACTACGACACCGAATTGGTGAAGTCGTTGAAGTACCAGCCGGAGGTGTTGTAGGTGCTCAGCCTTATTGCGACTAGCAACAAGCATGTCGTCAACGTATCCGTAAGTGAAATCGAGTCCTTGCAGAGTAGTATCAATGAGGCGTTGGAAGGTTTGTGCAGCGTTTTTTAACCCGAAGGGCATACGAACAAATTCCCACAATCCAAACGGAGTAATAACTGCGGTCTTGGGAATGTCATCCGGGTGAATGGGAATCTGGTGGTAGCTACGAACCAAGTCAATCTTAGAAAACACCTTCGCACCAGCTAAATTAGCCGCAAAGTCCTGTATGTGAGGGACTGGGTAGCGATCCGGCTGCGTGTTCGAGTTTAATCTGCGAAAGTCCCCACAGGGTCTCCAATCACAAGAAGATTTAGGGACCATATGCAGGGGTAATGCCCATTGGCTGTTTGAGCGGCGAATGATGCCCATGTCTTCCATTTTCCTAAATTCTTCCTCGGTGATTTTAAGTTTGTCCGGTGGAAGACAGCGTGCACGCGAGTGAACGGGTGGTCCGGTTGTAGGAATGAAGAGGTTGACACCATGTTTAGCGGTAGCATTATCGAAAGCTGGCGTTGTGACATCCGGGAATTCAGCCAACTGCTTAGCATATTGATCCTCTGCTGAGGCAATTGAACCCCACTGAAATGCTGAAGATGCTATGCTATGAACGCTAATTGATGTGAAGTCGGAGGAATCAATCAATCGCTGACCCTTAACGTCCACAAGAAGCGAGTGAGCCCTGAGAAAATCTGCTCCAAGTAAAGGTTGAGTGACCTCCGCAACTGTGAAAGTCCACTGGAAATGCCGTTCGTCGAAGTGCAGCGAAATGGTGCGTTTCCCAAATGTGCGGATACAGCTACCGTTAGCGGCTGTTAACTTGACACCTTGGCGAGTAGAGGCTTTATCCGTCCTTGACGCTGGCAACACACTAACCTCCGCACCCGTGTCTACCAGGAACCGACGCCGTGACACCCGGTCTCTTGTATAGAAGAGGCGATTGGTGTTGGTTTCGACCGCATTTGCTACTTGCTTGTTGACCCGAAAGTCCACCTGGAAATTTGCAGGGCTGTAAGCACTTTTTCGCTTTATTTATTGTGGTAATAGCACCACTCTGAATTGGTGTCTCTTGACTTCGTCGAGCCTGTAGACTTTCCTCCGGGCTGTCGGTGAAGGTATGAAGCCTTGTGGATTGCCGACGTATGGCCATGTTCCAGCGATAACCATAACCGGTCTGCTTGTTCAGCCACTCGCCTTGGATCCGCAAAGTCCGCGTCAGTTAGTTGGAGTCGGATGGGGCCTGGCATTCGGTCTAAAAAAAGTTGCTCGAAGAGCATGCAGGGTCGATGATTATCCAATAAGGACAGCATCTCGTCCATCAGGGCAGAAGGCATACGGTCACCCAACTCATCCATTGAGGAGCTTGCTAGCCCTAACACGATGCGAAAGTCCGAAGGTTTTTAAAAGTCTGGATTTAGTTGCTTCGTATTTGTGGTTCCCCGGAGGGTGAGAGAGAATGTCCAATAGGCGGCTCGCCGTGTCCTGGTCAAGCGCGGCCACAAGGTAGGCATACTTAGTATCATCTGCTGTAATACCACGAATTGTGAACTGAGCTTCCGCCTGTTGGAACCACACCTGAGGTTGGGCAGTCCAGAAGGTTGGTAATTTGATGCTGACAGCATTCTCTGCCATTCTGCTCCAAACAAGCGGTTTGGAGGTCGAGGTCACCACTGTGGCTCTTGTGGCCGATTAAAACTTTATTTTTCTGACAAATGAAGACAAAAATCAAGTATAAGTAGATGAAGGTCAACTACGCATGGTATAGCTAAGTATTGCTAACAGACAACATCAATTACTTTAATAGGTTCACAACACACAACATTGATTAAGTTCAATTGAGACAAGGCAGTTCGTTATCCATTACGTGTTGCCACAATTATGATATTATTTTATGATTACTTTCTAAGTCTTTGTTTACTCATTATAATGATGTATTCTCTCTATTTCCCAATTCCTTTAAGCAATACAGAAATAAGCAATATTTGACTATCGCATAACCACTAAGCTATGACAACCAACTGGCACACCCCAACATTACAATATTGTATATTCACGCGCTATACAAGTGGTCCTGGGTTCAATTCCCGGTGGCAACCAAATTATTTTTAATTCTGTAGTTTACAAAAGCCTGTGAAAGAGAGAGAATACATCTAATTTTGTATATTATATACTATTAATGGGTACTGCTAAGCTATGACTTACTCTCTACAGATCAGCGGAAATATTTGTTATTATCCATTGCTACAGAAAGAGAATTTATTGAATTTTTTTTACTTATTATGACTTAATCACTGGATAGCCTAGTAACTTAATTAAGTAGATGACTGCAACTATAAGAATGTATTACACGTTGAGAATTATAATTATGAATATTTCAGTGACATCTTCAAAACTTGCCTATTAACTAAAAATTACATTCATGATAGTTTCAACTCACCAATTGCTAGGTCAAATATATGTAGATCATTAGTATCTGTATTAAGTACATCCCGTCCTCCATGTACGAGTAGTGAGCTTTTATAGTCTATCATACAACAGCCATTTTTCACACTAGGACTACCACTAGCTTCTGGAGGAGACATCTCCTTCCAAGTCTTGCTAGTTAAGTTTAGTTGATACAATGATCCAGTAGAACTCAGTCCTCTCTCATCACGACCCCCATAGAAGTACAGACAGTCATCTATCCTAGCACATCCTCCATTACGAAGTCCTGGAGGATGACGACCTTGTAACTGGTGTCTGGTCCATGTTGCTGTGGCAGAGTTGAATTCATGCAAGTAGTCCAAGTCATCCACTCGCACACCTGAGTCCACCTGTCCACCCCATAGATATACAGAAGAATGTCTACTAGCAGAGAAGAAGGATTTTCTCGGACTAGGTTCCGATGAGGACATTGTTGATATTTCTATACAATATACCAATTAACAGACAAACATCAAACCAAAAAAAATATACACTATACTAACTACCGCACATACTAACTACCTCACATACAAACACACATACTAACTAACTCACATACAAACCACCTCACATTACCTGACATACAAACACCAGAGGATAGGATAAGGATAGAAACATAGCTGGCCATTATGGCCAATCAAAACTAGATTTGGGTGGTCATTTCCCCCTATTGATCAGTCAAATAATTCTATTTAATTCAGTGAAATATTCTGTATTGAATAAGAAAAACATAAATTGATGTTGACTGTCAAGTTCAAAACAGTGAAAAAGACATTACATGAAGAACATGCACACAAATAAAAAAAAGTTGTTTAAAGTGATTTAAGATGATTCAGGAAAAAATTTGTCCCACTGATCCAGACAAATACTTGAATTTGACTCCAAGGACTTGTGCTCTGCTTGTGCTGAGTCTGCCAACTTTGTTGTTGTTTTTAAAGACTGATTGGGACGCCTCATTCGATCTTGCCACCATAGCTCTACTGCAGAAGCTGAAGAAATGTCCTTAATAGCAGGCCCTTCCAAATTTACCACCAGAAGGTCATCAAGTGTTGAAGTTTGAAGACTACAACAGCGGTTAGTTTTAATTACTTTCAGCTTAGAAAACGCACTTTCAACAGCAGCAGTGGTGAAAGGTAAACTAAACAATGCATTGCATAGCAATAAAACACTAGGCCATTTCTTAGATTCATAGGTAGTATGAAGATCGTTTTGTAATTTTCTTGTTCAATATTTAGGTAATTTCTTGCAAAAGACACAATTTCTTCCAATTCATCATTGAAGGAAGAAATGCTGGCTCCTTTCGCCTCCAGAGGATGACTGAAAAAAGAAATTATATAATCGGCAGCAGCTATGATGTGTTCTATGTTACCACAAATTTGACTGAACTCACTGTCAGTGCTATGCTTTGTTGACTTGTTTATTGCCCAACTGTGTGTATCCAAGAATATCGAAATAGATCTCAGTAGTTTCATATCTGACCATTCCAATCTTTCACCAATTCTTTTTTCCAACCTCTGTAGATCATTCTTAGCATCTATAAAGCATTGCTGTTGTGTACTATCACTGTAATGATTCAAGACACAGCCCTGATAAGTTTTGTGTTGTCCCTCTTCAGTGACCTTGCTAATAATCATTTTAACTGCAGGCCATTGCAGTGGTGCCAGTTTGGAAAGAGCTGATAGCTTATTCATAAAAATGGCATTTACATATACCACTAACAATATCCACACCATTTTGCTGTAGAGTTAAACTAAGTACAGAAGGTATTTGTAAGATTTCAATGTAAAGAGCACAACCAAGAAGCATTTTAGCTTTAGACCACTGCTTTAAATAACATTGAATACAGGCTTTGTCCACTGGTTTTACGGATGAATCCTGGCTTAAACTAGACAAGTGGGCTAAATAGGCTCCAAATCTGTCTATTACCCGTTGTAGAGCTTTTCTCTTATGCGAAATCCACCGAGAACCATGACATCGAGTAGGCAAAGCTCCTTTATGACTAGGTAAGTTGAAGACATCTTTGAGGTTATCAACAATGGAGGTAAGTTCTTGAGATTTTTTTGGAGAATTTTGATACAAATTATATAATCTAAGCAGCATTTCAATTACTTCCTGAAAGAGGGGACTAATAAATGCATCTTTGCATGCTAGCTCTAGTCGGTGAGCAAAACACCATGACCAGAAAAGCCAAAGAGAGCCACTTCGTAACTTGGCTTTCATCCCACCATGTGCACCCACATTTACTGATGCGCCATCTGTACCAGCACCCACTAATATAGGGAATTGATCAACATTCAGAATACTTTCAGCTGAAAATATATTTGTTATATTCATGCGCTGCAAAGCCTCTCCTAGACAACTCAGAAGGCCTTCAGAATCTGCCCGTGCAGGCTTTACCCAAGCTAAATACCGACATCTTGTCTGTATTTCGTGTTCACCATCATTTTTTTCACAAAAAACAATTAGAACTAGTTCAACTTCATTGTAACTACTATCAGTTGACCCATCCATCATAAAACTAAAAAATTTACTAGTAGGAGAGCATGAAAGATAGTCGAAGAAAGCTTGTCGCTGACTCTCAGCAATAAAATGAGTAAATACTTTTGCAGAGTCTGGCCACATGTATGAAGATCCAAGGTCCACTCCATTCTTCTGTTCTAATGAATGGAAACTAGGGTATTTATTGAAAGCAATGCCTTCACGAGCTATGAAATAACATATGTCAAACTTTTTCATTAAACAGGCCTTTTCATGGCTACTTAAAGTCGTTAGAGACCGTGCTAGTGGAGAATGGGACACTAAAGGCTTATTTCTAGCTTTAGCAACATCATTATGCATGTGATCCATAGAGGCTTTGTGCTGATCACTTTCAGCATGATCAACTATACTATTAGTTCTATGATTGTATGACTCATTGATCCACACCGGTGAAAAATTTCTTAAACTTACTATGCGATCCTCATACTCCCTGCATACCTTGCAAAACATTGAAGAGACCAGCGAACGATTCTTTTTATCCACCTCGCAGCTAAGCCAAGTAAGCGTACTGTAGTCTTTGTCCATATCTCTCTTCCATTTGTCAAAAGTAGATATCTGCACTTGTCGCCTCAGAATTTTAGGCAGACCAGAGTCATAAGAACTTCCGCTGGATGAACTACTGTAGTGTCTCTTCGTAGCCATGTCCGGTATAAGATAGATTATAAAGTCAACCGGCGAAGGCGCAGCACCTCCACAAAACGGAACGGTAAGTTTTCTTTATAAGGCCCACCCTGAAAATAAATTGTAAATTGTGCGGTCGGTCAAAGCGGCCGCGCATGTAGCGAAATGGGCGGTCACTTCAATGCAATGGTCGGTTAATGACCGGCTGCAATCCTATGCTCTGGAGAGACATCCGCAGTTAAGTCTTGCAAACTTAGCAGAGTTCATTTTCTATTCATTAGTGGCGATGGTAAGTTTCTAATAGATTCCTGGTTCCAATGCAGTCACTAATAGATTCCTGGTTCCAATGCAGTAGCTAATAGATTCCTGGTTCCAATGCAGTAGCTAATAGATTCCTGGTTCCAATGCAGTAGCTAATAGATTCCTGGTTCCAATGCAGTCGCTAATAGATTCCTGGTTCCAATGCAGTCGCTAATAGATTCCTGGTTCCAATGCAGTAGCCAATAGATTCCTGGTTCCAATGCAGTAGCTAATAGATTCCTGGTTCCAATGCAGTTCCAATGCAGTAGCCAATAGATTCCTGGTTCCAATGCAGTAGCTAATAGATTCCTGGTTCCAATGCAGTAGCTAATAGATTCCTGGTTCCAATGCAATAGCTAATAGATTCCTGGTTCCAATGCCATTCATTCGAATAGAAAAACGCAGGTTTGTAAGTCTTAACTGCACTCATAAAAGAATTCAAAACGGTAAGTAATTTAATTTCTAGGATGATACGGGTAATGATCGATAAACCAGAGGATTCTGTTTGGAAGAAGTTTGGGACGGAGTCGACCTCCGAGCTAACACAAAAATACGAGGATCAAAGTAACAAAAATGACATACGTATGTCCAAACAACAAATATCCCTGATTCTCAATTTGTTAGTGTCTCACTGCTCACCAATAACTTGTACCATGGTACGTTCAAACTGTCCACTGATAGTTAAATTCATGGTGAATATATGTCATACCCACCTCCTAGATGTGAATAAGTAAACCAGCCAATCAAAATCTGTCTCTGTAGGTGACCTATAGCCTAGAGCCATGGTACAAGTTGGTTGCACCACTCCTTAGATGGGTACAGGGCTCACACCATCCTTGCACCTAGGGCCCTGGTTGTGTCTACCAACCACCACGTTATACACTACACCCAACTTTCAATTGTCCACTCCCAATACCGCCACGCTAGTTCCTCTCGCTTGCCAATTAACTCACCTGCTGTCAGTCGCCACCGGTTCTTTCTAAGCTCGTAGGCTACACGCCAACTTCATACTACTCTGCGCACCTTCCATTAACGACTAGGCGGACGACCACACAGCCCATATCATCCTCAGTCGCCCCACCCAGTCTAATCGCCAACGTGTAGCTTCCGGTAATTCCTATTGTTGCGCGCTCATTACCCGTCATCCCGTTAGTAGAGCAGAAAGTATGGCTGACAGTGTTCTGAGGTCTCTTGAGTTTAGGGCGGTGTCGGTATACTTTTGACTGTAACTTGTGTTTCCTTGGATCTACTAGAGGTAAGTACGCGTTTTCCTTACTATTATAAGTAGAAAAACGTTCATGTTAGTATTATAGACCGCTTGGAGTATTTCAATTCAGGCTTACATTGTTAGTTGCCGTGTACTTTAACTCAAGCTGTGATGTCCTAACGTAGGGGACACAATATTTTTTGTAAGCATTTCATTGCACAATGTTTAGGCTACCACCTAATATATATTTTATTTAAAAAACTTCATTTTCCAGTAAATGGCCTACTTTTACAAATTCAGTCTGAAAACCACAGCATCTAATACAATATAACTAATACACACATATGTTCAATTGCAAGTTTCATCATCACTGTCTTCACCAAAAATTGATGTCATGATATTGTCTATTTCTTCAGTGACCTCAATCTCACTTTCACTGTCATCAGTGGACTCATCAGGTTGTGTCTCCATCAAGTCTTCCATCTCAATCTCATCGTCACCTTCACTCTCCGTTTGCTCTCTGGTGGATGTCACATTGTTGCAGCCAATGCATCTGCAGCCTGGACCACAGCAATTGTTGTGCTTGCGGCAACTGCACCGTCTTGTGTGGCAGCCAGTTCTACACCTGCATCCATTCAGAACGGCATCAACTTTTTGCTTTGCTCGGGAAATATTCTCAGGAGTGTCCCACAAAACTTCCAACTGATCTTCCTTCTTGAGCCAGCCATATTCTGTAAGTTCTGTAGTAATAGTCAAAAGAAAATATTAACATTAAAAGAGATACTTCATGAGTACCTGCTTCATGGGTACGAATATTATGAAATCACAGAGCAAGAGTTATTTGGGTATTGTATTCGTATGTAATATCACAATTCATATTCATTTGAGATTGGGTAACATTCCCGTGGAGTGATCCTGGTTATTTCACTGTTCTTCGTCTCCGTTTAGAACGATGAACTGGTATAGGGGAAGCTTGGTCTGGCTGGGGACTGATAGTCACCGTTTCTTGTGTGTGGGGCGGCTCGGCAATCCAAGGAATGCGTTGCCTCCTCGCACCTGATAACAGCACGGTACGCTGCCACCAGAGAGAACAAACTAAGAGTTATACTAGCCGAAGCCGAACCCTTAGCCAGCGAACTGGTACACAACCTCAGATAGACTAAAGTTAAGTGTAATCGTAATCTGAAGAGATCAGCACGCGGTATGGAATATATACTGAGTGCTGACCCCTCCCAAAGGAATGACAACGACCAATCAAAATGCAACACAAACAACCAATGACATGATACATCACGAGTTCTAACTAAATACGCATGTGTGGAGAATAACTAAATGACTATGAATACTATTAACTGTTCTTGCATAATGTTCTGTTCTATCTTCTATTCTGTCTTTATCTTTATCTACTTCTCATTCTCTTGACTTCTCTCTTCTCTCTTCTACATGTGGGTGTATCCCCACATTGTGGCCCAAGTAAACATGTCTCTGGCATTGGCTGCATGACTTGAATTGATGTACCGTGCCAGCTTCGGGTGGCGTCTAAACTGGATACTACAGCATGTGGTTGTAGTATATCAATATTGTCCACCGATACTATCGTAAGTGCATTTGGTATTAATGATGGCTTTATTCCCTTAACAAGTCTAGTTTGAACGACATGTGTTGCTAACCTGTTGCTAGTATCCAGTGATGCAACAGCACCAATTCTATTCATTATTTGTACTAATACTTGGTCTCCTCCATGACATAGAATTGTTTCAGTTAGTAGTACGTGAAGGGGTGCACTGCAGGCATGATTGGCATTAAATAAGAGAACACACAAAATATAGAAATGTCTAATTTTTTTCTATAGACACCCTTGGTGCAGGTGAGTATACCACATAGGACTTTAGTGGTGCATCCGGTGAGAGGGAGAGCTACTAGTCTATGCGCATGCGTCTCTCAAAGTCGCGTAGGTGGCTTTCAAGTGGCCTTGGAGTGAGAAGCCATTTTAGTGAGCTTGTGGATACTTATATAGAAGCCGTAGAAGCTTATAGAAAGTTGCAAACTGGGAATGGGAGATGACACTGAAGAAATGGAGGTTGATGTCCCTGAGCAAGTTGGAGAATCACATCCTTAAAGCCCAGGTCAGATTTATGAAGGAATACTGTTTGATGAATTAGTTTTGTGTTTGCAATATTCTTAGTGATCCTGAGTGACTTGGTTGTCTTAATACAATGGTCATGTCTGGATTAATATATGCACATGCATACTAGAATGTATAATCTAACTACTAACTGCTTTACAAAGGAAATAAAGGGTGCAATACAACATGTTCACAGCATTTCAATTCTAACAAGCTTGCTGTATAAAAATGTGACAACACATTAAGTGAGAGTGGGAAATCATCATGCATGTTTGTTTGAGATGTCTGCCACCCGTGGTTGTAATGTTCAGCTACCACAAATGTGGAGTCAATAATTGGGGCATACTCTATGAGAGCTACAAACAAGTCGTTGTTCCCAGACCCTTTCCTTCTTCGTTGTTAAACGGTCTGGCTACACAAGAATAGCTATAGTCTGTTCAGGTTGAATTGGCGCAGAATTTTTGAAAAGAAGTAGCTATGCTTCCAGGGTTTGCACCATTCAAAAGCTCATGCCGAAGTGGTCCAACTTTCCTTTAAAAACTTCTGAGCGGGCAGGAAAGTGCTGTTTGAAAATCCAATAGAATCTGTGGGAATAAATAAAACCACTCTTTTCCCGTGCTACATGTGCCCGTATTTAGTCACACGCTCTAACCCAGTTGACCATGTGCAAAGTACCCGAATCGCCTGTAAACAAAAAGCAGTCGTTTACTTATACCTTTGTTTCTAGCCTTCTACTTAACATTCTGGTATGTGCTAGGCTCAGTTCTTTGTTGGTGTCAGTAGGTATTTAACAAAAGCAGGCTGCTATGTGAGGCAAGTCTATAATCATCCACTCAGATTTTTGTTACTAGTTCAAAGAGCCTTTATTAGCCAATTTGCAGTTTATTGAACAAGAATAAACGATTTATCATTCATAGACTGTATAATATGCCATTATTTATGCCTTATATGTAATGTCTCTTATGTCAAATATATAATAATATTACAAAATAATTTATATTTAATATTAAAATTAAATAATGGATGACAATGATTACAAATATATTGATATAAATATTCTGAGTGAAGGGTTACAAAGCAATACTGGAATGTGTGATGGCCATAGCTAAAGTAACAGGGGATGTACTGGATTCTTCAGTATTACTGTCAACTACTTTTGGTGTTCACTATGCCATAAAGACAAAAAAAAATTTAAAAGCTTTAACACAAAGCAGTCAGGCTTATTTCAGATGGGATGTATATACAGGCATACAGTCATAGTCCTGTACTTCTGAAAATTTGCATGACAGTAGCAGCTCCGAATCCCTCTTTACGGCCTTCAGCTGTTCTTCACATACTATTGTGCCAACAATGCACCAGGACAGGGGCAGATCCAATGTTAATGACAGGAAAAAGCCCAAATGTATTTAGGTCGAAGCTTAGGAATTCAATTAGAGTGTTAATGATTATACCAGGCCTTTTTAGTGGAGGCATTTTGCCCCCACTGAAAATAGTTTGCCCTCCCCCCTTGAAGACATTTGTCATCAAATTTTCATCAATTTTATGGAAATGAGAACCCCCCCCTAAAATTTCAAAAAATTTAATTTGACCCCTCTCATGTTTGGTTTTAAAAATACCCTAGATTATTCAATAAATACAATGAACATTTAAGTTCTCATGCAAATGTCTCATGGGATGAATTCCCTGTACTTGTATACTCCTACATGAGCGGTACCCCGATATGAGGAGCGTCGTCTTTTCCCCCTATAACGCCCATTTGATATTCAAAGAGCTGATGAATATGACTTAAACACACTCATATAACACACTCATATAAGTGGGTGGGTTTCCCAGAAATGCCCATGCCATGGACAGGTTACGACTAAGCTAGACAATTACGTTTTTAGTGGCTCTCAAGGAATCTTGTAAACCGTACTTGTAAGCCACTATGATTCGTAACATTCAGTGTTTGAAAAAGTTAAGTGAGTGTCCGGCTCTATTCCTACAAATCTACCTAAAGCAGGGCGGTAGCTAGGAATAAAAAGAAGGGGGGAGGTTTTTAAATGTGGGAGTATGCATACCGATGTGTCAAATACGGGGTAGACTAAGTATTTCATGTCTATATTATAAAAAATACTAGTGTTGACATACATAACTAAAGAAAACTATAATTGTTTATGAAATGATTGATTTAAGGTGAAATTGTTGTAGTAAACTATTAATGCTTTTTAATTAGTGAAATGACAAAGTCACCAAGGTTAAGATTGCCAATGAATTCGTCTGTTTTTCCTCCTTCCCCATATATCAGCTGCTTCTTCAAAATTGAATTCCTCCAAAGGTGGCCCTTCAATAGAAATGTACATCAATTCTTCTAATGTATCTGTTTTTAGGCTATTTCTAGGACATGTCTTTATCCTATTGACTGCAGAAAATCCACGTTCACAGTCTGCTGTTGCAATGGGAAGAACAAGCCCACGGGAAAGCAGCTCTGACATTATTGGAAAGATTTGTCGCCTTTCTGGAGAAGATAGAACAATTTCAGACAGTTCCTTAATGGATTTTATATTCTTAATTTGTTTTGATAGAAAATTTTTGAATTCTCTCCATTCAAGTTGACCTTTATTATGATCCAATGCTAGAGGACCCTCTGAATAGTGACTTAGCAATGTATCCAGTTCACCCTCACCATAATGAAGAAGTTCACAATCAGTTTGGGGTAGTTCGGACGGGGTGAAAATGGAAAAACATGAAATCAATTTCATAGTAGGGAATCTGTCCTTCAGATTTTCTATGAGTTTAGAAATGTATGGTATCCTTACTTGCTGATCAAAATTACTTCTCAAGTTTTCCTCTGCCTTAACTGTAAAACCTGCTTCATCAAGTCTGGCTATAAGTAGATCAATTTCAGACAAGTTTTTTCCAGGGCTCTGAAGTAGTTTCTCAATACTAAGAATGCACGAATCCACCACAGGCGTTAAAATACTAAAGTCTAAACTGCTCGACTGCAAAGTACGCGAAAGCTTAGAAAGGTGAGGAAGAACATCTGCGAACAAGGACAAAGAAGCTACAAAGAAATATTTTCTCATAAAATTGAATAAACCGCTGGCAGTAGGCTCTGATCGCTCAGAAGCTTCACGGTCCAGACTGGTAAGCACAGAAATGAGACAACGTCTTAAAGCATCTATTGCTGCATGGTGAGATAGCCATCTCACATCCTTTGCTTGCTTTAGACGCAGTACAGGATCATCCAAGATCATTTGAATAGCAGACAAACCTGCTTGACGGACTGACGAATTGTGGTAGAAATAAAACAAACTACCTACAATTTCTTTGAACCTTTTTAAATAAGGCACACTTTGGGATACTTGACCAGCGGCTAATGCCAATCGATGAGCTACACAATGAATTGAAATTAAATTCCCATTCAAGGCCTTTAAACGTGCAGCAACTCCTGTTCTCCTGCCTGTCATCACACTCGCTCCATCACTCCCAAAACTAGATACATTGGTAATATCAAGCCCGCTTTCTTGTAAAATGTCTAAAACTGACTTTTCAATGGTTGAGGCTCGGCCATCAGGTATATCCTTAATATTTAAAAAGTGACACTCCAACTTTCCATCAACAATGCAGCGGCCATACATGACTAACTGTTTCAATATAGACACATCTGTAGATTCATCAATAAGAATACTAATAGTTGGACTATTTCTCATTGTTAGTAGGACTTTCTGCTTTATGCAATCACTGAGACAAAACAAGAAGCATTTCCACCTCGACGCAACTGCTTCATGAAGGAACATCCCATGTTTATGCTAAAATCTACTAATGAAGTAAACTTGGTCGTGTGTGGCAATTCATTCTTGGCTAAAAAGTAAAGACATTTCAACGCACCAATTACAGCCTTCCTTTCTTCAGTGATTGGAACTTCAAGAGCCCCTCGGATGCCTCCAGTCAAGCTAGCCCTCGCTTCTTCATGACTACTAATCTCAGAATCACGATGCATCGCTGAAGCAGTATGCTTTAAAAGCTTGTCATGCCGCAGAGAAGTGCAGCCAACTTTGACCCATTTCCCACTACCATTACGAGGCAAATTGCCATACCGCATACACAATTTGCAGTACATAGCTCTCTCTTCATTGTCATACAACAACCATGCGTAATTCTTTTGCCAGGATGAAGTGAAGCCACTTTTTCTGTGAGTACTTTTGGACTTCACTTTAGATGCTGTCAAACTAACAGCAGGCTCACTATCTGACTCCAATTCTGTTATGGAATCTGATTCCATACTATGATCTTCTGCTGCAGGCTTAAATTCACTGCTTGTGCCAGGTCCACTCTCATCTAGTTCTGTGATTGTAGAAGCATTCGCTGTCGTTTCTTCTGGTGTGAAGAACTTGCAAAGGGACTGTTGCTTAGAGAGTTTTGGGCGTTTTACTTCAGCCATCTAAACGAGTGCGCTCCAGATGTAGCTCTCTCTGGACGATGTAGTACTCCGAATAAAATAGCGGTGACGCAACAAACTTCAGCTAAAAAAAGTAAGTTAGCTCCAGAAGGACTAAGAATGCAGCTGCTCAGGTACTGAACTTGTGCGCATGCGCAAAAATTATTTGAGCCCGGCCCCTAGTCTCGCGTGCTGCAACTTACTGTGGACCTGTCTAGTTGGAGTCCGAGGCCAGAGAGCTGTTTGCTCTCAAAGGTGATCCTTCTGCCTTTTTTGTAAGTGTTATCCTATCTAGCTAGATAGCTAAGAGGGGCGGTAGCAGCTAAGAGGGGCGATAGCGGGGAGGTCAAATTAAATAGGGTGGCGTACCGCCCCGCTTTGACGCTTATGCGAAAGCCCTGCTAAAGGTCATCAATTTTGTACTTCATCAAAAAAGCTACTAATATTGAGCTTAGTCAATATATTGATGATGGCTTGAACACATACACCTAGTGTCTTGCTTTGCTATGCTCTTAGTTTTGATTGTGTACATTTTTATTATAGGTACAATGTTTAAATAGTTATTTTGATCACGGAATGACTGGGTCCTCAAAAGCATTATTGCCAATGATTGCTGGAGCAGCTGAAGATACCGGTCTGTCTTTTGCTCAAGTTAAGGTGAGCTTAAATTAGGAACACCTACTTGCAATTAATAAATTGTTATTTGCAGTGCTGGATCAAAAAGAAGAGCTATTTGAGAAAGCATGCTAAACAGAGAGAGCCAATCGTGAAGCATCACTCTCTTAATCCATGGCAACATTTTCTGAAAGAGTTTGGACAAACTAATGGTAAACTTTTATGGATTAACATATTTATGCCAAGTTGGTCAATGCTTGTGGTCACCTAAACCACTAAATCTTATTCAAGGAGTTGAAACTATATGCATATTATATGAGGTCTACTTCTGGCTTATGTAACTAAGATAAGCTGCCATTATGTAAATTATGATGCCTTACCATTTAACAAGATACACACATTAATTTACTTCCTCATAAAAGTTTCTTTATTCCATTTAGCTGGAAAAGAAGCCATGAAGCAGGGAAGTGGAGTGTTCAATAAGGAAGCTAGCGTGAAGTATTCTGTTTTAAGTGCTGAAGAAAAGTCCAGATTGTCTTCGATTGGTGAAGTGAGCAGCACGTTGACTCCTAGGGAAGTCAAGAATACAGGTCAAAGATGCTTCTCCCGAATTCAGAAGATAGTAAGTAAAAGCTATTGTCCCTTATTTGAGATGCAATAATCTTAACTTTTTGGTACATTAGAGAATGTTATTATTCACTATAAACCCTCACATATCTGGCTCCCCACTTTATCCGGACCCACAGACTGTGAATTCAACTAAAGCACACCACATGTTTACTTAGTTGCAGCGCTGTCCTTGTCTCTCTCTCTCCCTCTAGCTACTGGGGCTGCTGCATGATCACAGCCGCACCACGTGTTCAACTTGTTCTATAAAACTTCTCAAAATCTGATAAATCGTTAACATTTAGTTTTTAGAGTGGGAAATGAACTTCAATAAGCACCAAAGGTGCAAATCCTCAGCACTGCTAGCTAAGCTATTACATCATTTCTCAGAATGACTTTGTCAATATAGCTCATGCAATGAAAATTGTATTGTAAATGCTGTCTCCGAAAAGAAAAGCATGTATACAATGAACGCTCACCCATACTTCCAACACAAAGCTCCACTTCCAGCATCCCATAAAAATTGCAACATATATAAAAAACTACCGGGGGCAGCCGCAAGAAAAAAAATTGCTTACATGATTGTGGTGTGACATAAGGGGTGTTACCCACAAAGGGGTAATACCGATCATATCACCAAAAAATAACTAGGTTTTTGGGAGGCCATCTGTTTTCGAGATCCGTTGTTGTGTGACAGAATAATAGTAATTAATACTGTAACATTCTTGCTCAGCAAGCTGAGGGTTAATTACGGCTTATAGCTGCTTGTATGCTCTAGTGAACAATCTACCTACAAAATTCCAATTCTCGCAGAGAAAGTTTGTTAACCAATTAATCGCGGAAGACGCAAATACGCGTCAATTGAGAAAAATCGATAACCGCGGAGGACGCGAAAATGCGTCAAAAAAACGTCTTCGCGTCCATTTTGCCCTACAGCCTTGTGAAGTCAAGGAAGCCACCAATCACAATTGCAGACGATTCTATATTGTTGTAAGTATATTTTAGGCTTATATAATACATAGACTGCCGGCCATAAGAAAATGTTGAGTAAATTTTGTCACATCAATAAGACTTCTTTCTGATCAAGTATAAATTGAAAATATATTTCATAATATAATAAAGGTACACAGAATAATTTTTTAGAAACCAATATTACTTTAGCTATAACTGTTCATGATATGACAAGTAGAAAGCTATCTTGGCCAGTGGAACACTGGTACTTCAGCATCCTAGTGATGAAGACAATATTCTTGACCTGGCTCAGCATGGCAGTGACAAGGATGGCAGTGACCAGGATGGCAGTAACTCTGGTGGTAGTGACGAGGAGTTTGATGACAGCAAAAATGACTTCAGTGCTGATGGGTGTAGTGACTGCAGTAGTTACTAGATGGTCAAGGACTCTGACGAGAGAACGGAATTGATGATTCTGAAAAGTAGCGATTTCTACAGGAATTTTAACCACATTCTTTATAGCAATAAGTAAAAATAAATATTGTTATACAACAGGTGAGACTGCAGGGAGCCCTCTGACATATACTTCTATTATGCTATGACCAGTTGCACTTGATAGTAAGATCACCAACTATTCTGTCAACAATGCAGCCTACCAGCACATCAAAAGTAAGGACACCTTGGAGTACCAAACTGAATACACTCAAATATTCTATCATTTTTGTGATGTACCTGTTTTCATGCACAAAAGACATAAAAAGCTTCTCTGTTCACAAAATTTATAACAGATTGCTCAGTTCAAAATAAACCACACCCTAAATAAATATCAACAAATTCTTCCTGAATGTAAGACAGATGTGTGCAAAAACACTTTCTCTTGCCTCTATGATCATGTAGCAAACTGCTTCAGCCATGAAACCATACTTCCAACCTTACTAGTGTGCTTACTAAGAGTGTCAGTGTGATGCCATAAAAGATTTTGCCAAACGGTGCGAGTACTTTGTTATTTTTAAGTCGGGAACAGCTCCTTAGCGTCAAATTTATGCTTTCCCAATAGCCTAGAGCATACTCTATCGTTCGATAATACTGTCCCCGAGGCAATCTTCAAACGTTCGTCTTCTTTCTCTCACTTAGTGTCACCCTCCCACCAAGCAATCAATCCTCTGTGTGTCGCGTGCGCCCGTCCGCATTACGTAAGGCGCAATTAAAATTTTTATTCGCGTATAATAAGGATTTAGTTGTGGCTGATAGGGTTGGCCGATATTGTGTTTTTCTTATACGGTAAGATATTGTCAGTATTAATTACTAACTGCTAATTTTCATTATTATCTCACCCTCTTCTTTTTTCATATCTAACCCTATCTTGTGGTTAATAATTGGATGTTCATTTTTCAGTGTTTACGTACATTTACATACTTCAGTTTTGGCCAATAAATGGTGTGGTGGGTCGGCCGATACCGAGACGCTCAGTAAGTACGCTGCCACCAGAGTTCTATGGTGGCTACTCAACCCCGGTCAGAGGAAGTATGCTCTGCTATGCTCAGGGACTTAGGCTTTTAGACCTTCGCTTTCCCGCTAAGCTATCAAGTTTTTAATTGATAAAATACACAGAGTTGACTAGAGTAGCACGAGTATAGAACTGCTGAAGCATGGTGAAACAAAGAATGTATGTGCGTTCTGGAGCATGCGTGGTAGTTGTTCTCAATGGGAAATGGCGGGATTGTGCATTACGTGGCTATTCTAAATGACGCACGAGTGTGTGCATGCGCTAGATCAGCAATTAGAAATAAATGACAAAATAAGATAATAAGTTCAATGTCTTTCTTTCAGGAAAATGTGGTGGATTCCACCACATCTCCCTCCTCCTGAAGATTCGTGTCAGCGGCATCTTCCGCTGGAGGCCATCCTTGTCGTGAGAGAGCATCGGCTACTACATTCGATTTCCCAGCAATATAGACGATTTGGAATGAGAAATTGGATAGACGGAGTCTCCATCTCCACAATCGATTGTTGAGAGTTGTTGACTTGAAGAGGCTGAGTAGAGCCTGGTGATCTGTGTACACCGTAAAGTGAGTTCCAATGAGATAGTGGTCAAAATGTTCTATTGCGGATAGCATTGCCAGGGCCTCCATTTCAGTGGAAGAGTATCTGGACCTGTGACGTTTTAGTCAAATGTGATGACAACATAGAGGTATAAATAGCAAAGCTAGGGATGAAGCGTTAGTAGAAGTTGACAAGACCTAAAAATGATCGAAGCTGAGAAATTGTCTTTGGCTTGACGTAAGCACGAAGTGATTCAACACGAGCTTGTGGTATACTCAGCTTTCCTTCCCCCACAACAAATCCAAGGAACTCAAAGGATTGAAAACACCATGCACACTTACTTCGTTTGAGTCAACCCATGCTGTTGCAAACGACTCAAAACAGCGGTAATGTGACCAAGGTGGTTAGGAAATGAAACAGAAAAAATAATGATATCGTCGATATAAGGAAGTGCGAATTCTTCTAAACCACGTAGTACTCTCTGCATGAGAAGCTGGAAGGTGGCGGGTGCATTCCGCAACCCAAATGGCATTCTTTTGTATTGGTACTTTCCATACTTACAAGAAAAGGCAGTGTATTTCTTCGAATTGTCATCTAACGGTACCTGGTGAAAACCCTTTAGCAAGTCTAATTTAGACAAGAACTTTGCAGAACCCAGCCTAGACACTATAGAATCCACAGTGGGCATATCAAAAGGCTCGGGAATGGTGATGTCATTGATTTTGCGATAATCTACAACAATTCTAATGCCACCGTCTTTCTTCCTAACTGGAATAGGAGGGCAAGACCACTTGGAGGTAGAGGGCTCTATTATGTCAAGAGCAATCAAAGAATCTAATTCTTTCCTAAACTCAGATTCAACTTGAGCAGGAATGGGGAATGATGGTGACCAAATTGGCATACTAGACGCAAACACCAACAGAGTGTGACAACAAGGAAGTCAGACCGGGAACATCTGAGAACACATCAGGAAAGGATTTTATAACTCGATCTAATTCAGATTGCTCTTTGTAACTGAGAGATATAGGAACAGGTTTTCTGGTATTAGGAAGAATACAGTCGTGAGGTTCCTCTGTCACAAGTACTACTGCACAAACTGGCAATGATGGCTGAACAACTTTTAACAAGTTAATGTGGACTGACTTGGGTTTGGACTTCTTTCCTTTTGGAACAATACGATAGGTGACAGGTGATTCCTTCTCAACTATGGTGAATGGACCTTCCCACGAGGCCTCAAGACAACCGTTCAGGCCGGGATTACGCTTCATTACATCTTCGCCCACAGAAAACTGTCTCAATGCACATTTCTCTTTTTCTGCACATTTTCTCACTACCTCATCTTTTAAACGTGATTTGAGAGTTTGCATTGTAAGGGCCAACTGATCATCTAACTGTGAAATAAAACGTGGGACATTCACAGACTTGTCCGGGTCAACGGACCAGAATGACTTCAAACAAGAGAGAATGTGAGGTGTAGGCTTAACAAAAGTTAACTCATAGGGGGTATGGCCATGCCGAGAATGAGGGAGACTCCTAAGAAAATACAAAACCAAATCCAATACTACTGGCCAGTCTTTTTGGGATGAAATAGCTTTACGAAGGGCAGCCTTCAAAGAAGAATGGAATCTCTCTAATTTCCCATTTGATTCTGGGTGGTATGGAGTTGTCTTAATCTTTTGGATAGCGAGCTTGTCATATAAATGGGACAACACAGTTGACATGAAATTAGCACCCTGATCTGACAAAATTGCTTTGGGTGGACCAAGAATTGACATTATCGCTAGCAAATTCTGGGCTGTCTCCTCAGCTGTGTACCCTTTCATTGGTAAAGCAAAAGGAAACCCAGTAGATAGATCCATGGCGGTAAGGAGAAACCGAAAACCACGATTTGATTTAGGAAGTGGACCTACTACATCCACAGCGAGCTTCTCAAAACGCTCAACTAGTACTTCAGGTTCGCACAAAGGAGCCTTTCGAACACTATCTCGATTAAATAACAAACACTTTTGACAGCTCTGCACATGGGCCTTGACGTCATCATTCAATCCAGGCCAAGTAAAATGGGTGTTAATAAGTGACCTAGTTGTACCTATCCCAAAATGTCCAGACCCTTCATGGGCAAGAACTAAAACACGTTTTCTTAATGACTTGGGGACCACTAGGGCATTAGATATACGACCTAGGGTGGACGTGAGGCACATGAGAACACCTTCGACTATAAAACACTTCTTAAGACCACTGCGAGCCCACTCCCAAACTTGGGAAAGAGACTCGTCTTCCTTCTGGAGTGTGACAAAATCAGACTTGGATATACCATCAAAATCAAAATTGGGAATAGAAAGCAACACTTTATTGACTACTGAATTATTATCTGACTTATCAGTGTTGTCGACCATGCTAGGGTCAGTGACAGGATGATCTTCACTAATACAATCTTCGCTATGCTCAGAACTAGTGTTGTTCACTTCAAATAGTTTGGATAGGTCAATGTCAATGTCATCATCAATGATAGGAGCTGTCATGGCAATATTATCAAGGGGAATAGGGGTAGCACCTTCAGTGAGGTGTTTCACAGACTCTATCCGATCTACTACCGCATCTTGTTTAGCTTGAGCTCTAGTTACAGCGAACACCGATGAAGGATCATTCTTAACAAACTCTATTAACTCAAAGAACTTAGGGCGACCAATATCGGTACCCAACAGAACAGTAGATGGTGGCAAGCTTGGATGCACACCAAATACACAATGACCAGAAATGCCTGCTATTTCCAGTGGCAAGCAATAAGCTGTTATTGTAGCATCTATCTGATCAATACCATGCACCGATTTAGAGGTTACTGGCACATCAGAATCATAAATAAAATCAGGTGAGATAAGAGAGGTTGAGGCTCCTGAGTCAACTAACACATTGGTCTGAACACCATTCACAATACCTGGAACTAAAAACTCAACGTTGTCAGGCTCAGCATTAATAATATTAAGGCCTTTAGGTAGCTCAATGTCTTTACCAGTATCAGAATTGACAACTGTATAAGAACGAGAATCAGAATCGGTGTTAGGTCTAACTTGAGATGTAGCACTGTCATTGTTAGCAGGGGATGACTCATTGGTTGGAGTGGGGTTTGTAGATCTCTCGGTGTGATTGGCTCTACTTGGGCACCTATTAGCATAATGGCCAGTGTTGTTGCATTTAAAACAAGTAACATCAGAAATATCAGTATTTCTATGTGGTCTATTACTAGTGTCCTGGTTATGGCTGGCATGATCATTGTCACTTCGTCTGTTATGAGGACGACTGTAATGATTATATCTACGCTGAGAATTGTAGGAGTTCTGAGGATGAGGGTTGTGAGAGTGTCGGTCAGAGTGATAAGATTTAGATTTGTCCACACATTCTGGTCTAGAAGTATATGTAGTACAGGCACCAAGTAAATCACGTGGGGAAGTCAAATCCGACTTAAAGACAAACATTCTACCATCTCTAGGCAAACCAGCAAGGACACCCAAATATGCTAAGGAAACAGCAAAATCTTTAATAGTACTGTCGCCATAGGATTTGAGAAAGGGAAGTGACTGGAACATAACAGTGAGCTTATGGGACCAAATATTAGACCACTGGGATGGGCTAAGGTGACCACTAAATCTATACATAGGTGATAGAGAATCTAAACAATCATGAATGTTGTACCCACCCACATCAAGAAGTGTGGATTTCATCAGATTATAATCACTTGCACAGGCATCTAAATTAGAATAATACTCATCCAAGAACTTGCCCTTTAGCACACGTTCTAACAGTGTCACCCAATTAAATTTGTCTACTTCTCTAGTAACTAGAGACGACTCAAAACGTAAAAACAAAGAAAAAATATCCTCACTATCACTCATTGGGATAAGGGACTTGCCGATCCGGTCCAGTTTATCCTGCCGTCTCTCCATCCGAGCCAATGCCTCTTGCTCCTTCATAGCAGATTCCATCTGGTCAGAATGGCTCTTCTGGGAAGCGAAGGATTTTCCAATCTGATCTGCTAGGGTTGTCACATGAGCCAACAGGGTGTTTTGGCTGATAGTTTGTTGACTCTGCAGCATTTCCATCATCATTTTCTGTTGTTGGACCATGGCTTCATTGTGAAAGATTTGCTGCTGTTGAATGGCTTTGGAGTTAGCACTGGATTGGCGTGTCAGTTCTTTTAGGATGGCAACTGTAGGGTCTTCTACACATGAAGGAGTTGCACCTGATTCAGTACTAGCACTGGAGCTTTCAAGATTGGTAGTGTCCTCCCCATCAACAGGGATCCTTGTAATTTTGGATCTTGTACCAGACGATGGTGGTAACACAGATGACAATTGTTTCTCTGTACTCATTGTTAAAGTCAAATTAATAAAAATAATAAATACACACCACAAACAAAAGTGCCAGATAGGTAAGATGTATTTTTACAACAGTGTCTCTCACAATGACTAAAAAAATTAAATACAAGACAAATACAGTACAACAAACCTCTGTTGTAGTCACAGCCACTAGTCTTCGTGTGACGCAGTATGATAGTCCAAATCTATGAAATGAGAACAAAGTTTACAATATCCTACAATTGTAGCAAAAGCAGCACAGATAGTCGGCACGTGGAAGCTTGTAGCTCAAAGAAGTATTGAGTTCTTGTAGAACACTCAATAAGACACGCTGTCTCTCACAGCAAGAAGACGCTCTTGTAGCTAAAGGAACACGCAAATCAAGGAAGGCTCAGGTTCGTCTCGCTCACCTACTACGTTCAAGCAGAAGGCACACCGCTGCCGCCAGATGTGGTGGGTCGGCCGATACCGAGACGCTCAGTAAGTACGCTGCCACCAGAGTTCTATGGTGGCTACTCAACCCCGGTCAGAGGAAGTATGCTCTGCTATGCTCAGGGACTTAGGCTTTTAGACCTTCGCTTTCCCGCTAAGCTATCAAGTTTTTAATTGATAAAATACACAGAGTTGACTAGAGTAGCACGAGTATAGAACTGCTGAAACATGGTGAAACAAAGAATGTATGTGCGTTCTGGAGCATGCGTGGTAGTTGTTCTCAATGGGAAATGGCGGGATTGTGCATTACGTGGCTATTCTAAATGACGCACGAGTGTGTGCATGCGCTAGATCAGCAATTAGAAATAAATGACAAAATAAGATAATAAGTTCAATGTCTTTCTTTCAGGAAAATGTGGTGGATTCCACCACCAATGGCTTCATCACAATAAGTGCACGTATAATCTATGCAATTGTAACTGTCTACAATATTACTTTCAGTTTGATGAATTGGAGAGCATTGGATATCGATGTGCTGCGTATGGATTTTTTTAAGGCAATGTCCAGGCTGCCTCTACAACGGACTGTGAATGCTGTTTAAGTCCCTCCACTATACAATACATAAGGGCTTTGACAATTGCAGGTTAATTACATGTTAGTTTTTCTTATTATACAATGTGACTTGTACAGTCTGGAATGTACATGTGCTTTTTTTTTTAAATTAAATAAATATTCCTGCTATCTGCTATTGGTATTCGTCATTGTGTAACTTGACCAATTGGTTGTTGTGACAGGAACTAAAAAATAAATGTATTCATTTTATTAGCTAACTACCTTCTCCATATTTATTGATTAGGTAATCCACCTTTTCCGGACGCCGTCACACCACGTCCTTCTTTAAATACATCCTCTTCCATTACACAATCCCAAGTAGTTCCATTCAATTCAAGCAACTCCACAAACTCTTCTCTATCAAGCCTCTGTCTCTTCTAAATCTGTCTCAGTTCTCCATCCCTGTTCTAAATCTGTCTCAACTCTCCCTCTCTTTTCCAAATCTGTCTCGGTTCTCCATCCCTCTTCTAAATCTGTCTCAACTCTCCATCCCTCTTCCAAGTCTGTCTTAAGCCTGTGGGGCTTATGCTCTTGCTTTTGCAACAGAATTGGCTCATGGAGGCGATCCTGCAAGCTTCTTTTGGAGTGTAGGTGATATGAGAAATCATATATTGACCTCATTAAAGACAGGAAGTGTTCTTCCATTTCCGAAAAAGAAGGAGAGGAGATTGGGCTTCGGAAAACGAGTTATGTGCAGTTTTAAAGAGCCGATTTATTGTAATTGCCGAATGCCAAATGATGGTGAAGTTTACATAGAATGTGGGAATTGTAGGGAGTGGTATCACTTAGTGTGTGTTGGTTTAAAATCGAAATTTTCTTATAAAAACATAAAATGGACATGTCAAGATTGTATTAATTTCATTCAGAACTTATAATTTTTTTATTAATTGTGGTCATCATTGTTTTACGTATGTATGCTAAGAATTGAAAATTATATTTAATCTCAAAGTTTAAGTGCACTGTATTGCAAGCTTGCAGGGAGTTTGAAACACCTGAATATGTTCAAGGGTGCTTTATTGAGCAAGTTGTTGTAATGCTAGAGCTATGGGTTGTGGTTTAACTACCTCAGTTAAAACTTATGTTTGGGTACTGCAAAGTGTGTATGCTTTAGCAGCAGAAGCAGTGAGGAACAATTTTAATAGCAAAAAGAGTGTTGGTACATTGTCATGTGGAGGTTTGGAATTAGCGTACATTCCATACAAGAGATACCTCTAACTGCTACATTGCAAGATGTTGGGTGGTGTATGTTTGTATCAGTTTCACAGAGAATGTATGCCACCAGTATGCAAGTAAAAGTTGGGTGCATAGCTGTAAGAGTGATCAGGGTCTCCTTGCTTGTATTCAGAAATCGCTAAGAGTAAAGACATGATCGGACAAATAAAAGGTTGAAGCCAAAAACAGTTTGCAATACCTAGTAGTACTAAAACTTTGTGAGATACAAAACTCATGAGCTGGATGCTAGGTTTCAAGTATTCACTAACTCACATTTGACACAGGTAATATACATGGCAGTTCATATAACAGGTTAAAGCCATACGACAATACACACTCTAGCACCTACATGCAGAGTTCTTGCCACCCTAGCACCTGGGAAAGTGTACGTGGCAGCAGTAAGGAAATGTGATACATAAAGAGGTCTCCCTCCTGGTCTTGTCTTTATTCCAAGCCATTGAGACTTTTGGTGCATTTGGCCAATAGTCCAGGTATTTGTTATAGGAGTTGGGGTATGGGATCTCGTGCACTCTGGTAGCAGTGCAATGGAGGAATGGCATCTCAGTAATAGGCAGCACACAGACTCTTAACTGAATAACTTTATTATTATTTACTATTTATTTCCATAATCAATCATCTTACACAATTGTAGGTGTTAATACGATTTTTAAAAATGTATTAAAATATGTAAATGCATTCAAGTTAGGCAATTCAATTGTTCTCAAAGATTCAATTGTGCATGTGCGCCAAATAATCAGATCAATAACAAATGATATATGAGTGCAGAGAAAGATGAATTTATAAAACTTATATATCATCACTACTAATACTGTCATCATCACTGTCACTTGTGTATATATCTGCATCAGTTTCTTGCAGCATACTTGAATAAGTCTGTTTTGCTCTTTCTAATAGTGACGAAACATCCAACCAAAGCGAGTGCAAAAGAGACTTGATTCCCCTGTTATATGGAGTGTTTGGTTCCACCCGATCTTGTATCTGAATAATACATGACGCTTTTGTGTTATAAAATGAAATAACATTCTGTATGTCTTCTGTCAGCATCAATATCTCTTCTTGACTTCTACACAGAAGAAGATAAGCATCCATTACCTATCTTTTTTCTGGCATAGTCTTTTGGCACCACACCCCCAGATCTTGAAGCTTGGCCTCCAATGCAGCCACATCCAATACCTCATCCAATGATAAGACATCTTTAGATGAGTCCTACAAACAAGAGTTGTAAGTCTTCTAGCAAAGATTTCAATGACTTCATCTCTTTCGACACCTGAACACTGATCTTCTTGGCTATTTTTTGCCCATCTAAAATATTAAATAAGTATATGTATAAGTATGTAGTGTGTATAATTATATAATATTATTATCTAATACTAGTGATGTGCTTGAGCACAAATGGCGAGCGAGCCTAAAGACTAATATTTTTATATGAATGATTTTGACTTCTAACACTAAAGCTACTGAAAATAAGGTCCAGTTTGTTTATTTAGCATACAGGGTAAAGGGATTTCAGTGCCATAGTAACAACTATCTCTCTGCAACTGCTTGAATTGAAGGAAAAAACTAACAACAAAACAATACACGTTATTTAAAAGTTTTCTTTGTGATATTCTTTAGCTAAGTAGTGGTTGTGACACACAATGCTTTGACACAACTGGACATGCACCTACACAAACTTACCTTCGCAGTAGTCTAGTGGACAATGTATTTTCAAGTAAATACTGTTGCGCACGGTTTATAACCATGACAAAGAGCGCATTGACTTACCACCGCCACTAACTTGAATAGAAAAACTGCACCCGCAAAAGAATTCAAACGGTAAACAATTCAATTTCTAGGGTGATACGGGTACTGATCGATAAACCAGAGGATTCTGTTTAGTGCAATTTTGGACGGGGTCGACCACATAACTAACACAAAAACGCGAGGGTCAAAGTACAAAATGACATACGTACGTCCATATATATAAACTAGTGATGTGCTTCAGCACAAATGGCGAGCGAGCCTAAAGACTATACTATTTTTATATGAATGATTCTGACTTCTAACACTGAAGCTACTGAAAATAAGGTCCAGTTTTTAAATTTCGCATACACGGTAAAGGGATTTCAGTGCCATGGTAACAACTCTCTGCAACTGCTTGAATTGAAGCATAAAACAATACACGTTATTTAAGTTTTCTTTGTGATATTCTTTAGCTAAGTAGTGGTTGTAACACACAATGCTTTGACACAACTGGACATGCACCTACACAGACTTACCTTCGCGGTAGTCTAGTGGACAATGTATTTTCAAGTAAATACTGTTGCGCACGGCTTATAACCGTGAAGAGCGCATTGACTTACCACCGCCACTAACTCGAATAGAAATGGAAGTCCCTTAAGTTTTCAAGTTTTAACTGCACCCGCAAAATAGTTCAAAACGGTAAACAATTCAATTTCTAGGGGTACTGATCGATAAACCAGAGGATTCTGTTTAGTGCAATTTGGGACGGGGTCGACCACATAACACACAAAAACGCGAGGGTCAAAGTACAAAATGACATACGTACGTCCAAACATATATACAAACAAACATCCCCGATTTTTTCATTTTTACCCCTGTAAGTGTCTCGCTCGCTACGCTCGCTCGCCAATAAATAAACTAGTGGTGTGCTTGAGCACAAATGGCGAGGGAGCCTTAAACTACACTATTGTTAAATTTGATTTTAACAACTAACACTCAAGCTATTAAAATAAAGTCGAGTTTTTAAATTACGTATGAGGTTAAGGGGTTTCAATGTCATAGTAACCGCTCCCGCAACAGTTTGAATTGAAAAAGAAGCAACAAAATCAAATCACGTTATTTAAATTTTTCTTTGTGCTATTCTTAATAGTAGTTGTAACGCACAATACTTTCACACAACTGAACATACCTACGCAAGACTTACCTTCGTGGTTCGTCTAGTGGACAATGCATTTTTAAGTAAATACTGTTGAGTAGGGCTTATAACTGTGACAAATAGCACATTAATTTACCACCGCCACTAACTCGAATAGAAATGGAGCTCCCATAAGATTTTGAGTTTTAACTGCACCCCACAAAACAATTCAAAGCGGTAAACAATTCAATTTCTAAGGTGATACGGGTAATGGTCGCTAAACCGGAGGATTCTGTTTAGTGAAGTTTGGGACGGGGTCGAACGCGGAGCGAACACAAAAATACGGAGGGTCAAAGTACAAAATGACATACATACGTCCAAACATATATATAAATAAACAAACATCCCCGATTTTTTCATTTTTACCCCTGTAAGTGTCTCGCTCGCTATGCTCGCTCGCCAATTAAATAAGTGTATGTTTAAGTATGTAGTGTGTATAATTATATAATATTATTATCTAATATTAAATAAGTGTATGTTTAAGTATGTAGTGTGTATAATTGGCGAGCGAGCGTAGCGAGCGAGACACTTACAGGGGTAACACAATCGAAAATCGGGGATGTTTATTAATTTATTTATTTGTATATATGTTTGGACGTACGTATGTCATTTTGTACTTTGACCCTCGCGTTTTTGTGTTAGTTATGTTGTCGACCCCGTCCCAAATTGCACTAAACAGAATCCTCTGGTTTATCGATCAGTACCCGTATCACCCTAGCAATTGAATTGTTTACCGTTTTGAATTATTTTGCGGGTGCAGTTAAGGGACTTCCATTTCTATTCGAGTTAGTGGCGGTGGTAAGTCAATGCGCTCTTTGTCATGGTTATAAGCGGTGCGCAACAGTATTTAAAAATACATTGTCCACTAGACTACCGCGAAGATAAGTCTGTGTAGGTGCATGTCCAGTTGTGTCAAAGCATTGTGTGTTACAACCACTACTTAGCTAAAGAATATCACAAAGAAAACTTTTAGATAAAGTGTATTGTTTTGTTGTAGTTTTTTTCCCTTCAATTCAAGCAGTTGCAGAGAGTTGTTACTATGGCACTGAAATCCCTTTTACCGTGTATGCGAAATTTAACTGGACCTTATTTTCAGTAGCTTCAGTGTTAGAAGTCAAAATCATTCATATAAAAATAGTATAGTCTTTAGGCTCGCTCGCCATTTGTGCTCAAGCACATCACTAGTTATAATATTATTATCTAATATTAAATAAGTGTATGTATAAGTATGTAGTGTGTATAATTATATAATATTACTAGTGGTGTGCTTGAGCACAAATGGCGAGCGAGCCTGATAGTTAGGTAACATAAAGTGTTACTATTTTTAGCTTACTTCATGCAAACTATAATAACAGTTATGAAATTTTATTTCAGCAAACAAATACAAAATCACTCTCTTACCTGATTAATGGTAACTTTTGTAGTATCAAACATCAACCATTCTGATAATCTCAATCACCAGTAACTCTTGAACAAGCTCTCAGCTACGATAAAAAATAAACCAGTGTTATTATTTGTAATTTTAGCCAACATATATGGAATTACTACTTACCTCATTCTTGAGTATTGATAACTTCTGTAGTATCAAATTGAAGTTACTTTGACCATCGGAATTACCTTGAATTCTTGACAACAAGCTCTCACCTACAAAAACAAAAGACAATCAATTTTAGCACAAATACAAAATTACTTTCTTACCTCATTTTCTTGGGCAGTGGTAACTTTTGTAGTACCAAATTTGAGTCATTCTGACTATTTGAATTTACCAGTCACTGTTGACAACAAGCTCTTAGCTATAAAAGAAAGGCCAGAGTTATTTTTGCATATTTAGCTAACAATAATATGGAATTACGTACTTACCTCAGCATCCCTGGAGTAGTAGTAGCTTCCTTAGCATTAATACTTTATGTGCTTACATACGCTTTTCAGAAGTAGTGATAGCTCTCTTAGTACTGACTACAGGTGGCTCTTGACAACTAACAAGCCGCACTTAGCCGTAAAAAAGGCGAAGTTTTGAATATAAATCTGGTAAAGGGTCTTCAATGCCATAGTAACCGGTCGAATCAACTTTTTGTTTCTTGAAAAGCAAGCATTTTCGCAGTAATTTTCTCACACTTTGGAGCTTAAGTATAAAGTAAGGCTTGCTTAATGCTGTAGTTTCAGAATAAACTGGGGTCAAGCCTAAAAAGCCGTGTTTTTTTAAGAAAAAAGTTCCCCGCGCGCGCGTTTAAAGGGCATACGTACAATCCATACATATATACATATATACATATAACATATACCCGATTTTGCATTATCCACCCCTAATACTGTCTCGCTCGCTCGCCAATTATCGGGAAAGAAATATAAGGGGTAGGAGGGCAAAGTGACTTTCCACATCATACAAAGTTATTTGGAGACCATGTATTGTTGACAGACACACCTCAAACACCCTTGCTTTTTATTTGACGCCTACTCTACTAGTGCCCATCCTCCTCAACCTGAGTTGAACCAAGCTACATATATTCTAGTCACCACTATCATCATAATTCATCCCCACCATAATTATTATAATCATCATCATCATCATCATCTTTTTGACACCATTTTTATTCAGCACAGTTAAATGGTGAACATCTAATGCTCTTATGGGACTAAGGGATGGACGGTGAGACCTACACATATCTGTAGGCGAGGTAGATGGTCATCATGTGGGATGAGATGAACAATTACTAGCATCTCTCAGACAGATAGACACTCACCTGCATATTTTCTTTTCAATTTAAGAAGAAATAGTCTACGTTGATTTCCCTTCCAAAGGGTCCAGCAACAACTGTTCTTTCTTGTCTAGCAAAAGAAAACATTCCAGCTGTTTGTACTCACTGCCACTGCTTGAAGGAGGCCATTGAGTCAATGAATACTTCAACTCGTATTCACAAAGTCGTGCTTCAAGCCTACAGTTAATTCATTTACAAATAATTATAACTGCTCATTATTACCAAAATAAAACAACCTACCATGCTAGTTGTCCACTAGCTACTGTTCATATCTTTCCTTCCCAAGGCCACTTGACTTCTGCAACATCACATTAAAACTTTAATGTTTACAATAGCTTAATTTGATTATCATTATTCTCTCCTTTTCTTGCTCCATACCCCAATCTCCCGTTTCTCAAAAATATATTTTGAACTCTACATACCCAGACTTACTTTATTGTGTGACACAGACGTAATGAATGAAAATACTGAATCTGCCACTCGGCTGGTCTTATATGATTCCAATATAAGTATAAACAAAAAAAACTAAAAACAAACAACAACAACAAACAATGGTTTAATCTGCCAGCTACAATTCCTTTTTGGCGAACAAGCGAAGCGAGCGAGACACTCTTGGGTTGCAGTAGAATAAGCAATGAAAGCAAGCTGTAGCCCTTGGCTTTGGTTAAAACAGCTCGTATGAAAAATGTCCATGAATGGTAAAGTATCGCTTCAAGTACGACACATGGTGTGTAACAAATTAACTCATGCAAAAATGAGCATAGCTCTCTCGCCACCACGCTGTTGGAGCGCACCCTAGTTAGTTTGTTTCACTACTAACAAATACAAACGAACAAGTTGCTTTGCCCTACAGGTTATCCCACATAAATTCATGTCCCACCATTTTTTTTGTTTCTTGATGGTTAGCTCTTATTTTTTTCCATTGCCTCGCTGCTTCTCTTCCTGAGCCATCTCATCTCATCTTACCTTACTCCTTTCCACACCTATCTCACCCGCTTTTAGCTACAAGATAGTGGTCGATTCCTTAATTGCAGTCTAATGAAGTATTCATGAATACACAACAATTGCATTTGTTACTGTCAATGACACACAAGCGTGTTATTGTATTAAAGATTATATGTGACCGTCTACGGGAAAACCAGGCACAACATGGCGTGCATAAATGTTGAGAAAAGATCGATCGATTTCTTAAAAATGTATTAAATAAGCCTATGGTAGGGAATGGTTAGGTCTATTTTGTCGGCAATGATTTAAGCTACGACAATAAAACTCGGAGAGCTCAATCTGTGGATGCCGATAACTCTGTAAGTGCAAAAAGAATTTTTTTTGATGGGGGCCCACGTTGTACCTGGTTTTCCTGTAGACGGCCACATTATATGCATGCTTCAGTTCAAATAAAACTACAGTTATGTTCAACTACAAATATCATTATATGCACACCCATGTGGTAATTAAGACAGTATTTAGAGCTCAGGAAACACAGATATCGTAAACAAAACACTCAGTTGTAGTATGAGTGCTACAAAAATTAATTAAATGCTACATGTACTTAAATTCTTGTGATATTTTATGTTAGAAATATATCTTGTGGTTTTTAAGGTAACAGGTTGTATTTGCCACCAATGGCCAGATTGGCAACTCACTCATGCATGCTGAGGATAAAATAAGCTGAAGTATTTACACACAATTTATAATATCAGGTGTTGTAATCATTCAATTCCTTACTTGCTCGACGAGAATCAATAGTACACGTTACAGCTTCTTCAGCTAACCATTTCTCAATTTCTTCTAAAATATAAAGGCCACCATCGAAAACAAATAAATACATCAGAAATGCCATATCTTCTAAATAGTAAGTCATAGAATGTAAAAAAGCAAGATAAAGAAGAAAAATGATTTGTTCCATTATACCTATAAACGAAAACTAATGCAGAATACATGCATTTGAATATAGTAAAATATCAACAAAAAGACAATTGTAGTTCACTATATATTTGCTGATTCAGCAAAAGTAAACCCTATAAACTAATATTGAAGAATATTTAATGCTGATATTCATTATAATTTACATTAGCTGAACTGAGACTAGAGGGCTAGACACTAATGTATTGCTCTTACGTTGTGAAAACTCAGAGTGCTGAAGCAACAACTCCTCTGCTACTCTCTTGGTATTGATAGCTTTTTGGTATCTTGACTGGATTAAAGTGGCTATGGATAGAAATATACAGAAATAATAAACTCGCACCACATGCATGTGCAAGAAGGTATATAGTACTCACTTAGTGAGTCAGTCAGTCTGGACCTCGAAAACAGCGGCATGCTGAGCATTGAAAGAGGCATCAAACTGTTCTATTGCGTTCCTTAATGTGCCAGACTTGTGCCAGACTTGTTTTTCTGTTTTTTTTTGTTTCAACTTAGTCTACTTGGAGTAGTTTTGCTTTATGGTGTAAACTTATCAAGTGCCAGAGTCAGAGCTTTGATTCAAACAAGCAAAATAACCACCTGTAAAGCCTTGGTACTTAGTCGCTAGGCAACCAAAACCATGTAATCATATTCATTAGATTTAAGTGATAGTTACAATAAGGTATGGGATATTAGAATGGCAAACACTTTGATACTAAAATAAAAGCCAATTAAAGTTGTTTTTGTAAGGGTAACTTTGGTGATAATAACAAAGATTGACCAAGAGTAGTTTCAGATAAATAAGGATTGTAAAAAAGCATGATCTATTTATTATTTGGATAACAGATGATAAACTTAAACAACACTTACCGAGTTTTCTAGTGGTTCTCAAACCATAAAACAAAAGTGCACTAGAGAGAACATCTATCCGATGAGATGGCCTCATTTCTTTAGTCATCTTGGAAAATCGCCTCAAGTTAGACCAAAGCCTTTCCATGTTCTCACCGTCACTTAAACCTAGTCCAACGCAACGTCGTGGCCCATACCGCATCTGTTTTATAAGAGTTTAAATGGTAGGTTAAAATTTCACAATAAATTAGTACCTGATAGGATACTTTATGTCCGTAACAGTGAAAAGTTGGAAGGCTCAACTTGAGACGATCAAGGATATCAGTACGCTTCTGCAACTAAATCCAGTAATGTATAAATAATTCTACATTATACGTATATTGTAATCTGTTTGTTTCTATTACTCACTTTGAGATGCTGTGTAAGAGTACATGCTATGTCATACATGACAAATATCTCCTCATTGGAATGAGTGGCTAGGATATTCTCAAGCATGTGAACTGCATAGGACAGCCTATAACAGATACACTATTGTAAAACTAGGATCTGATTCTGATGGACTTACTGTTCACCATGCTTCAAGCTAATAAACTTCCCTGGAAATTCATGTCGGCAACAATACCCATACACTGCCGTTTCATCCAAACGTTTGTACCGATTAGCACTGCGGATCATATTTCCAGCCACAAAGTCATTACAATCCTAATTCGTGCATCATAAAAATACTGATAAGGCATTAGCTGACTTACAGTTGCCAATGGTTTGAATCACTGACATACTGATCTACCCTATCTTGATCCAAGAAGTACAAGTCTCCATAAAGAGGACTTCGCCAGCTCAATCCAGCTGATTGTTTTCGTACCAATTCAAAACATCCATCCAAAGAAAACACAATCTTCCCTTTATTCTGTAATTTTTGCACAAAAATGATACTATTTAACAATTACACTGCATTAAATATCACATTCATGGTACTATTAAACTGAGGACAAGCTGGACATTGATTACCACAATCCAGAACTTCATCAAAAAAATTCCTCATTTGATGTTGCATGAATCTGCAGTAGAAAAGGTTTTGCTTATAATATACCTGTACTCTTCAAAAGAGTCTATTAAAGCACCATAGATCTCTCTTTTCTAAAAAAAAAATTTAAAAAAATAAATAAAGAAAGGATTTCGGAACTTGATGGCATTACAAAAATCTTTCAGAGCAACCTGGCATTCAAGCATCAATTCTTCAACTAAATCCAATAGACCAAAGGAAAATCCAAGACGAGGGCTTGTCGGAGACGCTGGCCAAATTTTTGCCCAAGACAGAGATACAATAAGAGGTTCACAATTACAACTTAAAAAGTGAACTTTGTGGCAAGTACCTATAATAGCAATAAAACCAACAACAACTCATGATTATATTGTATTCATGGGATAGTACCCAACTTAACCCCATTCATCAATAACTTCCAGCTCGATAGTCTTGGCAATGCAACCTGACTTGCAAGATCTCACATCAGGATGTTCTATGGTACGCCTCACGGCAGTGAAGTATCCATTCTATACAAACACAAAGCAAGTATTTTTCACTTTTGTAACACAGACTTAAATTAAAGGTACTATAAAATACCTCAAGCCTTTCGGGTACGTGAAATATATTTCTCTTTCGATGGTACAATTCAAAGCAGTTCCAGCAGTAGACAGCACAAGGTCCACATGCTTGACATCGAAAGGGAGCCTCAATCTTCATACACACTAAGCAGGCCTGATCAGGCAATGAACCTAATATAAAGATATATATTTTATGAGGCAGAAAAAGAATTATGCAGTATGAGATTCAAACATATACCTCCTGTTTTGAATCAATTGCTAAGCTATGTATAAGAGGCTGGTTGACCCACTTGCCAACTGTATCAAGTATTTAAACTTTGACAAGAGGTAAAAGAAAGGATACAGATTATAATAAAAATGAAAATTGAACATTTTGGCCTCAGCTTTGAGTTTTAACCTGTTCTAAAAGTTTTGTATTGTGTAAGTCGTACCTTTTCCCAGAACCTGTCACAATTACTGAACTATACATGTATAGTTTTACATGCCAAGTAGTTCAGGCATCAGCAGGTAGGAAATTTATTGTACTATAGTTAAGTTCTCCATAATAGAAGTTTTAAATAAATTTAAAACTTAAACTGACATTTCAGAAAAATAAAATTCAAAAATAGAAAACTGCTACCTACTATTATTATTTCAGCCCTACTGACTGGAAAAAAAATAGATAACAAAAATACACACCTACCAACTCCTTCAATGACTGCCCTCATCATTGGCTCTCTAATTTGCTCCCCGCTCCTTACAGATGCTTTCATCTCTAACTCATAAGCAGTAGGTTCCCTTGCATCACATAATTCAAAACAAGTTGTAAAGATTTCTGGAGGGGCCCTTGCAGTTAGGTCTCCCATATGGAGGCACAAAAGTGTAACTCCTTCACGAGCAATATTAGCCAACATTAATCTTTTCAGTTCACATCATTTGTTCGGTCTTCTAATTTTATTCCAACTTGTATACACACCTCTCATGGTGATATTTTAGCACAGATTTCTGTGTCAATAATTCAATATAATATAATGGCTAATGCTACATGTAGCAAATTTACAAAGAAAATTGATTAATTATGAGACAACAATAAAGTAAAGTAGTTAAAGTAAAATAGTATGTGCTGTACAATGTTATATTAAGAGAGAAGAGAATAGGGATCATGATACTAAACTACAACAATAAAATACAAATGTTGTGAATAATAAGTAGTCGACTGATGCGAGTGGAAATGTGAGAGAAAGCTTATTAAAATGAAGTGCAAAGTGAATGTGATATAAAACATGTACAAAATAACATAATTGCAATGAAACGTTACCATCTACTAAATACTGCACAAATTCACATTGTGAACAAATTGCAACGGAATCAAAAAATGCAGAACATATAAAATATTCAAAATACAATGAGTCTCAGAGATTCGGCTACTTCTGACATTTCCAGTGCCTCCAGAAGTTGACACATTCCCTCCCAGCTCTGGTCATAGCAGTATTCTGTATGGCGGTCACTCAACCAATACTCAAACATTGTACGACAGCAAGCTTCCATTCCTCTGCCTATGTGGTCTTCTCTTATGATCTTGACACGATTATATCTAAGACCAAGTAAGTCGCCTGCTTTCTCCCACACTGGTGTGATTGTTTCAATCAAGTGAAGTTGCTCTGTTGTTGGAGATCCAAGGAGCTCTAGTGTTCTCATTGAAAAAACATTCCCTGTACAAATAACACGAATAAAAAATACTGCAATAACTTATCAATAGTGCTGGGCGATAGTGGCACTATCACTATCTCGATAGCTAGCTTGATAAATATCGCGACAGTGGACATATCGCGATAGTAAGCTTATTCAGATTTTTTCAATATTCATAAAAATAAGTAGACATAATAACGTCATATTATACATTGGAATGGTAAGTTACTGAAGATTTTCAGCCAGAAAAACAAGCATATTAACATTGCTAGGAAGGAGGCATGCCCTTTTTTTCATTCACAATATGGCCAGCAATACTAAAAACACGTTCACATGGCACAGGAGAAGAAGTGGGGATTTTTTTAACAGAGCTTAAAGTTTCAGTCAGAGTAGGTTGAGTAGGTGGTGGCTGATTTCTTTGTCCAAAGCTGGCAGAGCAGAGTACGTATTTCTGTGATCCTCTTTCAGGTGGAAGTGGAGGTTAGTGGTGTTTCCAGAATACTTTATGGAAGTAGAGCACAGCTTACAATAAACCTTCTTTCAGATTCTTTTTTCTAGAATAATGGGAAGCCAAAGTAGCTCTAGACCGCACTTTTTGACCCTTCCAGAGGGAGTAACTCAGCTGGGGGTGTTGCCATGTAGTAAAGTGTCTCCCAACTACACACAAACAGCTGAAGAGCCAGAGCTACACTGAGGCACCCCCTGAGTGTGCTAGGCTCCCTTGACCACGTGTTTTTAAGCTAGCTAATATCACCATAAAGTGATAGTAACTATCACCTTGTGATAGTTCACCAACTATCGTGATAGTGCAAATATCGATACTATCGCCCAGCACTACTTATTAATCTATAATAGAAGTAGTAAGTAATGAATTCACGAAGCCCTGACTGATTTATAAGTTAAGTAACAATTGGTATTCGCTTCAATTGCTTACCTTGACTGCTGAGTGAAGCTCTAAAACGAGATTTTTTAACACTGCCTATAGTAATATTGAAGATCATGTAAATGTATATACATACACACATACACACACACTCACATACATACATATATACATACATACATGCAACCATACATACATACATACATACATACACATACATGCATACACACATACATACATACACACATACATATATACACACATACATACGTTCAGTAAGTTCTTACCAGGTAGTTGTGTGTGATACAATACAAACTCATTGGGAGGCTCAAGTCCTTTCAGAGTGAACTGTACTGTAGCTGAACAACCAGGCGTGTAGTTGAGCTGAAATTTGAGGTGAGGAGGGCAAGAATCCACAAAGCTACTGATGTCAATCTTACGAAGAGAATAGCAACCCACTTCATTCATAAACACGTCTGCAGATGAGTTGGTGTTGCAAACTATTTTGGTGGTGACATTTTTGTCTTCCTCGTCAAATCGAACGACACGACTTTCTAATAACTTCACCTCCTTGTCATCGTACCGATATTTGATGTGGTTCTCCATACAATTCTTAAAGATAGGACAATTCTTCAGAATAGACACATAAATGTTGTACAAGGCATTTGGAGCAGAGCTGATATATATGGATGCTTCGTATGTCTTTTCCAGCAAGCTAAGAGCTCCTCGTACACGATATTTTGTGATAAGTCGAGCAATGCTGTACAGGGAGAATCGTGAAACAACAACTTCTCCATATTCTGAGGTAAAGGTCGCATTGTGAAGAATGTTGTAGCTGTAAGGGGGCTGGTCTTCAGTGCAAGTGATGAGACACAGATTCTCCATGTCATCTTTTTCATTGTGTTGAATTCTGATAGTGACAGAAGTGTTGAGTTTCTTGTGAGAGTGAATACGGTAGACTTTGCTAAGTGGCTGCACTCTGTTGGGATATCTGGAGTAAGCTCCTGACCCAATGGAAATGTGTATTGGACAATTGCTGCCATCTCCAGATTGATCCTTTTCAAACTGCAGCTCCAGTCCACACTCTCTCCAATCCACACTTCCCTTCTGCCCTTTATACGTCACTAAAATCTCCTTGTCAGAAGTAAATCCAGGTAATGCTGTCTCAACTAAAAACAACAACAACAATGACAACAACAACAAATAACAAAAATAATCATATATAGGAATCTTAAGAGGGAAATAAAATGAGTAGATGTGTATAATATAATACGAAAGAACAGCTAATTCAGTCATTCTTTGGTAAGGTTGTGTCTGACATATCTGGTTTTGTGCCGACACAATTACAAGTTAAAACTTGGGAGTTGGTTTTCTATTCGAATTAGCGATGGTGGTAAGTTACTTGGCTAATGCGCTGCTTGGTTTAGCTTTTTATTATTCAAACAATAAAGTAAGGAAACATCATTTTATTATATCAAAACAGAAGTCCAATGTGTTGAGATAGTGATGAGCATAAAGATAATCTCTTGAAGTCGTTACAATTGAAATGCTTTCACGATTTGTCAATTCAGTAGATATTATAAAACAATAATAAGTATAAATATACCAGCCTCAAAATACAAAATGAAATGTTGACAATTCTTGAAAAAAAGAAATTAAGAATGTACTAGAATTTGGTGATGTCCAAGCTGAATCACATACTCTGATGGTTGATGAGGAGACTTATTCAAACCAGCCGTTACATGTCTGAGGTGGACTGATGAAGACTTAGAAATACGTGCAGACTTCATTGGCCTTTACATGTAGGATCCACAGCTGCAAATGACTTTTAAGGAATGCCTCACACTGTCTTCACCCATTGCTACAATCAAGCACCTAACTTGGCCATAGATGACACAATCAGACGGCATAAGTTGCTACGAAATGTCATTGAGCGACCTATGAAATTTCTAGTATTCGATCGATCCTTGATGGGACATTGTAGCTAGTTGAGAATGCTTATATCCCATCATTGATCATTCAAACAACATAGCAAGAGAAAAAGAGTGACTGACAACTAGAATAATAACTGGTTTGACCTGTTCATGTGTGTTATGTTATTGTACTGTTATTGTTATCATTATTACTAGGGTAATTACATTCCTCTGGCCCACAGTTCTATCATCTACCTCAAACCACGATGATGCAATCTTTTGTGCACTCACCTTTTGTCAGATTGATCATTCTTGTAAAATATGAAATTGAGTTGAGTATGCTGTGAATGAGGGATCTAGCATTGCATGCAAATACTACAATGTGGACCAAAAACCATTGTATGAGATGAGGTTAGATAATAGTGTAATCATGGTAAACAGTTGAATCATGAACACTAACTTTCTAGTGGGTTTGGTTTTCACGGCCTATCCTTGAACCTCATGAGCTACTTGGTTTGTCTTCATTTGACTCCTTGTCTTGAGTAAAGTACTTAGCTAGCTAGCTACTTTGAGTAGGTCAGGGATAAGTTAAGCAATTAACTTGGATTTTGGTATTCTGGAGACGTCCCTCCCTCCCTACAAACTACTGACAGGAAAAATCTCCACAGTGAGCTCAACCACTAAGAGGTGCTTGCAGCTCTGTGGGAAGAGGCGACAGAAATAGCACTCCAAATAATAGCCGTGTTGGAATAGCTGATGCTCAATTTTTGCAGTGAGAAGGTATTACTTACTGAAGTAGTTATCTTAGTGGAATTATACTATATATATTCATCTCTTCTTATTTTCTTTCTCATCTTAAGTTCCTTCTCTCATAGTTTAAGAAGCTCTTTTAGTCTGCTGTAATGCGTTATATTTGGTAGTGGAAATATATCCAAAAGTTGAAAAATTTACTAAATCAGCTCTGCCTGAAGGTCTTTACAGTGGGCATAGAAACATATTACAGTAGCAATTACGAAGGGGTAAACAATTAAATTTCCTTGAATGATACGGAGTTGGTAAGCAAAAAGACTCTGTTTAGTGGAGATATGGGAAAGGGTAGACCACAAAACAAACAATAATGCGAGAGTTAAAGCATATACGTATGTCCACACATATGTATAAACAAATATCCCCGATTTTCAATTGTGTTAGCCCTGATAGCGTCTCGCTCGCTTCACTCACTCACAAATTACGTGTTATAAATTATACTTGGTTAAATCATGTATGAATACCATATTTATTCTGGCTTGATGTTGAAGAAAGTTAATATTATTTGAGATAAGTGTGTAAACAAGTTCCAATACCTTTTTCTTTCATCGTAGCAAGTGAAGGATACTCTTCTTTGTTCGTGGTCAGGACTGTGTCATGTTGTCTCCCTAACAGAGAGTGTCACATCATAACATTATCATCATCGCAACAGTTTAGCTCAGGATTGGCTCCCATATTTGTAATAGCAATTATTTAGAGATACACTAGAATCCCTAGTTGGAAAGCCAGTGGTAAAGGATCTTAAGATTCCCTAGTTGGCAAGCCAGTGGTAAAGGAAGACACCATCAGAGCATGCTCAAGTCAAAGTTAATCGTGTATGAGGACACATAAATGTGGCAAAATAGTAGCACATGTGACAATCATGTGTGAACGACTTTTAGGGCTCACAGAGTAGACTACTAGCCTTGGGGCAGACCTAAATGCTCACTCTTTGTGCTAGAACAACACAGCTAATAATTATTAGTTGTTTTATGATCTATTCTATAGAAACAAGTCACTACAGAAAGAACATGCAGCTCAGTTAGAGCTAATGTGGGAGAGAGTAAATGTGTTAGTGAGCCCTACCTTCCTGTGGAGATTGATTACTGTTTCCTGACTCAGCAGATGAACCAAAGCTGCTAGAAACACCTCTTTCTTTCAACTTATCTCCAGTGAAAAAATTAGCAAATGTCCACCACTTACCAGATGATTCTTTTTCTAAACACAATTATCATAATTACTAAACAAAAATACACAGAGCAAACTGAATTACATGAAGATAGAGATATAACTAACTCAACTACACAAAGATAGAGATATAACTAACTCAACTACACAGAGATAGAGATGGAACTAACTCAACTACACAGAGATAGAGATGGAACTAACTCAACTATACATAGAGATAGAGATGGAACTAACTCAACTACACAAAGATAGAGATATAACTAACTCAACTACACAGAGATAGAGATGGAACTAACTCAACTACACAAAGATAGAGATATAACTAACTCAACTACACAGAGATAGAGATGGAACTAACTCAACTACACAGAGATAGAGATGGAACTAACTCAACTACACAGAGATAGAGATGGAACTAACTCAACTACACAGAGATAGAGATATAACTAACTCAACTACACAGAGATAGAGATGGAACTAACTCAACTACACAGAGATAGAGATGGAACTAACTCAACTACACAGAGATAGAGATATAACTAACTCAATTTCACAGAGATAGAGATATGGAACTAACTTAACTACATAGTGATAAAGCTAATTCAAATGAATGTATTCTATTATAACTATATAATATATATTTAATGTTCAGATTTAAATGTTCTCATGATTGAAAAAACTACTTTAGTAATCTCATTGGCCACAGTCAAACCTACCAGAACACTCAGACAATGCCATGTTCGTGTTTGTTGCAATATTATACTATATGTAATTACACTTTGATATGGTAAATTTCATGACAGTTAACATAAATTAAAATTGTCTTCAGTTCTTTGATGTTATTGCTGATGTAGCACTAATCATTTTGTTGAAATATATTATACATACATTTTGAAGCATTGGCAAGTTTTTTTTTGTACTAGATGTAATATTTTTTGAGTATTAACCCTTTGCGTACGATCGTCACGCATTCGTGACCGCCGTAACTTAACGCGCGCGTACGATGGTCACGAATCTGTGACACACCGGGTGCGTCAAGAGAATACGGCTGTCACAAATTCGTGACAAGCTCTTTCCTGCTCTGTTATTACAGTTACAGAGTGCGTAGCGCGCTAAAACTTTCAGTAGCTTACATAGTATTCATTTTGCAATCTCTATTCTACAAAATAAGTCTTATAAAATAAGTATAACTTATATCAAGTGCACCAACTAAATAAAAAAATATTTTTTCCTACACTTTGTGTCTAGCTATTTTCAAATAGAACATCTACTAAGAAGTAAAGGCCTAAAGTAGCTAGAAATAAGCAAACTAAAACTAGAACTTACATTTGGGTGTGATTTCTCCTTTCATAAATATAAGCTAAAAAAATAGCTAACAAACTACGGCCTACTCGATAATTCCAACTAAGTTTGTATTCAAAACAACTCTATAAACTATAAACTAACGAATTACCATAGCTACAACGCTAGAGGCAGATTATTTGAGGCCTAACACAAAAGAAACACTCGCCCGTTTTCTTTTTCCACGTGTCGAACTCCACTGGTAAAACGTCGTCGTCTCGGGCAACTAATTGGTTTTACGGCGTGCGCGTATTTAATTACATAATTGCTCGCCCGCGTTCGTCCGCAAAGGGTTAATGAGCTAAAGTAATAAATTTGATGATTGTCTATTAATAAAATTTCATTATGGTCAATGTGGACGTCATATAAATATATAAAGTTTTGAAATGCAGCTGCAATTTTCTATCAGATGTGTAGCTGCAATATGTTGTTAAAAGTTTCTTAACAGCTGGTGTGAAGCACTTGGTCAGTCTAAATTATTTCACTAAACAGATAGCTAACTTAAAACTAATTGTAAACAGCATCCTATATTACACAGTTGCTTCAGTAACCAAAATTAATACTGTAATTGATTTGTGTTAGCAAAAACTAAAGCTCACTAATTCTGTGGAATGCTAACCCATGATCAGAGGAAGTGCAGATGGTACTGCCATAGCAGATAATATTGGCCAGGTGGGTGTGGTTTCTGTAATAACTTGGACGGCTATTTGTGTTATATCTTTACATTGTGGTTTATTGTATCATTATTGGTTTTATGAGTTTTTTGGTTAGTTACTTCCTGTTGAGTCATACTAAATATATCCGAGTTGCAACGATAAATGTTCATTCTGTTTTTCTATTCTATTTCTGTTTGTCATTATATTCTACAATTTGATGATGACTTTTAAAAGTAAAAGACTGATTCAGTAGCAAATCAGCAAGATACAATAGTTTCATCATGATGCATATACTGCTTGGCTCCATATCCATTGGTGAAATGGCAACAAAACAATTACCTCATACTTTAATAGCAAGCACCAAGAATCAAGTTCCTCAAAAATTAAAGAAAAAAGTTTTGTACTACACGTTTTAGCTGTTTGGTTTTTCTTAATAATGAATAATGGTTTGTAACTATGCTTGTAAAAGAACATTATTCAAGAAATAAAATTTTTAAAAATAAATACAAGAGTAAAAAGCTGAAGTTAGCTCAGTGTTAACTATTGTTTAATCTAGCTACTTGCATTTATTACACATTCTACCTATTCAGGATTAAGAGTTGTTGTTTATGTCTCACAAAAATTTCAACAATTTATTTGGCAGATGCCTTGTATGTCTACATGTCTTCAAATAAATAGGAGCATGTCATTATTATATGCCTGCACCTAGGTGTGAACGAAATACCCTTACCAATGGCTAACGTCTTTACCTGATCCGTTCATAGTACAACAACAACAACTCACTGAGTATGAGTAGAGTAGTGGCTATGGTATCAGGTATATATCCTCCAAACACGAGTATTTCCACTGAAGTAGGAGTAGATGACAACACAGTTGCACTATGACCCGATCGCTTCATAAACTCATAACCTGGCAACTATGACACATAAAATATAATCAACATAATTAGCTAAATACAATTTCCTAACAGAATTAGAATGCAATGAAGGAAATTTGATTTAAACTTAAATTTAACTGGCAATTACTATGCAGTACTTTTAAAAAAAAATAAAACAACTTTATATCACAAATTGGAGTAAAAAATTAATTATATATTTTTTCACAAATTTATTTTGATAAAATGTATTGTCAATATCTGCTTTACATTCACACATGCAAACAAACAAGACATCCTACAAGTTGTTATAAAACAGTTCGTAAATCACAAATCTGTTCTTAAATAGTAATTTTTTGGTGCATATTTCATCAGTGTGCATGCATGAGGTTTATATTAGTCGTCCTGTCTGTCTTGCCTGTCTGTCTGTCTGTCTGTATATCACGCTCTGATTTTGGAGATTACTGACAATTAATTGTTGATGTGGAGCCAGGGCCTGGTGCTGGGAAAGAGACCAAGGAACAGGAACAGTAAACTTCGTTTATCATAAACACACTATTTTATGTCATGTGATTTCTGGCAGTATATTAGTTGTGTTTTTGCCGAGTTGTATTTCAGTCTACCATATAGTCCTGTGTGTGTTTGTCTTGTGTTTGTATATCTTTCACCTATTGACTTATCTTGACAAGCGCATCGCAGCCACCTCGTGGACTGTACTGTCAGCGTAACTTACTACATCCTGGGGAAATCTACTAGCTATGCTCTCACTGGGACGTCATTCAACCTCCACCCGCATCCCACTCACAGTTGATTTAGGTATGAACTTACTCACATTTACTGTAAGACTTTTTATTGTGCTATTTTTTGTAAATTTTGGGCTGATTTTTTTAGAGAATGTGTAGCTATCAGCCCCGTGCAAGTACAAGCTTTTGTGGGGAATGCCCCTATCATCACTTCATAATCACGTGAGCAAAATTTTCTTTCTGCCTGCGGTATAGTATTGCTTTGTGCTGGGAAGTTAATTAAGTGCTGAAGTGAAGTTTCATGTTGAAAGTTTATACTGGTGAGCGTCTCTGACCTATAGCTTCTCCTGTAATAAAGACATTTTTTATACATCTACCGTTTCTTTTTAGTTTGAAATGATTTTGTAATTTCTAGCTAGTGGATAGTAGCACTGAGGGTTTGCACCTTTGGTGCTTCATTATACACTGTTAGTAAATCACCCTCAATTACCTCTAGCTATGCTCAAAATTTATAAAATGATAGATGTAGTGAAGCCATGACAACAGCTGAATGGCATTATTTATTCATCAAATTATAGAGTCTAATCTTGGTAATGCTACAATCCAAAGCTGAAGTTGAAGTCCTTTCCTCAAAGATTTCTATATTCCTTAAGCTTAATTAAACTTTTTTAAAAATCATTGTAAAAACCATATTAATGTAGGAGGAAAAGTTTTAACAAATTAAAATTGAGTTCAAACATTGGAATTTTTTTGCGTTACATCAGTGTGATTTAGTGCCTTATGTCATGTACTAGAGCTTGTATAACTACATGTTTACAGTGTACAAGGGAAAGATGTTCATTGAAGTTTGGCTGTTTGTCCCTGCAGGATAAAAGCTTGTTTAAGTTTCCCACAGATGGTAACTTATAAGTAGAGTTATATGTGAGAGAACAATGGATCAGTGGGATGGTCCCAGTGAGTACTCTATATTG
>WLWD01002314.1_pt1 | contig 79549 bp, 39 predicted proteins | sample 6712731 | NCBI WGS metagenome assembly WLWD01 (sample SAMN12718690, study PRJNA576275) | sponge metagenome | isolation source: marine sponge | host: Mycale hentscheli | place: New Zealand: South Island, Marlborough, Capsize Point | collected 2014-11-01 | reverse complement strand
AACGAATATGGAATTACGTACTTACCTCAGCTTCCCTCGAGAAGTAGTAGCTTCCTTAGCATTAATACTACGGCATTCTGACTACCAACGGCTCTTGACAACCAACAACCAGCACTCCGTATCCCCCATAAAACGGTGAAGTTTTGAAATTAAGTCTGGAAAAGGGTCTTCAATGCCATAGTAACCTGTCGAATCAACTTTTTGTGTCTTGAAAACAAGCGTTTTAGCAGGAATTTTCTCATACTTTGGAGCTTAAGTATAAAGTAAGGTTTGCTTAATGCTGTAGTTTCAGAATAAACTGGAGTCAAGCCTAAATAGCCGTGTTTTTAGGAGAAAAACGTTCCCCGCGCGCGCGTTTAAAGAGCATACGTACCATCCATACATACATACATATATATAACATATACCCGATTTTGCATTATCCACCCCTAATACTGTCTCGCTCGCTTCGCTCGCTCGCCAATAAACAAACATCCCCGATTTTCAATTGTGTTACCCCAGTAAGTGTCTCGCTCGCTACGCTCGCTCGCCGATTAATGCTGATTTCGAAAAAACGCCCGGTAAAGGCGTTGCTAAGGTCAGGGGGCGTGCCTTGTGTCCGTATACTATTACTGCGTGTCTCCGGGACACTAGGACTAAATCGGTTACAGGCGGATTGAAAGAAGTCTAAAAGGCTTAGTGCAGGGCTCTTTAAGAAACTATGATGACGAGAATTGCGTGAGTACGTGAATTATGTAGAATAGCAAGTGAATTAGTTAGCTACAGTTTTTTCCGGGCTGTTAGTGAAAAGCCCGCCAATAATTTCTTAGCATCTCTCCGTACACGAGTTCAACCGGCTAGTGTTTCTAGCCTCTGGTGTCTATCCATTTCTTCCATAAAAAATTTTTCGAAAAAAATCGACCCATAAGGCTTTGCCCGGTGATACTGAAAAAAATTGTTTGCCGCGTTTAGGCGGATTTTCCCAAATCCGGTCACTAAAGTGTAATATCACCCTGTTAGAGTCTCAAAAAAGATCATTCTTTGAACATTTATTCAATGCATCTTCTAAACTAAAACTAAAAAATGATGTCATGTTAACAATAGTAGTTTGTTTACAAATTATGTTAAAATAATTGCATCACTTTTGGTGACTGTTATGCATTTCTCAATAACATTTCGCTTTGTACCAAATGTTTATGCGTGTCAAACCGTCATGTATAATTGATCATTCTTTTTATAAGCTTGTACACAATCCCAACTCTTGTGTCTATTTTGACTCAAATTTTTTTTAAAGTTTCTTTGTACACAAGTATTAACTAATCAATACTTTTTATATTCCTTGGGTGAATTCAAAGTGTTAAAAGTGGCTGTGTTTCATTGCTCATAGCCATGTTTTCCAGTCAAAGAAAAAGAATTAAGAGTAGTGGTCACGTGACTTTCACACTGAGTATGCATTCACATAGGTGAAAAATTCAAAAAACATATAATTTTTTAAAGTGTAGATAACACACAGAGTAAGGAATGGATAAGACAGTATGCAATTCTTCACTACAGAAGACAGGAATTTAAAATAAGCACTAAAAATCGAGATATTTAGGTTGCTACCTAAAGAGTGTCCCATGCGATCCAGGCTTGGTGGCCACACCCGCTTAGTGGCAGTGAGATTTGGTTTGGTTGAATGTAGCGTTTATTTTAATAGTGAAAGTATCTTAACGGAAGATGATATTTTTGTTACTTATTGGCGAGCGAGCGTAGCGTCCGAGACACTTACAGGGGTAACACAATCGAAAATCGGGGATGTTAGTTCATTTATTGGCGAGCGAGCGAAGCTCGCGAGACACTCTCAGGGGTAACGCAATCAAGATTTCACTATATTTATTGGCGAGCGAGCCTAGCGAGCGAGACACTTACAGGGGTAACACAATCGAAAATCGGGGATGTTTGTTTATCGGCGAGCGAGCGTAGCGAGCTAGACACTTACAGGGGTAACACAATCGAAAATCGGGGATGTTTGTTTATTTAGGTACTTTGACCCTCCGTATTTTTGTGTTCGCTCCGCGTTCGACCCCGTCCCAAACTTCACTAAACAGAATCCTCCGGTTTAGCGACCATTACCCGTATCACCTTAGAAATTGAATCGTTTACGGCTTTGAATTGTTTTGCGGGTGCAGTTAAAACTCAAAATCTTATGGGAGCTCCATTTCTATTCGAGTTAGTGGCGGTGGTAAATTAATGTGCTATTTGTCACTGTTATAAGCCCTACTCAACACTATTTACTTAAAAATGCATTGTCCACTAGACTAACAACGAAGGTAAGTCTTGCGTAGGTATGTTCAGTTGTATGAAAGTATTGTGTGTTACAACTACTATTAAGAATATCACAAAGAAAATTTTAAATAACGTGATTTGATTTTGTTGCTTCTTTTTCAATTCAAACTGTTGCGGTATGACATTGAAACCCCTTTACCTCATACGTAATTTAAAAACTCGACTTTATTTTAATAGCTTGAGTGTTAGTTGTTAAAATCAAATTTAACAATAGTGTAGTTTAAGGCTCGCTCGCCATTTGTGCTCAAGCACACCACTAGTATGTATATAATGTATGTGGGATGGTACGTATGCCCCTTAAACGCGCGCGGGGGGAACGTTTTTCTCCAAAAAACACGGCTTTTTAGGCTTGACCCCAGTTTATTCTGAAACTACAGGATTAAGCAAGCCTTACTTTATACTTAAGCTCCAAAGTGTGAGAAAATTCCTGCGAAAATACTTGTTTTCAAGAAACAAAAAGTTGATTCGACCGGTTACTATGGCATTGAAGACCCTTTTCCAGACTTAATTTCAAAACTTCGCCGTTTTGTGGGGGGGATATGGAGTGCCGGTTGTTGGTTGTCAAGAGCTGTTGGTAGTCAGAATGCCGTAGTATTAATGCTAAGGAAGCAAGTACTTAATTCCATATTTGTTAGCTAAATATGCAAAATTAACTCTGGCCTTTCTTTTTTGTAGCTAAGAGCTTGTCAACAGTGACTGGTAAATTCAAATAGTTAGATTGGCTCAAATTTGGTACTACAAAAGTTACCACTGCTCAAGAAGATGAGGTAAGAAAATAATTTTGTATTTGTGTGCTAAAATTGATTGTTTTTGTTTTTGTAGGTGAGAGCTTGTTGTCAAGAATTCAAGGTAATTCAGATGGTCAAAGTAACTTAAATCAGAAGTTATCAATACTCAAGAATGATGTAAGTAGTAATTCCATATTTGTGGGCTAAAATTACAAATAATAACACCGGTTTATTTTTTTATCGTAGCTGAGAGCTTGTTCAAGAGTTACTGGTGATTGAGATTATCAGAATGGTTGATGTTTGATACTACAAAAGTTACCATTAATAAGGTAAGAGAGAGTGATTTTGTATATGTTTGCTGAAGTCAAAATGTCATAACTGCTATTATAGTGTTTGCATGAAGTAAGCTAAAACATAGTAACATTTTATGTTACCTAACTATCAGGCTCGCTCGCCATTTGTGCTTAAGCACACCACTAGTTTATTTAGATATATGTTTGGACGTATGTATGTCATTTTGTACTTTGACCCTCCGTATTTTTGTGTTCGCTCCGTGTTCGACCCCGTCCCAAACTTCACTAAACAGAATCCTCTGGTGTAACGACCATTACCCGTATCACCTTAGAAATTGAATTATTTACCGCTTTGAATTGTTTTGCGGGTGCTGGGAGCTCCATTTCTATTAGAGTTAGTGGCGGTGGTAAGTTAATACACTATTTGTCACAGTTATAAGAACTACTCAACAGCATTTACTTGACAATTCATTGTCCACTAGACGAACCACGAAGGTAAGTCTTGCGTAGGTATGTTCAGTTGTGTGAAAGTATTGTGCGTTACAACTACTATTAAGAATATCACAAAGAAAATTTTAAATAACGTGACTTGATGTTGTTGCTTCTTTTTCAATTCAAATAGTTGAGGGGAGTGATTACTATGGCATTGAAACCCCTTTACCGTATATGCGTAATTTAACAACTCAACTTTATTTTAGTAGTTTGAAACAATAGTGTAGTTTAAGGCTCGCTCGCCATTTGTGCTCAAGCACACCACTAGTTTATTTTATTTGAATATATGTATGGACGTACGTAATGCATTTTTGTACTTTGACCCTCGCGTTTTTGTGTTAGTTCGATTGTCGACCACGTCCCAAACTTCACTAAACAGAATCCTCTGTTTATCGATCAGTACTACAGGACTTCCATTTCTATTCTAGTTAGTGGCTCCTTGTCATGGTTATAAGCCGTGCGCAACAGTATTTACTCGAAAATACATTGCCCACTATACTACTGCGAAGGTAAGTCTGTGTAACACAGGTGCCTGTCCAGTTGGGTCAAAGCATTGTGTGTTACAACCACTACTTAGCTAAAGAATATCACAAAGAAAACTTTTGTATTGTTTTGTTGTTATTTTTTTCCTTCAATTCAAGCAGTTGCAGAGAGTTGTTACTATGGCACTGAAATCCCTTTACCGTGTATGCTAAATTAAAAAACTGGACCTTATTTTCAGTAGCTTCAGTGTTAGAAGTCAAATATAAAAATAGTATAGTCTTTAGGCTCGCTCGCTATTTGTGCTCAAGCATATCACTAGTTTATTTATTTATTTGTATATATGTATGGACGTACATTAGGCATTTTTGTACTTTGACCCTTGCGTTTTTGTGTTAGTTCGGTTGTCGACCCCGTCCCAAATTGCATTAAACAGAATCCTCTGGTTTATCGATCAGTACCCGTATCACCCTAGAAATGGAATTGTTTACCGTTTTGAATTCTTTTGCCGGTGCAGTACAATCTTGACAACTTAAGGGTTCAGTACCACTTGAAACCGCAGCGCTAAACCACAGACGGAGGAGTTATGCTATGTATTTATTTCTCGTTGTCTGTTCAATGTATGCTTACTTTGTTGTTGCAGTTGAAACAGACACCAACAGACAGCTCTTATAAACCAAGTTTCAAGAAAAAAGACCGACCAGGAACGGAGAAACAACGGTACAAACCTTATGGCTATTCAGCGCAATAAAGGGGCGACCGTTGCAGTTACGAAGTCGATTTTTTTTCCAGCGGTAGCCTAGGGGCTTCCCCACAACATTACAATGCCGTATTTTTGATATTAGTATTTGTTTTCCATTTTTAATAATATTATTCTATATTTTTTTTTGTATCCTATTTAAAAGAAAAAACTCGTTGTAATGTTATTCAAAATGGGGCATGTTCCTCGTGTGTAAAATCTTACCTGCTTCCAATAATCCAGTTCTTCAGAATTTTCATTTTTAGATACTAAAACTAACTTATGATTCGTAATAATTTGATTCTCTGACCCCGCCCTCTTACTTCGGGTACCAGTACGCACGCAATTTATTGGTAAGTGAAACCTTCCGAGATTGGTGGCTCTAAAAAGAGCCGGTTCAGTAAATACACAAAAATAAAATACAACGATGCAGAGCCAGGGAACCGCGAGGTTGGAGACTTCGACGCTTTTCGGATGCCGGACACGGCGGCGAGTGGGAGGTAGAAGACGGCCTGAGAAGACTTCTTTCTGCTAGTAGTGGAGCTCCAGTAGAAGGTGAGGGGAAGATAAGCTATTTCAACAGCTCAAGTGCCTTTTGAAGCTTATTTCTCACAGCTTCACTTCGGACTCCTTTGTCTTTCAGGCATTTGAGAAAGCCTTCATTGGAATGACTACTATGAAGTTCCACAAGCTCATGTAGCCCAAGTCCTAAAGAGTCCAGACGCTTTGCCTGTACTGAGGTGATACATTTCCTCCCCAAAGACTTGATGAGAGCAGTAGATCTAGAATGTGCCCGCTTCTGTTCAAGCCACAGGGAGATCTGTTTGCCAGGAGAACGATTGGTGAGATTTGACAGACACTTGACCAGAGAAGGATGAGTCAGAACCTCTTCCATGGCAAGTACATCAGGTAATGCCCTGTGAGCACCTAACAATTTTAGAGAGGTGTAAATTAAAAAAAATATAAAATATATAATTATATATAATATGCATTATTTTTTGCCTTGTATGTCTGTTCCCACAATACTCCTGTAGAGCTTCTCCAAACCTAGGGACTTGAGTCCTTGGAGAGCTGTGTCACCATCTTTCTTCATCTACAAGAAATGATTTAATTAATATTATTGCACACATATTTTATACATACCGAACGCAGAAGGGGCAACGAATCACTGAAGTGGATGGAGTTGGACGTGAACAAAGACATGGACAAGTTGTCACGATTCTCCACTTCAGCCATCACAAAAGGAAAATCAAAGGCGAAGCCATTGTGGGCAACTAAAACTACAGTGACGCTGTACGTAACTATATAGGTAAACAGAGGCTGTATATAATACATACCAGGGTAGTGGACAGTACAGGTTGCATCACTAACATGCGCTACAGCAGAATTCAGCCACTCTAAAAACTGTGGCAGAACCACAGATAATGGCCTTTCTGACCGTAACGTAGTCTGTGAGATTCCTGTCAGCTTTGTGACTATATAAAACATAAGATTAAAAAAGCATAAATTGTTGCGTTAATTTTTTTAATTTATATTTTACCAGGCCCAGGGATGTTTCTTGGTGTTCGCACAAGACTCGAAAAGGATGGCTGATTCACAGGAACTGGAGATGCTATGACTTTCGCTGCAATATCTATAATATGGTCATTATACATACTGAAACCTGTGGTTTCGCAGTCATATAAAATGAGCAGGGGTTGTTGATCTTCATTATCATCAGTTGTGCTCTGCTCATCGCCACTGTCTCCCACTTCATCTATTTCCTCCACATGAGATTGAGCCACAACCGATTCTGTCTCTCCCTGCCCATCACCCACATACTCGCCCACTGTGCAGCCAGCTCGTACAAGTCTCTCCATATACAGTTTCTCCTGCTCATAACGAGCCTTTTTGGCCTTCTTCTGTAAGTTCCTACAATTACATTACATAGTGTATGTCACATAATGAAATATACCACAAACATGGATAATACCACTGAATTAGGTGTGCATTAATAATGAACCTCTTTAATAGGAACCAATAGATCATAATTTAATATATAGTACCTCTTGTGAATGCTATCACTGCTGGATTTCCGTTGCCGGCTCTTTTCCCACTGTAGCTGCTTTTTTATGATGGAAGCGACAGCATCTAATGGCATGTCTACTCCCATCTTGTGGAAGCAGAATACCTTCCAAATTGGCCCCAGATTCTGTTACAGCAATATGATTTAATTATAAAGCAATTACACAACTGTGAGAATATATTTATGCCTATGAATATCAGCCCATACCAATTGGACCTCAGCTACCTAAATAATTTATTTGGTTTATACCTTGTGACATATGGCCATGTTAGTCTTGCACACATAGTGTGTGTACCAGAGGTCAGTGCGCTTCCCCCTGTACATCAGTGCCAGCCCATGGAAGCCTTCCACTGCATTAGTGGTAAGACGACCATGGTCTGACACGTAGTCCTGGGGGTGTGCAGCCATTTCCTCAATGAGCCCGGTGAATGCAGCCACCTGAGACCTGCAAGTGAAAAGGTGCTTGGATTTGTATTGAGATCCATCAGAGTTCACCTGAATGATACAATTTTTACAATTATATATTAAAGCTGGAAATGCATGTACATACAAAGGTTTGATTATTGTTTGTGTTACCTTAGGATGATGGCACCAAGAGGAAGCATGACTATCCCAACAATAGTGTTGAACGAAGTTCCGTATGCCATCTGTGAACTCCTTGAATGGATTGTCAGACTGCTGCACTACATCAGATGCAATCACATTACTCAGAGCAGCCTTGCAATGTGTAAGTACGTCATCTGACATCCGTTTACAGCGGAACTGGTCTGCCTTACACTATATTTAATTAAAATAATAATTAATATAAAAAAATTACTTGAACAAGTAAACAAAAACTACAATAACGTTATATATTTGGGGTTATTAATCCAATACTTAATTAAAATTCAGTACAAAAATGTTTACCATTTACCTCACAATTGTGTCTTTTCACTTTTTCCAGAGCTTTGTGGAAATTCTTGGTCGTGTGATTGGAACAATACGTCACCATTCCTTCAGGGAAATGACGACAGAAAGTGGCATTTGATGACGTATCCTTGTCACACACCAGCTCGCCGATCACAAATCCGGCATCCTTAGCTTTACCAAGAAGATCATCCAGCATGTCTGTCTCTGCACCCGCCGAAGTTCCACACCAGTTGTGGTGTGAACCACGTTTAGTGCGATGTGCAAACCATGCCACCTTCCCTGAGACATAATCATGGAGTGTGGCAGAAGAGTTGTTGGAGTAGTGACCCCGGGTCAGGTAAAAGCCATCAAAAGAGGCCATCCACTTTTTGCTATCTCCGCGATTCACAATCTCACTTCTTACCTGACCACAGGACCACTCTGCCAACTCCGTGACGGAGTCCTCCAATTTCTTGGTAACTCTGCTCCACTGCGACTTACAACATGATGGCAAACCGAGGAGACCACTCAGTCTGTCGTACTCACAATGCAGGTGGCCCGACACCATGAACGACAGCACTGGATAATGTTTGCGCCATGAACACTTAGACCCTTGAATGCGCAGTGAATCAGAAGCAGACCAAGAAATGTTTTCGGTGGATACTGTCTCCGAAATCGATTTTGCCAATTCTGGTGTGAACCCGGCATCCTTGGCAAAAGTCAATACTTCTTGGATGACTGAGGTATGTGCTTCAGTGGGCATTGCCTATAAACGATTGTAATTGTTTACAGCAATACACATGCCACAACTGAGTATTATATAAGCAAAATATTTAAATAACCAAAGCCTCAATTTTCTTATATGGGCTTGTCTATGTAGGGATTCTAACCTCACATCCAGCTCCCTGGCTCTCAGGAGTGAAATTCACAAACCCAGGAGGAGAAAACACAGATCCCTGGCTCTCCATAGGAGAGGACACAGTTTCCTGGCTCATTGGAGAAGAAGGCCTGGCTTCCTGGCCTTCTGAAGGAGAAGACACAAGTCCAGGAAAGACTATAGCTCTCTGACTCCGCTGGGAAGGCATCACTTCAAAAGGAGAGACTGCTCCCTGGCTCTCCATGTTGATATCTCCAACCTCAGCCTTTGATTTATGTGTCATTGTAATTTTATTTTTTATTTTTTTTACTTCTAACCTGATCATTTGTGTGGCCCAGGCCCTGACATGGAGCTGTAATGGAAGATATTTTTTTAGTTTCAAGAATGTTTGATAAAAATATTTTTAAAAAACTTAAAAAAAAATTACCTTCACAAAACCTTTTGGATCTGGCTGCAGTCAATTGCTGCTTCCTTTTATTGCTTCCACCCATTATGGCTTCTCTGAAGTAATTACTATTACGCGGTAGCTGGCTGGCCCTCGTGGTAATAGTTCTCTTGTGGTAAATTAGCTAAGTTTTGGCGGCAAAGTTAATTGACACGCGTATGAATAGCGCATGAATAGGCAGTTCGCGGAGAGTAAATTGGATCGACTTACGGGCGGGTTTTGTGGTATTCTACTGAATCGCTTAATTACCGCAGGTTCCGGTGGTACTGCACCCTTAAGGGACTTCCATTTCTATTCGAGTTTGTTGTGGTGGTAAGTCAATGCGCTCTTTGTCATGGTTATAAGCCGTGCGCACAGTATTTACCTGAAAATACATTGTCCACTAGACTACTGCGAAGGTAAGTCTGTGTAGGTGCATGTCCTGCTGTGTCAAAGCATTGTGTGTTACAACCACTTCTCAGCTAAAGAATATCACAAAGAAAACTTTTAAATAACGTGTATTGTTTTGTTGTTGTTGTTTTTTCCTTCAATTCAAGCAGTTGCAGAGAGTTGTTACTATGGCACTGAAATCCCTTTACCCTGTATGCTAAACTAAAAATCTGGACCTTATTTTCAGTAGCTTCAGTGTTAGAAGTCAATAAAAATAGTATAGTCTTTAGGCTCGCTCGCCATTTGTGCTCAAGCACACCACTAGTATACATGTATGTATGTATGGATGGTACGTATGCTCTTTAAACGCGCGTGCGGGGAACTTTTTTCTCCTAAAAACACGGCTATTTAGGCTTGACTCCAGTTTATTCTGAAACTACAGCATTAAGCAAACCTTACTTTATACTTAAGCTCCAAAGTATGAGAAAATTCCTGCTAAAACGCTTGTTTTCAAGACACAAAAAGTTAATTCGACAGGTTACTATGGCATTGAAGACCCTTTTTCAGACTTAATTTCAAAACTTCGCCGTTCTATGGGGGATACGGAGTGCCGGTTGTTGGTTGTCAAGAGCCGTTGGTAGTCAGAATGCCGTAGTATTAATGCTAAGGAAGCTACTACTTCTCGAGGGAAGCTGAGATAAGTACGCAATTCCATATTTGTTAGCTAAATATGCAAAATTTACTCTGGCCTTTCTTTTTTGTAGCTAAGAGCTTGTCAACAGTGACTTGTAAATTCAAATAGACAGATTGGCTCAAATTTGGTACTACAAAAGTTACCACTGCTTAAGAAAATGAGGTAAGAAAGTAATTTTGTATTTGTGTGCTAAAATTGATTGTCTTTTGTTTTTGTAGGTGAGAGCTTGTTGTCAAGAATTCAAGGTAATTCAGTTGGTCAAAGTAACTTCAATTTGATACTACAGAAGTTATCAATACTCAAGAATGATGTAAGTAGTAATTCCATATTTGTTGGCTAAAATTACAAATTATAACACTGGTTTATTTTTTATCGTAGCTGAGAGCTTGTTCAAGAGTTACTGGTGATTGAGATTATCAGAATGGTTGATGTTTGATACTACAAAAGTTACCATTAATAAGGTAAGAGAGTGATTTTGTATTTGTTTGCTGAAATCAAATGTCATAACTGCTATTATAGTATTTGCAGTTATGTGCCCTCAAGCCCTGCTATTATAGTATTTGCATGAAGTAAGCTAAAACATAGTAACATTTTATGTTACCTAACTATCAGGCTCGCTCGCCATTTGTGCTCAAGCACACCACTAGTTATATATTATGTTTGGACGTATGTATGTCATTTTGTACTTTGACCCTCCATATTTTTGTGTTCGCTCCGCGTTCGACCCCGTCCCAAACTTCACTGAACAGAATCCTCCGGTTTAGCGACCATTACCCTTATCACCTTAGAAATTGAATTGTTTACTGCTCTGAATTCTTTTGCGGGTGCAGTTTTAACGCAAAAAACTTATGGGAGCTCCATTTCTATTCAAGTTAGTTGCTATTTGTCACAGTTATTAGCTCTACTCAACAGCATTTACTTGTAAATTCATTGTCCACTAGACGAACCGCGAAGGTAAGTCTTGCGTAGGTATGTTCAGTTGTGTGAAAGTATTGTGTGTTACAACTACTATTAAAAATGTCACAAAGGAAACTTTAAATGAAGTGACTTGATTTTGTTGCTTCTTTTTCAATTCAAACAGCTGCTGGGAGCGGTTACTATGGCTTTAATTCCCCTTTACTGCATACGTAATTTAAAAACTTGACTATTATTTTAGTAGCTTGAGTGTTACTTGTTAAAATCAATCATTTAACAATAGTGTAGTTTAAAGCTCGCTCGCCATTTGTGCTCAAGCACATCACTAGTATAATATATAAGTATATTATACTCTTACGTTACATGTGGCAGAGGGTAAGTTACATCACGATTTTGAAATGTATTGGCGGTGTATTATAAACTAAAGTTTTCTAGCGGATTAATTGTTTTGTTGCTTAAAAATTTTGGGGATGTTACTTTGAAAGCAATGCATATAAAAAAAGGTTTAACTTGAAATTCTTGAGGTAAGTCTTGTTATGGTATGTCCAGTGAAAATGTATGTGAAACTGCTGTGTGAAAGTACTGTGTGTTACAGCTACTGCTAAACTAAAGAATAGCACACGAAGTAAATGCTTAATAAACGAATAGGTAAATGTATTAGTAGCCTTGACACTCAGGTGTTCTGTTTATTATAGCAGTAAGTATGTCCTAAACGCCTGCTATTAATTTTTGTTTTATTATAAGTCAAACATTGCGGCTAGTTTTTATTGAAAGTCCTCTACCATTATGTACTTGATTTAGTTGTAATATTCGGGAAATTAACCATATAACAACACTGTCGTTTTATGTAGCCTAACAAGAGAGTCTCCCTCTCCATTTTATGTAACTTAACAAGGGAGTCTCCCTCTCCATTTTATGTAACTTAACAAGGGAGTCTCCCTCTCGGTATGTGCTCTAGCACACTACTAGTATTAGTAGCTGTTTAAGAAGTACTAGTAAGATATTTCACTGATGATGGCTAGCTAAAAGCAGCCTAAATGTTTGATTAATAAAACTTTCATTACTATATGAAAGTTAGATCTGAGCACTGAAAGTTAGATCTGTGCGCTACAATACAGGCTAGGGTGGCCATACTCACTTAGTGGCGTTGAGTGGGTAACATTTTATCTTGAAGTGGAAATTGTCGTAACCAAAGATGATTTTTTTGTAATAAATTTCATGTAGTAGAAAGTGGGTAATCTTACAAAAAATAGTATTATAGTTTATTTTTTTGCTTTCAATTACCGACCTCGCAAGTCGTTAATGCATTGTCAGTGTAGTCAGTGTACTATAAACTAAAATTTTCTAGCTTAATTATACTTTTTGTTGCTTGAAATAATTTGGGATATGCAGCTTTAAAAAAGAAAAGTATAGAGATTGCTGTAGGTGTTGAAGCTATTAGTCCTTGAGGATACTATTTTCTCATTCTTCTTTAACTTCGATGAATGTAGCATTGCATGTAATATTACTTAACTAAGTTGCAAAAAGTCTCTACTGAATAAATTGAGCATTTTATTTTGATGTTAATTCATTCCTCTTGGATCTACCTTGAAGGATAATAAAATGTTTTTAGATATCATTATAAGCTGCTTATAAATCTGAACATTTTGATAACAAGAAATTAAAAATAGATGTAGCTATAAAATACTTTAAAATGACTTTGTCAGCAAGTCATTTCACTGAAAAAGTAAATCAATCTAACACTTGTCACATCAATTTTTTCCTTTCGAAATTGCAATATGCTACTGCATGCTATTATATGATGCTCTCATTATTATTCTCTCATATTATTCACAAATATTCTATATTATTAGATATTAGTGTGCATCATAACACTTGTAGTGACTAATTTCTACTTTTAATTAGTATAAATAGTGCTATCTTAAATGTAATATAATTGCATGTACTATGATGAAATGTATCAATAATATCAAGTAAAAATATGTTAGCAAATTTTGAAATCACACAAACAATTGTTTTCAAAAAAATGTGGTTATATATCTGTTCAAAGAAGTCCAGAAGTTGAATAACATTAATAATTGACACTTGTCAAATTAGCCCACATAATGTAGCATCAAAATAAAACCATTAGCATTCCTAGTAATTTCTAATCTTTACGTCATGTTATAATTTTGTGTAATAATTTTCAGCATATTGGTACACGTTACAAATATCTTCTCGTTTACGATACCGATATCTGTGAGCTGCTATGGTAAACATCAAAAGAGTGATAACTCCAATAACTAAATAGAGAATTAAATAATCAAATGGACAGCCAAAGTGGACTGTTTTCCTGCTGTGATTAGAAAAAAATAACAGCAAAGTGGATATCAATCGAAATACTGCCTTAATAAAATAATACAGTCCAAATAAAAGTCCTTTCATGTATCGAGGACTCTGAGAGCAAATGAATTGCCAAACTGCTATGTAGAATAATAATTGACTAAATGCCAAGCAAATTTGTAACAAAGTAGGTAACAAATACTCTGGTATTGTTACATTGAGGTTGTCTAGGGAACTAATATTGACTATTAAACATGAGTCTCTGAAGGAATAATATTGGTTTCTCGATATTATGCCAACCACTATCACAATTACTTGTATAACAATAATAGGTATTAAACTAGCACCTATTCTTTTAAAAAATGTTGGCATGTGCTTGAAAATACATTGTCTAATAAATATAAGGAAGAACAGTATGAAAATAGTTACAATGAGCGGAGAAAGAATAGAATTTTGTAAAATCGCTCTATGTAAAATATTAGAATTGTGGAATCCATCAAAAGATATATAATGGGCCAGAAATGTACTTCCTGTTAATTCCAGCAAAAAATATGGACCCAAAGCAATTAATACTTTAACTATATTTATCATGACCTTTACATCTTCTACTTGCTCTGTAGTGAATGGTCCTCCATATCTTTGTTTTCCAAAGTCTAATCTAGATGGACGTGCATCATCACAATATGTAAATGCACTTCTCCTAATTGGTTTTTTGTGTTTGAAGGCAAACGATATAACACCATATACTAACTTGTAAGGGTTTCCTTTTGAATTATAGTGTTGAAATATGGAAGCATTTTTCTCTACCATGAATAATATGATTACTGAAAACACTATTGTAACACTGAGGCTAGCATCATATTCTATGACATTTCCATTGCCATTGGTTATCGTACCATTGCTCCAATGAAACCTGGAATTAAACGAGCTTTTACAAGTTTTTATCACTAAATCTGTTAATTGCTCTACAAATAGAACCATAATAAGGTAGCAGTCAGACTTAATGGTGGGCTCATCTCTAAGTTGTTCTATTCCAAACTGGACAATGTTTGTAATAAAAAATACTCTTCCGACCCAATAACCTATCATAGAAATAGTTATAGTGAAGATTAATATATAGAATGTACAATCCATAGTATTTACTATTGAGGACAGCAAAATCCAAATTAGTAAAGTGAAGAATTGAAATGCTATCATAAACTGAGTACTGACTTTCAAGACTTTGTACTGGCCATACTTGATGTCAGCAACATATCCTGCTAAAGGTGAGAGGATTGAAACAGTAGCTTCCACTGTTAATACCATGCTAGCAATAAAGCTGTTCATCGTAGTTACTGCAGCAAATGGCTCTAAAATTAAACTATATGTTAAGTTATTTGCCACATGCCAGAACAATATCAAAAGCACAGCTTTATGCTGAGTCCATAAGGTATATAGTAGAGTCCTTATGCAATTTATAATTGTCATTTGGAAGTTAAAACAAATACAGACTAATTTATATCACCTCGTCACAAGATATCTAGAAACAATAAACCTAGATAACTATAGAAGATGCGAAGTAGTCCTTTAATAGCCTCAGAAAAAAATGATTATTAAACATTGCTCCTTATTACTTGAATTGAAACTGAAATATATAAAGTCAACAATAACATTTTGCTTTTCCAGTTGAGAAGCAAGAGCTAGATTACTTAACACTAATTATATGTCCAACATCCATTGAACCTTTGCATCACTATTGTAGACTCTCAAGATGAACACATGCAGCAAAAAAAACTGATTTTGTCAAGTGTTTTTATTCTTGTGTACTTGTACTTAAAAAACAACACAAAAAAACACTCAAAAATCTATACCTTGTATTTCGGCGAGCGAACGTAGCGAGCGAGACACTTACAGGGGTAACACAATTGAAAATCAGGCATGTTTGTTTACTGGCGAGCGAGCGTAGCGATCGAGACACTTACAGGGGTAAAAATGAAAAAATCGGGGATGTTTGTTGGCGAGCGAGCGTAGCGAGCGAGACAGTATTAGGGGTGGATTATGCAAAATCGGGTATATGTTATATGTATATATGTATGTGGGATGGTACGCATGCCCTTTAAGCGCGCGCGCGGGGAACTCTATTCTCCAAAAAACACGGCTTTTTTGGCTTGACCCCAGTTTATTCTGAAACTACAGCATTAAGCAAGCCTTACTTTATACTTAAGATCCAGAGTGTGAGAAAAATCCTGAGAAAACGCTTGCTTTTCAAGAAACAAGAAGTTGATTCGATCGGTTACTATGACATTGAAGACCCTTTACCAGATTAAAATTCGAAATTCGCGTTTAGCGACCATTACCCGTATCACCTTAGAAATTGAATTGTTTACGGCTTTGAATTGTTTTGTGGGGTGCAGTTAAAACTCAAAATCTTATGGGAGCTCAATTTCTTTTCGAGTTAGTGGCGGTGGTAAATTAATGTGCTATTTGTCACCGTTATAAGCCCTACTCAACAGTATTTACTTAAAAATGCATTGACCACTAGACGAACCACGAAGGTAAGTCTTGCGTAGGTATGTTCAGTTGTGTGAAAGTATTGTGAGTTACAACTACTATTAAGAATATCACAAAGAAAAATTTAAATAACGTGATTTGATTTTGTTGCTTCTTTTTCAATTCAAACTGTTGCGGGAGCGGTTACTATGACATTTAAACCCCTTAACATCATAGTAATTTAAAAACTCGACTTTATTTTAATAGCTTGAGTGTTAGTTGTTAAAATCAAATTTAACAATGGTGTAGTTTCCCTTGTTAGGCGACATAAAACGACAGTGTTGTTATATGGTTAATTTTCCTAACATTACAACTAAATCAAGTACATATGGTAGAGGACTTTCAAAGCCATAGTAAACACTAGCCGCAATGTTTGACTTATAATAAAAACAAAAATTAATAGCAGGCGTTTAGGACATGCTTACTGCTATAATAAACATAACACCTGAGTCAAGGCTACTAATACATTTAGCTATTCGTTTATTAAGCATTTACTTCGTGTGCTATTCTTTAGTTTAGCAGTAGCTGTAACACACAGCACTTTCACACAGCAGTTTCACACACATTTTCACTGGACATACCATAACAAGACTTAACTTAAGAATTTCAAGTTAAACCTTTTTGTATATGCATTGCTTTCAAAGTAGCATCCCCAAAAATTTTAAGCAACAAAACTATTAATCCACTAGAAAACTTTAGTTTATAATACACTGCCCATACATTTCAAAACTACTTAGCTAAAGAATATCACAAAGAAAACTTAAATAACGTGTATTGTTAAAATCAAATTTAACAATAGTGTAGTTTAAGGCTCGCTCGCCATTTGTGCTCAAGCACACCACTAGTTTATTTAGATATATGTTTGGACGTATGTATGTCATTTTGTACTTTGACCCTTGCGTTTTTGTGTTAGCTTTGTGGTCGACCCCGTCCCAAATTGCACTAAGCAGAATCATCTGGTTTATCGATCAGTACCCGTATCACCCTAGAATTTGAATTGTTTACCGTTTTGAATTATTTTGCGGGTGCAGTTATAACTTGAAAACTTAAGGGACTTCCATTTCTATTCGAGTCAGTGGCAGTGGTAATTCAATGCGCTCTTTGTCATGGTTATAAGCGGTGCGCAACAGTATTTACTTGAAAATACATTGTACACTAGACTACCGTGAAGGTAATGTAGGTGCATGTCCAGTTGTGTCAAAGCATTGTGTGTTACAACCACTACTTAGCTAAAGAATATCACAAAGAAAACTTAAATAACGTGTATTGTTTTGTTGTTGTTGATTTTCCTTCAATTCAAGCAGTTGCAGAGAGTTATTACTATGGCACTGAAATCTCTTTACCGTGTATGCGAAATTAAAAAAACTGGACCTTATTTTCAGTAGCTTCAGTGTTAGAAGTCAAAATCATATATAAAAATAGTATAGTCTTTAGTTTCGCTCGCCATTTGTGCTCAAGCACATCACCAGTAATAATAATAGTACCAGTTTAAAAACAATCGAGTTAAGTCAAGACTATTATTAACTATTATTATTAATAATAATTAATATTGAATAATATATGTAAAGAAGTAAATGCAAACTAAAATATAGAATTAATCAATGCTCTCAACCTTTATGGTGAGACTAACATGTGATAAATGCACTATATTCAATTTTTCCCCAATACAACACTAACACTTTTAATATTATCTGGCTTCTCCTATTTTTTTTTACTGTGGCAAACTAAGTGTTTCACATTGGATACCCACTATTTGTATTATAATATTGTAGCAATAATTAGTCTGTCTCAATATGTTTGTCCGTTTGTCTGTCTGTCATGCTCCTATGTTGAGATTACAGACAATTAAACTTGCTACTTCTTTATTTTGGTACCAGTTTGCGTGGGTAATCTTCTCTAATGTCACATCGTAATCACTTCAGAAAATAATTCTCGCTGTCCACAGTATGGTGCTGAGTAGTTGACAGAGTGCCAGTGTCACAAGAAATAATATGGGGACCCTCTCAAAATTGGGAACCAACGTTCCCATATTTATGGTAAATATGGTGACCCCATTGTTAATGAAGGGATTCCTCACTCATACATAGAGAACCCTCACCACACATTAAATCATCAAATTTATCACTTCACAATTCAAAGAAATTTTGAAGCGATAAATTAGATGAGGAGAAAACTTCAACGAATAATGAGAATCTTTGAAAAAAAAGAAACTTTGATGGTCTGTTGAGAGTGAGACTGTAGCATAACAGTACCCCTTAACAGTATAAAATAATACAGAATTGTTTAAAAAGCCTGTGAAAGAGAGAGAATACGTTTAACTAGTAAATAAAGGCTGAGAAAGAAATTGTGAAATTTGTACTTGGTGGTAATAAAGGTCAGAACATAAAAACAAGTAGCTATTCCTTAATACAATAATTCTGGCATTGAACATTCATTCTCCCAGGAATTTTATTTCTAGAAACGGCCCTGGCACCCAAGGGTCATTTTGTGCTAATTTTAGAACAAAAAAAATCAACCAATACAATGTCACCACTACATATATTATGACAAAACTTGTGGTATCAAAATAAAGACTATGTATTGTGCAGTCCAATTTTTTTAATACTACATGAGTAAACACATGGCACAGAATATGCACAGCCAGTCTGATGTGTCATCTTACAGTGTTTCTCAATTCACATGTATGTTAGCCATGCTATCAACCATTGTGATGTCATTACTTCAGTACAGCAATGTTGGCACAGTATGTGATAGATTCTCTAAAGCAGTGCACTTCTTAACTACTGATGTTAAGTGCATTAGAATGTCAACTTAGCTATTATTATATAAACGAGTCAACACTTGAATATTTGTGTAATCTACATTAAAAATAGAGAATATGGTTACACTTCCAGTAATTATTGAGAATTATTCTATATAATTCTGCACTTATTATTATATTTTGAGTGTTATAAGCATGTTCATTGTTATAGTCTTTGTGGTCTCCCAAGAATACAATTTGAAGTGAATATTGATTATGATTACAGACTTTCAGTGTACCAGGAATTGGGACAAGCATAGTGTTTCCTATTCCTGCTCTTTTTAATTTGTGGCTGTTGTTTCATAAGTATCTGATTTTTGTACACTCCTAAATACTTTCATAAACATTTAATACAAAACACTAGTATCGAGAATAGCACAGCAGCCACCAGTTAGTACTGTTCACAAAAAAAAATGCAGTTTTGAAGTATATTTTAAGGTGTTTTGTAAAAAGACTACAATTGTTATCTATATTATGTTATTTTTCAGTTTTGGTTTAGAAGATGCTAGAATCAATTTTAAAGAAGGAAATTTTTTGAGACTCCAACAGGGTGTTCTGTTTACAAAAAAAATTCAGTTTTGACATATATTTTAACGTGATTTGTAAACAAACTACTATTGTTATCTATATGTAATTTTCAGTTTTGGTTTAGAAGATGCTAGAATTAATTTTAAAGAAGGAAATTTTTTGAGTCTCCAACACGGTGTTTTTAGCAGTTTTAGTATCACACTGAGTCTTATATTTCGTTATATATAATACCTCCAAATGGTAAATACGTTTTGTAACACAAGTAGCAAAATGAAGAAATCAAATTGTATCATAACCTATACACTTTTATGGACTCCTTTTAGAATGTTCATACATGAATTCAGTAAAATAATCAACTAACGGCAAAACAATTGAAACAGTAGCTTCAACAGTTAAAAATCTAGTTATAGACATGTTATTCTTGAATACTTCATAAGAATGCTTAAAAATTAAGTAGTATCAAATCATTAGCATATGCCAGGATAGTACAAAAATTTCATCTTTAAATCTAGTGTTTGATATGCGTAATGTAATATTATATCGTGGTCAAAAATAACAGCAATATAAACCTTTCTACAAGAGGATATAATTAAATGATAGCTTTATTAACATTAGTGTCCAGTCAATTCCCATGTGTCAAAATACAGTTTGTTTGTGTAAATGTATAGTTGTACTGCCAATACTTCAAAACTAACATAATTATAACTAAGTTTAGTAATTGCCAATTCACTTGTTTCCCTATTTGACATGTGGTAGTTTTAGTCCATGAGAATAGCTTAATATAAAAGTACACTTTGAAGCCATCAAGCTATAGTACTATATCTACAACATCATGTATATCCACAATCTCCAGAGAACAAGTTATAGTCTTCAGTTACCTGAAAAACTTGTACTGTAGACTATTTATTGCATTCATTGTGTTCTCCAAATTCTCGTTACACTTGTGTAGTGTCTGGTTTGCAACTCTCCTTGAATCATATTAATATTTTTATCTCACTGCTCTGTATTACAAAACTCCACTAATTTATAGCCATGGGTGTGGCTTACTATTAACAGTACAATAATCAGACAGTGAGGGTCTAGAGTTACATTGTTAAAGTTTTAGTGTTACACTTGATTACAGTTTCTCGCTCTTGTCTATTCTGTAGTCGCCTGGCAAGTTTCCTCGGTAAATGCCCGGTTTGTCATAGCTGTACCCTCCCATAACAGATACGTTCTCCTTCTCGCTAGCCAGACCCCTTGGGACGGTAAAGGGTCAGGCTCTCGAGACTAATTAGTTCTTATGTGAAAATATGTTGTCCAATATTCAATTGCTTACTGTAGCTCTGGTACAATAGAGCAGTTTCAACGGAGTGTACTTTGAAAAGGTCGCTAGTTTAAGGCAGTATTCTTTGATTCATCTATCCTTACCTTATCATCCTTAGTAATTTGATTAGTTGCCGATTGAAAATCAGTTGTCTAGTGGTCAGTTCATAAGAGAATACAAGGTTAGTCTGGTGCTTCTACATAGTGAATAAGTGTGTATGTGTATGTGTACAAGTATGGTGTGCAACTAAAGATTAGCACAATTAAATAAAACAATTAAATCAAAGAAAAAAGATACAACTTTTCTATACTATTGGTGAATATTGATTAACTTTCTTACACTTACAGAGTAACATTATTAAGTCAACAGATAAAATATTTTTAAAGTACATTTTAGTGTAGCCACTGTTGAAAGCTAATCAAAAAATTACGAATCAGCCGAGAATAATTTCTACAGTCACCATTGTCGATATTTATAAACATTTAGGTATTTTCGTCTGTTTTAACCTCTCTGGATTTATGTAAGTATATTGTTCTTAGAGTTTGAAACAGCGGCAGACTTTGGACTGCTTCTGAAGGTCTGGCAAGGCAGTACCTTTGCCTAGCCGCTATGCCGGTTTGGCTGGTGAAACCCTGTTCAGAAGGTAGCCGGACGTGCAACCGGTTAGCAGATTGTACCACCCGTCCCTAAGCTACGAGATTGCAACTGGGCGTGGTTTTTGTCAATTCGAACTTCGTATAATGGATTCGTCGCTTCTTTACTTTATTGTTATTGTAGGTAAGCTTGGTATACCTAAATACCTAATTACTGATAAAGGCCAATGCAGCTGGTCTTATTTAAAAGAGAAACGGACAAAATAACCTGCTGAAGGTTGAAGTCAAACAAATTTAGAAAAGTAGTTAAAGGCGTGTGATAAAAAATAGGTTTGTATATTTAGAGTTTCAATAAAGTGAGTAATGTTAATCACAATATTTTATATTCACACCTCTCTTTGTTTCTTTACATCCATTAGACCATAGCAGGCCATTAAGGTTTTATCAACCGAAAAAGAAAAAAAACTAGTAACATTAATTCAAAATTACTGTGAATAATGAGGACGTTACTATCATTATTTCATATAATATTGAGTCTGTCCTAAGTGCTAGTGGTATGATGTTGTTAAAATGATAATATCTTCCATTGTACTCTTATTTAAGGTTTTCTACAATTCAGTTCACTTCAAAGCCAAATGGTCAATCTTTTCCCCGATGGTGAAGTCAAATTCTGTCGCAACAACACAGCTAATCCTTCTTCTATAACATTCAGATGTGAAATAGAACACTCTGCCCTTGTCTGGATATTCATATATGGACAAGAAGACACTTCTAAAGTAGTGAGATTTGTATATGGACATACTAATTCTCCTGTATATCCTACAGTTGGAACTAAAGCAGCCATTATATCTGAGAGCAAGAATAAAATGTCCTCTGGATTCCTAGTTAGCATCAGCGAAGGAATAATTCCATTTACATTATCTTGTGGAATTAATTTTGACAAATACAAAACTTTTAAATTAGCATATGAAGGTAAATAATAACAATTTTGTGCAAAGTTTGTTATTTTAACGATATGCTTGCAGATTTTATAAAAATAAAATGCTACAGTTGAGAAAATATACCACATAGCTAAACTTTAAGAGTAGTATGGTAAAATTTTCAATCTATAAAAGGTTAAAATTTTACACAATTTAATCTTTTCCATAATGCAGTATGTATATAGTATTTTAATTTCAATGATTGTGACTTTTGAATTTAAAATCAGATCCACCAGGAGTGCCTGCCAATTTACATGTAAAGGAATCTATTCCAAGTAGGGACAGGAAAAGTCTCAAAGTTATGTTTGACTGGTCCCCACCCATTCAGAAAGAAGGCCACATTGTTGATATCCCAGAAAAGTATGTATTGTATGCTACAACATTTAGTGATTCTAAATTCAAACCAGTAGAAGTTCGAAGACCTGGAGGATATCTGAGTTTACAGCCACATGTTGAATACATGGTAGTAGTGCAAGGAGTCAATTGTGCAGGATACAGTAAAAGAGCTTCCATAATAGGTCTGTGGGTATGGAGAGTAACAAAAAGTTAATTTTGATATTATGGTTACTATAAAAGAAGTAAGCATAAAGTGATTAGATAATGGCGAGACAATTATCAATATGTAGTAATATTAGTAATACTTATTGTACGGGTCAGCGTACAATATGGGGAGATATTTCAATAGCATGCCTAAGTATTTTTAAGAGTTAAAGGCAAGTTAACACAAGTGTGAGAGTGAGATGTCAAGCCTATTGTAGCAATATGGAAATACTCGAGAATATATATCCAATGTATAATATTTATATATTGTATAAGTAATTGCATTTTAGATAGTGATAGATAGAGAGCGATTGAAACTGTAAACTAAAGTATTTTGGTACATGAGCTTGCAAAATTTTTCTCATTTTCCCAACAACATTGTATCCCAAACATTAGGACTTACCAACTGGAGTTGCAATTATACACTTTACTTCAGCACAAACAATCTAGCTGCGTAAGTGATAATGCTTAAATTAGGACAAAAAAAACAATTGTTATTTTAAATGTGAAAATAAGGTGATAATAATTTAATTTACATTCTGAATGTAGATGCAATTATTAACTGAATGACACCAGGGAGATAACTGTCTATGAACTACAAATCGGCACATAACTCTATAGTTTATCAAATCATTTAAGCAACATTCTAAAAAAGAAGTGTTGTAAAGTAGTAAATATTTATAAGTATATGTAGTACTATAAGTATAATTATATGTAGTTCATCGTTTTTGCTGAAGCACACTATGAGAAAAATTCAAAAATTCCTTTTAATTTTGTTATCTTATTTTCTTATCCATTGTTTTTTTAATTTTAAGCATAAATCTCAATGTTTAGTTCATTTGGATGATATAGAAGCTAGACTACCACCATTTCATGGGGTTAACTCCACATCAAAGTTGAACGTTGTGGTTCATGAGGAAGTTGTGAAGATAGAATTTCCCAAAGAAGGAACTGTAAGCACAAGTATAAGTTCTATTAAGAACAAAATTCTGGAATTAGGTAAGGAAACAGAACTGATACTTTTTTACTGAGGAATATAATATGCCTCAAGCTGTTGACACGCTTGATGCATGAATTATATATGAATTAAAAAAAGTACATTAATTATGAATTATTCTGTAGCCCATAACTTTACTTAGCAAAACTATTTTTAATGTTGTGGTACAGCTGGAATTCGACAGGAAAGATTGTATTCCGCAGTGATTATGATAGCTCCTCTTGCACTGTCTATCATAGCAGTCATCATCCTAGCCATCATTGCAGTATTGTTAAGTAAGTTAAGAAATAGTAAATACCACATCTTCAATTTTAACTTAAATGCACATTGGAAGTATATATATTTATATGTTGATAACATACTATTATAATATGCAAAAAGTAAATGAATACCATTAAATTTTTGACTGCAGTCTGCACTTATCACAAGATAAGGATGAGGTAAGGTGTAAAGTAGAATTTTTAAATAGTTACATTTAACTCTGACAAACTTGTATGCAGTCAATCAAAGTTGTCTTTCAAAGATTTTGAAGAAATTGAATAACAAAAATGATCAAATCAAGCATGTATCCTTACATATGCGCTTATGCGTGAAACAATCTTTTATATTATATCACACAATTGTTTTCAGATTTTATTATATAACTAGTGTATATTTTATACTATTCATGAAGTATGCATTCATGTTGTCATTAAATTTGATATCAAGGGCACTAGTATGCTGATGATGTCATCAACAGTATCTCACATGCACTAAAGACGCATATTAGAAAGAGGTTTTAGAGAAAAAGTGTTTCATATATACAAAAGATAAATTTTTTTCTGTTGATATTGTTGTTCTAGGTTCCTTTAAATTTTACTTTTGTAGTCATAATGCACTGCCTCCGATTACGCTTAGTGTCCCGTTGTTTAGAACCTTAACCCTAAAAATGGTACTTTGCTCTGAGGCAGTGCCTAAGAGTACAATGATATTAACTACATGCTAATACAGTTAGTTTGAAAAATTATTAAAGTGTTGGTCACATGGTTAGATAACTCCAAATCACTAGAGACTGTTTCTGATTCTACACTTCCAAGGTTTGTTGTTTCGTTGTTTTAAATAAGCAAACCATAACTAAATGATTGAATAAATTAATATCATACATTACACCAACCATGATCTAGTTGAATTAAGTTTTAAATAGAAGCCGCACGAATAAAAGTTTGTCTTTGCACAAATCTTTTCTCCCTCTACAATATTTGATGAGCCTACTTTTACTTCTTGTGCTTACCTAGTGAGTGCTAGTAAAATAATGTGCATAGGTAATGCTGCAAATTCTACTTCTTGTGCTTACCTAGTGAGTGCTAGTAAAATAATGTGCATAGGTAATGCTGCAAATTCTACAAAGACCCGAATAACTAAGGTTGGCATAGGTATGAACCACATTTGACCATACAAAATATAGCCAGAATTTCTCATGAATGTTCCTGGAGGTCTGCTAGGCCCACACACAAGTTGAACAGTCATTGCACTCATAGTGTAGAATTTTGCCTTATTATTCATTAAGTTAGTGTTCTAGGAGTGAATTGTATTATAATCAATAATTTCAATCTCTTTTGATGAGAGTTTACATGGTAAGTAGTTATACCTCCTATTAAAATGCTTATAATCACTACTGTATGAAAAATAACATTGGAGCCTAGTAGAGACAATCCCCAATCCAAATTCTACAACAAATATTACATATGTGGAAAGTTCTACTGGCAATCAGATCAATTGCCTGTAACCTGGATGAATTTCTGTATAATCTTCTTTAACGTGAGCTTTGCTATATATACAGCCTAGTCCAAATATTTCCAGCTGTTTAATTAAAAGTACAGCCACAATACATAAGTGGATTAAAACATTCAATGAAATAATAAAATCCAAATACAAGTCCTTTTATATTCAAAATTTCTTTCTCAGGCTCCTTTAAATCATTAGATATATTCTCTCTCTTTCATAGACCGTTTTAAACCAGTAGAAAAAAAAAAGCCTCATCCCCAGAGTAGCATATTAATCTATCAGTCCAGTGTAAAGAAATCGCTATTGTATGAGTAATGCTAAATTCTATGTACAGTTAGGTATCCTATTTTTGTTTGTGATTCTGTCTAGAAAGTTCAATTCCCTGTGTATATTTTGAATGTCCTTAACAGCTAGTAAAAATGAATAACAGTGAATATGTGGCAGAAGGTTTAAAGTTTGTTTAGAGAAATGTAGCTCTGTTTTTCATATAAACAGTTTAAGTTTTTTTATGATCTGGAAAAACAAACACTTCATTATCTTTCAGTTTCAGATTAAGTAAATTCTTTAAAGCAATGCTTAAAACAATTTTCCCAAAGAATTAAATGACCATTTCATATTGTTTCGAATTATCATTTTTTCTTTAGCTACTATGTAAAGTTATGGATTGACCTGGAATTATTTTTCTGATATGATTTGTTGGAGGACTCAATTGAATGACTTCTGGACTCGACATAAAGCTGTGCTATTGATACTGCTTTGGCAAGTGGCAAACAACTTGATGTACTACATAATTCTGGAGCCTTCTTATGTAATATCTATAGCAGGTGGCTTTATTGCAAGCATAATATTAACAATAAAAGCTACTGTTTCAATTCTCTCGCCTATAGCTGGATATATTGCTGACATTAAGTATGGACAGTACAAAGTCTTGAAATTCAGTACTCAGTTTATGCTAGCATTTGAATTCTTTATTTTAACAGTTTGGATTTTACTGACTTCAATAGCAAATACTACAGATTATAGATTTTCTATGTTAGTATCCTTCCTCTCGATTTCAATGATAGGATATTCAGTTTCAAGGGTATTTTTCATTACGAACATCATCCAGTTTGGAATAGAGCAACTTAGAGATGAGCCCACCATTAAGTCTGACTGCTACCTTATTATGGTTCTATTTGTAGAGCAATTAACAGAATTAGTGATAAAAATTTGTAAAAGCTCATTTAATTCCATATTTGCAATTCACAACGGTACAGTGTCCATCTCGAATGGAAGCATCATTGCATTTAGTGTTGGTTTCAGCGTTTCAGTTATTTTTTCTGTGATTATATTGGTTGTGGTAGAAAAATATAGTTCCATTTTTCAGCATCATAATACAAAAGGAAATCCTTACAAGCTAGTACATGGTGTTATATCCTTTGCCATCAAACACAAAAAACCAATTAGGAGAAGTGCATTCACGTATTGTGATGATGAACGTCCATCTAGATTAGACTTTGGAAAACAAAGATATGGAGGACCATTCACTACAGAACAGGTAGAAGATGTAAAAGTCATGATAAATATAATCAAAGTATTAATAGCTTTAAGTCCATATTTTTTGCTGGAATTAGCTGGTATTACTATACTCTCTCAGCATACACTACGCAAAAGAGTCTTAAGGAGTTCTAATTTTTTTCAAAGAAGTATTTTAAATAATTTTATCCTTTCTCCACTCATTGCATCTATTTTTATCCTGTTATTTCTTACTGTTATTAAACAATGTGTTCAGTACAGGCAAACTATTCTGAAAAGAATGGGGGCAAGTTTAATAATTGTAATCTTTTCACATTTAATTATGATAGCCAGTGACATAATTTCCAGAAACCAACCTTATTCTTTCAAAAACACATGTTTAATAGTCAATATTAGTTCCATTGACAATATCAATGTAACATTACCAGAGTTATTATTACCTACATTGTTACAAGTTTGTTTGGCATTTAGTCAAATGTTATTCTACATAGCAGTTTGGCAATTCATTAGTTGCCAGAGTCCTCGATACATGAAAGGATTACTGTTTGGACTCTATTATTTTACTAAAGCAGTTTTTCAATTGTTTTCGATTGTGGTGTTGTATTCTTCTATACTAAACTGGAACAGAGTCAATTTTGGCTGTCCATTTGACTATTTGATTCTCTATTTAATAATTGGATTAATCACATTATTAATGTTCATGATAACTTGTCACAGATACCAGTATCGAAAGAGAGAAGATATTTGTAATGTGTACCAATATGCCGAAGATTATTACACTAAATTATAATGTGACGTAAAGATTAGAAAATACTAGGAATATTGACAATGTTTGTTTGATGCTAATTGTTTAAGCTAATTAGACATGTGTCAATTATTAACTTATTTAAACGGATATATAACCACATGTGTTTTTTATTTTTCTGTGTACATACTGTTTGTGTCATTGCATTTGCTAAGGGAAAAATTTTGATGTGACAAGTGTTAGCATGATTTACTTTCTCAGTGAATCAACTTGCTGACAAAGACATTAAAGTATTTCATACATTTTTTTTTTAATTTCCTGAAGTTATTACGCTCAAGAAATTCTTGAGCAGCATGATTTCTTATTAGAAAATGAGCACTTGCTATCAAAAGATTACCCACTTTCTACTACATGAAATGTATAAGTAACAAAAGGATCATCTTTAGCTACCACAGTTTTCTCTACAAGATAAATGTTACCAACGCCAACTCCACTAAGTGGGTGTGGCCATTTTAGTCTGCATTGTAGCTAATCTAACTTTTAGGGCCGATCTTATTTTCAGCGGGCAGATATAACTTTCAGGGGGCAGATATAACTTTCAGGGGCGGAACTAACTTTCAGCGCACTGATCTAACTTTTAGTGCTCAGATAACACCTGAGTAAAGGCTACTAATGTATTTATTTGTTTATTAAGGTTCACTTGGTGTGTTATTGTTTAATTAAGCAGTAGCTGTAACACACAGTATTTTCACACTGGACATACCAACACAAGACTTACCTAAAGTATTTCAATCTAAATATTTTTGGTATAAATTGTTTTCAAAGTACTATCCCACTAAATTTTAAGCAACAAAGCTAGTAAATAGCTAGAAAACTTTGGTATACACTTACACCACTAGTAACATAGCAACTTTTATCAAGCCAATAGTTATAAACCTAAGCTATGCAACTATCATACAATTTCACTATAAGACAACTTACCTCCCACTACATGAAATGTATGAGTATATATATATAGGTATCAAAAGGATCATCTTTTGCAACGAAGCTACTATCCCCTTCCATGATAAAATTTTACTGACGCCAAGTCTCTAAGTGGGTGTGACGACGCTAACTTATTTATAGCGCTGTGTTCTTCTAACTTTCAGTGCTGTCCACACACGCATCCCGAGCTAATTTGTCAGAGGGGGGGGGGGGGGGGGGGGGGGGGAACTATATCGGACTCGGTTAAACTATAGCAATTAGTAGTACTAGCAATTATTTGATTTCTTCACCCGATGATATATTACAATTTCTTCAATATTTATTAGTATTGTATTCATCAGTGGCTGATTTAGGATTTTGTATAAGGTGAGTTCAAAACCTCAATATACCTACTTTATTAGGTACTGAACAGAGCCTGATAACTGTTGCCACATAGAAAATGCATTAAACTAAACAGGATGTGGCTTAGGGCAATATTTTTCCATATCACCTGTGTTCATAGTTATTACGTTGGGTTATTACGTCCCCCTAGGTAAATTTCGTGTTACCAAGGTATTGCCATGAGCAGTACCTAATAAATTTATTATCCATTGGATACCCGAGAATATCACTCGTCTGATTGGCGGTATTTACGCTCGTGCTAAATGATAGCTATATCACTGAAATATATTGGCTATATGGCATTTGTTATTGAACAGGTAGACAAATAATAATACCAACAACATCCCATCAGGTGGTCCTATACCCTCTGCAACAACAGAACACTCAGCGCGAGCTTTCCAATAGTGCAAACCCCGGATGCGTAGCTACTTCCGTTCTAAAGTTATTCAAGTTTTTCTTGCGGCCAACTCAACATGGACATACTTTAGTGGCTATTTCTTTTTATTGTTTAGGGAAACCCAGCACAGGTTCACTACTAAGATTTTCTTGCACACTTGATAGCTGAACATTCGAGGACTAACCCTCACTTTAGTAGCACTTTCATTTACTGCTATTGGAATAAAATATTGTGATCTACTTCTTAAGAATCACATACGAAAAAAAAATATTTAAGAAAAAAATAACAAATTGTCTAGTGGACACAAACATTTTTGTGGTAGCTACAACCTTGTTAGCTATTCCCCGTCCAAGTTAGGTGGGACGAAGGCTAGAGTTTCTGACACCAGGAATAATTCTACCACCTGACCATGTTAACGACGCCATAGAATGGGAAAACACAGTAATATTATTTTAATGTGGGGTTCTATGGAACAGAAAGCTGGGCGTGCTCCACTATTTTTTATGACTAAAGAACTTTTTAGTGCTTATTTGGTTTATTAGCAAAGTTTATCATCATGACAAGTATATATTTTTGTTCTTCTTTCTTCCTCACAAGGGCTCTTGCTTTGTTACACTGGAAAGGCTATGTCCATAAATGAATGGGACCTAGCAGAACAGTGCCCAACCTTTGCCAGTTAGAGCTGATGTTCATGTCTTCTGTAGTGAATAATTGCTTACTGCATCTTATCCATTCCATACGCTGTGTGTTATTTTCACTTAAAAATATTATAGTGTGAAAACCCACCAAATTCACATCAAACTGGTGGTGTGAATGCCCACCCTCAATGCAAAGCATGTACTTGACAATTTTCATCTGTGTGAATGCACACTTAGTGTGAAATTGTGAAATTCACACTCATTAAGGAGTTTGACAACTATACTGTTTCAGCATACATTAGGCATAGGAGTCTTCAGTTCAAATTTTCTTCAAAGAAGTATTTTAAACGATTGTATCCTTTTTCCACTCTTTGCATTTATTTTTATCCTGTTGGTTTTTCTTACTAAAAAAAAATGTATTCTCATGTACAGGCAAACTATTCAAAAAAGAATGGGGACAAATTTAATAATTGTAATATTTACACATTTAATTATGATAGCCAGTGACATAATTTCCAGAAACCAACCTTATTCTCTCAAAGGCACATGTTTAATAGTCAATATTAGTTCCATTGACAATATCAATGTAACATTACCAGAGTTATTATTACCTACATTGTTACAAGTTTGTTTGGCATCAGTCAAATGTTTTTGTACATAGCAGTTTGGCAATTCATTTGCTGTCAGAGTTCTCAATACATGAAAGGATTTGGTTTGGACTCAATAGTTATTTTTCTAAAGCTGTTTTCATTTTATATTCTTCTATTCTAAATTGGAACAGAGTCAATTTTAATTATTGGAATAATCACATTATTAATGTTTATGATAACATCTCACAGATACCAGTATAGTAAGAGAGAAGATATTTGTAGTGTGTACCAATATGCCTAGATTATTACACTAAATTATAAGAAAATCAATATAAATTAATTTATTTAGAATTTCAATACAAATTAATTTATTTGTTTATGTCACGGATACTTGGCATATATGTGACAGGCTCTGGGAAAACCAGGCATTTCAGGCAAACCAAAAAAAATGAGTTTTTTACGTTTAAAAAGCTACAATTTATCTCAACTTAGTGCTAAAATACTGGAGGGTAAAACCTTCGACGTGCAGAGAAACTGGCAGTTGAACTGGGCTGTATTCAGCAAAGCAATTGAACTAGAAATCGTGAAAACATAAATTGAATATCCACTTCCGGTTTCCGTATACTTAACGGCGTACTCCGCATACGCAATTAAATTGTGCAGCCGCTTTTTAACGGCAACTAACGAAGTTTTGCGTAGAGTTCTTTTTAGCTTTCAGAGCGCGTCTGGAGCCTGTCTTGTCGGAATCCTTGGCTACTCTACTCGATGTAGTAATAAACTTTCTGCCAGAGCTAAGCTGTAGATTGCATGCAATAGTCTCAAAGCTATGCCGTTTTTTTAGCTGCTTGTTTGAAACTCCACCCATTCCCCGTTTATTGTACCTCGAGAACGAGAGAGAATAAAAAGTAGCTTGTCTTTCCAGGGCACGCTTGGGTCTTTTAAATTGTTTTGACATTTGAAATTTGGCATAGACTTAGAGTAAGGGTCACTAAGACTAATTCGGTGAAAGAAAGAATTTTTCCAGATGACTTAGTTCTGGAGCCTATATCTCAATTTCAATTTTTGCCGGAAATTCCTGGTTTTCCCAGAGCCTGTCACATATGTCTTTTAGGTTTACATTGTAGTTAATAAAGTGAGTAGAATACTTTATTATTATAAACCAATTATACAACTCTAAATTTCTATTAATCTTTTTGTATGCATATAGCTAGGTGCATTCATTCAAATATTTTCATAAGATTAAATTGGCCAGCGAGCGTAGCGAGCGAGACACTTACAGGGGTAACACAATTGAAAATCGGGGATGTTTGTTTATTTATTTATTTGGCGACCGAGCATAGCGAGCGAGACACTTACAGGGGTAACACAATCGAAAATCGGGTATGTTTGTTTATTGGCGAGCGAGCGAAGCGAGCGAGACAGTATTAGGGGTGGATAATGCAAAATCGGGTATATGTTATATGTATATATGTATGTGGGATGGTACGTATGCCCTTTAAACGCGCGCGCGGGGAACGTTTTTCTCCAAAAAGCACGGCTTTTTAGGCTTGACCCCAGTTTATTCTGAAACTACAGGATTAAGCAAGCCTTACTTTATACTTAAGCTCCAAAGTGTGAGAAAATTCCTGCGAAAATGCTTGCTTTTCAAGAAACAAAAAGTTGATTCGACCGGTTACTATGGCATTGGAGACCCTTTTCCAGACTTAATTTCAAAACTTCGCCGTTTTATGGGGGGGATACGGAGTGCCGGTTGTTGGTTGTCAAGAGCTGTTGGTAGTCAGAATGCCGTAGTATTAATGCTAAGGAAGCTACTACTTCTGGAGGGAAGCTGACGTAAGTACCTAATTCCATATTTGTTAGCTAAATATGCAAAATTAACTCTGGCCTTTCTTTTTTCTAGCTAAGAGCTTGTCAACAGTGACTGGTAAATTCAAATAGTCAGATTGGCTCAAATTTGGTACTACAAAAGTTACCACTGCTCAAGAAAAAAATAATTTTGTATTTGTGTGCTAAAATAGTGTTTTTGTTTTTGTAGGTGAGAGCTTGTTGTCAAGAATTCAAGGTAATTCAGATGGTCAAAGTAACTTCAATCAGAAGTTATCAATACTCAAGAAAGATGTAAGTAGTAATTCCATATTTGTGGGCTAAAATTACAAATAATAACACCGGTTTATTTTTTTATCGTAGCTGAGAGCTTGTTCAAGAGTTACTGGTGATTGAGATTATCAGAATGGTTGATGTTTGATACTACAAAAGTTACCATTAATCAGGTAAGAGAGTGATTTTGTATTTGTTTGCTGAAATAAAAGGTCATAACTGCTATTATAGTGTTTGCATGAACTAAGCTAAAACATAGTAACAATACTTAGTTTTATGTTACCTAACATCAGGCTCGCTCGCCATTTGTGCTCAAGCACACCACTAGTATGTATATATGTATATATGTATGTATGTATGGATTGTACGTATGCCCTTTAAACGCGCGCGCGGGGAACATTTTTTCTTCAAAAAACACGGCTTTTTAGGCTTGACCCCAGTTTATTCTGAAACTACAGCATTAAGCAAGCCTTACTTTATACTTAAGCTCCAAAGTGTGAGAAAATTCCTGCGAAAACGCTTGCTTTTCAAGAAACAAAAAGTTGATTCGATCGGTTACTATGACATTGAAGACCCTTTACCAGATTTAAATTCAAAACTTCGCCTTTTTTCCGGCTAAGTGCGGCTTGTTACTAGTTGTCAAGAGCCACCTGTAGTCAGTACTAAGAGAGCTATCATTACTTCTGAAAAGCGTAAGCACATAAAGTATTAATGCTAAGGAAGCTACTACTACTCGAGGGATGCCAGGTAAGTACGCAATTCCATATTTGTTAGCTAAATATGCAAAATAACTCTGGCCTTTCTTTTTTTATAGCTAAGAGCTTGTTGTCAACAGTGACTGGTAAATTCAAATAGTCAGAAGGACTCAAATTTGGTACTACAAAAGTTACCACTGCTCAAGAAAATGAGATAAGAAAGTAATTTGTATTTGTGTGCTAAAATTGATTGTCTTTGTTTTTGTAGGTGAGGAGCTTGTTGTCAAGAATTCAAGGTAATTCAGATGGCCAAAGTAACTTCAATGATACTACAGAAGTTATCAATACTCATGAATGAGGTAAGTAGTAATTCCATTTATTTGTTGGCTAAAATTACAAATAATAACACTGGTTTATTTTTTATCGTAGCTGAAAGCTTGTTCAAGAGATACTGGTGATTGAGATTATCAGAATGGCAGATGTTTGATACTACAAAAGTTATCATTAATCAGGTAAGAGAGTGATTTTGTACTTGTTTGCTGAAATAAAAGGTCATAACTGCTATTATAGTGTTTGCATGAACTAAGCTAAAACATAATAACTACTTTTATGTTACCTAACTATCAGGCTCGCTCGCCATTTGTGCTCAAGCACACCACTAGTTTATTTATTTATTTATATATATGGACGTACGTATGTCATCACGTTTTTGTGTTAGTTATGTGGTCGACCCCGTTCCAAATTGCACTAAACAGAATCCTCTGGTTTATCGACCAGTACCCGTATCACCCTAGAAATTGAATTGTTTACCGTTTGAATTCTTTTGCGGGTGCAATTTTTCTATTAGAGTTAGTGGCGGTGGTAAGTCAATGCGCTCTTTGTCATGGTTATAAGCCGTGCGCAACAGTATTTACTTGAAAATACATTGTCCACTAGACTACTGCGAAGGTAAGTCTGTGTAGGTGCATGTCCAGTTGTGTCAAAGCATTGTTGTGTGTTACAACCACTACTTAGCTAAAGAATATCACAAAGAAAACTTTTAAATAACGTGTTAGGTTTTGTTGTTGTTTTTTTCCTTCAATTCAAGCAGTTGCAGAGAGTTGTTACTATGGCACTGAAATCCCTTTACCCTGTATGCTAAATTAAAAAACTGGACCTTATTTTCAGTAGCTTCAGTGTTAGAAGTCAAAATCATTCATATAAAAATAGTATAGTCTTTAGGCTCGCTCGCCATTTGTGCTCAAGTACATCACTAGTTATTTATATTTATGTTTGGACGTATGTATGTCATTTTGTACTTTGATCCTCCGTATTTTTGTGTTCGCTCGGCGTTCGACCCTGTCCCAAACTTCACTAAACAGAACCCTCTGGTTTTGCGACCATTACCCGTGTCACCTTAGAAATTGAATTGTTTACCGCTTTGAATTGTTTTGCGGGTGCAGTTAAAACTCAAAAACTTATGGCTACATTTCTATTCGAGTTAGTGGCGGTGGTAAGTTAATACATTATTTTTCACAGTTATAAGCACTACTCAGCAGCATTTACTTGACAATTCATTGTCCACTAGACTTACCACGAAGGTAAGTCTTGCGTAGGTATGTTCAGTTGTGTGAAAGTATTCTGCGTTACAACTACTGAATATCACAAAGAAAATTTTAAATAACGTGACTTGATTTTGTTGCTTCTTTTTCAATTCAAACAGTTGAGGGGAGTGGTTACTATGGCATTGAATCCCCTTTACCGTACATGCGTAATTTAACAACTCGACTTTATTTTAGTAGTTTGAATAACAATAGTGTAGTTTAAGGGTCGCTCGCCATTGCTCAAGCACACCACTAGTTTACTTGCTTACTCCTAACCCGATTATCGCCTAAAATTAAATTCCCGATTGCGTGCCGTACTCCGAAATTGTTTACTAGAAATCGTGACTGGCACCTCGAGGCTTGAGCGCCTGAGCTTTTCCCTGTCTAGAGGCAATACGCTTTGAAGTAACCGACGACGATGTGTTAACAGATTGAAGCTAAAGCACTCCTCTACCCGCAGGCTGCGTTTTGTTTAGTTTCTAGGCGTTTGAAGGGTATGATGTGTCTGTTGTTACTGTTCTTGACATAGAATGCACATCCTTCTCTTCATACCTGAGAAACTTCTAATAGAGGAGAACTGGGAGGATGAAAGTCTGTATCCTGATGCAATAATAACTTGACCTTTTTGTGGTTGGTGTTGTTGAAAATCTATATAACCCACTGTGTATGAACAACGAAGCTAAAATAGCTTGCCTTTTTCAATCTTTATTTCTTCCAGGTCATCAAATTCTTCATTGCTGCCCTCCATGAAGACTTTTTGGCCAGGGTCCTCTACACCGGAGAAGTCTCCTGCCTTTTTCTATCTCCATTTCTTTGAGATCATCAAATTCTTCATCACTGCCTCTATGAAGACTTCTTGGCAATTTTAAATTTTATTGACTACTTTATATCATATTAATTGATATATATTTTCATTTATTAGTTATAGTTCTCTAGCCACTGAGCTACGATAACACACAACTTCCAATACTCTCACATTTTACCTTTATACTGTTGAGCTGTACTGATTGCTGTTAGTCTCGTACTCAACAGACAACCAATTATGTGCCATCAGAACACCTCTTTGGTGTTAACCCGAAACACCTCCCACTCAGGAGAGGAGCCATAATGTGAAAAAATTGTAGTTGTTGGCAGTGAATTGAATTCAGAACCCTGGCTTTAGCCACCAGGTCAGAAGTTGATAGTTCTGGTAATGATGTAGTTTTATGTAACCTTACTCAATAGGCTCGCTCAATTTGTGCTCAAACACACCACTAGTTTATGTATGAACGTAATAACGTCATTTGTACTTATACCATTACGTATTTTTGTGTTAGCTCGGTGTTTGATCCCGTCCTAAATTTCACTATGCAGAATCATCTGGTTCAGATTTATAAGCAGCTTATAATGATATCTAAAAACATTTTATTATCCTTCAATGTAGATCCAAGAGGAATGAATTAACATCAAAAGAAATTGCTTAATTTATTAAGTAGAGACTTTTTGAAACTTAGTTAAGTAATATGACATGCAATGCTATATTCATGAAGTTAAAGAAGAATGAGAAAATAGTATCTTCAAGTACTAATAGCTTCAACACCTACAGCAAATTGCTGTTCATCAAAAAAGTGCTTAAAATGTTTTATTCATCGAAAAACTTGAGCAGCATGATTTGATATTAGAGAATAAACACTTATCTGAAGCAGATAAGATATTAAGCTGTCATCAAGAGAAATGCAAGTTTAAAAAAAATGACTTTAAAATCATTCATTATTAATAATTTCATTCACATAAATCATCAAAAAAGCCATGGCACATTTAAGTGACCTTCAAGACTTAAAAAACTGAGAGTCTACCATAGAGATTTAGTATATAAAGCACTCCATAGTATTCTTTTAGTGGCATGACTTCAGAACAATGGAGTAATAAGTAAAATAAATAGTTCTGACGCAATAATGCTTATGGCTGTGACAAAGAGGCATTATCCAAAATGATTAACTGTACCCACTGACTAGACCATAAAATGGAATGCACAAAACTGAACTAGGAAGGTCTCTACTCTCTACAAAATTGATAATTGAGATTCAATTGTGAGAAGCTCGCTGTCTGGCCAATGAAGTATTTCAAACTAAACCTTCTCTATACTTTTCTTTTTTAAAGCAGCACATCCCAAATTATTTCAAGCAACAAAAATTATAATTCAGCTAGACAATTTTAGTTTATACTACCCTGACAATGCATTAACAACTTTTACGAAGCCGGTAATTCAAAACCAAAACAATAAACTATAATACTATTTTTGTAAGATTACCCACCTTCTACTACATGAAATTTATAAGTTACAAAAAAAATCATCTTTGTCTACAACAATTTCCACTTCAAGATAAAAATGTTACCCACTCAACACTACTAAGTGGGTATGGCCACGCTAGTCTGTATTGTAGAACACAGATCTAACTTTCATTGTTCAGATTTAACTATCAGCTAGAAGATCTAACTTACTTTGATTATTTAAGTTTAAACCACTAGTAATGAATGTTTTATTAATCAAACGTTTCGGCGGCTTTGAGTTAGCCATCATCAGTGAAATATGATGGTGTAGCTATGGTAATGCTATAAATATGTTTAGTGATACTAACAACACCTCAAGTATGATGCTCTTGTGTTTATGTTTCCCTGATGATCGCTAGCTGAAAGCAGCTGAAACATCAAATGAATAATTATACAGTAGATCTAAATTTCAGCGCTGCCACATGCATCCTATGCAGGTCTGAGCTGAATTGTCACTAGGGGCAGAGCTTAAAACTTAATATCGATTTAGGTGCAATTATTTGATTTCTTAAACAGATACTAATACTAGGGGTGTGCTAGAGCACAAACCGAGAGGGAGTAGCATCCCCCAAAATATTTAGCAATTAGTTAATAATACACCGCCAATACATTTGTAATGTAGCAATAGCAACTTTTACCAAGTCAATAGTTCCAAACCAAAACTATACAACTATCATACAATTTCATTGTAAGGCAACTTACCTCCCACTACATGAAATGTATGAGTCTATATAGGTAACAAAAGGATGATCTTTTGCAACGACACTACTATCCTCTTCCATGATAAAATGTTACTGACGCCAAGTCACTAAGTGGGTGTGAGGACTCTAACTTGTAGCGCATTGTTCTAACTGTCAGTGCTGTCCGCACGTGCATAGGCTCGAGCTGAATTGTCACCTTGGGCGAACCGTACAGCTAGGACTTCCATTAAGCTATGGCAATTAGTACTAGTGGTGCGCTCGAATAGCGCAAATGCATGGCGAGCGAGTAAATATATGAGTATAGGTAAAGATGATTTGTGAAGGAAATCGCTAAATAATAGCAATTATTAGGTATGAAGAGTTAGCAACAACAGAATTACCTGGATAAACTTCGAAAGCAGTGGCAAAGAAGCGCAGCTTGACAAAGACTTCACAATTATTTCAAGGAGAGAGTAGCTATAACTTTTTGGTTGAACCAAAGTTGTGTAAGGCAGTGCAGCAGGATTCTCCGCGCTCGTTAATTGAAAAATACTTGGAACTGTGAACGCTTTACCTGCAGACGAAATTTTTGACGTACGCATACATACCTATAACTAACCCAGCACATGTTCACTACTAAGATTTTCTTGCACACTTGATAACTGAACATACAAGGACTAACAATTCAGTATTGATTTACTTCTTTTGTATTTTACTAGCTTTTTATTACCTTAGTGACTTTACCGTTTTGCCTACCGCTTAATGTACATTGGAATAATATATTGTGATCCATGACATTACAATCACTTTGTAAGAATCACACACCACAAATATTTGAGAAAAAATAACTATTTGTCTATCGGACACAAATTTTTTGTGGTAGCTACTTCTTGTTAGCTATTTCCAGTCCAAGTTAAGTGGGACTAACGCTAGAGTTTATGACCCCTTGAACACTTCTGAGCAAGTAATAATACTTACCGCGTAACTACTGCGTAGAATGGGGAAACGCAGTAATAAAGCTTAATGTGAGGTTCTATGGAACCCCATGCTGGGAGTGCTCCTCCGCTATTTATGACTAAAGTACCAATAAGAGAATGCCATAACTGAATTAGCCAATTATTGTAATTATACTCTAGTATGTTGTTTACATGAATTTGTCTTATTTTTTTTATTAACGCATTAAAGACTATTTTATTAAGGATTGATTTCTAATATTAAAGCAGCATCTTAGAAATTGGACATTTACTAAATCCTATAGTCCACATTCTAGAAATCAAGTATTTTCCCTGTAATAATTACAAAGTATTAATTGTGTTTATATACCCCTAACATCGTAAATTGTCACTTTCTACAATATTATTAAACTTTATAAAGCTAATAAATACAATGGAGCCAACTAACGAAATTACAAAACAAGAACAATCGTATTACTTTGACAGTGACAACCATATCAAAATGGTGATGTCACTTACCCTCTGCCAAATGTAACGTAAGAGTATAATATACTTATAATATTATATAAGTAACAAAAGGATCATCTTTCGTTAAGATACTTTCACTTTTAAAATAAACGCTACATTCTAACAAACCAAATCTCACTGCCACAAAGCGTGTGTGGCCATCAAGCCTGGATTGAGTGTTCTGACTTCCAGCGAGACGCATGGGACACTCCTTAGGTTATTTTATATTCATGTCTTCTGTAGTGAATAATTGCATACTTTCTTATCCATTCCTTACGCTGTGTGTTATCTACCCTTAAAAAAATTATAGCATTAAACACCACCAAATTCACACTAAATTGGTGGTGTGAATGCCCACCCTCAATGCAAAGCTGGGATTGTGTACAAGCTTATAAAAAGAATGATCAATTATACTTGACGGTTTGACACTCTTATATTTGATTGTTGTGTAACTTCTTGTGCATGATAGCTAATTGTAAAATAGTGTTGTTAATTGCTAAATACCAAATAACATTCTATAAATTTTGCTTTTAATTTTCCTACAGAATAAAAAGTGAATATTACTGTAAAACATTCTTTCACCTCTATTTAATTACTATTATTTTCATCTGTTCAAGTATTGTACAATGGTGTGAGACTGCAAATTCAGCTTTTTTGCTCAGTTACTCCCTTTGAGGATTTCTGATATCTATTGATATATATTTTGATTGCTATAAGCTTCTTGTTGTTTAATTCATATATAATATACCATGAATAAAGTTAAATCATTATGACCATTGTCATGTAGTGCATAAGGAATTGGGGCAAGCCCAATATTTTAATCCCAATTCTCTTTGATATTGTGGCTGTTGTTTAATAAACGACTCTGCATAAAGCTCATAAATACTTTCATAAACATTTGGTACAAAGCGAAATGTTGTTGAGAAATGCACAACAGTCACCAATTCTTTAAGACCAAAAAGTGATGCAATTATTTTAACATAATTTGTAAACAAACTACTATTGTTAACATGACATCATTTTTTTGTTTTAGTTTAGAAGATGAAAGAATGAACTTTTTGAGACTCTAACAGAGTGATATTGGCACTTTATTATAGCGCTGAGTCCTACATTTTGTTTTAGACAATCCATACCTGCAAAGGGTGGTTAGTAATATAACCTATCAAGAGCAAGAATTGTAATTGTATCACACTGGTTTATTTTCTGGTTAGCAATCCTGTTTGGAATAGAACAACTTAGAGATGAGACTTATTATGGTTCTAATTTGTAGAACAATTAACAGAATTAGTGATAAAAATCTATAAAGGCTCATTTAATTTCTTGTTGGCAATTCACAACAGTGCAGTGTCCATTTCGAAGGTTTCAGAGTTTCAGTTTTTCTTCCTGTGATTATACTGTTTGTGGAAGAAAATGTTATATTCTTCTATTCTAAACTAGAATGGAGTCAATTTTGGCTGTCCATTTGACTATTTGATTCGCTATTTTAATTATTGAATAATCACATTATTAATAATTTATGATAACATATCACAGATACCAGTATCGAAAGCGACAAGATATTTGTAATGTGCACCAAATGCCTAAGATTATTACGCAAATCATAAGAATTCAAATATAAATTAATTTAATTGTTTATGTCACGAATACTTTTCAATATGCTTTTTAGGTTTATATTGTAGTTAATAGAGTGAGTGGAATACTTTATAAACCAATTATATAGCTCTAAATTTCAATGAACGTTTTTGTATACAAATATCTAGGTGTATTCACTCAAATATTGTCATAAGAATATTTACTTGCTTACTCTTAAATGTGATACTCTATTAAGTCTTGGCTATGCCTGAGCAGTGGAGTTGAGACGGTAAGGTAAGGAAGTTGTCTCCTTCATGTAAATTCTCAATAGAGCAACTGAATGGAGGGTTCAGAGTGCAATATACATTGTAATAGTACAGAGCAAGCATTCCAACGAGTCAAACAGAGAGCATTATGAAAGAAAATGTGGGTTAAAGTGTAATGAAATTCATTGTATGACCCTGCATCTATGCAGAGAACGTTAATTGATTAGTTTGTGACTTCCCCTTCCTAGGCCATGTGCTTGGATGTGGAGGGACTGCTCAGCTCTCTTATCTATTCCAGGCATAGCACATAAACATTCTAATTCTATTGTTTCATATGACAATGTTGTAGATTTGGAATCGTCTGAGAACTGCAGTGTTCTAGTACAAGTAACATAGATTCTTTAGTTGCCCAGAGAACTCCCACATATTTTTTTTTGTAACTGAGTCAGAGTGCTTGTCTTCAAGAATTGCTAATCCCATTCAAATAATCTGAGTGGTTTCAATTCAGAACTTCGAAAAATTGAGTTAAGAAAGTAATTTTGTGTTTACTGAAATGAGTGGACAACTGCTATTCATTTGTTTGTTTGTTTGTTTATTTGTTTGTTTGTTTGTTTGTTCTTTTGTTTATTTATTTATTTTATTTATTTATTTATTTATTTTATTTATTTATTTTAAGCTTTACAGCCAGTAGATAAGTGCGGTGGTGTGATAACAGAAAAGAATGGTGCAGTGAAGTGGCTGAGGGTCTGGCTCTATGAACTAGGGCTGCCAAAACGATATAAAAAAAGAAAATTAAAGAGAAAAATTAAAGTTGGAAGAACAACAGTTTAACACAACATGGACACAAGGAAAAGAAAGTCAAAAATTGGATTTGTGAGTGTCTTTTGTGTTGTTTTTGAAGTACACAAGAATAAAAACACTCACAAATCTAGTCTTACTTGCTGCATGCATTCATCTTGAGAGCCTACAGTAGTATTGCAATAGCTCAATGGATGTTTGAAATAATTGGTGTGAAATAATCTACCTAGCTCTTATTTATCAATTGGAAAAGCAAAATGTTATTGTTGATTTTACGTTATATTTCAGTTTCAATTCAAGTAATAAGAAGAATTAGTAAATGAACATTTTTTTCAGAGGCTATTAAAGGACTACTTTGCATCTTCTATAGTTATCTAGATTTATTGTTTCTAGATATCTTGTGATGAGGTGATATAAATTTATCTGTATTATTTTAACTTCCAAATGACAAGTATAAATAGCATAAGGACTCTACCATATACCTTATGGACTCAGCATAAAGCTGTGCTTTTGATATTGTTCTGGCATATGGCTAATATCTTAACATATAGTCTTGTTTTAGAGCCATCTGCTGCAGTAACTCTGACGGACAGCTTTACTGCTAGCATTATATTAACAGTGGAAGCTACTGTTTCAATCCTCTCGCCTTTGGCAGGATATGTTGCTGACATCAAGTATGGCCAGTACAAAGTCTTGAAAGTCAGTACTCAGTTTATGATAGCATTTGAATTCTTCATTTTAATAATTTGGATTTTCCTGTCTTCAATAGTAAATACTATAGATTATACATTCTATATACTATTCTCCATTATAAGTATTTCTATCATAGGGTATTCAGCTGCAAGGGTATTTTTCATTACGAATATCATCCAGTTTGGAATAGAACAACTTAGGGATGAGCCCACCATCAAGTCTGACTGCTACCTTATTATGGTTCTATTTGTAGAGCAATTAACAGAATTACTGATAAAAACTTTTAAAAGCTTGTTTAATTCCAGGTTTCATTGTAGCAATGGTATGATAACCTATTGCAATGGAATTGTCTTAGGACTTGATGCTAGCCTCAGTGTTACAATAGTGTTTTCAGTAATTATTTTGTTCTTGGTAGAGAAATATGCTTCCATATTTCAACACTATAATTCAAAAGGAAACCCTTACAAGTTAGTGTATGGTGTTATATCGTTTGCCATCAAACACAAAAAACCAATTAGGAGAAGTGCATTTACGTATTGTGATGATGAACGTCCATCTAGATTAGACTTTGGAAAACAAAGATATGGAGGACCATTCACTACAGAGCAAGTAGAAGATGTAAAAGTCATGATTAATATAGTTAAAGTATTAATTGCTTTGGGTCCATTTTTTTTGCTGGAATTAACAGGAAGTACAGTACTAGCCCATTATGTATCTTTTGATAGATTCTACAATTCTAATATTATACAAAGAGCTATTTTACAAAATTCTATTATTTCTCCACTCATTGTAACTATTTTCATACTGTTCTTCCTTATATTTATTAGACAATATATTTTCAAGCATATGCCAACATTTCTTAAAAGAATAGGTGCTAGTTTAATACCTATTATTGTCATACAAGTAATTGTGATAGTGGTTGGCATAATATCAAGAAACCAATATTATTCCTTCAGAGATGCATGTTTAATAGTCAATATTAGTTCCATAGAATACCTCAATGTAACAATACCAGAGTATTTGTTACCTACTTTGTTACAAATTTGCTTGGCATTTAGTCAATTATTATTCTACATAGCAGTTTGGCAATTCATTTGCTCTCAGAGTCCTCGATACATGAAAGGACTTTTATTTGGACTGTATTATTTTATTAAGGCAGTATTTCGATTGATATCCGCTTTGTTGTTACTTTCTTCTAACTATAGCAGGAAAACAATCCACTTTGGCTGTCCGTTTGATTATTTAATTCTCTATTTAGTTATTGGAGTTATCACTCTTTTGATGTTTACGATAGCAGCTCACAGATATCGGTATCGTAAACGAGAAGATATTTGTAACGTGTACCAATATGCTGAAAATTATTACACTAAATTGTAACTTGACGTAGAGATTAGAAATTACGTGGAATACTAACAATGTCATGTTAATAGTACGTTATGTATGCTAATTTGACAAGAGTCAGTTATTACCGGTATTAGACTTGTGGAATTTTTTGAACAGATATATAACTACATGTTTATTTTAATTTTTCTGTGAACAAACTGTTTGTGTCATTTCAATACTTTGCTAACGTATTTGTACTTGATACTCTTGATACTTTTCTTTATGGTACATGCAATTATATTACATTTATGATCATTTTTTCTTTTTACGGTTTAAATAAAAGTTGAAGTAAGGAATTGTCTCCAAGTGTTATGATGCACTCTAATAAAATATAGAATATTTGTGAATAATATGAAATCATCAGTTAATAGCATGCAGTAGCCTATTGGATTTTTAAAAGAAAATTGTTGATGTGGCAAGTGTTAGTATGATTTACTTTTTCAGTGAATTGACTTGCTGACAAAGACATTTAATACACCTTTTTTTTTATTTCCTGAAGTTGTATACCCTCACTAAAATTTATGCAGCATGTTTCCTAATCAGAGAATGAACACTTGCTATCAAAATGTTCAGACTTACAAGCAGGCTATAATGAAATCTAAAAAGTGCTTAAACGATGTCTTATTCATTGCCTACACATACAGACAATGCATCAAAGAGTGAATAAACAGTGTTGCATGAAGATAATCCTTGGAGAAAATAATTTTTGTCATTACTATTCCGAATAATTTAGTGTTAACACCAATGATAAATGGGAGCCTCAAGTTGAACTCCTAACATTATGATAAATTGTTGTTATGCACCAATGATGTGACTGATGTAGCAGCATGGATGCTTTAATTAAAGACTATAACCAATCCTTATAACTACAACAGCTACTACTTCTTTGAATGAGCACTATATATTATTATCTATATAATTTATATATCTAAGCTATGCATTGTTTTTTCACAATATCTTGCAAAGATTGCAATATCCAAAGTCATTATCAGGATATTGCAACTGAAAACTCATCAGTACTCAATGTAACCAAGCTCAGATGACATAGAACAACTGTAATTGTTGTGGAAACTCATCGTACATAACTCATTATTTTGGGACTTATGAACAGAAAACTCATCTTCTAGGACAACTCATGCAAAAATATGTGTTAGAGCTACTACTTAACTGAAGATTATAACAAAGAAAATGTTACATCACTTGTTTTGTTTCTAGTTGTTTCTTTTTTTTTATTCTAATGGTTGCGGTGAGTGGTTACTATGGCAACCATTTTTTACACTGCCTGAATAGTCATGTCCATTGACAACCATCACAAGATTGTAAATTTTTGCATAATGTTTTAATAACCAGTTTGGTAATTGTTAACCTCAACAGTCTTGTACATTTTTTGTTAACTCCAATTATCAAGGCAGTTTACAGATTTGGTTATGGTTGTCAATAGACTATTTTCAGGCTGTTTTAGTATCTTGAGTGTCAGAAGTTAAAGTTAATCATAATAACAATAGTGTAATTTTAGGCCATTAAACACACCACTAATTATAATTATTAGCTATCTTTTTTTAACCGATTATCGCCGAAATACGCGTTTTTGCGTACCGCGCGAGGGTGCTTCACAGCCCGGGATACGCATTTTTGCGTACTCGCCATTGCACCCGCTTCAATTAGCTACCAGCAGCAATCGCAAGTGTTTCAAGAGCTCCCACAACGCCGTAGCGATTCTCCTGTGAGGTAAGTGTAAGGGAGGCAAGGTTTTAATGACCCTTACCATAGAAATTTTTTTATTATTTGTAGATTGAAATTGTAGCACTGTTTGTGTATAAAGAAAATCAAAGTTACAAAAAAAAAATATGAATAGCTATAACTAATAGACAAAAATATTTATCAATTATTAATATGATATAAACTTGTCAATAAAATTTAAAGACAGCCAAGAAGTCTTCATAGAGGGCAGTGATGAAGAATTTTATGATCTCAAAGAAATAGAGATAGAATAAGGGAGAAGACTTCTCAGGTGTAGAGGTCCGTGGCCAAGAAGTCTTCATGGAGGGCAGCAATGAAGAATTTGATGACCTGGAGGAAGTAAAGGTTGAAAAAGGCAAGCTATTTTAGCTTCGTTTGTTCATACACAGAGGGTTATATAGATTTTGAACAACACTAACCACAAAAAGGTCAAGTTATTATTGCATGAGGATACAGACTTTCTTCCTCCCAGTTCTCCCCTACTTGAAGGTGCCCATAAAATGGATTTCTTAGGAGAAAGTTTCTCAGGTATGAAGAGAAGGAAGTGCAATCTATGTCAAGAACAGTAACAACAGACACATCATGGTACAGTACAGAGGTGATTATGGAGTGTGGCTTTGTCACCATGGGAGTTCAATCAGACTACTTCATAGTATTATCAGAAAAAAATCCTAGAATTGCAAACACAGTAGTCTATATAATTGCTTGTTATGTTATAATATTATATTATTCTAGTATATGGCTCACACAAAAAAAAAATAAACAGCCAAAATCCATAGTTGCTGAATTATTTCAAAGCAAGCGGCTGGTGAACATTTAAAACAACAATATATAGCTATGAAACATGAGGTCTTAGCCTAAACTTTTACAATACTGATGCTAACAATGGTATACTTACCTTGAAGCTTGTAGTTTCCAATGAGTGCGCACTTCATACACTTCAAACGCTTAGAAACTAAACAAAACTTAGCCCGCGGGTAGAGGAAGGCTTTAGCTTCAATCAGTTAATACATCGCCGTCGGTTACTTCGAAGCGTATTGCCTCCAGACAAGAAAAAGCTCAGGCGGTTCAAGCCTCGAGGTGACGGTCACGATTTCTTGTAAACAATTTAGGAGTACGCGCACGTAATCGCGAATTTAATTTCCGGCGTTACATACATTTATTATTTTGATAAACGTAGATAGTTAGCCAGCATTTCATCTTTGTGCCAATTCCATCAACACAGATTAATGGTATTAAGTGTTCCAATTCATAAAATTGTTACGACTATGTGAAAAGCAATAATTTAACTTAACTGTAAACAGCTCTACTCGGGTATTTACAAAGGGTATCCTATATGGCTGAGTTTTAGAAAAAAAAGAAAAGTTTTATAATTCAACATTGATTTATAGCTATTTAGTTAAACATGGTTCGTAAAGGACGTAATTTGCTATCACATTTCCATCGTCCATCACCTTCAAGCAACGACACTGTTAATAGAGCAAAGAAATAGAGTGAGGGTCAAAGACAAATTCGCAGTGCAAACTTTGTGCTATCAAAGAGTGAAGACTTTTATTGGTTAACATTTTAATGGAACATTACCTAGTTGTACATAATTATTTTAATAAGTAATACTTGTTTTCACGTAGTGACCTTTACCACCAAGTACAAATTTCTCTCCAATATTGTAGCTAAAATACTTTATAGTGATTGTTTGTCCCATTATTTGGATAAATCTTTTGTTTTATTTTATTATTCTAAACTTTCTCTTTTTTCCAATTCATTCTGAATGTTTGGTAAGGGGTGAGGGGTCCCTATAAGTTAGGAATATTAACAATAGGGACCCTATATTTATCTTAAATGTCGGAACATTGGTTACCAATTGTGAGAGGGTGCCCATATTTTTTGTGACACTGGCACTCTGTCAACTACACAACATCATGCTGTGGACAGCAAGAATTATTTTCTGAAGTGATTATGATGTGATATTAGAGGTGATTACCCACAGATGTTGTTTAACCCTTCAGGATTTCTGAAATATATATATATATACATTGAGTGCTATTAGCTGCATGTTGTTTAATTCTGATGATCTACCAAGAATAATAGTTAAAACATTATGATCATTGTCATGTAGTGCATAAGGAATTGATGCAAGCATAATATTCCAATCCCAATTCTCTTTGATATTGTGGCTGTTGTTTAATAAATAATATCTGCATAACACTCATAAAAATACTTTCATAAACATTTGGTACAAAGCGAGATGTTGTTAAGAAATGCACAACAGTCACCAATTCTTTCAGATCAAAAAGTGATACAATTATTTTAACATAATTTGTAAACATACTACTATTGTTAACATGAAGTCATATTTCAGTTTTAGTTTAGAAGATGCATTGAATAAATGTTCAAAGAATGAACTTTTTTGAGACTCTAGCAGGGTGATATTAGTACTTTATTATAGCGCTGAGTCCTACATTTTGTTTTAGACAATACATACCTGCAAAGGGTGGTTAGTAACTTGACGTATCAAGAGCAATAATTGTAATTGTGTTACACTAGTTATTTTCTGGTTTGCAACTCAGCAGGAATACTACACACTTACATTTTTAATTACGAGTATCATCCAGTTTGGAATAGAACAACTTAGAGATGAGACCACCTTATTATGGTTCTATTTGTAGGACAATTAACATAATTATAGAAGATCAAAGTCTATAAAAACTCATTTATTTCCATGTTGGTAATTCACAACAGTACAGTGTCCATTTCGAATGGAAGCATTTTTGCTTAAGTGTTGTTTTCAGTTATTTAGTTATTCTTTCTGTTATTATACTGTTTGTGGTAGAAAATAATATGTTATATTTTTTCTATACTAAACTACAATGGAGCAAATTTTTGCTGTCCATTTGACTCTATTTAATCATTGGAATAATCACATTATTAATGCTTATGATTATCATAATATCTCTCAGATACCAGTATCGAAAGCGACAAGATATTTGTAACGTTCAGTTAATTGACTAGTTTGTGACTAACCCTTTCCAGGCCATGTGCATCGGTGGTAAGGGGTTATTCAGCTATCATGTCTGTTCCAGGCATAGCATTATAAGCATTGTAATTCTACTGTTTCATGTGACTAGCTATCACTACAGGTGTTGTAGATTGGGAATCTTCTGAAAGCTGCAGTGTTCTAGTACAAGTAAAATGGATTATTCAGTTGCCCAGAGGCTATCCAACATAATGTTGTTTATACCATTGAGGTTTTTAGCATTTCATTATTGTAAATAATTTGAGAAGATATTATATTTAGCTTAGAATTGATGCCATAGTCATCTAATCTATCTAGAATATGGCCTAGTACTCACCATATTCATGTTTCTTGAGAAACTGTCAAAGTTTAATGTTAATTCTTCCCATATTTTGCATTAATTTAAAATTAAATGACTGATATTCAATGTGGATATAATGCAATGCTCTGAGTAAGAAGTATATTGGTCATTTTATATGCACTCACAAGTACTTCATTGCATTATAGTTTTGTTAGTTTCTGTTCTAACTATTTGATTATGTAATCATTATATTCTGTAAACCTATTATCCTATTTAGCCAGATGGTTACCAGTGCTTTACCTTACGGAACCCAAAGCAAAATATGCATGACAAAATAGGTTGTGAAAATATTAAATGATACAATCAGTAATATTAATTGAATATCAATTGACAAATAGGTTTACAATGACTTAATAACTAAACTAATACACATATTGTACCAAATTAAAAACGAATCATAAAACAAAAGTTAAAAGTATGTCAGATTAAAATTATAGGATTTTTTAAGTCACTTAATATTTTGTATAATAATCTTCAGCATATTGGTAAACATTACAAATATCTTCTCTTTTTCGATAGCGATATCTGTGAGCTGTTATCATAAACAATATCAATGTGATTACTCCAATAATTAAATAGACAATCAAGTAATCAAATGAACATCCAAAAGTAACCTTATTGTGGCTTTTAAGAGAAGCATATAATAAAACTGTAGATATCAATTGAAACACTGCCTTTATAAAGTAATAGAGTCCAAACATAAGTCCTTTCATGTATCGAGGACTCTGGCAGCAAATTAATTGCCAAACTGCTATGTAGAAAAACAGTTTACTAAATGCCAAACAAACTTGTAACATAGTAGGCAATAAAAACTCTGGTAGTGATACATTGAGGTTGTCTATCGAACTAATATTGACGATTAAACATGCATCTCGGAAGGAATAATATTGTTCTCTGGATATTATGCTGCAGGTTATAATAATTAATTGCATCAATATTACAAGTATTAAACTAACACCAATCCTTTGAAGAATAGTTGGATTATGCTTGGCAATGCATTGTCTAATGCTTGTAAGATAAATTAGGATGAAAATTGTGACAATAAGTGGAGAAAGAAGAGAATATTCTAAAATCACTCTTTCTAGAAAATTATAATTAGATAATCCATCCAGAGGTAAATGGTGAGCCAGTAAAGTATCTCCAGTTAATTCCAGCAAAAAATATGGACTTAAAGCAATTAATACTTTGATTATATTTACCATGACCTTTACATCTTCTACTTGCTCAGTAGTGAATGGTCCTCCATATCTTTGTTTTCCAAAGTCTAACCTAGATGGACGTTCATCATCACAATAAGTGAATGCACTTCTCCTAATTGGTTTTTTGTGTTTGATGGCAAAGGATATAACACCATATACTAACTTGTAAGGGTTTCCTTTGGTATTGTGATACTGAAAAATGGAACTATATTTTTCTACCAGAAACAATATAATCAGTGAACACACAACTGAAACACTGATCACAACATCAAAAGCTATGATGTATCCATTGCCAGTGGTCACCATACCTTTGTAAAACTCTAACCTGGAATTAAATGAACTTTTACCGATTTTTACCACTAATTCTGTTAATTTCTCTACAAATAGAACCATAATAAGATAGCAGTCAGACTTGATGGTGGGCTCATCTCTAAGTTGTTCTATTTCAAATTGAATGATATTTGTAATGAAAAATACTCTTCCAACCCAATAACATATAACTGAAATTAACATGGAGGAGACTATTAAATACAGTTTATAATCTGTAGTATTTACTATTGAGGAAAGCAAAATCCAAAGTACTAAAATGAAGAATTGAAACGCTATCATAAACTGTGTACTGACTTTCAAGACTTTGTACTGTCCAATCTTGATGTCAGCAACATATCCTGCTAAGGGCGAGAGGATTGAGATAGTTAAGTTTAAATTGTTCTATTGTACCAGAGCTCTAGTAGATTAAGCATTCCATAGTAACATGACCATAGAAGTAAAATAAACTGTGCTGCCTTAAGGCTGTGACAAACACTCATTAACCAATCAATTGTGAGAAGCTCGCTGCCTCCCCAATGAAGTATTTCAATCTAAACCGTTTAGTATACTTTTCTCAAATTTTTACAAGCAACAAAATTATAAATCGGCTAGAAAATTTTAATTACGTACATCGACAATACACAATAACAACTTTTACAGAGTCAGTAGTTCAAAACTAAAACAATACAACTGTAATACTATTTTTAGTAAGATTACCCACCTTTTACTGCTTGGAATGTATAAGTAACAAAAGGATCATCTTTAGCTACTACACTTTCCACTTCATGATTAAATGTTACCGACGCCATGCCACTAAATGGGTGTGGCCACGCTAGTCTGTGTTGTAGCGCGCAGGTCTGACTTTCAGCACTCAAATCTAACTTTCAGCGGGCAGATCCACTGCTGAATAGTCACTAAGGGTGGAACTATATAGAACTTACTATGTCCATTTATAATATAGGTGCAAATATTTGATTTGTTCATGTGAGGGTTCATATGTATTTCTTCAACAGCTAGTAATACTAGTGAGCACAAACGGCAGCGAGATTACCTATGTTAGGCTACACAAAGCGGCAGTGTTGTTATATGGTTAATTTGAACTCATGCCATTCCAACTACTAAAAAAAAAATTATTTTTAATCACTTATATTTGGTAAAGCAGTTTCAAAGCCATAGTAACTACTGCCCCAATGCTCGACTTAAAAATAAAACAAAAATTAATAGCAGGCGTTACTAAAGAAGTACGGCACAGTTTTGAACCTCACCCTATATTAAGACATGCTTACTGCTGTAAGAAGCTGAACACCTGAGTAAAGGCAACAGATATATTTATTTGTTTATTATGCGTTTACTTGGTGCTATTGTTAGTTAAGCAGTAGCTGTAAGGCACAGCATGTTTTCACTGGACATACCAACACAAGAATAACATGAAGTATTTCAAACTAAATTTTTTTCGTATACATTCTTTTCAAAGTAGCATCCCCCAAACTTTAAGCAACAATACTATTAATCCGCTGTAAAACTTGAGGTATTATATTATTTACATGGTGATATGTCATAGCAATGATGGAGTAACCAAGTACTCTGTTGTTGGAAATACAAACACATGTGGCAGTCATAACATTGATAAACATGTACAACATTTATGAAAATAGATATGATCACAACAGTTGAAATTAATAGAATTCATATATATATATAATTATATGTATTATATATATATATATATAATATATATATTATATATATAACACTAAACCAAAGTAGTTTGATATGATGGATCGGGATTGAAGGATGACTGCATCTTTGCTAGTTACAAACTTTCGTAGACAGTTTCATTCTGTTGCGGATTTGCACGACCTATAACTTCATACATACTAATACTTCCTTCTACTGTTCCGTATGCAACATTATTGTTCGGGATCCTCATCTCCGAACAGAGGAACTACTCAAGGAAGAGCTGAAGCTGCATGAACTGAAACTGAACACTATTCTATATGTATGCATGTTTTTACTTACCTGTATCTGCCTATTTCACTTAAGTTCTAATCTTACACTCGTACCTGTATCACTCTCTATCATCTGTTATGTTCTAATGCATTTCCCTGGTCGACCCTTTACCTGAATCTCATCTCCGGTCAAGGTAATGAGATTCATGGTACTGCAGTAAACCACAGAACATTCACCCAACCATTTCCCTTATATGTCCACATTGCTGTTGTCATCTTCGACGTCTTTCTCTCTCTGACTTGTCCTTTCTCCCCAACTCCCAATTAGACTTAACCCATATCTTAACTGCTTAATTAGCTAGTTGCCCCTAGATTAGCTAATCCAATCTGTAGGGCAGTTAGTCTGAGGAAGAACCATTCTATCATTGGTCCTTCGAGCCCAGCGCCTCTACACTCAACATCTTTTCGCTGGAAGCTGTCGAGAAGAGCCGAATCTCCGCCTCTATCTGGGAGCCGCCTCTCTCACCTCCGAAGTTTAGCGGCCTGAGACGAATCTCCGAAGGAACTGGGAGCCACCTCTCGCGCCTACTTCGCCACTTCTCTGCGCATGCTCAAGACACTTCACACGTCCAATTCTGATCTGCTTTACTATATCTGGTAAGGTGTTTCTATTTGTTTATCTGCCACCTGTTCTATTTCACACTTAAGTTCTCACACCATGGCTACACCCTATACTGAGGATGTTATGACCTCTGTAACTGAACTGAAGCTGAAGCGCAGCAGTCGTCGCGGAGCGGTGACCAAGATGCACAACCGCATCACTAAAGCCATTGAAGTTGGTCCTGATAGGATCAAACGTACTGCCTTGATGGATCTGCAAGGTCAACTGGATACTGCAATTGACGTCCATGCCGCGGTCCAGGCACAATTGGAGGAAATTCACAACTCCTATGAAGGCCTGCGCACTGAAGCGGAAGAGGAGGATGATATTCATCACTTGTCAACTCATACCAATTGGAAATCTGAGGTATGTGACACACTATCTGCACTCACACAGTGGGACCACGCAATCTCGCTGCTTGATGACTTGGAAGGTCTTCTACATAATCCTGCTCCGGATTCTGGATTCTTCCGTGACTCTGTATCTGCTCTCAAACTGAAACGCGATGATCTCATTCGCGCCTGCAGGAAGTACTACCCTGCTCTTGACGGTCTCCAGGAGATGTGTGCTCGCATCTCCACCAGCATGACTACCCTGGACAACGTTATGTACACGGCCACCATGGATCGGCCATCAACTACACCTGATTCTGTATCTGTTCCAGCTGTCTCTTCGTCTGCTCCGGATCGCCACACTCTACACATAGATGTGCCGCAGTATGATGGAGACCCATTCAAATGGGCTAACTTTGCTACTATGTTCACCACTACTATTGCCAAACGGGCCAAAGGTCACACCAACCTTGAGATCAAAGGCCATCTGATCAAAGCCGTCAAACATCAAGAAGGACTCAAGATCCTCCATAATCTGCCATCGGATGACATGTCTCTGGACAAGATGCTGAAACGTCTGGAGACCGTCTTCGGAGCACCTGATATTCTGGTACCTCTGATCATTTCAAAGATCAAATCTGTATCCTTATGTGAGCTGTCATTATCTGCCATTGAGAATGTATATGAGAATATTGTATTACCCTACAACAAGTTTTGTTCCCTTGTAGGTGACTCTTTTGGTGCATTCCTCTCCATGTCTACTGTCAACATGATGACTCCCGAGTGCAAGAGGGAGTGGCTGCGGTTCAAGACTCCAGATGCCCTGCCCGACATGGATTCCTTCTCCAGGTTCATCGACCTTCAGAGGAAAGAGCTGCGAGGAAGCCCTACTCTCGTCTCTGTGACGCTACCATCGTCTCACGTTCCTACTCCATCTGTTCGACCATCTTCACCACGCCCGGATCGTTCCAGACCTGCCACGTCCAAAGCTCCTCCCCCCCGGAGATCCACACAACACTGCCCTGTGTGTGGAGATCAGCACACCCTCACCAGGTGCTCAACATTCAGCGCCTACGACCTCGACAAGAAAAATAAAGTCGTGCGCGAGAAGAGACTGTGCATTAACTGCTTTGGGGAAGGACATGGATGTAAGACGTGCCCTAGCAAGTTCTCCTGTCGCACGTGCAGTGGACGACATCACACCATGCTGCACAGGGATAGGCAGTCCCAACAGAGTGACTCCACCCCTGTGGCTCCGATGATGGTGACCAAGACCGACTCTAAGTCAAGAGGAGTTGCGTCTCTCTATTCTGCGCAAGTCATGATGCACCACGACGGAAACTCTGTTATGGCCAGAGCCCTCCTCGACGCTGGAGCATCTCTGCCTATGATTACCGAAGGTCTCGCGTCTGCTTTGAAACTGCCGCGGACGCATGACCCCATACCTGTAACTGGAATCGCCGGTACTACGCGCTGCAAATTCACCGTGACGACTGATGTCTGCTCCGTGGATACCCAGTACAAACTCCATGATGTAACATTTACTGTCATCCCTTCCCTGGCTCCGCTTTCCAAACCTGACGGTGTCGAACGAATTCTAAGCGGACCAGAGCTGAGACATTACTCTCTCGCCGATCCTGATCTGGGCGGGAAAGTCGACTTGGTGCTGGGAGTCACCCAAACTTCTGCACTGACTACTGGATGCCCATTTCAAGTTGGTACACTTCAGGCTTTGCCCACTCAGCTGGGGCTCTGCCTTTCCGGTCCTATGGACTCAGCTGCTCGACCTTCTGTACGCACAGTGACGTCATCATCTCCAACTCTCGAAGAAGATCTGTCGAGGCTTTGGGAGCTTGATAAGGTCCCAGAGGCCTCCACCCACACTGCAGAAGAGGAGTCTGCTCTGAAACAGTTTGAGACTTCCTGTCAACGTGTAGATGGCCGGTACTCTGTGTCTCTCCCCAGAGTTGCTTCACCTCCCGAACTGGGCGACAGTCGCAAGCAGGCGATGTCGAGATTGTTCGCCAACGAGAAGACTCTTCGCGCAAAAGACAAACTGGATGCCTTCAATTCTGTCGTTCGCGAGTATTTTACACTGGATCACGCGGAACTTGTTCCTGCTGCTGATGTCAACAAGCCCTCCTACTACTTGCCAGTACACGCCGTGCTGAAGGAGAGCTCAACCTCTACTAAAGTTCGCGCGGTATTCGACGCTTCTGCTCGTACTTCAACTGGAACTGCGCTGAACGATCAACTGTTAGCTGGCCTGAATCTGTACCCTCCACTGTCTGATATCTTGATTCGGTTTCGATGTCACAAGGTCGCGGTCTCCGGGGACATCTCAAAGGTGTTCCGGGAGATACTGCTGAACCCCAAAGAACGCGACTGGCACCGCTTCTTCTTCAGAGACGACAACAACCATCTGCAAGACGCCAGGATGAAACGTCTGACGTTCGGCGTCAAATCATCACCATTCTTGGCAACTCAAGTGCTGAGACACCACGCCTCTACTCATCTGGAATCCCACCCAACTGCTGCGCAGACGATCCTCACGAACTTCTACGTCGATGACGTTCTGTCTGGCGCAACTTCCACGGACTCTGCCTATCATCTGTACAAGGAACTGCGAGAACTCTTCTCTATAGCCGGGATGGACCTGCGCAAATGGAGAACCAACGATGCCCAACTCCGACAACTGATACCTGACGATCTGCTTGAAACTGACACCTGTGCTATTACTTCAGCTGCTCCGAAGGCTCTTGGTGTCCATTGGGATACCAGAGCTGACGTCCTTCACGTATCTACTCCTGATCTGCCACCCGCTGACGCCAAGGTTACCAAACGGACGATTGCTTCCATCACTGCTGGGGTGTTCGACGTTTTGGGACTGTTTGCGTTAGTGGTGATTTCTGCTCGTATCCTGTTTCAAGACATCTGGAGACGCGGTCTATCTTGGGACGAGGAAGTTCCAGACGACCTACAAGTTAGATGGCAACATTGGCTCTCTGACCTGCCTCTCATTCACAATCATGCTGTTCCCCGTCAACTCTCCATCGCCTCCTATCCGGACGCAAAGCTGACCCTACATGGCTTCTGCGATGCATCTTCTGTGGCTTACGGTGCTGCCATCTACGCCCGGACTGAGGCCGCGGACTCGTCTGTATCTGTCTCTCTGGTGATCGCCAAAGCCAGAGTTCTGCCAACTCGACCGACTACTATACCCAAGGCGGAGCTCTCAGGTGCTCTGCTGCTCGCCAAGATGCTCACCCACACGGTCAACGTACTCAATCTGCCCATCACATCTGTCTACGCCTGGACGGACAGCCAAATAGTACTTTTCTGGTTGCCCAAGTCCCCTTCTCAACTGAACCGGTTCGTGGCAAATCGAGTCGCAGCCATACAAGACCTACTTCCACCTGAACATTGGCGCCATGTGCCTACTGCTGGCAATCCAGCGGATCTCACGAGCCGAGGGTCTCGAGCTGTTGATCTCCTCTCCTCCGAGCTCTGGTGGCACGGCCCAAACTGGCTCTCTCAATCTCCCCAATTCTGGCCCCCTCCTTTTCGTTCGCCTCCTACTATCCCAGTCTATTCTGTATCTATCAAACCTTGTCTTGCTCTATCAACCTCTAACTTAGCTTTTATTCGTTATCTGTGCTCTATATGTTCTTCTTTCTTTTCCCTCGTTCGTATTGTCGCATTTGTTTGTAGATTCGCCCACAATTGTGGAGCTGGACATCAACGTACATCTGGACCGCTGACCTTTGCTGAAACGGAACACGCCAAGTCTCTGCTGTACAAGCTCGCACAGCGGCAACAATTCCCCGAGGCCTTCAAAGCTGCTCGGGAGCTGAAACCTCTACCAAGAGGCCACCCTCTACATCACCTCTACGTCAAATTCTCCACATCTGGACATCTGGTAGCTGCCAGCCGAGTTCGACGCCCTGACGCTCCAAACCGGTCTGAGGAACTCATCATCTTGGACACGAGGTCTGAAATGACGAAACTGTTACTGTGCACACTGCACCGCGCCCACGGTCACCCCGGTGCGTCGGCGCTGCTCTCCATTCTCTCATCCTCTTATCACATCATTGGTCTGAGGAACTATCTCAAGAAACTGACAAGGACCTGCGTGACCTGCCAGAAGGCTCTAGCAAGACCCCTTTCTCACATCATGGGACTGCTGCCTGAAGTACGCACGACGCCCGCGCCGCCGTTTTACAACACCGGTGTGGACTTTGCTGGACCACTCCTCCTGCGCGTAGGATACACCAGGAGGCCTCAGCACATCAAATGTTACATTTCGGTCTTCGTGTGCATGTGCACGAAAGCTGTGCATCTGGACCTCTGCCAATCACTCTCCTCCGAGGATTTTCTAGCCACACTCCGCCGTTTCGTGGCGAGACGCGGATGTCCGGCCCATCTGTACTCAGACAATGGTACAAACTTCTCCGGCGCCCGGGAAGAGATCCGCGCCATCAGGAAGCTGTCGGAATCTGAAACTGTCATCAACTTCACAGCCAACCAACAAATGCAGTGGCACCACATTCCGCCAAGAGCACCGCACTTTGGCGGCTTGTGGGAGGTCGCTGTAAAGGCTATGAAAGTCGGCCTACGAAAGATAGCTGGCCCACACCCCCTCATGTGGGTAGAGATGTATACCCTCATCACTGAAGTCGAGAGCGTCCTCAATTCTAGACCCATCGCCCCATTGGGAGCTGACGACCTCAAGGAAGCCAGTAACCTCACGCCAGGCCATTTCCTCATCGGGAGACCGCTGAGGGCGCTGCCCAGCAAGCGTCCGCCCTCCGGCAAGCTCTCCCTAATGAGAAGATGGAACTTGGTGGAACGGCTGCAGGCAGACTTTTGGAAATACTGGTCCTCGGCCTACTTGTCTAGCTGCGTCGCACGAGCGAAGTGGATACGCCCAGGATACTCCCTCCAAGTGGGAGACGTCGTGCTGATCAAAGATGAAAGTCTGAAGTCCCGTGCATGGCCACTTGCAGTAGTAGAAGAAATCCATCCAGGATCTGACGGAGTCGCCCGAGCTGCCACCCTAAGGTGCAAAGGCAAGCTCTATCAACGACCAACGAACAAATTGGTGCCTCTCATCACGGATGCCGACGAAGAGAAACACACCTCCGACACCTCTACCTCCAACGACACATCTGATCTCACTTCCTCACCTCGCCCCCCCCGAGTATGTTCGGGATCCTCATCTCCGAACAGAGGAACTACTCAAGGAAGAGCTGAAGCTGCATGAACTGAAACTGAACACTATTCTATATGTATGCATGTTTTTACTTACCTGTATCTGCCTATTTCACTTAAGTTCTAATCTTACACTCGTACCTGTATCACTCTCTATCATCTGTTATGTTCTAATGCATTTCCCTGGTCGACCCTTTACCTGAATCTCATCTCCGGTCAAGGTAATGAGATTCATGGTACTGCAGTAAACCACAGAACATTCACCCAACCATTTCCCTTATATGTCCACATTGCTGTTGTCATCTTCGACGTCTTTTCTCTCTCTGTCTCGCTCTTTCTCTTAATTTCCTATTGTCCATTATCTAAACTGAATTTAATTAAGTTAACTGCCCCTAGCTTAGATTAGCTAGCCACCACGCAGGAAGAGAAGGGACGCCTAAACAATTATCTTTGCAATTAATAATATTATTTGCAATTCCATAAGAAATATTAGTATCTGTAGCCAAATTGACTTCACAATTATTATTGGGTCTAGATAAAAACTTCTTTTTCCATATCAAAAGAGAAATAAGTCCACAGCCAACTAGAAGAGCCACAATGAAACTGAAACAGCATGCAGCTATCACTCCAATCAACCATAAGCTGAACATAGTAGATGTACTAGAAGTGGTAGTAGCAGTAGTAGTATCGCCTGTAAGATAACGTTGTTAATACCGGTGAGCTTCAGCACAAGTGGTAAATAATAGAGTGTAAAAAAATTAGAGTATTGAAAATATAATGTACCAATGTTATCAGTGATTCAAGCTTCTCTTTAGCTGAACTATCATATTATATTTATGTTGCCTTTTAGAATAGAAAAAAAATTTATTGTTTACATTCCTATCATTTCAAGATGTCAGTCACAATCTGTACACAACCATCACCAGCAGGAATGCCCGGCATTACTACATTATTGTTACTCACATGATGATATCTTCCTTACTAATTGATCAGAGTTTGAAGTCTGCTGTTGAGAGGTTTGTTGCACAGTGGGACACTTGTGAGGGGTGGTAGTTTCTGTAGTCTCCCTATTACCTGCACACCAAAAATCATTTTTTACGTATACAGTAAATAGTCGAATAAGATGAATCACATTTATAATGATTATTATAATTATTTGAAAAAATATGCAAATAATTATAATAATTATTATCGTTACCTATGTGATAATCATCATTATCATTGATCTTGTGATGTGCATGCAAATAATAGCTTATGCTACAGGAGAATGGACAATGTATTAAATATTCCCTGATGTTTTAAATAATAATTGCTGTAAGTGGCTAGTCCCAAATTCTTGTCTCAAACAGCCTTTTCTATAAAATTACCAGCAATCTATCCGAAATTATGAGCAATTTGCTGAAAATTTTATTGTAGGCCAAATATCTACACTATATGGTTTGCTATGAGATTACATTTCACAAGATTAAAGTTTGGCTTACAGAAAAAAAATATATTCTTCTCACCTCCATCATTACTAGTAAAATACATTGTATTTTTCGCACTGTCTCCTGCACAGTTGGTAGCCCTCACAGAGACTGTATAGTTAATGCTGTGAGAGAGGTCCACTGCAGAGAGAGAGGAGTCACTGGTAATGGATGTCTGAGGAGGAGATGGAGAAGAACTATCAGTGATGGTGACTGTGTAGTTGTCTGCTGATCTAGACTTTCTACTGGAAGACTGCCAGTGGAGAGTATAACTAGAGGACATGTCTTCATTATTGACTAGAGTTAAGTTAGTAGGTGGATCTGGTAATTCTAAAAGAAACAATCTAATGTATATTATTAGTCCACACATCATTGGTGACCTGTTCTCACCTTTGTATTTCAGTTCATAGTAGGCCGACCTTTGTTCACTAGATGCACAGTAAATTGATAATGGAATGTGTTCAGGTTTGCCATATGTGACTAGAGTTGATAATATGCTGTCACTTGATTCAGAAATTAGAGTTGCAACTGCAACTTCATTCATTGAAGTTGGATTAACATTTACTACTTGAAGAGTATTAGGAAGATTTGTTCCTGCTGCAATTTTCCATTCTATGTAATGTCCAGACACAGAACAGTCCAGATTTCTGGAGAGATTCGCACCAGCACAGACATACTCTACTCCATGAGGTTGCAGATCAGCATCATTCTCTCCAAGTGAAGCTACTGCAATGGAATACCACAATACACCGGAAGAAGACGAAGAACGACCGCGCTCAAAATTTTTAACTGAACTCCAGAAACCACACCTACAACTTCTGTCCTCTTAATGGTATTGTGGTATTATACGCCTGGGTGTTAGAAAGGCTGACTGAATACTACTATACCCAGGGTCAGCACAGACATACTCAACTCCATGAGGCTGCAGATCCGCAACACTCTTTCCAAGTGAAGTTACTGCTACAGAATATCAAAATACGTCAGAAGCTGGTCAGCTAAAACACGAAGTAACGTACCGAGTAACAACAAAAAGCATGTTAGTCTCATCACTAAAGGAGAACAGAACTGAGCAAATAATTAAAGACAAAATGAGCCGGTTAGTTATTCCAACATTCTTCTGTCCGAAAACAACTCTCAAATAAAATAACTGAACCCCAGAAGCCGCGCCCACCGCCTGGCTGAAGCCGTGAATCTATCATCTACTAGTGATGTGCTTGAGCACAAATGGCGAGCGAGCCTAAAGACTATACTATTTTTATATGAATGATTTTGACTTCTAACACTGAAGCTACTGAAAATAAGGTCCAGTTTTTTTATTTCGCATACAGGGGAAAGGGATTTCAGTGCCATAGTAACAACTCTCTCAACTGCTTGACAAAACACAAAACATACACGTTATTTAAAGGTTTTCTTGTGTGATATTCTTTAGCAATAGTGGTTGTAACACACAATGCCTTGACACAAACTGGACATGCAACCTACACAGACATACCTTCGCAGTAGTCTAGTGGACAATGTATTTTCAAGTAATACAGTTGCGCACGGCTTATAACCATGACAAAGAGCGCATTGACTTACCACCGCCACTACTCGAATAGAAAGGAAGTCCTTTAGTTTTCAAGTTTTAACTGCCACCCGCAAAAGAATTCAAAAGGGTAAAACAATTCAATTCTAGGTGATACGGGTACTGATCGATAAACCAGAGGATTCTGGTTTTAGTGCAATTTGGGACGGGGTCGACCACATAACTAACACAAAAACGCGAGGGTCAAAGTACAAAAATGCCTTACGTACGTCCATACATATATACAAATAAACATCCCCGATTTTTTCATTTTTACCCCTGTAAGTGTCTCGCTCGCAACGCTCGCTCGCCAATTATACTTCAGCGACGCCTCAGTGGGAACTGCCATTCAGGGTCCCGAAGGCCCTTGGCTGTAGCGTAACGAGCACGGCGAGGACGCTACTTAGGGCCTCCCAGACCCTAAGAATGATAGTTCACGCTGCGCAGCAGCTAACTAATTTAGAACGTAGCGACTGCTCCTCCTAACAACACAATCAGAAAGACATTAAACAAGCCTATCGGAGGGTCACTGAGTGTCCCTGCCCTCAAGGCGGTGACACTATGTTAGTAGTGTCTTTCTCTGTAGGACTTAACCATTTTAAAGTTCCTCTGTCAAATACAAAAAATAAATCAGCTAGCTACATTCTAACTATTGGTATTATTCACCTGGATGTTAGACTGGCAGGCTGTATAAAAGCCTTTCCCCTGTAGCTACTATACCTGGGAAAAGGTATAATTTCTCTATAAAGTTCAATTTAAATATTTAATAACCAATGATCTTTAGTCCAATTACCTGTGCCATATAAGCTAATTTACTTGCTTATTTTCATTGCTAGTGATTATGTTCATCAATGACATACCACTGTTAAAAGGTTCGATATCAGTTTAATATCAGTTTAATGTGACTATTGTGTAATTAGGGTATGATAGTAGTAGTAGTAGTAGCTATGTCTTATCATAAACATCATCTTACAAAGACTGATGGCAATATTGTGACTACTCAATTCCATGTATACATTAATTGGCTATAGAAAAATTGATTCTCCCTTGGACAGATCACAAACTAGTCAGTTTTTATTTGCTGCATAGTTTATTAATAATTTCACAATCTGTCTATGGTTGTATTCTTACCAATTCCTCCAGGGATGGAACCTAAGGAGATGTGCACTGTGTGACGTTCGTGATGCAAGATGAGTTCATTTGAACTTGTTTGTGATTCAAGTCTTCCTGTCCACTCCTTCTCTTCCTAAATTCATACTTTTTCATTTCTGATTGGGCTGAGAATGAATTGATTTCAATCATCATGACAATTAAATTCAATGATGACATAAAGAAAGATAGTGTTGTTGGGTCCGCCATGTTTTACAAAAGTTCAGGCTCAGTTATGGCATTCATATACACTGAACTAATTATGGAATACACTGAGGATGATCACTAGATTTAGAAATTTGAGACTCAACTGCAATGCTACATTATGTACTTCTTGAGTTTGCATTTAGTGGACTGGTAAAATGTAATTGAAGAGTGTGTGGAGAGAAGTCCATCTTGGTTCAACATCCATACTCTACTTCATGAGGCTGCAGATTAACCACATACCCAATTATATGATCTATTATTACTACAACAAAGTCAAGTTTAGCAAGTAAAAACATTTCAACTTAAGAGAGTAGCTAATGTCAGCATACGAGTTTCATGTTTATAATAATATGCTATTATGTCTTTTCTATTTTTTGTATGATAGACTTGAAATGTAAGTCTCACAAATATTATAAATGAAAAAACAACAACATTGAACAGTCACATTTCTTATTGGACCAGTATGAACTTGCACAATTAAATGGGTTATGATGGTATTTTAACAAATAGATCATTATTCAAGACAACTCCTTGGCAACACTGGGATGATTTTGAGCTAAAGGAGAAAGAACAATATTGGAATTTTTATATAGAGTTAGAATTAGGAAAAGTTCAAAGGCTATGTCAAACTTGACTTGTATTTCTCCATCAGGACTAACATCCATAGCTATATGAGTTACAACAATAATAGAATAACCAAGTTTGGCGTTTGAATTATAAGTAGTTTAAGGGTTATAAAATGCATCAAAATAACTAGTGTTTCTCCTTCAGCATTATATAATTCAAACATGGCTATATCATAGCATTAATGATGGATTAAGGGTGCCTGCACATAGCAACACGCACTGCAGGTTGATGGGGCCCTCTAACAATTACCCACCAAAACCCGCCATTATTATAATACCCGACCGGAACAAATGCGAGTAGCAGCTGGCGTGTATTTTGCGTAGTTGCGTGCTGGTAGTGTGGTTATCTGTTTCCCCTATCCCTGTGGGTAATCTAAAGCAATCAGCTGCTATGGGTTCAAAGAGAAACAGTAAAAAAACAGTTGTTGCTAGGAAGAGCAAGCGCAAGAAGCAGTTACTTGTGGCTAGATTGAACAACAGACCCTGCAACCACAACCATATTGGTAAAACTTATGCAGAGCAGTAGATATTTTATGGATTACTACTGTGTAAATATAGATTCTGTGGTTGACCCAGTTCCAGGCTTTCCTGGTGATGGTAGTAGTACTTCTGGTACCATGGATACCCTGAGTGCACAGCCAGAAATTTTACCACAACTGGTTAGTCAATTATAATTAAATAAAAAATAACTACCACCAATGATGTAAAAAATGTTCAGGAGTCCATCCCTGACAGTCCTGGTAATGTTCAGGATTTCATCACTGCCACCCCTGGCTATCCACACATGGAATGTAAAAAAAAAAAAAAAAATTATAGCAGCAGTGATCTAACAAATGTATAGGATTCTGTCCCTGGCAGTCCTGAACACCTTCAGGATTTTGTCTCTGGTGGACCTGGTGATTCCCTGAATCATGACAGCCCTAGTGATCCACACATGGTATGTGAATATAAAAAAATAAAATGAATAAATAAATAAAAAAGAGATTAAAAAAAATAATAAGAAAAAAATTATAACAGCAGCAATGTAATAAATGTATAGGATTCTGTCCCTCGCAGTCCTGGTAATCTTCTGGATTACATCACTGGTTCTCTTGGTGATGTTCATGATTCATTCACTAGCAGTTTCGGTGATCCACACATGGTATGTCGAAAAGAAAAAAAAAAGTATAAATACTAAAATCAGTCTGAATCAAATAAAAAATGTTTAGGATTCCGTTCCTGGAAGTGCTGGTGATTGTCAGGATCTTGTCACTAGTTCTCCGATGAAGTTCAGGATTCGTTCTCTGGCAGTCCAATTTCACAAAGGACTTGTGCTGACCCAGACCCATCCTCATCACTGGTCAGTTCTCTAATAATAATAATAATAATAATAATAATAATAATAATAGTAATAAATGCCAAAAAAGAAATTATGGACTGAGTTAGTGCTATGGGGAAAAAAAACTTAGTAGGAAAAGAAAATAGTCGCTGATATAACAAACCTCTTTTGTGTAGAATGCTGAAGACAACTTGACTGTCGTAGAAGAATTGGTCACTGCTGCCAACCATGTTGGATTCCCTAGTGAATTAGTGGACAGAATATCGGAAATCGTGTCCACCAGCAGTATACGCCTTGAGTGTTCCAAAAACATGAGGATTCACGACTCTCTGTGTTCGTGGCAGCGGTACTACCTGGTGCTGTCTTTTTTGATGACTGGTAATCTTCATGCAGACTACGAACGAGTAGGAGGCTTGCTAGGCTTTCCTGCATGTTCCAGTACCCAGTGGGGTAGGATTGTGAAGAGGTTGGAGGAGATTGTCTCTGATTTGGCAGAGTGGTCCTGTAGTCAGGTAAGGAAGGAAATAATGGAGCGAGGTGATAATAAGAAATGGATGGCTTCATTTGATGGGTTTTACCTGACTCGGGGCCACTACTCCAATAACTCTTCCGCCACACTCCATGACTACTCCACTGGGAACATTGCTTGGTTTACACACCAAACAAAGCGTGGTCCAGGCCATAACTGGACAGGAACCTCGGCTGGTGCAGCAACAGACATGCTTGATGAGCTCCTTGGCAAAGCAAAGGAGGCTGGGTTTTCTGTCAAGGAGCTCATCTGCGACAAGGATTCCGCCACCAATGCCACCTTCTGCCGGTACTACCCAGAAGGTATGATTACTTATTGTAGTAATCATCATAGGTGCCAACGGTCCCCGTTTTGCTGGGACGGTCCCCGTTTTTGGAGCATTGTCCCCGGTCCCCGTTAACTTTGAAGAATTCTATTGTTGGTCCCCGTTTTCACAGGTTGTGGAAATATTAATTTTGGGGGGCACAATTTTTTTTTAAATTTCACTTTGACTCAGCTGAGCTAATGGTATTGCCCATACCTCAGCTGACTCAACATGTAGTAATAACACAGTCATGCTGGTGATGATGCTGCCATATCATTGCATCATCAGCATGCATGTGAATTAGCCAGTAGCAGTACTGAGTAGTCCTAGCTGTCCAGCTGTAATCTAGTGGAACTGTGATGACGTCTACCTCTGAATCAAACTCCTCTGAGTGCCCTCTTCCTAAAAAAAGGCCCAGAAGAACCTGTCACTTTGATCATAAGTGGATACAAGATTTCAAAGGAATAGCAATGAGTGCCAAAGGTAGGCAAATTTAAAATTACACATAGCTATTAACATTAAACCCCTTCAATATATAATAGGTAACACATTTGCTAGATGTACACTTTGCTGTACGGATTTTGGAATAAGCCATGGAGGAAAATTTGATGTCACTTCTCATGTGAAAAGTAAACATCACCAAGACATGATGAAAGCGTGTTCTTCTAAGCCTCTTATGTCTTTCATTAAGCCTGGTATTTCCAATAGCACTATTCATGCTGAGGCACTGTGGGCATCATTTGTGGTAGAGCACAATCTGGCTTTTAATGCTAGTGATCATGCCACTAAATTATTCACAAAGATGTTTCCTGACTCAGAAATCGCTAAATCTTTTGCTTGTGGTCGCACCAAAACTACTTGTATCATAAAGGGAGCACTGGCACCACACTATTCTGAGCAAATGATGAAGAGCTTAGACAAATGTGAATCATTTTCTGTCTTAATGGATGAGTCCAATGACAAGGTTAATAAATCTTGCATTATTCTTATAAAGCTTTTTGATTATACTGTAGGTGATGTTAGAACACGATTCTTAGATATGCCTATAGTAAACATTGGTACTGCTGCTAATCTTTTTGAAGCTCTTAAGGATTCTTTAAGCAAGAAGGGCTTAGATTTTGGAAAATGCATTTCTTTCATGTCGGATACAACTAACGTCATGAAGGGCGTTAGGTCGGGGGTTCAAAAGCGAATAAAAGATGAATGTCCTCAGTTATATGACGTTGGATGCATATGTCATCTGGCTGACCTTACAATTAAGGCTGGCATGGAGACTCTACCTGTCAACATTGATCAGCTTTTTGTGGATATCTTTTATTTTTTTTATCACAGCAGCAAGAGGAAGGAACAATTTGCAGACAATTGGTGTTCTTTTTTTCCTACTGAGCCAGCAGCTATTCTTAAACATTGTACAACTCGATGGTTAAGCCTTCTGCGCTGTGTTGATCGGTATATATCCCAATTTGAAGGCTTAAAGTCATATTTCCTGTCGTGCGATGAATCTGAAACAGAAAAGGTACAAAACATCATCAGCGTTCTAGAGAATCCCTTTACTAAACCTATTCTGCTCTTTCTCTCTCACATTCTCCCTTCAATGGATAAGTTCAACAGATTATTCCAGAAGTCCAAAGAGAATTCTACTTGCCAACTGTACAATGAAATGGGAAGGCTAGTTCGCCTATATGCCTCTAATCTTCTAAAACCTGATGTTATTAAGGCAACTGAAAACAAACTAGGTAGTCTTAATTTAGAAAAGAGAGGCCAGCTTGCTGATGAAAACTTAGGCATTGGCAATGCTACGTGGGTTCATCTAACTGAGTTAGAAGAAGAGCATGATGTAAAGCCTTTTTATGCAGCAGTTAGGAATTGGTATGTGGCCACAATTAAAAAAATGCTTAAAAAATTTCCTTTCCATGACACTTTGCTTAAGGACTTGGGAATTATTAATCCAGAAGTAGCATTTACCAATTCTTATAGTGCATCCACCATAGTCAGTCTTGCCAAGCGTTTTCCACAGATGGGCTTATCTGATTCCAGGTCTCTTGACAAATTGCGTGAGGAGTTCATGGACTTGTCTTTGTCTTCAAGTGATCATCCTGAGATAGCCAAGTACAAATCAGCTGACGGTACATGGAGACCACGGTCAGGGAAGTTCTGGTGGGAGGTCAGTAAACTTACCACCTTTGATGGAGAAGAACGGTTTCCCTTGCTGAGTAAGCTGATGGCAGGACTCTTGTCCATCCCGGTTTCAAATGCTGATTCAGAGAGAGGGTTTTCTATGCTTAGAAAAATCCATACAGATCAGAGGCCAAGCTTGAATCAGGACACCTTGATTGCATTAATGACGATGAAGTTTAATTGTAGTGATTTCAGCTGCTATGAATCCAACTTCAGTGACGATGTTCTGACTAAGTGCAAGAAAGCTACATCTTTGATGGTGAAACGGCCAGAAACAGAGGCTGGCCCATCTGAACTTGTGTAACACTTTTTTACCATCTGAACTTGTGTAACATTGAATGATTATGTATAGTCAAAATTCCTGGGGTGTGGTCAAAATTCCTGGGGTGTGGTCAAAATTCCTGGGGGTGTGGTCAAAATTCCTGGGGGTGTGGTCAAAATTCCTGGGGTGTGGTTATGGTCCCCGTTGCATTTCTAGAAAAGTTGGCACCTATGAATCATAGTATGAAGAACTTCCACAAGGCACTGGAAAAAATAAAGAAGTACAAGTGCGAGGTAAATATACAAATAAAACAATAATATTACTTTATATCCGATGGTATGCAGTGCAGGGCAGATCAGTTTCGCTGCAAGAGGATGACAGATGCAATGTTAAACTCTTGCAAGAGAGCTCTTAGCACACTTATTGTATCTGACAAGGTGCAAGAGGCTCATAATCCATTGGAAGCTTTTACGGAGGGCCTCAAAAACTTCGTGGATCATTAATGCCACGACAAGCATGCATCACCCTATTGTTATCATCCTAAGGTAGAAAACAAAAATGTGTGCAAAAATATTTTAATTAATAATTATTTTTTATACAAGGTGAATCCTGACGGAAGTCCTTACAGGACTAAAAATCACTACACTTGTTATTCACAAGTAGCAGGGTTTTTCCAACTTATGGAGGAAATGTCCATTTACCCTCAAGACTACGTGTCAGATCATGGCAGGCTGACGACAAACACTGTCGAAGGCTTCCATGGTCTGGCACTAGTCTATCGTGATAAACTGACTGATTTATCTCACACACATTATGTATGTAAAACTAACATGGCAGTATGCCATAAGGTTAGCTGAACAATGAAGGTTACCACAAAATTAGTTTATACTATAATGAAATAGAATCTTGGACCAATTTGGAAGGCCCTTTGTATCTGAAAATGGGATTGGAAATTCCAAATAATGCAGTTGCTTCCATATTGAAGGAACAAAGGGAGTGGATCAAGAGCTGCCGCCGAAGGTCAAGCAAAGAACACCACCACAAACGGTAAGAATGATTAATATCATTCCCCAATATGTATGATAATTTCTGTTTGGTGACTAATTTGTTTGGTTACAATAATCAATATTTTGATAACAGTAACTTACAGAAGAAGGCCAAGAAGAAGAGGTATGAGATGGAAAAAGCCTTCATGGAGCGCCTTCGAGGAGCTGGATGCAGTGTTGGGGAGTATGCTGGAGATGGCCAGGGTGACTCCATGTCAACTGAACTCCATTCTACTGGAGAAGGCACTGTAGATGCCGGCCCTGAAGTGGAACATCTGGAGTTGGAAGAGGATGATGATGATGATGGAATTGACATTGTACATGACGATCATCATCCTCTTCTGATTTTCTATGATTGTGAAGCGACTGGGCTGAGCATCTACAGTGACCACATCACGGACATGTCCGACTCCCCTGCAGCAACCCACTTTTTCCAGTCTCGTGAGAACAACTCGACATATTCCCGCACCTGGTAATTTTTTTAAATTATTATATCATACACATTGTATTACAGACCTATATCTACAATAGTTAATAGAATAACAGGAATTTCCCAAGCGATGCTCAGAAATTAGCAGTCATTGTTTTGTGTACTCACACAATTTCTGCAGTGGGTAACTATGGTTACTGCTGAGGTCAGCGACTCTACAAGTACCACTCACTTCCCTGGTATTGCAATTAATTTTTATAGTAAATTTTATTTATTGTTTTTCTATACGAACACACATACGCCACATGTAACGTAAGAGTATAATATACTTATATATTATATAAGTAACAAAAATATCAACTTCCGTTAAGATACTTTTACTTTTAAAATAAACGCTACATTCAACCAAACCAAATCTCACTGCCACTAAGCGGGTGTGGCCACCAAGCCTGGATCGCATGGGACACTCTTTAGGTAGCAACCTAAATATCTCGATGTTTTGTGCTTATTTTTAATTCCTGTCTTCTGTAGTGAAGAATGCATACTGTCTTATCCATCCATTCCTTACTCTGTGTGTTATCTACACTTAAAAAAATTATATGTTTTTTGGCATTTTTCACCTATGTGAATGCACACTTAGTGTGAAAGTCATATGACCACCACTCTTAATTATTTTTCTTTGACTGGAAAACATGGCTATGAGCAATGAAACACAGCCACTTTTCACACTTTGAATTCACCCAAGGAATATAAAAAGTATTGATTAGTTAATACTTGTGTATAAAGAAACTTTAAAAAAAAATTTGAGTCAAAATAGACACAAGAGTTGGGATTATGTACAAGCTTATAAAAAGAATGATCAATTATACTTGACGGTTTGACACTCATAAACATTTGGTACAAAGCGAAATGTAATTGAGAAATGCATAACAGTCACCAATTCTTTAAGACCAAAAAGTGATGCAATTATTTTAACATAATTTGTAAACAAACTACTATTGTTAACATGACATCATTTTTTAGTTTTAGTTTAGAAGATGCATTGACTAAATGTTCAAAGAATGAACTTTTTTGAGACTCTAACACGGTGATATTAGCACTTTATTATAGCGCTGAATCCTACATTTTGTTTTAGACAATCCATGCCGGCAAAGGGTGAATGAGCACTATATATTATAATGTATATATATTTATATATCTAAGCTATGCATTGTTTTTTCACAATATCTTGCAAAGCTTGCAATATCCAAAGTTATTATCAGGATATTGCAACTGAAAACTCATCAGTACTCCATGTAACCAAGCTCAGATGACATAGAACAACTGTAATTGTTGTGGAAACTCATCGTACATAACTCATTATTTTGGGACTTATGGACAGAAAACTCATCTTCTAGGACAACTTATGCAAAATATGTGTTAGAGCTACTACTTAACTGAAGATTATAACAAAGAAAATGTTACATCACTTGTTTTGTTTCTATCTGTAGGGAGCACTGTCACCTGAACAGATAGCATTTAATTGTTTACATATTTTTCTATGGAAGTTCATCACTTCAACAATTTGTTTATTGTAGATCTCATGCCACTCTAACTTCTAGAACCTTCTATCTATTTTTAACCACTCACATTAATTTTACTATCAGGTGAGCCCTGAAGCACTAGAGTATTTAAACTCTCACTCAGTGCTCACTCCCTTGTTCTCCTGTTTGCTATCATAACATTCGTGTCTCATTGATATTTACATTGTGAGCTAGCTTAAGCAGGGGACCTGGTGGCAGGTTTATCGAGTTGACTAGACTTGTGGGGTTATCTCTGTACTAAAGCCCTACACTAGTTATTTCTTTTTTTTATTCTAATGGTTGTGGTGAGTGGTTACTATGGCAACCAATTTTTTTCACTGCCTGAAAAGTCATGTCCATTGACAACCATTGCAAGATTGTAAATTTTTGTATAATGTTTTCATAACCAGTTTGTTAATTGTTAACCTCAACAGTCTTGTACATTTTTTGTTAACTCCAATTATCAATGCAGTTTACAGATTTGGTTATGGTTGTCAATGGACTCTTTTCAGGCTGTTTTAGTATCTTGAGTGTCAGAAGTTAAAATAAATCATATAACAATAGTGTAATTTTAGGCTGACTCGCCATTAAACACACCACTAATTATAATTATTAGCTATCTTTTTTAATACATACATTTATTATTTTGATAAACGTAGATAGTTAGCCAGCATATCATCTTTGTGCAAATTCCATCAACACAGATTAATGGTAATAAGTGTTGTAATTCACAAAATTGTTATGACTAATTGAAAAGCAATTATTTAACTTAACTGACTCGATAATAATATCAAATACAGTAGTTATCTACAATAAAACACTGATTAAATTTCAGACTAAGAGTTGAGGGTATTTACAAATAGTATCCTATATGGCTGAGTTTTACAAAAAAAAAGTTTTATAAATCAACATTGATTTATGGCAAAAAATGGTTCTTACAGGCCGTAATTTGCTATCACATCTCCATCCTCCATCACCTTCAAGCAACGACACTGTTAATAGAGCAAAGAAATAGAGTGAAGGTCAAAGACAAATTCGCTGAGCAAACTTTGCGCAATCATAGAGTGAAAACTTTTATTGGTTAACATTTTAATGGAACATTACTTAGCTGTACATAATTATTTTAATAAGGAATACTTATTTTCACGTAGTGACCACCAAGTACAAATTACCCTCCAATATTGTAGCTGAAACAGTTTATAGTGATTGTTTGTCCCATTATTTGGATAGATACTTTGTTTTATTCTAAACTTTTCTCTTTTCTCCAATTCATTCTGAATGTGTGGTAAGGGGTGAGGGGTCCCTATGGGTTAGGAATATTAACAATAGGCCCCCATATTTATCATAAATGTGGGAACATTGGTTACCAATTTTGAGAGCGTTCCCATATTTCTGGTGACAATGGCACTCTGTCAGCTACCCAACATCATGCTATGGACAGCAAGAAGTATTTTCTGAAGTGATTATGATGTGACATTAGAGGTGATTACCCACAGATGTTGTTTAACCCTTGAGAATTTCTGAAATCTATATTGAGTGCTATTAGCTGCATGTTAATTCTGAGTGATCTACCAAGAATACAGTTAAATCGTAAAGATCATTGTCATGTAGTGCATAAGAAATTGATGCTAGCATAATATTCCAATCCCAATTCTCTTTGATATTGTGGCTGTTGTATAATAAATAATATCTGCATAACACTCATAAAAATACTTTCATAAACATTTGGTACAAAGCGAGAAGTTGTTGAGAAATGCACAACAGTCACCAATTCTTTCAGATCAAAAAGTGATACAATTATTATAACATAATTTGTAAACAAACTACTATTGTTAACATGACGTCATATTGTGGTGGAACGTCTGGAAACAAACGAGTAGGCTGCCACCAGAGTTGCTGAATAATAGCTACCCAAGCCGTTTAAGGCTTCCACCAGCTCAATTCACAGAGTTTTAAATTCTGATCAGAGAACTAGATAGATAAAGGAACACAAGCAGTGACACAGCAACTGAGGAGCACATGCTGCTCAGGCTGTTTAAATACAAAACCTGTGAGCATGCTCGCAAATAACTAAGGGTGAGACACCACAATGATGATGCAAAAGAGGGTGAGAGATAATTGGAGTGCATAAATGGGTGACGTAGGAATGTGCAATGTTCTGTAAAATAATAATAATGTGGTGTTTCACCTCACATATTTCAGTTTTAGTTTAGAAGATGGATTGAATAAATGTTCAAAGAATGATCTTTTTTGAGACTCTAATAGGGTGATATTAGCACTTTATTATAGCGCTGAGTCCTACATTTTGTTTTAGACAATACATACCTGCAAAGGGTGGTTAGTAACTTGACGTATCAAGAGCAATAATTGTAATTGTATCACACTAGTTATTTTCTGGTTTGCAACTGAGCAGGAATAATTCTCACATTCATTTTTAATTACGAATATCGTCCAGTTTGGAATAGAACAACTTAGAGTTGAGACCACCTTATTATGGCTCTATTTGTGGGACAATTAACAGAATTAGAGATCAAAATCTATAAAAAATCATTTATTTCCATGTTGGCAATTCACAACAGTACAGGGTCCATTTCGAATGGAAGCATCATTGCAGTGTTGATTTCAGTATTTCAGTTATTCTTTCTGTTATAATTATATATTGTGGTAGAAAATATGTTATATTTTTCTATACTAAACTAGAATGGAGCCAATTTTAGCTGGAATAATCACATTATTAATGCTTTTGATTATAAAAATATCTCACAGATACCAGTATCGAAAGCGACAAGATATTTGTAATGTTCAGTTAATTGACTTGTTTGTGACTAACCCTTCCCAGGCCATGTGCATCGGTGGTAAAGGGTTATTCAGCTATCAGGTCTGTTCCAGGAATAGCATATAAGCATTGTAATTCTACTGTTTCATGTGACTAGCTATCACTACAGGTGTTGTAGATTGGGAATCTTCTGAAAGCTGCAGTGTTCTAGTACAAGTAAAATGGATTATTCAGTTGCCCAGAGGCTATCCAATTATAATGTTGTTTATACCATTGAGGTTTTAAGTATTTTATTATTGTAAACCATTTGAGAAGATATTATATTTAGCTTAGAATTAATGCCATAGTCATCTAATCTATCTAGAATATGGCCTAGTACTCACCATATTCATGTGTCATGAGAAACTGATAATATTTATAATTATCTTGGAACTTCGCAATCAAAATTTAATGTTAATTCATCCCATATTTTGCATTACTTCAAAATTAAATGACTGATATTCAATGTGGATATAATGCAATGCTCTGAGTAAGAATTATATTAGTCATTTTATATACACTTACAAGTACTAAATTGCATTATAGTTTTGTTTGTTTCTGTTCTAACTATTTAATATGTAATTATTTTATTCTGTAAACCTATTATCCTATTTAGCCAGATGGTTTCCAGTGCTTTACCTTATGGTACCCAAAGCAAAATATGCATGAAAAAATTGGTTACGAAATTATTAAATGATACAATCAGTAATTTTAATTGACAATCAAATGACAAATAGGTTTACAATTTGCTTAATAACTAAACTTATACACATTATTGTACAAAATTAAAAAGGAATCATTAAAATAAAGTTGAAAGTATTACAGAATAAAATTATATGATTTTTTAAAGTCAGTTAATATTTTGTATAATAATCTTCAGCATATTGGTAAACATTACAAATATCTTCTCTTTTTCGATAGCGATATCTGTGAGCTGTTATCATAAACAATATTAAAGTGATTACTCCAATAATTAAATAGAGAATCAAGTAATCAAATGGACATCCAAAAGTAACCTTTTTGTAGCTATTGATAGAAGCATATAACAAAACTGTAGATATCAATTGAAACACTGCCTTTATAAAGTAATAGAGTCCAAACATAAGTCCTTTCATGTATCGAGGACTCTGGCAGCAAATTAATTGCCAAACCGCTATGTAGAAAAACAGTTTACTAAATGCCAAACAAACTTGTAACATAGTAGGCAATAAATACTCTGGTATTGAAACATTGAGGTTGTCTATTGAACTAATATTGACGATTAAACATGCATCTCGGAAGGAATAATATTGTTCTCTGGATATTATGTTGCAGGCTATAATAATTAATTGCATCAATATTACAAGTATTAAACTAACACCAATCCTTTGAAGAATAGTTGGATTATACTTGGCAATGCATTGTCTAATGCTTGTAAGATAAATTAGGATGAAAATTGTGACAATAAGTGGAGAAAGAAGAGAATATTCTAAAATCACTCTTTCTAGAAAATTATAATTAGATAATCCATCCAGAGATAAATGGTGAGCCAGTAAAGTATCTCCAGTTAATTCCAGCAAAAAATATGGACTTAAAGCAATTAATATTTTTATTATATTTACCATGACCTTTACATCTTCTACTTGCTCAGTAGTGAATGGTCCTCCATATCTTTGTTTTCCAAAGTCTAACCTAGATGGACGTTCATCATCACAATAAGTGAATGCACTTCTCCTAATTGGTTTTTTGTGTTTGATGGCAAAGGATATAACACCATATACTAACTTGTAAGGGTTTCCTTTTGTATTATGATACTGAAAAATGGAACTATATTTTTCTACCAGAAACAATATAATCACTGAACACACAACTGAAACACTGATTACAACATCAAAAGCTATGATGTATCCGTTGCCATTGGTCACCATACCTTTGCTCCATTCTACCCTGGAATTAAATGAACATTTACAGATTTTTATCACTAATTCTGTTAATTGCTCTACAAATAAAACCATAATAAGATAGCAGTCAGACTTGATGGTGGGCTCATCTCTAAGTTGTTCTATTCCAAATTGGATAATATTTGTTATGAACAATACTCTTCCAACCCAATAGCCTATTATTGAAATGAATAGTAAGGAGACTAATGTGTAAAGTGTATAATCTGTAGTATTTACTATTGAAGACAGCAAAATCCAAACTATTAAAATGAAGAATTGAAATGCTATCATAAACTGAGTACTCACTTTCAAGATTTTGTACTGTCCATACTTGATGTCAGCAATATATCCTGCTAAAGGCGAGAGAATTAAGATAGTGGCTTCCAATGCTAATATTATGCTAGCAATGAAGCTATTTGTTATTATTATTACAGAAGACGGCTCAAAAAAATGATAGTACATTAAGCTATTGACAAAATGCCATGACAATATCATCACCACAGCTCTATGTTGAGTCCAAAAGCTAGTAAATTGAATCTTGCTGCAAAACATTTGTTGGTTAGATGAGTGATAAATACGGTGAAATGTTTGAAAGCTATGAAGTAAAACTAATATATAACAAGAGTTTTAACAAGTTTACTTCATTTATAGTAACATTCAATGTTTTTAAAGCAGAAACTGAAAACTGACATAAACACAACAGTTTATGTTTTCCTGATTATATCTAGTTAAATTTTCCTATTTTAATAGTTAAACAGTAAAATAGTTGTCCAAAGTATATGCTCATACATTTATTATACAATTACGGTAAACATTAATCCTCCACTTGTTTTTTTTTATAAGTTTCTGCTAGATATACATTTTGAAGAACACTTCATGGACTTTAGTGGACCATTGAACTAAAAACTGAAGTACAGTATATTCCATAATTTCATAATACATATGGTAAAGTACAATAACATACCTAACTATTGATTGCTATATGAATATTAGAGTTGCCTTAATTTTTTTCTTTTGAGTGGAAATAACTAGTAAATAGCATGTGTATTCAGCAATAGCATGTTCATTGCACTAACAGATGTGTACATTGGTTTGCTGTACACAACTTGAATATCACAATGCAAGGAAAGGGAGTTCAAATGTGAAACACTCCATTCATGTCTGTCCCAAATTCTTATATGCACTGGCAAGTAACAGTCATTAGAAGTTTGGTTTCTTTCTTAAAAGAGAAAAAAAGTATAAAGATATTTGAATAAATTAATGAACAACAAAAATATATATCTGCACAATGGAATTGGAAAAAGAGAATGTGCTTCTTCAATGCCCACTACCTTGATTCAGCCTGCTTTTATCTCACAGTCTAGATAATTGATCACCACCTTGAGGGTCTTTAATGGAGCATAAATTCTGCTCTATTAACATCTGCTCCAATACATCCCCTCTAAGTGCATGGTTTACACTTGGCTGCCTCCGTTGGCAGGCTGCTTGAGACTTGCTTTCCAGCTTTAAGATTTGATGATTTATTTCTCCCTCTGAAAACTATCATGCAGGAAACTAAATTCAGCATATATACATGTATATTCTACCATTAACCAATTAATTTGTGTCAGGATGTGCTGCTGGCATCTCTCCACCCCTATCCTTTCTCTGTGCACACTACAACTTTTCTGCCCATTAACCATGTTTCCTGTTAAGCTATTATTTTATAAGCTCACTTGGTAAAGTATGCATTGGTGTAGAATTTATAAGGGCACAAAGTGGGGTGTTCAGACAGCGCCTCTTGGCAAACACCTCGCGAGGTGTTATTGAAGCATTTTAACAGTGTAAAGTATAATGCTCATACATTTATAATACTATTACAGTAAATTTTAATCCTCAACTTGTTATTTTTTAAGTTTCCGCTAGATGTACATTTTGAAGAACTCTTCTTGGACTTATTTCATACATTTTTTTTTTATTTCCTGAAGTTACTTACCCTCATGAAAATCTGAATACTTGCTCTCAAAAGGTTCAGATTTACAAGCAGCCTATAATGATATCTAAAAAACATTTTTTATTATTCTTCAATGTAGCTCCAAGAGGAATGAATAAACATCAAAAGAAAATGCTTTCAGAGTCATTTTGATAAAAAATCATGAGATCACTAATTTATTAAATAGAGACTTTTTGCAACGTGCTCAACTTTAGGAGAAGTTGTTAGCTACGGTTAGAAATTAATCCCAAGTTAAGTAATGTGACAAGTTCACTTGACATGCTGCATTCTTTGAAGTTAAAGATGGATGAGAAAATAATATCCTTCAATATTGATAGCTACAACACCTACACTTGCACTTCAAAACTTTTTTAAAAGATGTCTTATTCATTGCCTACACTTACGGACTATGCATCAAAGAGTGAATAAACAGTGTTGCATGAAGGTTATATTTGGAGAAAATTTTTTTTGTCATTACTATTTCGAATAATTCAGTGTTGACACCAAAGATAAATGGGAGAGTCATGTTTAACTCCTAACATTATGATAAACACTGAATTATTCGAAATAGTAATGACAAAACAGTTAATTCTAGCACCATTCCTTAACTACAATATTTTAGATATACACAATATATATATATATATATAATAATGTATATACTATATTATCCAAGCTACGCATTGTTTGCACAACATCTTGCAAAGCTTGCAATATCCAAAGTCATGATCAGGATATTGCAACTGAAAACTCATCAGTAGTCAATGTAACCAAGCTCACATGACAAAGATCAACTGTAATTATTGTGGAAACTCATCCTACACAACTCATTATTATTTGCGACTTATGGGCAGAAAACTCATCTTGTAGCAACTAATCAACTTTTTTGTAACATCTACATTAATGAACTTATCGCTCTAATAAACTTTCAGAGTGTGTATAGCAGTAGGTGTATGCTAATTACGAGTGCTCTGACTTTCAAGATTAGG
>WLWD01001918.1_pt1 | contig 79550 bp, 61 predicted proteins | sample 6712731 | NCBI WGS metagenome assembly WLWD01 (sample SAMN12718690, study PRJNA576275) | sponge metagenome | isolation source: marine sponge | host: Mycale hentscheli | place: New Zealand: South Island, Marlborough, Capsize Point | collected 2014-11-01 | reverse complement strand
CAAGATGGCTGTCATTCGTGCTGCCATCAGAACCCGATATGAGCTTCTTCCATTGTGGTACACAGAGTTCTACCTGAGCTCACAGTCCGGCCTGCCCGTGGCACGCCCTCTGTGGGTGGAGTTTCCTCGAGACAAGAACACATACAACATGGACGACGAGTACCTGGTTGGGCAGAGTCTGTTAGTGCGGCCAGTGACTGAGCAATACAGCACTTCAGTGCAGCTGTACCTGCCTGGTAGCAACATGGTGAGTCTCTCTCAAAGGGGATTTGAATAGCAAGTGAGGGCAGAACAGGGAAGAAGGGGTAAAATAGCTTTACACATGTTGGATTTAAGTATTTATTTTCGCTTCTTTGTAGAGAATTGTATACAGGTATGTTTATTAAATGTATTCTCTCTCTTTCACAGGCTTCGTTTTAAACATTACATAATTAAAATGTTTGGCTGTCACTGAGGTTCGAACCAGGACCACAGAAAATTTCCATTAGTCTGTTGAAAGTGAAACTGTAGCATAGGAATACCCCTTAATTAATAGTACCCCTTAATTAATAGTACCCCTTAATTAATAGTACCCCTTAATTAATAGTACCCCTTAATTAATAGTAGAAGTACAGAATTAAAGTGTTTGGTTGCCAGTTGGTTGTTGTAGCTCAGTGGCAGAGAGCAAGGGGTCCTGGATTCGAACCATGGAGACAGCCAAACGTTTTTAATTCTGTATTGTTTAAAAAGAGGCCTGTGTGTGAGAGAGAATACATTTAATGAGTAAAAGAAGACTGAGAAAGAAATGTAATGTACACACATGCACACACACATGCACACACACACACACACTAATTTTTGTGGCCTCCTGAGTGTATTGGGACATTTTGATGAAAATTATCCCACCTTTGTCCTATATGGTATTATTAAGACTCCTACACAGGTCATTAAACCCCACCCTCACCCCATCACACCCTCACCCCATCACACCCTCGTCCCATCACACCCTCACCCCATCACACCCTCACCCCATCACACCCTTGCCCCATCACACCCCCAACTATTAAAACAATGTAACTTAGGATGACATTGTAAATCGTTGATTGACCATGATGAAGAAAACATAAAATCAAGGTTTGATGGACTGAGCATGTGCAGTGATATTGGGTAATTGTCACGTGGTTGATTGTTTTATGTGCATGATTAGGGCCTGAAAAGAGTGAATCAGAAATCTAGAGTAGAAATGGTAGGGCATTGTCTTATTCCATGCTTTGAAGGAGGCAGTACAACAATAGGGTGTGTAGAAGAAGGACTTCTCTTTATGATAGTTTAAGAATTTATAGGATATTAATATTTACCATCAATTTCATGGAAATGAAAATTCCCCTAAAATTTCAATAGTGTTGATAAGACATCTCTCAGGTTGTGTTATAAAATATACCCTAATAAAAATGGTAGCAATGAATGAGGAAGAAGTTAGGGAAGAGAAGGGGGGGGGGGGGGGTGTTCTTGTGTATCTATGTATTATATTTTATAAGAAAGTTTAAAATTTTTTCTGCTTAATTTGTTTATTTATTTAGTACGTGTATAATTTTTTGCCAGATTTGGTACGATCACGATACTTACATGGCCTATTCTGGTGGACTCCGTCATCAGGTAGAAGCTCCATTGAACAAGGCAAGTGTGGAGTGTGTTCAGCAACAGGCAGCACTGTTTACAGACTCTCTCTCTCTCTGTGTGTGTGTGTAGATCCCCGTGTTCTACAGAGGAGGTTCTATTGTCCCTAAGAAGCTTAGAGTGAGACGGTGTTCGTCACTAATGGCAGATGATCCGTACACTCTCTTTATTGCCTTAGACATGAGTGTAAGTAGTCACACCTCCAAGCTATGCTATGGCAGGTGGTTTTTCATGATTAATCTTTGGCTGAACTTTTTTTTGTTGTTATTAACCCTCAGCGCTCATGCGCGAGAGGGTTATAGTAGTCGTCCTGTCTGTCTGTCTGTCACGCTCTGATTTTAGAGATTACTGGCAGTTAACAGTTGGTTTAGGTATGAACTTACTCAGGACGAAGATTTAGGACTTTTTATTGTGCTACTTTTTTTTAATTTTGGGCTAATTGTTGAGAAAACGCGAAGCTTTCAGCTCCATGTAGGTATCAGCTTTTTTGGGTAATGCCCCCTAGCGTCACGCCATAATCACGTGAGGAAATAATTTCTTGCAGCCAGCTATGTAGTTTGATTTATGCTCAGGGAAGTTATCGCAGTTGAAAGAAGTGAAGTTTTGCGTTGAAAATGTATATAGGTGAGTGTTTCTGGCCTGTTTAGCTTCTTATGAAGACAGTGTTTCCACGTACCATTTTCATTGCTCGAGCTATATTGATGCCTCATTATAAATAATAGCTAACAGATTTCTTGTTCTTTTGGAAGGAGATTATATTGTAATAGCTAGGTAGTGTTTAATAGCGCTGAGGGTTCGCACCTTTGGTGCTTCATTATTAAACAGTATTTACTTTTTCTTGTAACTTTGATATTTAATGTATTGTAGTCTGAAGCTAAAGGACAGTTGTATATTGATGATGGTCACTCCTTCAAATTTGAAAAGGGAGAGTTTATTCTTCGGACGTTTGCCTTCTCTGATAACCAGTTGACAAGCAGGTATGCCTCCTAATATTGTGTTACACTATTGCGCATTAATTTTACTCCCTGTTGGTTAGAAGTGGAGATGGTACTGGTAAATACGTGACCAAGTCTTGGTTGGAAAGGGTCATCATCATGGGAGTGCAGACTCCGCCTTCTAATGTTGTCCTTCGCACAGGTAAAATTTGGACTCTGTTATTTTGCTACCACTGTGCATTGAATGATAGATACATTTATATAATTTGTTATTGTTTTTAGGCGGTAAAGACTCACAACTTATGTTCGGTCATGACTCTAATGCCAAGGTTCTAATAATCAGACGACCAGGTGTGAATATCTCACAAGATTTCACTTTGACTCTTAGCTGAAGTCTTATTCTTATGTCCTTACTTTCTATCTCATTCAAGTGGGCCAATCTTTGTCTCTTTGATTCTTAGGGTAATTAACTGGCATACAATTTTATAAATCAATGCATTTTTGTCTTTTCAATAAACCTCAATATAATTATGTAAAATATAATATATGTAAAATATAATATATGTAAAATATATTATATGTAAAATATAATATTTAATATAATATATGTAAAATATAATATATATAAAATAATATAATATATTTTGGTGGATGGGAATTCACTTTGCCTAAATCAACATTTTCCTGTCGACGCTTACCCGCTTGATATCTAATTAAACGGATAAGTAAAATCGGAGTAAAGAAATATGGCGCATAGGAGGTGCCTTTGGCTTTCAGAAGTGGCTCTTCGTGGACTGAAGACGAGAAATACTCAACTGGTTGGTGCGTCTTGGAGCCAGTTAAAATGTCTCCGTGTCTATAATTCCACTGATAATGCTGCCTCGACTGAACCAAGCAAAACTGGGCTACTTCTGTCGGATGCTTGTGTCCAGGTAAACCATCGTATGAATACGATTTTTTTTGGGTGACTAGGAATTGGCCAACCTTGATGATGCATGCATAGTAGAACTGAGCTAACAGTTAAAATCTTTGGGTAGTAGAGTATTAGCTGTAGTCTGTCAGGCCACAAAGGGCCACTCAATTGTCAACTGAGCTTTGCCCAAGCTCTCATTCCCCATATGATAATAATAATATGCGGTGGTATAATGTCAGAGAAATCAGTAGAGAAATGATTTGAAAAAGCATGAATAATAGAATGGTATTAAAATGCAATAGGTTCGTTATGTGCACACAGGGAATCCTGGCTTGGTCCACATCCCTTTTTAATACATGCTGGAGCTTTCCTTCCAATAGTAACTGACACCATGTTTCTAGTGTCTACATACTGACTTAGCCAAGGTGTCACGATTGCAATGGTTGTGGGACAACAACCTCTCCCCCTTCTCCTGTAAGTGGTGCTTGGAGTGATCAAGGTGAAGTTATTCTTTGGACACAGATACTTTGATTGAGGAGGATTAGCTGCAACAATGAGAACTTATTTCATTATTTAGAGGTACATGTGTGGATACAGCTAATGTAATAATTCAGTGAAGCTGACTCACTAATGATTGTGATATATATCTATGTCTTCAGTAACCTTAGGCATATGTGCATCCTTTTGCCATCAGCATACACATGCCCTTTTTCCTGCTAATGTGCCTGTGTGTCAGTTCTACAGCAGTAGAACAGGATAGTATAACCACATTAGCTAACTTTAAAGAAATATTGTATATTAGTAGCTGTTCTTTTAGCCTAGCCCTTTAGCTAGCTTCGCTGACTTTAAAAGCCATTTCTCCTAGGATAGCACGATATAGTAATCATTGGCTACACCAACCTATAATAAAGGATGGAAACAAGTTGAGAATGATGTAAGAATATTTCAATTGTTGCAGCACTTGGCAGTAATCAAATGAGGAGTAGCTAGTCTAATTGGGGTGATTACATTTAGTGCCACGCCCATTCAACCTCTCTAGGCCACTGGTATGTTATGTTGTAGTATACAAAACCAAGACTCACTGTAACATGTTCCTTTTCACAAACCTGCAGCCTTAATTTAGTTGTTATTGTTTTTGCACAACATGTACAGTACTATTCTCTGTGATATACATGACAACACATGGCACTTTGAGCTTTACAGCCAGAAAAAAAAATTCTAATGAAATATGAATCTTCACCAGTAGTCAATTTCAAGTAGCAGGTCTTTATCACATGGTAGTGTGTGTTGTTAGGGTCCACTCCCTAACAACAAGGTGACAAGGAGCTGGAGAGGTTAGTTCAATTCTGCTATGTTGATTGCCAACTGCAGTGGATAAGTCCCAGCTAATATGAAGGTTTTTGTAATGCATAAAGCAAGCACAGACAAAAGAGGCCACGGAAGAAACCAAATGTTGATTTGCTTATGTCCTTTGAAAACAGATCTAATGGGAGCATGCTGTATTCTCAGGAAAAACATTTTAAAAGGAAGTTACTTTTGGGAGATGCTTTTAGGTTAACTGGTTTGAAAAGTGGGAGTTAATGAGCTCCACTAGCTAATTTTGTATGACTATTAGTTCTATCAGTCTGTGGTGTAAAGTGAGGTGAGAAAGATGGAGGTTAATGGGATATATATTGTGTTGTTAAAGGGGCAACGTAATAATGAAGAAATACATTTTTTGCTGTGTGTATTTCCTAATTCTGCTCCCCCCCCCTTGCATAGTTGATTACATGTAAGCATCAATTACCAGGTTCAGTTGAATGAGATTTGTCTAATCACACACACACACACACACACACACACACACACTCATACACACTCATACGCACACACCTTGACCTTGAAAGGAGCCACCCATCGTCTGAATGCTCACACACACACTACACTGGTATGGCTTATCTGTAGCTGTACTGCTACCACTGTTCTCAATACTGTCTTCCACACGTGTCCTTCTCCTCTCATCCTCTGCCACTCTAGCCTCAGTCACATCCTCGAGTACACACACACACACACACACACACACTCACACACACCACCTCAGGTATGTCATGAACTGCTGTATTTAAAGTTCTATATGTAATATTCTACTCATAGTTTGAAGGGAGTTTGCTGTCTTATAGCATTTGTGACCAAGGTTTGGTTTTTGCTACTGGAGCTTTAGTTGTCATTAAAAGTCAGTGAAGAACTCAAGTGTTTGATTTTGACCGTTGATATGACCTCTGAGAAACTTTTTAATTAGTGATTGCTTCTTGTTATGATAGCAGTGAAGTGGGAGGAACTCCAAAAGAATGATTTTAGTTTAAGGTTGATTAACTAGGTGTGAATTGTGTCTCAGTTGAGTTGCTGGTAATAAGAATAGGGTGTCTCGTGAGACAATCGTGTGTGGTCACCACAAAACTTAGCTTCACCCTTGTCTTGTGGACTCATCTGTTCAGCAGGCGGTCGTGCCTTGCTTATTTTCGAATACTCCTTTTATAAGATTGTGTTTAATCCTAAATTTGTCATATTAAAAACAACCTTTCATTGCAGTAGCAATATGTTTACATTAAAACATTATTTGTAAACCTACTGTGTGTATGAAAGAGAGAGAGGGCAGAGTGACTCGTGTTGACGAGGACAACTGATAGTAAGCATCTTCAGAAAAGAGTTTAAATGAATTCTATTTTCTGACATGGCTATAAATAGCTGTCTTCTTGTAATTATTCTAAGAGCACGTGCTACTAAAATGACATGGTAGGTATAGTGCAGTTGCTCAGTCATGTGATCCCATGTTGTGCAAGTTACTCTACCCTTTCTACAAATTTGTAATACGAATTTTAATCAACAAACGGCAGCAGCAGACCAATAACAATGCAATTGTTAAGCTATGACTATGTGCACTGTTTTAAGGAGTACATGTCTTGGTAGTGTTCTGCATAACAACCAGCATTTACCTACATGTGGCACATACAGTCCCTAGTCAAGTGCTGGAGGTGGTACTGAGCTCCATGGCCTGAATCCACAGATGTGTCTGCTCTTGTTTTTTTGTCCAAGTTTGCTTTACTGAAACTTCGCTCAAACTGCCTTATTCAGTAATAGAATTGGTAGTGTTCCTATTGCATTGAGCTGTCTCTAGTTATTGGATTTTGGGTGGTGCAGATTGTTAATAGTTCCATGTTGTTGCCGTGTGTTTACTGTGTGGTTGAAAGAAGCACATCCACTTTGTTTGCATACACACACTGTTCCGAGTGAAAGGAAACAAAAACTAGGGCCTATTTACACTCTGACTGGGAGACCCAGTGCCCGTGTGCTATCTGAGTAAGCATGAGGTGTATGTGTTGGTTGGTGTGTGTCTATGGTGTACGTGTTGGTTGGTGTGTGTCTATGGTGTACGTGTTGGTTGGTGTGTGTCTATGGTGTATGTGTTGGTTGGTGTGTGTCTATGGTGTATGTGTTGGTTGGTGTGTGTCTATGGTGTATGTGTTGGTTGGTGTGTGTCTATGGTGTATGTGTTGGTTGGTGTGTGTCTATGGTGTATGTGTTGGTTGGTGTGTGTCTATGGTGTACGTGTTGGTTGGTGTGTGTCTGTGGTGGATCCACCCACCACACACACACAGTGCAGGACACTGTTATAACTATTGACTTTAATCATCCATATCCATCACCCACTGTAGCTAAGGTATGTTGTTTAGGTGTTCACAGGTATGTTGTTTATGTGTCACCCTTTTATCAATTATTATTTGCGCTGACTCATGCCTCACACACACACACACACGCACATCCTGCCTCATGATTTTCATGCTCATGCTCATGCTCAGTGGTTTAATATACTGTGGCCACTGACCATGAGCTTCTCAGTTGTACATTTTGGTGCTTTATCTCATAATCCTTACAGACTTTAACTTCTGTGACTTGGGTTGTGGGAAGCCCTTACAAGCTTGGTCCTGTACAACTCTAGAGTTTACTGTGTCTCCCCCAGTTACCACACCACAGTGTCTATGGTGTATGTGTTGGTTGGTGTGTGTCTATGGTGTACGTGTTGGTTGGTGTGTGTCTATGGTGTACGTGTTGGTTGGTGTGTGTCTATGGTGTACGTGTTGGTTGGTGTGTGTCTATGGTGTACGTGTTGGTTGGTGTGTGTCTATGGTGTATACTGGTTGGTGTTGTGTGTGTCTATGGGGTACAGTGTTGTTTGGTGTGTGTCTTGGTGTAGGTGTTGGTTGGTGTGTTGTTCCTATTGTGTACAAAACTGTGTTGGTTGGTGTTGGTCTATGGTGTACGTGTTGGGGTTGGTAGTTTTTTTCTATGTTGTGTGCTTTTTGTTTTTTGGTTGTGTGTCATGTTTCTTGTTTTTTGTTTTTTGTGTTTATCTCATGTGTGTATATGTTGTAGTTTTGTGTGTTTTATTGTCTTCTTTTTAATAATTTTTGTTTTTTTTGTCTCTGTTTTTCTTTTGTGTTTTGTTGTCTATGGTTTATTTTTTCTTGTTTTTGTGTTTCTCTGTTTATCTATTTTTTGTTTTTTTTCTTTTTTCTCTGTTTTCTTTTTTTTTTTTTTTTTTGTCTCATGTTTTCGCTTGATTTTTTTTTTTTTTTCTCTATTTTTTCCCGTTTTTTTTTTTTTTTTTCTTTTTTTTTTTTTTTTTCTACTTTTTTCCTTTTTTTTTTATTTTTTTTTTTCTATTTTTTACTTGTTTGTTTTTTTTTTCTAGCTTTGTGTTTTGTTTTTTGTTTTTTTTTTTTTCTATTTTTTTCTTTTTGGTTGGTGTGTGTCTATGGTGTACGTGTTGGTTGGTGTGTGTCTATGGTGTACGTGTTGGTTGGTGTGTGTCTATGGTGTGTGTGTTGGTTGGTGTGTGTCTATGGTGTGCGTGTTGGTTGGTGTGTGTCTATGGTGTGCGTGTTGGTTGGTGTGTGTCTATGGTGTGCGTGTTGGTTGGTGTGTGTCTATGGTGTGCGTGTATTTTGTTTGGTGTGTGTCCTTGTTGTACTTGTTGTTTTTTTTTTGTCTCATTGTGGTGCTTTGTTTTTTTTTGTGTGTTTCCTATGGTTTAAGCGTGTTTTTTTTTGTTTGTTTCTTATTTTTGGCGTTTTTGGGAGGGGAGGGGGGGGGGGGGGGGGGGTTGGTTTTTTTTCTATTGTGGTCTATTTTTGTTTGTTGTTTTGTCTCTTGTTTTTTTTTTTTGTTTGTTTTTTTTTCTCTTTTTACTTTTGTTTTGTTTTTTTCTTATGGTTTATATTTTTATGTTTTGTTGTTTTTGCCTATGTTTGTACTTGTTTTTTGTTTTTTTTGCATCTTTTTGTACAACCTTTTTGTTTTTTTTTTTTTCTTTTTGTTTTTTTTTTTCCGTTCGTTTTATTCCTTTATTTGTTTTTTTTTCTTTGTTTTTTTTTTTTGTTTTCTATGGTGACGGGTTGGTTGGTGTGCGTGTTGGTATGGTGTCTATGGTGTACGTGTTGGTTTTGGTGTGCGTGTTGGTTGTGTGTGTCTAATGGTGGGTACGTGTTGGTTGGTGTGCGTGTTGGTTGGTGTGTGTCTATGGTGTACGTGTTGGTTGGTGTGCGTGTTGGTTGGTGTGTGTCTATGGTGTACGTGTTGGTTGGTGTGCGTGTTGGTTGGTGTGTGTCTATGGTGTACGTGTTGGTTGGTGTGCGTGTTGGTTGGTGTGTGTCTATGGTGTACGTGTTGGTTGGTGTGCGTGTTGGTTGGTGTGTGTCTATGGTGTACGTGTTGGTTGGTGTGCGTGTTGGTTGGTGTGTGTCTATGGTGTACGTGTTGGTTGGTGTGCGTGTTGGTTGGTGTCTATGGTGTATGTGTTGTGTAGAGATTACAGCAGATCGCCAGAGGAGGGAGTGAGGAAGGTGACAGTGGTACAGGTGGTAAGATGTTACGAGTGGTAGTGGAGAGTGGCGGCTGCTCTGGGTTCCAGTATACGTTTGAACTGGACACTGAGGTCAAGAATGACGACAAGTGAGTGAGGGTTGGAGGGTTGTAGGGGGAGAGAGAGAGAATGGGATGGATGAGTCTAATGCATAGTGATGAACTCTTGACAGCTCACCTTATTTCTCCCCTCCCTTCTCTCTCTTTCTCTCTTTGAAGAATCTCCTAGGAATCCTAGTGGTTCAGAGTCCCGTCATATAGAGTATTCCTGTAACATCAACTGTTGGATGAAGCACTATTTTGTTCAGTGGGACATATTTTATATCTGATACCTCACAGTAGCTGTGTGGATACTAAATATGGGATGTACTATGGAAGATGTTGATGTCCAAGCCACCTACCACAAGTTGTCCCACTGCTCCTAATTATGCTGCTCCTAATTGGTCAAAGTCCGTGTGTGTGTGTGTGTGTGTGTGTGTGTGTGTGTGTGTGTGTGTGTGTGTGGAGGGAAACGTGAGTAGAGAGAGAGGTGGGAACTGAAATATTTAGCAAATTGTTCTACTGAATAAAATAGTTATTCATTTGATCACTCACCACTCCAAATAATATGAAAAATGGAAGAAAAAAAAAGAAAAAAAGAATTAATTTTAAAAGGTATTCATAACTAGGCAGTAAGTTGAGAACAGCATATTTGGCAAAGTGGATTTATTGATGACTGTGGCTTGTGATGAATATAAGTTATTGGATATATGCCAAATATAGAAACTTCAATAGCAGACCACATGTTAACTCATTCTGAGTATTATATTTCTCATAATGCATGTCCTTGTAGACAACAAACGAACAACCTTGTAGAAAGACAGCTATAGCTATGTAGCCTCACACACACAGGTTTAATATGAGGTGGACTTGTAACACACAGTGCCTGCTGAGAGTAGGGCCATCACAATGCCAGGTGTGATGTCACAACATCTGTAGCAATGGGACACATACAAGAGTGATCTCGTCCAATTAGGTTAACTTAGAGTAAATACTATATTCACATGCCTGCAAGTCTCAAAAGGCTCATGACTGTATTAATATTTAATTATTGAACAAGATGTCCTTCCCTGCAGAGCAGAGACATCACCTGATTTTTTTGACATAGAAGAACAGTAAATAGTTATCATGTTGTCCTGTGTAGATTTGAGATTCCACAAGAGCCTTTTCACGGCTCACCCTCTCTGGAGAAATATGAGCCATATGTCTGTATCTGTTTTTACAGGGTGTTTGAGAGAGGTGGGGTCAAGGTGGTGGTGGATGAACTCTCTCTGACCTTCATAGCTGGATCTACTATAGACTATTACCATGAACTCATCCGTTCCTCCTTCAGAATCATGGACAACCCCAACGCATCCCTCGGTTGTTCATGTGGCGTTTCATTTGCACTGAAATGACATGTTCTCCTCCCCACTACTGTCAATCTTTGCAAATTGAAAACACTTTCTATTAGCGATCCATCACAAACATTCATGTGTTCAAAGTTGATGTTATGAATTTGTCTTTGTTGACCTTTCCTGGTTTCTATGGTGGCGGCAGCTGTGTTGCTTGGGAGTGGTTGTGGCTAGTCAGCAAGTGTGTGCAGGGCATTTTGTTAACTTGGGGCAGTCACTTGTTAAAGATATCAATGCTAATTATGGGCACCAGCAGAGCTGGCAACCACAGACCACAATGTCAGCAGCCTGAAGTGGTTTGTGGAGTGTGCAAGTCTTTTAAATGTTCAAAGATGCATAGATGTAAAAACAATTTCTCAAATTTTTAAACAATAAAATTTATAGTGCATTATTTATACTAATATGTGAAAGTAAAATATGAAATCAATTCATAGTCCCTAGATTTAGTAGGAAATATATAATGCACATACCCTATAAGCTACTCTGAGCTAAGGTCCCTTCTTCTTAGCTCCATAGAACCAGGAATGTCCGGTTTGCTCAGAGCTGGACCATTGGGGGTGGGGCGCACTTTAGTTTCGATGCCAAGCATCTTGTAGTCTCTCTTTATCCTCCCGTACGGGCCACAGTCCGGGTTGAACAGGAACTCCCAGATTACACTAAACCAGGAATCATGCTGAGGGAGGTCGTCATAGAAATCTGAAGCAATCCGTTTCACCTCGGGCAGCCTGGACCCCGGGATGTACGGGAAATCATGGTGCTCCACGTGGTAACCAACATTCCAGGATAGGTAGTTCCAGGGGCCGTAGTAGGAGTACGTCTCGTAGCCTTTCTCAAACACGTAGTGCTCCGCAATGAAGTGGGCTCCAAATGGGTGGAGTCCCATGGACAACAGTGTACCTATCATCAAGTAGTAAACTGCCTTGAAGCCAACAAAGTAGTAGAGAAGAATATTAAACGTCATTTGAATCACGGTGTTCAGGATTTCCAACTTGGTAGGGGGCTTCGGTCTGACAAGGAAGGGTCTTAAAGCATAGAAGGCAGGTTGAAGGATCATCCAAATCATTTTGGTGAAAGGATTGTAAAACATCTTTCCCTCCCACTCAGTTGGAATGTCGGTATCGATGGTGTCTATTCCCAGATAACGATGGTGCTCTAAGTGGTACTTTTTAAAAGAGATGGACATTGGGAAGATGACTGGCAGGTTAACCCACATACCAAAAAATCTGTTGGTGAGGGGGTAGCTGTTACCGAATACCAAATTGTGCGAGGTTTCGTGGATTGCTAGAACCAACATGTGGTTGACCACGCCTCCCAAAGTATATGCAAGAACCGTGGTCCAGAAATATGACAGGTTGAAAACTTGCGCCACAAAGTAGCTGGTGACAATGTTGAAGATGACCAAGGCACTGATTTTGTACTTCAATGTGGTATCAGTTCCAAATAATTTCTTTATTTCTGGATATTTCTCTACAAAAATATAATCCATGTCAACCATTGCAGCTGCTTCACTCAAGGTCATGCATGAAGTAAAATAAAAGTTTAGTTTGTATTACAGAAAGGGAGCTATGAAAATTACTGAGTCAACTGCAGCGAAGACTGATAGGATAGGCTTATTGAACAGTATAGACAAATCTTACACAAAATTTACTGACACTACTGGGGATTGTGGCTAGTTTCAGACTATTTCTAAGGCCTCTTTTAGTTTATAAGGGTGCAGTCATCCTGTAACCTATGGCGTATGGAATTCTACTGTATCGGTACTCTTTCGCTGCAGCTAACCGCTAATCCACCGGGGGACTCACCAATTATTTGCTTTCTGCGGGAGACGTGAGATTGCTCCGAATACACCCACTCGAATTCAGTCCTAGACACTTTCGCTCCCATTTCGATTTCTAAATTCTGCTCGCCTCTGTCTCTCTACCTGTCCGCGATGGTGTCAAATATACTACGTATAATGTCACGCTAGTAGTCTGGAGAAACCTATTGACCTACCAAACCGAACCCTTGGCGTTAGCCAAGCGCGAGACAATGAAATGCGTGATGCGGTCACAAGTCGAGGGGCGCGGCTGAGTTTGACCCGGCCGCATGCAGCAGATGCATGTCGCGTGCTGTTTCGCGCATTATTATTGGAAGATTTGCGCTTCCAGCGCGGGTGGGGCTGGAACGTGGGCGTTCATAGACCCGTTCCCTGGACAACAGCCTCAGTTCGGTGGTGACAATACCGGGTGGCAATATTTACCTTAACTTCCTGGTGTGGACAATGGAAAAAAAGAAAAAAGTTGTTCTTCCTCCACTGGCTTTCAATAGAATAAGCAGTGAAGAGCTCAATAGGAAAGAGCTATTTCAAGATTTTATCATCAAGCACCACATCAAAACTCTGGGAGTGTGGTTTAACATGTGGCATTTATGGCAGAGGAGAATATTGATATGTGAAGTAATGAATCATTGCACTAGACAGTTACTCAGACAGCTAGCCACTTCCATGGAACCAGTACTGCATATTGACTTCTCAACGACACTCATACCCCCTCTTCAGGCATTACATTTACAAGGGACAGCAAAGTTTCAGGTTCTTCGCTGCATCACAAAGAGAGTGGCCAAACCAGAAATTTTGACAGAAGTAAGTAGTCAAAATTATCTGGACTCGCTTCCTAGTACATTTAATACTGGACCAACCAGGAGTACAAAGAGTCAAACGACTCCTTCTAAGCTGTCACCAAAGCCAATGCAGCTTAAGAACAAAAAAATAAAGAGAGCTAGAATGCACATAAACGTCAAGCCAGTAGAACCTATTTTACCACTGGTACATCCACGGCATGTGTCATCTCAGTCAATTTCAAATGATGCCACCAGCATTCGAAATTTGACTACAGGTGATTTTCGAAAGCGGTTTAATTCTGTCCCAGAGTTCAAGCTGGTATCAGGACAGTTAAGGAATGCCACAGTACACAGAGAAAATGGGGAAAGAACATTGGGTAAAAGTTTGAGTTCTATGGCACCCATCCCACCCATCTCAGTGGAAAGAAAAGCTGAGACGTTTCAGGACCAGTTATTTCAAGTGACAAATGTAAGCTGATTAAATATGTATTAATTTTTATAACATTGAATATTACTCATTTAACTATAGTGGATGAAGAGTTGGGGACATTCACAGAAGCTCTGTTTACTCAACCAAGTCATTAAGTTTTGTGATAAAGAACTTCTTGGATATTTTGTGCAGTGCCTGCACCAACGGTAAATATGCTTAAAATAAAAAGTAAGCGAGAAAAAAAAGTAATGACCATAATGCATGTATTAGCTGAGCTGAGTTTATAAAGTGTCATTGATAATGACAATTTGGGGGGGGGGGGGCAGGGGGGTGTATGTATTCATGAAAAATCTTAGTCTGGTTGGTAAAGTGTCGTCGTCAATGATGACTATGACAGTGGTGTATGGTGTGTCCATTCATGAATACATTGGTCAAAAAAATCAAGTGAGAATAAAGCTGACTGGTGTGATTAAACCAAGTGGTTAACAATGGAAAAATACCTTATGCTATTGCATTCCTAATTTAGTACACCAATCTTCACTGTGTGGCAGGGTATTTGCTAGTAAGTATGTAATAATGTATATATATGTATATATGTGTATGTATGTTATATATTGCATTGCATTAGGCTTATGGAGATGGTTTCTATTGATGCCCTTCCTGATTCAGTGCTGCTAAATGTGTTCTCATATCTAGAAGCTCCTGATCTATGTCAGATGTCTAGGGTATGTTAAATATACTAATTAAATTAACCCAAATGTAATGCACTCAATCCCCTCTTATCCGGGAACCTTGGGACTGTGCCTGTGTCTCATAACTGCCCATTAATCCTAGAAAGACCATAGTTTTCTCCAACTAATTGTTGAGACAAGCCTTGTGAAGAAGTTTTTCAAGCTAAAACACAGTCTTTTTTTTTTTTTTTTTTTTTTTTTTTTTTTTGCTTGCATCCTATTAGGTATTTCTATGACTCTTTGGAACTAGAAATTACTGGTTTGCACATCTTCTGGTTGCCAATTCAGCAAAGTCGCATGGTAGGAATTGATAAAAGAGGCTAATTTGTGCCCAGTATAAAGGTGAGCCCATATATAGAGGCATCGCATCCAGATGAGGGACTGAGTGTATCTTGGCTTTTGTTGTTGTTGTTGTTTTTTTGTTGTTGTTGGGAAAAATTATTGTTTGTTTATTAATAATTGCTCTTAAAGTTCCATCTAGCCCAATGATGGTATTAGTATGTGACAGTTTTGAATTGGAATGCACAGGTTTGTAAGCGGTGGCAGGAGCTATGCAACACACAGTGGCTATGGAAAAGGAGAACACACGAACTAGGCAAGACGTTGGGCATGCATGATATGACACTGCTCATAGAGACAGTAGCTGAGCTAATAGCTCAAGAAAATAAAAGGGACATTACAGAGGAGGAAGGTCAGGATGGTCTTGAGGAGGTAGAGGAGGTCCAATGGAAGAGAGCTTATAGACAACTTTGGAAGTTGATGCACAGAATGGAAGAGATGGCTACTGTACAAGTTGCTACCCCAACTGAAATACAGGAAAATGCATTGATTAAGAAGATGGAGCTAGCAATTGGGAAAACTGGTCATACAAACTTTACACTAATGGAAATGCTTCAGATTTGTGAGTAGTGTTATGTAGCTAATTATTTATTTGTTAGTATTACTTTTCTTTTTTAAACAGTGCGTGCCAAAAGTTCTAAACCTTTGATTGCTACTACTTATGACCTGGTTCAAGCAGCACCATTGAGACCTGAAACTTTGAGACAACTTAGAAGAGAAATGGAAAAAGAATTAGCCCTAGCAGGGGCAAACAGAACAGAAGAAAGTATGGAATCAACTGCTTTGAGTGATTTTGATGGGGAAGAAGATGTGGATGAAGATAAAGATTGTGTGCATTACAAAGATAAAACATCTCTAAATGAGCAGTTACAGTCTGATGAAGTGCAACATAGGTCAACTTCAAAGCGAAAAAAACAGGTGGAGCTTCTGAGTTCTGTCATGGATTTACAGCCCAATGCTTCTCAACTGGTGAGAAAAGAATATTGTGTATGACCTCAACCTGTGCAAAGAAGTCTGTATGTTTATAATTTGATTTTAGTCCGCCTCTAAAATTAATATGAACTGTAATTCTGGAAGTATGTTTAAAGCAAGGTCTGTTTTCAACTTCATTGATAAAAGTCATTGGCCAGTGAGACACTATACAGGGGTAACAAATGGAGAATTGGGGGTATTTGTTTGTTTATATATGTGTGTGTGTGTGTGTGTGTGTGGATGTACAATGCCATTTATATACTTTGACCCTCACATTTTTGTGTTCGCTTGGTGGTCGACCCCATCCCAAGCTTCTCTAAACAAAATCCTCTGGTTTATCAATCTTTACCCATATTATTCAAGGCAATTGAATTGTTTACAGCTTAAAATTTTTTTTGCGGGTGTAGTTAAAACTTACAAATGAACTGAAGTTCATTTTCTATTAGTGGCGGTGGTAAGTTAATGCGCTCTGTCATAGTTATATGCCTTACACAACTGTGTTGTTCTTACTTGAAAATTCATTGTCCAATAGTCTAACCACGAAGGTAAGTCTTGTGTTGGTATGTCCAGTGAACAAGTGAGTGTGTGACAGTGCTGTGTGTTACAACTACTGCTTAGCTAAAGAATAACACAAAGTAAACATTTAACTAACAAATATATATATTAGCTGCCCTTATACAGCTTTTTCGGCTACTACAGCAGTAAGCATGTCTTAATATAGGGTTAGGTTCAAGCCTGTGCAGTAATTCCTTAGAAATGTTTATTGTTGTTGTTTTTTAATCAAACAGTTGCGGCAAGTGGTTACTATGACATTGAACCCCTTTTACCATTTATACGCAATTAAAAACTCGAACATTTTTTTAGTGCCTGGAGTGTTAGAAGTTAAAATTAATCATTAGTACAATACTGCAGTCTTATGCAACCCATCTAGGGATGCTCGCTCACCATTTGTGCTCAAGTATACCACTAGTGATATACATGAAAGTGTATGTTGTATGTGTGTGTACACTACTTTCAAATCAACCAAGTGTGTTGCAATATGTAAGTATAATTAAGACTTGTATTATAATTATGTTGGCTATTATTGTTAAAAAAATATTGATCACTGGTGCATGTATATATATAGCCTGATATAGATGGCATCCAATGCCTGATATTGTCAGGTGGTCTAAGACCTGGACTCGCTCCAAGACCAGCAAGAATCATGTCTGTATCCAAGACTAAACGACTAGGGGTGAGTAGCAATTTATTCCTTTTAAATCCATTGATTATATGTTGCTTTACTGTGCTGCAGAATCTAAAGCACGTGGTTACCTGTCTTCAGTCAGACTTGCACAAAATAGTTATGGGAACTTCCGACAGGAACGTTATGTAAGTAGCTACACATTCACTTGGTTAGTATTACTACATCTTTCCATTACAACTTGCACCTTAAGTTATAGAAATTGGATTTTTTTCTAACTGCCTACATTATTAAATATTGAAGTAATTCAATAAAGGCTATGAAATACTACTTTAGTTTTATTTAATTTAATGTCTATAATAAATAGGTTGAAGCTGTAGCTAAACGACATTCTTGACATATTAATTTAAATGTGAGTCACAGTGAGTGTGCTCATGTCAGCTGTTACATTACAATGCTATAGCAAATGCTCAAGAAAGCTAGTATTTACAGTGCTTCCAACTTAAAGAGTGGATTTTTTGAACTACTGTATAGACCCTCACTACAGTCATTTAACATACACATACCTTTTCTTCATCATCCCAATAATGTTTGCAATAGTAAAACTGCCTGTTTAGAGAATGGAAAATGGAGAACAGCACTTTTCTCATTCACTCTAATACATTTTACGCCATTTTTGTTGACGTCAAGATTTTGCGGTAGTTCGTCATTAAACGTAGCTAGTTAACGAGCTAAGGTCGAACGGTTATTTCTCTGAGCGTTAAGACGGGACTTTCCCCAACTGCAAGCGGCTGTATGGATTCTCATCGTTCTACTAGCAACAAGCGAAGTCTAAATCAGTCAGAATTGTTGGCTGGTATTACTAACTTGGAGCCAAGCCTATCTAAGATGCCCTCTTTTTCAAGAGCTGAAGAAAAGCTGAAGGAGTTTAATACTCCCAAGGCTCCCAGCATTCGGTATTCTGACAACATCAGGGCGATGCGGTTGGAGTCTTACGGGTTGTGCAGCTCCAGACAGCAGCTAAAACGCTGGCCGTGAGTAGCGCCGTAAAACTTGATCCCACGGGCCTGAGAGACAACCGTAGCTAAATCAGCCATACCCGTGCAACAATTAGCGGTAAACTGGCGCCCTAGTACCTTTATGACAAAAATACGCATGCGCTGTTTTGTGACGTCGCGTTTACGTGTACTAAAAGCCCACAACCCGCTCTAAACGTCATCATTTGATGGCCCTTACCGTGTATAAAAATATTTTGGTGAAAAACAGCCACAACTCACTTAATTTTCAAGGTATAGCTACCAAAGTTATACATAATAATTTTAAGGCAATTTTACATCATGTGTCAAATTTTTAGAGATATAACTCAATAAATTCAAAAATCCTGGCTTAAACACTTTTTTTCTTAAAATTTAAAATATTTCGAGATTCAAATTTCATGTGCCCACAAAATTAGGCTCATATGAAACTTAAAGTATCAGTATACCAAGTTATAGAGATAAGGACAAATATTTTCTCTTTTTTCAGCTTAAACAGTTCCAAATTCACTGTCTTGAAGCTCCCAGTTCCATCACCTATAACCACAAAAATAACCACAAACCCACAAAATTGTTTTGTCTGTATGTTAATATGACATTAATGTATAATAATACAAATTTTTAGCTTTCTATTACACATACTTGAGAAATTATAGCAGAATTAGCAACCTTAACCAAAAGCTAAAAAATCCACTCTTTAAGCTGGAAGCACTGTACTTTTACTGCAAGTTCAGTTCCACACTAACAGCATTGGAATGAGACAGTGTACTACTACATACAGCTTATTATATTACCTAATAATTGATTCTTGGTAGTTGAACAGAGCAGCCTTTTTTTTTTTTTATTATAGTGAACGTTAATGTTTGTGGAACACTTACCTCACTCGAGTCATAGGGCTATTGTGGGTCTAGCTAGATGCTGTAATAATGCACTATTGTGGTTGTTTATGATTAGAATAATTGACATTCGTACTGGAAGACGGCTGAGTACCTTACAAGGACACAAGGTAATATCATAAGCAATTGGTATAGTCTATTACTATAGTAATTAATGCATGGCAGGGAAGTGTCCAGTGTCTGCAGTTTGATGATTTCAAGATAGTGACGGGCTCCTGGGACTCTTCCTGCATCGTACGTCCAGGTTTTATTTGTAAATAAATTTTAACTTTGACTAATAATCTATTTGTTAGGTTTGGGATATAGTCCACCATGAATTTTTGAAGCAGTTAGATGGACACACAGATACAGTTTCTTGCCTCCAGTTTGATAGAGATATTTTGTGAGTTTGTCAAAATTGAGTTCTAATGTGACTTTGTATCTTTGACTTATATCAGTCAGGCCACTCTCATTGCTGCTGTGGTTATTAGTGAATAGCTCAATACAATAGGGAAGTTAAGTTGTTGTTAATATAATTAGCAGATAATAATTGTTGTGTGTGATGAAATCCCACCACATTCATCAGAAACTTAAGTTAGCTGAACTGTTTATTGTATTCTTCGTTCTACATTAACTTGCGTGTCACTCTAAACTATGCCTGCTCACAATTTCTTTTATATCATACGCATCTGTTTTCTATTGTTTGATACTGAAACTGTGGTATACATTTACTCAAAGTACTTTACGTGGTGCAATCATACCCTTTGAGATTGATTAGCTTAGGAGTTTGCAAACCATTACAATGGGTTATACTACAAATAAAAGAGAACAATTTCAAGGATGAGTTACGTATTTGATTGGCTGGCACAATGGTCTTGGGTACAAATCCCAAACAAACTTGGCAGCTTAGTTGTACTTCAATGGCTTCCCACTTCACAGCCATATATGGCATAGCTAGACAGAGCTGTTGTGTCACCTGACTGAAACTGGTAAAGTATGGAAACAGTAGCTGAAACAAATCCTTGTTTTTACAAACGCACTCTAAAATGGGTCATCACCAGTCCAAGGGAATACCTGGAGTTCTCTATGACCACCAACCAAACTAAGTTATACAGTCCTGAAGTTGTGTTCTCTCTTCCCAAGTCCCCAAAGGAGCCAGTTGAAACTAATCTAGTTTGGAAAGTTGGACTTCATCTTGATGCTGATAGCAGGGGTGACCGGCATATACAGACAACTTTTTGCATCAGCAGTCAGTTTCAGAAGGTCACTAAGAGCTTTGGAGTCCAGTATTCGCTATCTCTCAAGAATGAGAATGACAAAGAGATTGCAAGGAGAACCCCAACTAACAAGTGGTTTTCTGAGAACACGGAGGTCTGTGCTGACATCAAGGCTATCTATTGCACATTGGACATGGTATCAACTAAGAAACTCATCATTTCTTGCACTTGTCAAGCGTACGATATCACCTTGGCTCCGTCATTTGTACTGGATGTTCCCCCGGCCTATGCTGATGACATCAGTTTAGAGTTGGATAAAGATCGAAAGGTTGGACTTATGACAGATGCAGTCCTCAAAATAGGAAATGAAGAGTTCAAAGTTCATAAATGCATTCTGGCATTACAGTCTGACTTTTTCAAGGCACGGTTTAGTGATCGTTGGGACAGTAAGGATCAGATTATGGTGGACATGAATGACCAAGATCTGGATGCTGAGCTTCTGGAAGGCCTCATTGAAGGAGTATACAAGGGTAAAGTCAATGACCTTGACATGGCACTCAAACTACTACCTTTAGTAGACAAGTACCAGTTCTCTAGGCTGAAGACAGTTTGTGAAGCCGTGATTGCCAGTCATCTGAATCTAGAAAATGTCCTCACGTACTTTGCATTGGCTAAGCAGCACAGTGCTCTGAATCTGGAACAGAGATGTGACAGTTTGCTGAGGGGGAGTGGTATTTTAGACAAATAGCTAGTTCAACAAACTTTCATTATGTAACCATGTGCATGTTTATTTATATTTTTGTGTACTCTTTAACATTTCATTAGCTGCTTTTATGAAATTATAGAGAACAAGTTTAGACCTCTGTCCCACTAAATTGAACTATTTGATAGAGTGAGAACCACGACATTCCATAACTTTCTATACAAAACTATTGCCATTTCATTCGACAGTAAGGCTGTATTTGTTCCCTGATAAATACAGCTCAAAAGTTAATGCAATCCTTTACACAATTCACCTCTGAACTTAATCTACAGTTGCTGCTTACCCTTTTCAGTAAACAGCTGCTTCTGAGATGTTCAGCGGAGGTCATCATCTCTACTTCTCTCATCCACTAATTTAAACTTACGTGCATCACAAATTTCCAAAGTCTAGCTCATTGCTTTACACTTAGCTAAAATGTGATGTCTGATCCACACATAATAGATGCATTAAACAAACTATATAGTACAAAGAAAGTATACTAAAGCCTTCTTAGCAAACTTTTTGTGCTTTAGTATAACCTGTAAACTTTATAGCTAGCTACAAAAATAGGATTACAAGAATTTGAGTGCACATTTATTATTTCCTGTTGCTGACTTAGAGTGACTGGTTCTTTTGATGGAAGTCTAAGAGTTTGGAGGACTTCAAGCTGGGAAACTTCAACCATCATGGGAACAGCTCACTTGGGTAAGCTTGAAATGATATTAAAGGAAGCAACACTTGAGATTGTTAATTATTTTGTTAGGTGGGGTGACTAGTATGAAATTAAACAACCAAGTGATAGTCAGTGGAGGAAATGACCAGTAAGTTGATCCCAGTATATTAGCTGCTGTAGTTCATAAAATATCTATTTAAGACTACTAGAGTATGCATGGACACATGAGAGACGCTTGTTGGTTTATAGGAGAGTAAGAGTCATTCTCAAGCTGCGGGTAGAGGAAGAGAATATAGTACACTAATCCTCTCTAATCCAGACACCTTGTCTACAACTGGAAAACAACAACCTACTAGTTAGAACTTTGCACAAACTGTTTAATGTGCAGTGAAAGAAATTTAAGGAGTTCACTTTTGTGACCTGTCAAGACTTCCATATCAACACAATTTTTAGGAAAGGATCACATATTATCGCACTGGTAAAGATTGTCACATTGCCTGTAAAAGGTGATCGGTAGAAGTGCCCCCCAGATAAGAGGAGGTTAGAAAAGAGAGGACTTAGTGTATTTTTCTTTACATAAACAAATGAGTGGCAAATAGCTACTTATTCTAAATATAGTGCAGAGATTGGCCCACAGCTAAATTAATTCTTTCATGTGGTAAATTAGATCAGTAAAAATTTGGTCCAAAGAAACTTACCACTGCCTGTCCACTCTCACCCACCAGTCTCCAATCACTGCCGTTGGTCTGTCGAGGCTGCTGTTGGTCACTTGCTCTCTGAATGGAATGGTGGTATTCTGGAGTCTCGACACGTACAGCAGTGTTATGAGACGGAAGTTGAACCACAACGTGCACATCAAACAAATTGCATCCACACACAATAAGTTTTATGGTGCTACAAGGTATGTGTTACATACCTGACATGTTGGCACTTACAGAGCTATGTGCATGTATCTTGTGTAGTGGTGGTACAGTGTTGGAACTGGACGTGTGCACGGGCACGTGCATGCGAACGTTAGTGGGTCACTCCAGGAGTCTCACTGCTATTTGGGTAAAGCTAGTATATAAGTGGTTGGCTTATTTCGTTGTTGCATTCTTTCAATAGTTCAGTCATTCTCTCGGTTGAAATAATTATTATAATAGCTAGCAGCTTTTCTCTGTTTTAACAGCCAATATGTATAATTAAAAGCTTAACCCTAAGTTTTGACCACTTGCTGAAGACCTACTTGATATAATATTACAAAGTTTTTGTATGATTGATTCACATCTCAGTAGTCATAGTGATGATGATGTCCTGTCTTGGTGTCAATAGTTGAGTGAACACAGATTAGTGACTGCAGCTGCTGATGGCAGTGTTGTGGTGTGGTATTTCAAGAAAGCCATGGAGCTAGAAGAAGAACTTCAGCAAAAGAACATGTTCAGAGATATAACCAGAGAAGATCACAATTTTGAACCCATTCCAATATGTACAGCAAAAACTAATTTATTTGATATGCAATGTTTCGATTAAATGCAATGTTTCGATTAATATAACATAATATTGAATATTTGTGGTCTGAGAAGACCCTCAATATAATCAGTAGCTAGAAGGGTGTGATCAGTATTATGCATGGTGTAGACCAAAAAATATATAATTAGGGAGCATTAAAATCATTAAATATGTATACATATTAAAAAAAAGTTGGGAGTGCTTGAGTACTCGTTTGTCTACACCCATCTTACAAGCTTATTTCCATACCGCTCTTCATTATTGTATCTCTCCGCTTGCCCGACTAATTAGGTAAAGGGTCAAGCTGGCAAGTGATGCTGGCAAGTGATGGCTTCGACGCTTTACTCAAAACAAATGGAACAATTAGTGGCCTTAGATATACTGGCTTCCTCAGCCTGCAGTTTACTCGTAGAAAGAAAGGCAACTTACCAGTTAGTCCATGGCAGAAGCTACTACTACCATTACCTCTGTGACGGTCAAGATGATAGGGTAAATATCGTGCAAAGAGGAGACAGAAAAAAAACTTAAAGTTGAAATATTCCGATGTTGTATATGTAGGGATGGGGGTGTGGCTACAGAAGTTTGCAATCTTTGTGTTCTTGGGCTATGATGAAATATAGTCAAAAGAGAAACATTTCAGCTTCTGTACCAGATATTCTTGCAATTCAGTCTTGCTTGGTAGAGTTAGGAGACAAACCTAGCAGTTTCTGTTCTTCCAAAGAATGGATTGGATGCTACGAGTCCTGCATAGTCTTAGATCATCTCTACGGGGTGTGGCAAAGTTTGCTGTTAATAATGTTTTCTTGTGATTATAGAATGATCGTGTCTTTAGTTAGGTTTCCAGCAAGATAGTCCACGTGCCTGAAGGGGCCAGGCTGGTTGAACAAGCTGGCATGCTCTTGGAACACTTTGAGAAAGTGGGCTCACCAGTAATGATAGGTAAGGAGTGCTATATTAACAATATTATTTTATTGTTGTTGTTATTATCTATATAATAAATAATGCTTGTGTGTCAGCGACGACGGTGTGTCATGAATAATTCATTAGCTATTCCGGGTTGATAAAGCGTCACCACAAACTGGAGGGGTAAGGAAATGATGGCTATTATTGTAGCTAAAAGCAGGTAAAATCAGTATTTAAAGGGGAAGGCAAAGTTTCGCAAAGCCTAAGTCCACAATCATAGATAGAAGGGCAGAGAAACTGAGAAACAGGAAGAGAGACAAAGGAGAAGTGAATCCATGGCTCAAGAAGAAAGAGCTCAAGAGAGGAAAGGGCTCAGAATGAAAGAGAGCAGGAGAGGAGAAATGATGTAACTAAGCTAAGTGGTAAAGGATAATAAGAATGGATTTAAAAAATACCTTACCATTTTGTGTGGTGGGGTACTTCTTAGTTATTATTTGCTAAAGGTTAAATGATATAATAGCTACCAGGGTTTCATACAGGGGGGGGAGGAAAGGGGATATTCCCCCTAGCAAAAGTTTCCCCCCTCTAGTAGAAGTTCCTTTCTCCCCCTTCAATATATCCTCCAAATTAAGACTATTTTCTCACCCTAAGTGAAGTCTCTGAAGTTTCCCTGTAAATTAATTCTCCTCCCACAAAAAAAGTTAGGAGTATTAGAAATTTTAATTGTAGTAGCCATTGGCAAAGTTACAAAACACACACACAACAAAAACACAACAAAAACAAAAAGCTAAAAAATGAAGGAAGAAAGCAAATCAATACTGTGAAAATTTAATTCTAAAGTACCAATACGTCTATTTTTCCTTTTAAAAACATCAAGAATTTCTTCAAAGCAAGCATTTTTGAGTGGTGGCTCTTCCACTGCTATTTTCATCAAATTGCTCAAGTTGCAGTCAGCTAGCCGGTTTCTGAGTCTGGTTTTGATCATTTCACTGAAAGATCGTTCCACTGTAGCTGTTCCAATTGGTAAGGCTAACAAAATGTTTACGAGATAAAATATGAGGGAAAATCCCTGTATATGCTTCTCTGACTCCATTGACTGAAATAGGTCGACCAGAGAAGGACACTTTGATTCCCTGTTTGAGCTCAAATAAATTTGCTTTTCCTTGCTTAAAGCCCTTCTGAATACTTTCCATTCAGAAATTAATTCTTCTCTTGAAATAACGGGTGGTGATGTATATTTAACACCATGGTAATTGCTATAGAAGTCAGCCAGCTCCTTGATCTGTTCAATCCCATAAGAAGCAAGGGAGTCAGCAGTAGAAGGTAACTCTGCTGGATCAAAAATAGATGTGGAAACAAGTAGTTTCACTACTTTATCTGAAAACCTTTCATTGATATTGATTGTAAGTAAATCAATGTAAGGAACGACTACCAGCTCCTGATAATCAGTTATTGTGGAAATACCCATAAAGCCGGAGGCTGATCGTTGTGTTTTGGATTTTCCAACCTCAATGTTGAATTCCTTTTGAAGTTGATCTAATACTATCTCAGTAGATGAACACCAATCTGCTTTTTCATCTTTTAGATTCTTTAATTCATATCCATGGCTGACTCCAGAATTATTTGTAATCTGCTGGAGAGTTTGCAGTCTTCTTTTGTAGTGAAGCATTTGATTCTTGCCAAAATATCAAGTACTTCAGAAAGAAATGTCACACACTAGTGACACCAGCAAAGCTAGAAATATCACACACTAGTGACACCAGCAAAGCTAAAAATATCACAACTAGTGACACCAGCAAAGCTAGAAATATCACACACTAGTGACACCAGCAAAGCTAGAAATATCACAACTAGTGACACCAGCAAAAGCTAGTGACACCAGCAAAGCTGACACCAGCAAAGCTAAAAATATCACAACTAGTGACACCAGCAAAGCTAAAAATATCACAACTAGTGACACCAGCAAAGCTAGAAATATCACACACTAGTGACACCAGCAAAGCTAGAAATATCACACACTAGTGACACTAGCAAAGCTAGAATATCACACACTAGTGACACTAGCAAAGCTAAAAATATCACAACTAGTGACACCAGCAAAGCTAGAAATATCACACACTAGTGACACCAGCAAAGCTAGAAATATCACACACTAGTGACACCAGCAAAGCTAAAAATATCACAACTAGTGACACCAGCAAAGCTAGACAACTAGTGACACCAGCAAAGCTAAAAATATCACAACTAGTGACACCAGCAAAGCTAAAAATATCACAACTAGTGACACCAGCAAAGCTAGAAATATCACACACTAGTGACACCAGCAAAGCTAGAAATATCACACACTAGTGACACTAGCAAAGCTAGAATATCACACACTAGTGACACTAGCAAAGCTAAAAATATCACAACTAGTGACACCAGCAAAGCTAGAAATATCACACACTAGTGACACCAGCAAAGCTAGAAATATCACACACTAGTGACACCAGCAAAGCTAAAAATATCACAACTAGTGACACCAGCAAAGCTAGAAATATCACACACTAGTGACACCAGCAAAGCTAATAATATCACAACTAGTGACACCAGCAAAGCTAGAAATATCACACACTAGTGACACCAGCAAAGCTAGAAATATCACACACTAGTGACACCAGCAAATCTAGAAACATCACACACTAGTGACACCAGCAAAGCTAGAAAGAAGAGTGCCCAACCCAAATGCTTCTGCATCTCCAGCAGTTTCATATATTTGTTGTAGAGTAACAATGATGGCAGGGAGATCCTTTTGAATTGCCCGCATGCACCACTCATGAGATTGCCATCGGGTATCGCTAGGCTTGATGACTTTCAATTATCCCAGCGCAGCTTGCACCTCTTTTAATGTCTCAGCTTTTTTGGGTGAGTAGTGGAAAAGCTTCCACAAATTTTCCATCAGCCCAAAAAATTTCTTCATGCAGCAGCTTGGATGCTAGCAAACTGTAGCCTATGGCAAGCACAATGAAAATATAATGCATGAGCTGAGTGAACACGCATTCTTGTCTGTACTCCGGTTTTCACTCCTGAGAAGACAGCTGCACCATCACAGCCTTGACCAATTAGCCTCTTGTAGTCAAGATTATTGCTGGAAAGAAATGACTCAAGGCTCTCTGTAATCGTTTCAGCATCACAGTGACGAACATGCAAGATTTCCATAAAATGCTCTTCAGGCTTTCCGTTGACTATCCACTGGCAACAAATTGAAAGTTCTTTCTGTGTGCTAAATGTCTGCTAAAATGGAGAAATATGGACTACTCTTCAAGCTATTTAGGAGCTTTTCATGATCCAAGTAGCAATAGCTTCAATGAGACAAACAACTGAAAATTTGGAAGTATATTTGGCATTCCCAGGACCTGTAGCTACTGAGGTGTTCCCCCCCCCCCCCCCCCCGAGTATTTTATCCCCATTAGCCACCTGAAGAGTGAGAAGGTCCTGATAAGTAGTTGTGTGGGGGATTCTGTTCTTGGCCAAAAAATTGACTGAGCGTAAGAGCTTAAGAAGAATCTCCCTATTGTTAGCTCTAAGCTCACTAATTTGCTTAGCTGCAGCACCTCAACTACACTGGGTTGCTCCGCCATTCTTGCTGCTAAAGCAGCATCTTTAGCTATGGCATTTTGAATCATTATGTGCTTTCAAAACTTCAGTTGCATGATTCCAGTCGAAAACTTGACAAACTATATAATAGTTAGGTACTGCCTCCAAGAGGACTATCATTAGAGTCTTGGAGGTGTTAGGCTTTTGCACTACTTAGGGCCTGAGGGTCCCTAAAGCAGTAGTTCATGACGGCTGCACAGTGCCCAACTAATATAGAATGTAGTGACTGCTCTTTAACAACGCAATAGGAGGACTCGAAGTGCAATCGGAGGGACACTAATTGACCCTGCCCTCAAAGTGGGGAGACTAAGTTTATAGTATCCCTCTCTGGAGGACCTAAGCAATATAAAGTCCCTCTGTCACTGTACAAAAACTACAGCATCTATGCTTTAATACAAGTTGGTATTGAAGGACCAGAACTATAGAAATGTTGATTTTGAAGTTATTTAGACTGATCATTAATTTTATGAAGAATTCAGTTGGGGAAAAAAATTAGGTGGGGGGAATCCCAGGGCTCCCATAGTCTGTATGAAATCCTGGAGACATGGGTTGTAGCACTCTGCTTATAACTCTATACAGTAAAGAAATGGGCGCTTAATAAAATTGGGTGCTTTAGCAAGTGGTAACCTAAAAAACTGGGGTCCCAAATACAAGTGCTGAAAGTTGGGAAGAAAAAAGGATGCTTAGCAAAAAATAGCTTGCTATCCTTAAAGAAGCCACAATCACTTCCATAAAATGAACTGAGAAGTTCAATTAAAAATGACTCCATTTTTTATGGGATGGCTAAGATACGTAAGATTGGAGTGTTGTAGTTTTGTTTACAGACTCACCAACATTGTGCACTCTAAACATCTGTGAAACTACTGTGAGTTAACTCCTCTTTCTATGTACACAATTCCATTAATTTTTTTATATTAATTGTATCAAAACAGAATTCACACTTGCCATTTGTGACTACAACCCTTCTGGTACAGGTCATAAATTTTGTTTTGCAAGGTCGGCATGAATATAAGATTTATTAATGGAAAATGGTAGGTGATCAGATGCTTAGTTCATTTACCTAGCTTCTTATTCATCATTGAGAATAAACTTATTGTTTTTGCAGTGAGATGTGTAACTTATTAATTATAAATCTAGCAATGCATCTAAGTTTCAGTGTCAGCTTTTGATTGGCCTCTTCAGTAGAGTTATCTTCCTACTACTTGTCATTTGTCACATTTTCATGTGACAGCATAAGATGATGCCAGGTGTCACCCATGATAAACTTTAACTCAATAATCCAAATGGGAGGGTTGGTGTGAGAAATTGGTGGTACTTTGTTACTAATTTGGCTAAGAGTCCAGGATCGAGGCAGGATTTTTCAAAGGGGGTTCAGTATTAACAAAGGTAAAACTGCACCCATTAAAAAAAAACACCCATTCCACAAAGGCCACACCCATCATTTGGAATTATGTATTTCAAAATTAAAACAATAAACTGGCACATTCCATTAATAAGAGTTAATGCAGATAGTCTTTCTTCAGTTTCTGCTGCTCTGATGTAAATGGTGAAGATAACGAAGGGTAGATCATGAGCGCTCGCAAGAGCATAAACTTAACGAAGTGTGTCAAATAGTTTCAACAGTGTGAAAACATTGGGTAGAACATCTGAATTGCATTCCTTCACTGTTTCATTCATTGATCTAGGACCATTGTTTTGGGGAAATTTTAACCGTTGTGAATCCAAATTGATGTTATTTTCATAAAATAACATCAACATTGAGGAGATTCTCAACATAGAAAGTGAATGTAATATCTAATCTAGTCAGTCTACTTATTCTGTGTTTAGTGTGTTTTTCCTTGTGTATATTACTCTAATTAATTTTAGAGAAGTGGTGTAATTATATTTATAGAATTTTAAAGGGAATATGCTGACACTATTGGCTCTTCTTAGCTAGTACGTTTGTAGTAATTGTGCATTCTATCCATGGTTGTTGTCTTTCAAGTGGGATTGATTCATGAATATCATTTATTTGAAGATTGGTTCATTTGAACCATCAATTAGAGTCTTAGATTAAACCATATTTACTGAAAATAAAAGCATAACAAGAAAACAAAAAGCAAAGCAACAAACTAATTTAATTTCGAACATGGCTGATGCAGTTTTTGTATTGTGACAGAGGAATTCTAAACTGCTTAGGTCCTTCAGAGAAAGATGCTATTTACTTAATGTCCCTGCCTAGAGGGCAAGGATACTTAGTGGCCCTCTGATTGTGTTATTAGAAGCAATCGCTACGTTCTAAAAATTAGTTGGGCGCTGTGCAATTTCTACAGTATGTCAGATAGGAATACAAGTATTGGTTACATTGCTCATCAAGTGAGATGATGTGATGTTTGTACACACATTTGTAATAGGGGGAGATAAAGATGGAGCTTCAAAGACTCTGATTGGTGTTGCTGTTTTACCTCAGACCAACGAGGCACAATTTTTAATTGCTGTAAGTGAACATATTACTGAGCCATTATGTTAGAATATGGGAATGTTGGAGTCTGTTGTATTCTTCATTTGAAGGATCCTCACTACAATGGCAGAGAAGATGCTGATCTCATGTTGGATGGAGGATATGTAAAGTGGCATGATAACAATTTATTTGACCCTTCCTCTTTCTATAATTTATGTCTTCCTCAAAAGTAGTCTATTGAACACTTCAGCTCACTCATCCAGTTTAATCTTCTTCTTTTTTCTTTCATTTTTCTTTATTTACTTATTTTTTTCTTTCTTTCTTTTTTTTAATTTTTTTTTTTAAATCTCCCACCTAGCTTGTAGGTGTAGGATTCATGGATCAAATGATAGCATAACATCATGGATCACATGATCTAGCATAACATTATTATAACAATGCTTGATGAAATGAAATACATGTACACTTTGTTCAGGCCACACCCTGAATGATGACTGTCTGGTTATGACTATTCTTATTTGTTTGCCACCCACTAAACAAAAAGAAATTATGTTTAAGCACTATAATTAAAGATATGTAAGTAGTAGCAAGTAGAACAGCAATACTAACAGCAACTGAACTGAGGACCCTAACCTGACCCTTTTTTAGGCCAGGCTATGGGCCCAGGTGTGAATAAGTGTTTAGTTCAAAGTGTGAAGTGATATAATAAAGGGACTGTAGTCGAGCACTTAGCTAGGTTGGGTTGACTTCACAGCGTTTTCCTGTGCCTAACCTCTCAATTATTGTTCACTCCGAGCATGTCTAATCACACTTTATAACTAATAAACTCAATGAAGCACGTGTAGAAATAATCTTCTAAAACCAAATTTTTTTTTGCTTTCATGCTCAATGATCATCATTCCAAGAAAGGATTCTGTAAGCAAAGCATGAGGTGGATCTAAAGATAAAATCTATTAGTTGATAGCTAACATTCACCAAGTTTACTTCCCTGTTTCCATGTGTACTTGTTAGCTAAGTGTCATTTTTATATCGGTGTAAAGTCAACTTTAACCCACACCTCAAGTGTTAAAGTGCTAGCTGTTAAGCACCTATTGATCGTTAGTAATCGCAAGTGAAGGTGGTTAAAGATAAGTGCACTAGTGTTGTCATAACAGAATGATAGTGCGAAAGGTTTCTGAGGTCCCAACAAACCCACTCTATGGCGTATAGGACAATGTATTTAAAACTAGTAGGCCTGTAACAAACACACATACACAAAGCACACAAGTAGTCTCTTATTTTACTTGACCTTATTCTTTTCAAAGAAACAAACAATTTGTGTTTGTGGGACTAGAAGTGCCTGAGGATTGTGTCAATTTTCAGAATGTTGGTATGCTGTTATTTGAAAGTATGCTGTTATTTGAAAGTATGTTCAGGTAACCTTGGAAAAAAACATTCCCAACTGCTATCACTGAATACACGGATCTTAAAACTTTGGAGAAAAAAATAATTGTTATAATTTATTTTGCCGGTGATTTAGAATAATATAGCTACTCATAAGCTGTGATTACTAAATCTCTCGATCAATCACCCTATTAGGAAAAAATAAAATAAAATAAAATACAACGTAAACCCCATTAGAACTCAATGTTTTTGCCCTTGTGAGTTCAAAAACTATTCATTTTTAGTTTGTTTCAATCTTTTGCCATAGCAACTGAAATGCAGGTGGCCATCCTCAGTCAGGTGATACCCGAGCCATGTGATGAATACTAGTCCTAGGATGGCAGTAATGGCAGTACATCCCAACGTGTTCCAGCCATTCATCCCATTCAGTAGATATTCATGTTCCTGTTCCCTTGCTTCCATGTCATTTTTCACCATGTTGAAGTGACTGATTGTTCCTAGAGTTGTGACAACGTGTACCCACTGGTGGTTATGACCAATTATATCAAAGACATACGGGAAGTACCTCTCAGGGACTCTCACTACGTTCAAGATAGCAGATATTATGTAGGAAGAATAGCCCAGAATAAATAAACTGACCCTAGAGGGGCAGTCTTCCTCATTTCCCAACATGCAGTTGCAAAAGCGGTGATAATTAGGGAAGTTGCCGTACATGAAGACTAGACTGAAGGCTATTGTTCTAATGGCGTACCTATGGACAATCCAAGAGTGTCTTGAAAAGCAGCTAACATAGATTTGAGCCAAGTTTACTAGAACTGATCCTGCAATAAAAATGTTTGGATGTGAATATAGAAAAAAGTTGTGCTTCTCTGAAGGTCGCAGATAGAAGAAGGTTGCACAACTGCCAGCTACTCCAAACACAGATATAGCTGTGTAGTCTAAATAGAAACATATGTGGCGAATTTTGGAACTCATGCAGTTGAAGGTATGTGCCACCGAACTTCCCAGCAGGTATGTTAGAATAGATATTTCCATTGCTACCATAGGATAAGTGTGAAGAGGTATTAAATAAAATGGCCATATTTGAAATGGAAAGGACCAAATGAAATAGATGAGGAGAGTTATAAATGGTAGTAGATGGGTCCATATGTTGAGGGTTTCATTGTTTAGCTTCACCACACTGAGGAGACACTGGAGGAATGATGAACGAGGTCGTCTGTAACCACTCAAAATGAAAGCTTCTTTGTAATTATCAGGAACTTGGTCTGAAGTCAAGCTGTCAGAGCAAGCCATAGCTACTGCTAACTACATTGAAGACGATATGTCCGCTTTATAAATATTTAAGGGTGCCCTGCCACCGGAAATCGAGGCGCGTAACCGCAAATCTAGGCGCGTAACCGCAAATTGACTGTTTTTGCTATGTCTTTATATTTCTTTTTCTGTGTACTGTGGGCTTACTTTGTTGTTACAGATGGAATGAGCACCAATAAAGGACTCCAGCAAGCCAAATTTTAAGAATGAAGACCCGTCTGGGACGGCGATACAGCTCTGCACACCTGCTACTATTTGGTGTTATTTCGAAGCGGCCGAAGGAACTAGAGTGCTCATTTTTTTTCCAGAGGTAGATAGCGGGCTTCTTCGCAACATTACAGAGCCATATTTCTAATATCTATATTCTTTTTTTGTAAATAGTAAAATTTTCGTGCCGTTTTACTCCTGCATTATTCTAAAAAAATCTCTCTGTAACTTTATTCTAAGGGGTGTATGCTGCTTGTGCGCAAAATTTGGATTCAATTCAATGATACAATTCCACGAAATATCGATTTATATTTTCAAGTTGACTACTGATTCGCTATTTTACCCCGCCCCCCATAACGTTGAGCTCCGCGAACGCGCAATTTATTGGTAAGAGCATAATCAATTGACTTGTGGTAATTCTAAAAAGAGCCCACTTGTAAACAAAAATAAGAAATACAATAATGAGCCGTGAGATGGCCGTTGTAACTTTGGAAAAGGTTAGTCCCCGGAGCAGAAGTGACGGTAAGGTAGGGTAAGCCACCAGGCAAGACTTAGAAAGTCACAAGCTGTGGATAGCTCATGGTAGATAGCAACTACTGACTTGTACGTTTACACTTTAAAATATACTATCATAAACGTCTGCCTACCACTAAAACCCACTTCAAAGACAGAAGTAGAGCAGGAGGAAGTATCTAGTATGGGTAAAAAAAAAAGTCTATAGTCCAAACTCCACATTTCCTGTGTTGTAGTGATATCTTTATAATGCTTGTGGCACTTGTGAGGTATTAGAACACTAATGTAAAGGGATTGAAGGGTATGTGAATGAATTGAAGGGAATATGAATGGATAGGGCATGTGGATGAATTGGAGGCATGTGGGTGGATGAAGGGCATGTGGATGGATTGAAGGGCATGTGGATGGATTGAAGGGCATGTGAATGGATTAAAGGGCATGTGAATGGATGGATTAAAGGGCATGTGGGTGGATTGAAGGGCATGTGGATGGATGGAAGGGCATGTGGATGCATGGAAGGGCATGAGGATGGACTGAATGTGGAAATAATATGGATGCACCCTTAACGTTAACGACCCTTTACCAGATTGACCGACAGATCATTCTAGAACTAGCTATCATTCTGATCATGCGCAGTTCTTGTATCACATTGGTTGTATCATACTTTACCACTTTTTGTGTCACATACTGATTGTGTAGTAGTAGTTGTGCTGTATTTCAAATTAAACTTTTGCTGCGCTATATTCGCTGTGCAACGTTTCTGCGCCAACATGAAGGGCATGTGAATGGATTGAAGGGCATGTGAATGGATTGAAGGGCATATGGATGGATTGAAAGGCATGTGGATGGATTGAAGGGCATGTGGATGGATTGAAGGCCATGTGGATAGATGGAAGGCCATGTGGATGGATTGAAGGGCATGTGGATAGATGGAAGGGCATGTGGATGGATTTAAGGCCATGTGGATGGATTGAAGGACATGTGGATTTCCCAATCCATAAAGAGCTGAGTGAGTGGCTGTGGTAACCTAAATCCTGACCAGAACTGTAACTCACTACTGAGATCTGGAGGGTCTTGAAGTGTATTATGTACTAATACCACCAGACCGGTAGGTAAAGCGTGAGACTATAAATTTCATTATGCAATAATAGCTTCAGCATTTGATGACATATAGTACTAGTAGCTTATTATACAATGCAACAATATAAGCCACAACCATAATAACAACAAATACAACAACAAATATTAGTCATCTGAAAGTGTCAGCAGTGATCAATCAATTCACTTTGATTATTGAAGCAAAGGATCCCTCTCACCAGATCTTCCGTTACCACATCGCTGCCTTCCTACCTCAGTTAACCTCTGCCGCCTTAGTCCATTACTAGCACTTCTCTTCCCATAGGCAACACAACAAGTGGAAAGGCTGAGAAATAGCCACAGTACTGTCATGGCACCCATAATCCCAGCACCAGCCCACACACAGTACTATTACCAACAATAAAACAACGACAAAACAACAACAATAACAATGATAACGACAATAATAATTTATCATTACAATTTCTTTCTCAGCCTTCTTTCTCGTTAGATGTATTCTCTCTCTTTCATAGGCTTTTTTTAAACAATATGGAATTAAAAATATTTGGTCGCCACCAGGAATTGAACCCAGGACCGCTTGTATAGCGCACAAGCGCTCTGCCACTGAGCTATGACAACCAGCCGGCGAACAAACATTCCAATTCTGTATTTATTACTGCTATGCTACAGTCTCACTCTAAACAGACCAACAAAAATTCACTTTTTTCAAAGATTTTTATTATTCGTTAAATTTTTTTACTCCTCTAATATATCACTTCACAATTTCTTTCTCAGCCTTCTTTTACTCATTAGATGTATTCTCTCTCTTTCATGGGCTTTTTTAAAACAATACATGGTTGTCATAGCTCAGTGGCAGAGCGCTTGTGCGTTATACAAGCGGTCCTGGGTTCGGTTCCCGGTGGCGACCAAATATTTTTAATTCTGTATTGTTAAAAAAAGTCTGTGAAAGAGAGAAACTACATTTAATGACAACAATAATGAAAAAAATATGGTAAATGTCCTCAGTACTGACATAAAGTAAGCTGCCACTTCCAGTCTTATTGACAGGTAAACATCCTCCGAAATAAATAAGATAAAGGGGAAAAAAGAAGAAGCTAAATATAGGAAATAGGAATGTTTGAGGTAATGCAGGGAATTTAGAATCACATTGTCAAATTGGAAGAGTTTAACAAATAAAATTAGAAATTCAAGTCATTTATGACTCTAGCTTGCTATTGTTTTTCTTATTTGTTTGGAGGATGTTGGTATCATTTACAGTTTAATGTTAGTGATTTATGAATAAGTTCAGCTGGTAACTTGCCTGTGAGGATCCTTATGGGTCACATTTACTCAGGAAAGAAAGGTGAAAGAAGTCCACATCGGTGCAATTGCGAAAAGGAACATGTGGACAAATGTCTGAATAGAAAATGCTATAAAATCTGTGCTTAATTCTACAGCATCATAGTTCCTGTCACCATGTTAAAAGATAGGATAGCTGGAAGAGTTCTGCATGGAACAAAACTGGGTTCAGTCCCCTCTTAAGCTGTTCAGAAGAAGACAAGTAGGTAAAGAATACCTTTCACAAGCAATTAAAGTTGGCTAGAAAACTCAGGCACCAAATTGTTGAGAAGTCAGTCTTGAGAAAGGTTTGTTCCGTGGTTCTCACACTAGCAATGGGTGATGGCGTCATCATTTTTTTTTTAGAAAAGCATTCAAAGCTCTCTCTTAGAAGCAGGGATTCCACTTTAATGCATAGAACAAAAGCAACCTGAAATTATGTTTTGATCTGTTTGATGCAATTCTGGAAGATTACGATTTGAAATTGCATAGTGAAACAAGTTTATAATATGGATGAATCTAGTCTGCCTTTGAATCGACTGGTACCCAAGGTAGTTACTTTTTTAAAGCAGAATATGATACGTTATCAATCCTCTGGGTCAAAAAGTCAAATTACCATCTTGGATTTTATAGTATGCTTCTTTTTTTAATTTTTATTTAATCTCATCTAGTTTATTTGTATCATTAGTGTTCTAATTGAGTTTAAGTTGCTGGGCTAAATATTTGCCACTACCACAGGTATTCTAATAATTTAATGTCCATAACTAGCTTTGCTGCTTTTTGACTACCATATGTTTGAATTAAATTCATGCACATACACAAACCTTAGCTTGCTCCATAAAATCTGTCCAGTCTTGAATGTCAAGATCAAGAAGATTGCACCTACAACAATGCAATCACAAGAGTCAGTCATTAGATAGATATTTTATCTCTTTTTTTCTCCCTCTTTAAATGCTGTATTATCTGCTATCTGTACTCAATATCTTATCAGTTAACCTGTTCATAGTATGAGGTAGCATGTTTTAACTATATTCATCAGATCTTAACACACTACCGAATATGTAGGAATCTTGTGTTTTAATAACACTATGTATCATACTTGTTGAATTTAGAGAAACTAGAGTGATTGTGTCATAGCACTATATCTAATAGGACTCCTTAAATATAAAAGATAGTTACTTTAGGCACATCAACTTACATATACTATATACAATATTATAATATTGTATATAGTATATGTATACATTCCAAAGTCGGGGAGGGAGGAAATAACTAATATGATGGTTTTTTTAGTTAAATAGGGTTTGGCCTCAACAGCAAATTGTTACAGCATGTAAATATTAAGGGTATACCCTAGGGGGGGGGGGGGGGGGGTGAGGGGAAGGGTGAAGCTACAAGTTAGGGGAAGCTGGAAAGTTTGGAAGAAAAGCTTCCTTCCCCCCCCCCCCCCCCCCCCCCCCCCCCCCCCCCTTCCTCCTAGATAGAATGATAGAATAAACTTACGACATGCTCAGACACTCATGACTATGACTATTGTTATGATCAAGAAGCAGAGATAGTAAGACTGCACTGCAAAGACCAATGGCAAGCACAATTAATTCCACAACCACAAACCAGTTCAATCTGCAAAGAACATAATAATGAAACAGTGAGGTTACATCATTTCAATGCTGTGTAATCAACAAGCGAATGTACTCACTAATTCAGCTAGCTAACAGTGACATATGAGCATTGATGCTAGCTATAATAGAATGTACTCACTAATTCAGCTAGCTAACAGTGACATATGAGCATTGATGCTAGCTATAATAGAATGTACTCACTAATTCAGCTAGCTAACAGTGACATATGAGCATTGATGCTAGCTATAATAGAATGTACTCACTAATTCAGCTAGCTAACAGTGACATATGAGCATTGATGCTAGCTATAATAGAATGTACTCACTAATTCAGCTAGCTAACAGTGACATATGAGCATTGATGCTAGCTATAATAGAATGTACAAATAAGAGCACCATGATTATAATGCTTTAGAACAGGGGTGTTGCCCGTAACTAGAAACCGAAATTTGACTCATAAATACGTCTTCAAGGTAACTATTGGCAGATTGACAGACAGGAAGGATTAAACTTGCTAATCTAACATAAATTTGTCTAATTAAAGAAATTCTATTGTTTATTTAAACAATATTTTTTGGTACATTTCTCACATTTTTGATCCAAGACAAATTTTAACAAGGAGACTGCAAACTAAAGTCACAGTGACCAGAGAAGCCACACTCCCACTGGCATAGGCAGCATAACAAGCCTCTTGTGGTTGTAGAGATGATGAGAGAAAACTGGTGCAAACCAGAGAACAATTAAATTTGCAGTTTTCCGTAGCATCTTTGTTCTTGAGTACAAACGTGACAATTCCCACTGACAAAAGAGCAAGCACTACTGCAAAGGGAACTGCAAAAAATCCAAAACAGCATCTGGATTGTAATTTGTTCAACTCTGATCTTGAAGAATGTGTTTCCTGGGTATAATCTCTAGTATCAGTTGCTCTTTGGCCTACTGGCTGTCCATAGGATCTTCTGTTATTAGCCCCCGCCAAATTAAGTGCTCTTCCGTCTCCCAAGTCAGCCTGGACGCGATCTGCTTGTATTTTGAGAGTACTCACCCTTACTTCGGCACTACTGCTTCCTCCTCCTCCTTCTCCTCCACCAGTTATGTTCACCGCCATAGTTACAGCGCACCACACCACCCCGCCACTCCTTAGCGGTATTTTCCCTCGCCACAGGCGGGATTTTTTTTGGGGGGGGGGAGGGAATACAGTAGTAGTGTTGTTGTTATACTGTCATTTTATGTCATTGCACTACCTAATTACAATTAGCTAGCTACATTGTATTGATTCAGTAGTTCTATCTCAGAGCTTACAATAAGAAAGCCACAGGTCAGCCATTACAGTTGTTACTATTGCTAATTATGAACACATTTCTTTCCCTATGCCAAGTTCCGAGGTGTTGCACTATAGCTAATTTAATTAAAGTATAATTTCTTTCACTAGTTGATAAAAAAAGCTATCCAGCTAAAGCTAAAATTGTTGCAAACTGCAAACTGTAGCCAGCTATTGTTGCTGTGGCTAATATTGTAACAATTGTCATTCTAATAGTCTTATTATTTCCACTTCAGCCACTGGTTTAGTGCAAGAAATTTTTGTCTTCAATTTGATATAATAAGCATATCTTTCATGTCTCTTTATTGATATAATTCAACTTTGCATGTTTTGTTCATGAAAATAATGGTTGTCTGTCATTTTCTCTTCTCGGAGCTCCTTCGTCATCAATCCACTGTCTCCTCCTTTCAACTGGAGGGCGTGGAATCTGAGACGTACTACTATCCTTTTGTCCATAAGCCACACAGCAAGTGGATATGCTCAGGATCAGCCACACCATCGTCATGACAGCCAGAATAGCAGACCCAACCCACACAATATACTAACACCAAATAAAAAACAACAACTGGAGTTACATTAGTTAGCTACATAGCCAATAGTGTACCGTGCACTCACCTACGCCAGTTATAGCTAATGTGGACTTACCTTAGCTAGATTCATAAAATCATTCCAATCTTCAAAATCCAAATTGTTGCATCTATAGAACAAAGACAATACTGTAGATTATTTCTGCTAAAATAAGTCCTATAGTATATTATGGTTTTAGTATGGAATGTGAGGCAATTCAGTTGGGACAATACTAGCTCACACACTTTTTCTGGATGCAGAGTGCAGCAGTTGCAGAGGAGGAGACAGCAAATTAAAAATGGGGAGCAGAACTGTCCCAAATCAGAAAATTTCTATTGCTATACAGCATAGGGTGGGAGGAGGAGAGGGGGCTTAAGCCTCCGTAACCCCTTCCCCCCTTTTGTATTTCCCCTTGAACCAGCCAACAAATTTGAAGTATAGTATACATTAGCTATGCTAAATAATAAATCAGATAAGTGGTCAGTACCACATGCATTTTCCCTGGTGTTTTCCCATCCCAGTACCAAGAAAAACCACCAGAACAGACTGGTTCGCAGGTCAGAAAGTTAAGTATAGAGAGGTCAGCTTTCCACTTACGATTTTAAGCAACTCTTGACTCCATTCCCAACTTGAAGGAGCACCGATAATATGATGGCACCAATCAAACCAAATATAAGAATGACAAGCTCACTGACAACACAACAGTTGAGTCTAATGAACAGTTAAAAGACAAACGATTATCAATGGCAAAAAAAGACATTTTCAACTGTTTTATTTCAATACTCTTTTTCTCCCTCAATAAACTGATTAACTATTCTGAAGTATTGTAATCACAAACTTACATTCTGGATGCTGCACATACTCGGAGAAAAAGAATGAAAATGATGAGCAAAGCTGAAAAGCATGCTATGCCACCACTTATGTAAGCAATATGGCATTCTTCTTTGGTTGACAAAAATGAAGTTGTCTTGTTACAGAATAGTGTACATGATGTTGGACACTTTGCCACAACTTGATGGTCCTTCACAGCAAAAACAGCCATACCCAAACCCATGAGAGCCACCATCACAACAAATGGAACTATAATTAAGCTAAAAAAACATCTGGATTTTGTCTTGCTCAGGGTAGATTTAGCCGAAGATCTCGCCGTTTCTCCGCGCCTGTCTCCGTTACTCGACCCGTACCACACCCCGCAGCCAGACTGCCGCCAGTGCCAGCATTGACTCGTTCAGCTCTTATGTTGAGTGTTTGTACCCTTACAACCGCTTCCCCTTCTTCATTGATGATGTTAACAGCCATTATTATAGAGGGTAACTCGCGCGCATTTCAATAATTTGGGCGTGGCCTTATTCTTGCTGAACAATCTCGCAGTCTGCATCTTTAGAATCAATATTAACACAAATTGCTGGGTCAGTTTATACAGAGAAACACGAGTTATAGCTACACAATGTTTTATAAGGCAACAATTCTGCTCCAAGTATATTGTGTAATTGTATCATTTGTTAAACTCTTGTTGAGTGTAAGGATTTGTTTGAGAGAAGAATGGAGACTTATGGTCTTCTTCAAATGGCGCACTAGGTTCATCTGAGTAAGGTGGAGGATCCATTTGGCCTGGAAGAGGAGGTTCTGCCGTATAGACATCTGCATTTACATTAACTGCCATTTGTCTTGAACGAATCTTTTTTTTAATAAACAAGATCGTCAAAATGAAATTCATTACAGTGAAGACCAGCAGTATAGCATTAATGATCCAGCTGCAGTTCTAGAAATCAGAATACATATAATAATAATAATAATAATAATAATAATAATAATAATAATAATAATAATAATAATAATAAAAATAATAATAATGATGATGATGATAATAATAATAATAATAATAATGCAATCATACTAATACAATAGTGAATTATCTAGCTATGGTTGCTGTGCAAGTATCAATATAGCTTCTAGTTAGCTACACTAGTATAGGACTCAACTTCAGATAATAACATGAAGTAGCTAATAATACTCAATAGTATCAAGTCTAAATAGAAATATAACAGGAAGTAAGTGTAAACCAGTGAGTGAACATTAATGATAACCAGCTAACTCATGAATATTGTTCATGCCATAGTTGCTATTGTTTGCTTGAAGTTTAATTTTATCAAGCCTTTTCGATCTCGTAGGATCTTCATCAGTTGAACAATGAAGAAGATCCTTCGGGATCGAAACGTCTTGACAAAATTAAACTTCAATAATACTGTGTGTGACTTGTATTGATCACACACACTGAATGGTCAGTCGTGTAAACTATCGAAGGACCAGGTAAGTCCACTTATTATGGCGCAGCTCAAGTATTCGCGCAACCGCTGGCCACTACAGCTTGCAGTCTTGCGAACTGAACTTTAAATTAGCGCACTCTCGAAAGCGGTCTCAGACTCCCGAGTTAACAGAGGTGAACAACCTTTTAATATAAGAATACACAAAACATAAATACCCAATAGGATGATGCGGGGTGCTGTGGGCAGCAGCCCGTATGAATATAATTAAGGTGAACGTGGATGGGTAAAGGGGTAACATTAGAACTTAATGGAATAGTACGGATACACGTAAGAAATAAAGGGTGACAGTTCAACGTATGACAGAGTTTCATTGTTCAGGATCTAGTCCTGTAGGTCCTGGACACTCTGTCTGGGAAAGAATCCCAGACAAATACGATAAGTAAAAAAAAAAAAGATTATTATGTTCACTTATAAGTATTAATGTAGTAGTTAAAATTGAATTTGTACAGCAAAATAGGTAGGCAAAAGAATAAACCGATGCTGAAAGCAAAACTGGCTAGAAAAAAATGGCATTTTCATTTGGCAAAATGGACAAATTTTAAATTTGAAGCAGAAAAATAATTAAAGCATGGAGCAAACAACACTATTGGCTGTTAGAATGAGAAAATTTGCTATTAAGCTTATAGTGGTAGGGATTTATATTGTTCAGTAAACAAGTTCGATGCTTCATTCAAAGTTCGGGAGGCCGCCATCTTTGAGATTTGCTGTATGTGACAGAATGACTGACTGACTGACTGACTGACTGACTAACATACTGAGTAGTGTAACCCTCCCATGCATGCATGCTAAGGGTTAAAAATTACTGGTACATAGCTGTATTTGGGCCTCTGAAATAGGATTATGTATTTTAAGAATATCTGCCACCAGAAAGCTGAGTATTTTGTTTTGCAACTGTAAAAGTAGAAAATTGTAAATAGAGGACACAATCACACTCTGATAGTAGCACTTCAAAATTTGAAATTTTGCTCATGGCAATCATTTTGTAGCATTGATGTACTTGGATCCTTGTGATACATATTATTTGATTAACTTACTCGAGCTGCTGCAATAGGATAATAAAATCTTAGCTCACGGCCCTCACTGTTCCGCAAATAACTATTGGAACAGACTACTCTGCAAAAAAAAAAAAAAAAAGAGAGAGAGAGAGAGAGAGAGAGAGAGAGAAGTTTTTAAGACTGTTGCTTGCTTCAAATTCCAACAATTATAAACTGGAGTGAAAATAACATGATAACATAATTCAATATCTTCATCTTGTGGGTTTGTTGTTCTGGAAAAGTAACTTGAAGTAATCTTTAAAAAAGTCTTAATGTCTTACTAAAGTACAAAAACAATGTGACCTTTTTGGAAGGCTTACAAATACATGAAATATATGATTAGATTATGTACAGTAGAATGTCAATTATCTGAACATGTTGGGACTGAGAGATGTTCGGATAACTGAACACCTTAGAAATTATATTATAATAATATCAAATTTTTCTCTTTATGACAGCCAATATTGTTAATTATAACTTAACCCAACGTTTCGACTTCTTGCCGAAGTCCTCTTCAGAGGTCAACTGAGGCTGAACTCTCCATGGTGATATAATAACACAATGTAAACAGCAAGATTTCTGGAGGGCACGCTTACTGTTTAATATATCCTAAAGGGTGATTTGCACGCAGCATGGAGCCAGCATCCTGGAAGCTCTAAACCTATATCTCTGTTAAACTTGTTGTTGTCAGGTGTCATCTGTATGTGTAGAGCTTCCTTGATCTTCAACTCACGATTCTTACTGGCTCTGTCTACAACTGTTACCTCTTCCCATTTAAGGGTGATGCTGCTGCCAAGCATGTTCAGCAATGGCTGAAACCTTCTCATCACCTCTCTTACAAGCATCCTGATGTTCTTTCACTCTCTGCTCAAGCTTTCTAGTTGTTCACCTATCTATACTTTACCACAACTGCAGGGTATACTGTACACTATGGATGACTCTGTGGTAATAGGTATAGTATCCTTGACTTTAATATATGATCTTAGTGTCTTACCCAACTTAAATGCTGTTTTGATGTCAAAGTCTCTACACACTCTCTGAATGCTCTCACTCAATCCTGCTATGTATAATGGAATAGTAAGAATCAAACCTTTATTATTATAAAAACACTAATGCATGTGCTACATCATCAGTCAGATATTGGATGTTCTGATAATTTATGTTAGAATAAGTGACATTCTACTGTAAACACATCGACAGCTGATGAATGGGTGCAATAGCTAGTCACTAGGGTTTCTTGCTTAAATTCTAGTTAAATGTTCCACTCACTCATTCTCTCTCAGTTGCTGCTACTGCACTGAATACTACAAAGAGCTTGCTATTCTAGTGAGGACTTCATGCTTCATCGTTTCACTGTATTATTCACAGACAAGTCTATGTATGTCACCTCTTGCCTAAACTTTCTAAGTTGTATTATAATTGTAAAAAAAAAAAATATGGAAACAAGGAATTTTAGAGCCAAAGTGTTAATTCGAAAGATGAGCATTACAAAACTTGCCCAAATTGAGAATGGTGATTCTACACCCCTAAATCACTCTGCCTTGACATTTGTCAACTTCAAAAGTTCAGAACTTGTCATATGACAACTACTTCAATAGTTCTGAATTTACATTCTAAAAAAAAATTTAAATTTTTATTTAATATTAATTAATTAATTAATTTATTGATTATTATTATTATTATTCTTTCTTTCTTTCTTTTTTTCTTTCTTTCTTTCTTTCTTTATTTTATTTATTAATTTATTTATTTAAAGAAGTGATTTATGGGTGTAGAGTCACCATTCGGCAAGTTTTGTAATGCTCATCTTTGGATTAATACTTCGGCTTTAAAATTTCTTGTTTCCATACTTTTTAGGTTAACCCTAAAAATTTTTTTCAGCATTTGTGAAATGTTGCTTTCTTTTACAACTAGTTCCCCCACTTTTATTTTGCAACCTTTGCCATAAAAGAACCAATAGTTAACAGAGAATAATATACACATTAACTCTGTTCACTTCACTAGTTTCCTCGTAGGCTGGTTCAAAGAGAAGAAAATAAGGAGAAACTCTATTTTTAATTTTTTTTTATAACTTTGTTTGCTTGTTGTTGTTTTTTGCACTCTATGATTAGAAATTGAAGATATAGATAGCATCATTATACTCTTAAAAAAAACAACAAATTGAATTATTGTTGACTGAAACCAGATGTACTGTGAAGTGAATTTTATATTACCCTATGAGAAAGGGGTGGTTAACATGTTGAAGAATTTTCCCAGGCTGCTGATCAAAATGGCCGATTCAAATAGAGCTTTCAGTCGTACATTTCCCCTTACTAATCAAATTTGTTATTTGTACAAGTTACGTATGTTTTCGTGGGAGTGTGTGCATGTAATTTTAAGCTCACTGGTATTTTCAGTTACAAGAAGGAAAGATTAGACAAAAAGGAGAAACTATACATTGTTGCACATATCCTGTTCCAAATTCCAAATTATGAATAGATAATGTTCACATTGTTAGCTACTTGTTTGCTTTTTATTTTACGTCAATATCCCTGAACTGAAAAACTGAAATCAATTAAACCAGAATTGAACACCTTGATACAGGATTGAGTACAGTACAAATTGACATACCTGGGAAATCCAGCGCAAGTCTTATTGAGACCAGCAGTGATGGTAATACTGAAAGCAAAGAATCCCAGACAACCAAAGAAACAAATGATTAACTCCACAATTCTCAGAAAAGATAGTCTGTAATTGCACATTAATATGAGAAAAAATAATAATCATAGTCTAGACATAATTTAATTAAGACTGACTTAATCAATTTAATCATATTAACCAAGATTTAATCAATATTAGTCAAGACCTAATCAATTGATTCGTTGTAGCGTATCAGGTGCGGCTTATCTTACTATTTTGCAGGAAATAATTGTCATTAGCTATATAGTGCTTATCATGAGTTGTGTCATTCCTCCAAAATTAAGACAATAGATGCTACTATCTACTATTCAACTAGTCTGGCGCAGGCCTAAAAAATAATATCACAAAGGACTTTTTCCAAGTGTGTTCAAGTGATATTCAGAAGATTGACCAGTATGCATTTTCAGAACCTCCAGTCATTAAAAAAAAATGCATTTATTAAACAATTTGTTGGATAATAAAGACTAAGACCAAATATCTACAGATTGCTAGCATGGTAGCTATAATTTCAAGTTATCTCAAAGGTTCTAAGGATTAGCTACTTTTTACTAACTTCAAAGTGACAAATAGTTATAAGGATTGACATGTTTTGACAACTTACACTTTAGAGCCAATGACAGCCATTACAATGGAATAAACAAACAGAGTGAAGGACAGAATGATCCCAGACACAAGACCCCAGAATATAAAGATGCATGGAGAATAGCTGTTATATCTAATGATGTTATCTTCATTAACAGTTGCAAATAACATGCATTTATCTCCTTGAAGCAGTGGTAATTTATAAAATCCAGAAAGTTGTCTTTGAAATTCTCCAAAGCTTCCCAACGCAATAGCACACAGAAGTAATAAAACGAACATAAAGAAACCAACTATTCCAAAATATATCCTGGAAACAGTTTTCTTTCTTTTAGGAAGAGCGGGGTTCACTAAAGGATGGTCGGTATATTCGTTCAGTATTTGCCTATCCTCGGCCATCGTTGGAATTAGCTCAAGCCTCCTAACATACGCCCACTTTGGTCCGACAACTTTGACCCGTGCGCATGCCCAAATTACCGCGTTACCAAAGCAATTCTTTTTACGCGTCACACTCAAGTTTCGCACTTTTGTTGACTACTAGTCTGGCGCACTGCGCAGCCAGACCCTTTACCTAACCGCTATGTTATAGTTATAAACCAAAATTGAGGTTTGTATTGCGATTTATAAATCGCAATACAAACCTAATGATTTTGGTTTATAACTATTTTATAGCCCGTTACCCGAGCGACCGCGCTTGTCGTTAAGAACTATAAATCGGATACAGTCTAGTATGCTCGTAAGAAAATGTATTAGCGGGGAAAAGTCGGATATACATAGTTCTTAGCAACCATAATTATGATGGAAGGCAGATCAAAGCAAAATGGAATAATGAAGAGTTTGGGTACTTTAATACAATTACTAAGATAGCTAACGCTATACTATGCTCGTTGTTTATGTTTGGGCTATAAAATAGTTATAAACCAAAATCATTAGGTTTGTATACGATTTATAAATCTATAAATCGCATACAAACCTCAATATTGGTTTATAACTATAATAGTTCTTAACGACAAGCGCGGTCGCTCGGGTAACGGGCTATAAACGGAGAAAGGGTCTAGACTAGTTTCTCACTTGACTACACAGTCCAATCGCGTTTCCATGGCCAATTTACTCTGTAATACACTACATGACAACAGAACTGATTGTGAACTCCAGATCACAGAAATAGCAAGTATGACACTGGTCCAAAGAGAAATGTGATGGATGGTACAACTAACATTGTAGCAGATGTTTGATTTACAAATGGATTGGCATAAAATATCTGGTAAGTGGATGATGTCGATTCAGCAGGCTGATCATCCGGTGTGGAGATGGTCGTCTGATCATCAGTAAATGGAGATGACCTGGATGTTGGCTCCTGAGTCTGAGGGGCACAGACATTGTCTTGCCTTATCCATTTCAAGTTCTCCAACAGAGAATGAACTCGTTTGGCTCCACGTTCCAATAGGGCTACAGATTCCGCCCAGTCCCACCATGTATTCTGTGTTAACTTGGAGGACTCTGTTGAACTCAATGAAATTTGAATCTCGAAATATTTTAAATTTTAAGAAAAAAGTGTTTAAGCCAGGATTTTTTAATTTATTGAGTTATATCTCTAAAAATTTGACACATGATGCAAAATTGCCTTAAAATTATTATGTATAACTTTGGTAGCTATACCTTGAAAATTAAGTGAGTTGTGGCTGTTTTCCACCAAAATATTTTTATGCACGGTAAGGGTCATCAAATGATGACGTTTAGAGCGGGTTGTGGGCCTTTAGTACACGTAAACGCGACATCACAAAACAGCGCATGCATATTTGTGTCATAAAGGTACGAGGGCGCCAGTTTACCGCTAATTGTTGCACGGGTATGGCTGATTTAGCTACGGTTGTATCTCAGGCCCTAGGTATCAAGTTTTACGGCGCTACTGCTATCACGGCCAGCGTTTTAGCTGCCGTCTGGAGCCGCACAACCCATAGGACTCCAACTGCATCACCCTGATGTTGTCAGAATACCGAATGCTGGGAGCCTTAAACTCCTTCAGCTTTTCTTCAGCTCTTGAAAAAGAGGACCTCTTGGATAGGCTTGGCTCCAAGTTAGTAATACCAGCCAACAATTCTGACTGATTTCAACTTCGTTTACTGCTGCTAGTAGAACGATGAGAATCCATACAGCCGCTTGCAGTTAGGGAAAGTCCCGTCTTGCCGCTCAGGGAAATAACCGTTCGACCTTAGCTCGCTAACTAGCTACGTTTAATGACGAACTACCGCAAAATCTTGACGTCAACAAAAATGGCGTAAAATATATTAGAGTGAATGAGAAAAGTGCTGTTCTCCATTTTCCATTCTCTAAACAGGCAGTTTTACTATTGCAAACATTATTGGGATGATGAAGAAAATGTTAAATGACTGTAGTGAGGGTCTATACAGTAGTTTAAAAAAATCCACTCTTTAAGTTGGAAGCACTGTAGATAATAAGGAGTGGTTTGAGAATGGTATTGTAGAGGTCAACTCTGGCACCCAAATATGCTAGAATTTTTTTTTACTGCAGTTTACTTCAGGAAAACATGTCTATTAATAATGCTGGATGATTTGTTCCTAGGCAGAATTTGTCTGCCTAATGTCTGCTGAGCAGGATGATTACATGCAGTACTGTACCAGATGATAACGGGAAAAATTAGTCATTTCTAGAGCTTTACAGAAGAGGCTTACAGTGTTCGGAGATTCCTGAACAGCAATGGAGTGAACGCTTGTTGTGCCAATACTTGAAAGAGTTGTTTTAAGTTTGTACACAGAATGGGGATTAAAAGGTTTTCTATTTGTCTTTTATGCCCATAAAAATGCTCTTTCGAACATCAGCTCATTGTTTAATTTTGTCACGGCATCTGGGCAGACTGTAATTTTAATCAAATAACTGTGGAATTGAGAATTAGTAGTTACTTTTCTCGATCACTTGTTGTTATAATGTATACTCAGAGAAAATAGAATTTTGGGTGATATTTGATGCAGGATTGCTGTATGTATGTATGTATGTATGTATGTATGTAGGTATGTATGTATGTATGTATGTAGGTATGTATGTATGTATGATAGGCAAGTGAAGCGACACCCTCACTAACGAGACACTCACAGGTCTGTATTTTCAATGTAAAATTCCACTTCCAGCACTCTATTAACTTCCCAGCACAAAGAAAAACTACAGCAGGCAGTAAGAAATTATTTGCTCACGTGATTAAGACGTGATGTTAGGGGGCATGTTTTGAGTAAGTTTATACCTAAATCAACGGTTAATTGTCAGAAATCTCCAAAATCAGAGCTTGACAGCAGATTGACTACTACAACCTCTCATGCAGAGGGTTAATTAACCTAATGACTTATTAAAATAGCTCATTGCAAAGACTTACTAAGTAGCTACATAAAAGAATCCATGATCTATTCACACTAACCCATAAGTATATAAAAAGGTGGTCCTAAGATAAGACATGACACTACATAGGCACCTGGCAAAGCTAATCCTCAAAGAATCTGTGGTAATATCCCACAGTCCTTCTTATCCTGCCTTTGCAGATTGAATTCTCATATTGTATTTCACTTTGTTATGAATTAAACATTGTAAAACAGCCTGTATTGCTTTATAACACTCTTGCATACACAACATGCATGTAAACAACAACAACAAAAATAATAATAAGTATGAGTAATAGCATGGGGTAACCGGGATTAATAGTACGAGTAATGTGATTGAAATAGCACGAGGCAAAGCCGAGTGCTATTTAATTGCTTTCTAATAGCATGTGTTCCAGGATTAGCTTCCTCTGGAACTTTGTTTTCAGCCAATGGCTCCTCCTAATCTGTTGAAAAAATTCCGTCTAATACAAGTAGAACTTCTGTGCTAAAGAACGACAGACTCCAACTTGAAACTACTTGAACTGTGTTTCCAAGAGCTGCACGCATGCGCACTTACCCGTACTATTTCACTTAGCTACTATGGTATTTCACTTAGTTTCCAAGCTATTTCATGTTATTTCACTTTCCCCGTGCGATTTCAATTGAACAATGGTTTTTCCCATACATTTTATAATTTATGTGCCGCGCTATTATAATAAGATAAAAATAACAACAATCAATAATAATACCTTAGGAAGCATGTAGGGTCAGAGTACATGGTCAGGTTAGTCAGGCTATGGCCTGACCACTTTTTTGGGATCACTCGTACGGAAAAACAACAACAACTGACAATTTATCCTTAGAGGCATGTTTAAGGGTGCCGTCACACTCTTTGAGCACACACACACAAAAAAACCCATGGAATATAGGCCTTGGTTGCTAGGGCATGTTATACTTATTTCTGCTTTCTGCTTTCTCCCTCCCAAGTTATTTTATTTCTGCAGGCCAGAAAGTATTACTAGGAGAAAGCACCTACCAAGAATAAAGACTGGAAGTCTGTCGCATCAGAAATAGCCCTGTCATCATTTTGGACTTCACCGCAATACTGCACGGCTATCACTGAAGTTTTGAAGCCGATTTTTGTCATTTTCTTACCCTTGCGTGCATGCCATAACGATGAGTTTTTGTTGAATTTTGTTATAGTTTTCTATCTACTCACCTTACCACATGAACTATTGTCAATTATTTCTGTAAAATTTCGTATATTAAAAATATCTCATCGTTATAGAGTCGAGCCCTTGTGGCCCTAAATTCTGGCAAAATTTTAACTGTAGCTGTTCGTCCATTCTTGAGCAGTACGTGAGAGATTCTGGATCCTTTTTTAATTGTAAGTTGACTCTGCCCAGCCCTAACTGTACTCAAGTAAAATTGATGAGTGAGGCACATTTCACAGGCACTAATTTGTTGCAAAGTGGGCCTTTGTGGTAGATAATGTGCAGCTATTCAGCTAGTGCCGCTATTCAGCTAGTGCCATTCAGCTAGTGCCGCTACTAAAGGCACCAGGTGCTGCTATGTGCCCTGTGGTACCCTTTGCAAACTATGATCACATGGCAAGATATTTGAGATATTTGTCCTTTGTAGTTACTTGCAATGTAATTCATTATAATTTGATTAGAGCACAAGTCCACTTAGAAGTGGCACATTTAATTACTGTACCTTATCTCTGGGTGTACTGGTCACACTCACAATGGCCTGACTACTAAAATAAAGCTTCCTTGGGGGCCTGCAATGAACCTCAACCACACAAGTGTGACTTGTTTCTTAAAAATTTATCTTTGCTTTCTAGCATGCACAATGGTACTGATCATTTCACATTTGATTTTTTATCAATATGTCACCTTCAAATCCAGGGAGTTACATGTGCCTCTTAGTTATAGATAGACATCTACTTGTTAAACACTCACCAGAAGAAACTGCTGAGGAAAGTGCCCCACATGTTTGAAGAGGAGGATGTAAGTTTTCAGAACAAACCCCGGCTGCTAGCACATGCGTGTATGTATATGACAGAATTGCTGGAGTTTAACTGGAAGTGTTGGCACTGAACTGCTACTGGACTGTTACCCCCAGGCAGGCAGTTACAGGTGACTGCCACTACTCCAGCAGAATACACATCATCACTAGCAAAATATACACATAAAAACACAATAATGAAATGTCTGACCGACAAGCCAAATAATTATGCTAGAGCACCTTTGGCAGAACGTATTTCTGATGGCATCCTCTCTGCTAATCATAAACTGTTCTGGAAGACACGACAACCCCCACACCTGCTCCCCACCTAGTACCATTAGCATACTGCGTACAACAACTACCATGGCGAAAAGAGAACGGCTAAAATGCCCATCCCGATGAACGAAGACCCAAACGCGCAGGCGCATAGGGTAGGAGACAGCAGCCGAAAGGAAGAACCCACGCGCCACGCTAAAGAAGTTGCTTAGGTTGAGAAAGAAGGTAGAGCATTTCGGTAGAGAGCGGAGGCGTGAGATAGGACCAGAGATGGCAGAAGGAGGGAGTGGACTACCGGAGAATCGAGGCGGAGAGCGGGAGACGGACCCTAGTGTTAGTCGAGTGAGGGAGACGCTCAGAGAAATCTTGATGGAAATCCCGGGGTTTCAGGCGCTAACGGAACGAGGGATCCCCCCCGTCATTGCTGGAAGGGGCGCAGCCAGCGACAGCACGTGGAGGAACAGAGAGACTGGAGCGAGAGTCCCAGTCAGCGCCAGCAACAGCTCCTGGAGGATCGGAGGGACCAGGAACGGAGGCCCCTGCAGCAGCAGGCACCAGTGAGATGGCAAGGGGTAGCTAAGGTTCTCCCTTACCAGGGATGATGGGGGGGCGTTCTCCCGCGGAGAGGCCCCCCTAACTAATGTCGTAGAGTAGCGTAGCAATAAGCTCTTATTGGGGGGTAGTGATAATGTGGGGCAGCTGGTGCAAAGTTGCAGGATGACCCCTAAGAGAGAGGGACTAGGGGGGCACGAACTTGGGGGTTAGCAAAAGTCACCGGCTGGGGGGTTGCAAGAGGGCGCCCGGCCAAAGGGGGTTACTTGAGGGCACCCAGCTTAGGGGAGTTCCACGAGGGCACCCAGTCGGGGGGGGGGGCTGGCACGAGGGCACCCAGTCGGGGGGCTGGCACGAGGGCATTTTGCAAAGGGTTTGCATGAGGGCACCCTGCGTGTGGGTTTGCACGAGATCACCCTGCTCGGGGGTTTACACGAGAATGCCCTGCTCGGGGGTTTGCACGAGAACACCCTGCTCGGGGGGTTGCACGAGAACCCCCTGCTCGGGGGGGTGCACGAGAACACCCTGCTCGGGGGGTGGCATGAGAACACCCTGCTCGGGGGTTTGCACAAGAACACCCTGCTCGGGGGGTTGCACAAGAACACCCTGCTCGGGGGTTGCACGAGAACACCCTGCTCGGGGGGTTGCACGAGAACACCCTGCTCAAGGGTTGGATAGAGAACACCCTACTCGGGGGTTTGATAGAGAACACCCTGCTCGGGAGGTTGATAGAGAGCGCCCTGCTTGGGGGGTTGCGTGAGGGCTCCCCGCGTGGGGGCCTGCATGAGGACACCCTGCTCGGGGGGTTGCGGGAGGGCAGTGAGGTTATGCGGCTCGGGGCGTCTGCGTGAGGGCACCCTGCTCGGGGGGTTGCATGAGGACACCCTGTTCGGGGGGTGGCATGAGGACACCCTGCTCGAGGGTTTGCATGAGGACACCCTGCTCGGGAGTTCGCATGAGGACACCCTGCTCGGGGGTTTGCATGAGGACACCCTGCTCGGGTTTTTTGCATGAGGACACCCTGCGCGGGGGTTTGCATGAGGACGCCCGGCTCGGGGGCTTGCATGAGGACACCCTGCTCTGGGGCTTGCACGAGGATCTCCTGCTCGGGGGCGGCATGCGGGCAGTACTCATTGGAGGGCCAAGGGAGGTTCCACTAGGGGTCCCGCATGACACTTGCAACTTGAGGGTGTCACATAAGTTCATGGAGGGTAGTGTGGTAGACTAGGATCACATCTAATTTTATTGAATGCAGGCGCAGGCAGGCAGCAGTCAGAAAAAGGCCCAGGAGTATTGGGCAGGATGCCAACGATGGCAGCGTTGGCGGGGCTACCACTGAGTGAGCGGGCAGCAGAACAGACGAGCCCTATTGCAATGGCAACGCTCACGAATTCAGTGGCGTTGACAGCCCCACCTCCCAAGCTGGCAGTGGGAGGTGCGTTTATTGGAGAAGGCCTGCCCCCAGTCCCCCAGAAGTTGGCCGCCAAGATACACCGCTGGGAGTATGTGGATATGGGGGAGTTGCTGCCGGAGTTCCTGGCGCGGCAAAGGGAGGAGGACGAGGCGAAGGACAGAGCAGCAAGGCAGGGCCGAAAGGTCACGGACATTCTGACGTGGGTCCAGTGCTTCAGTGCCTTTGTAGCAGTGATGGCGCCAGTGGAACCTCAAGTAGTCCCAGAGATGATGGCGTACCTGAGCCTCATTGTGCGTGCCAGCCAGGACTTTGAAGGTCTGGGCTGGGTTCGGTACGATTCGGCATTTCGGAGGCAAGCGGCTGCAACCGGCAACAAGAGGTGGTCCGTAATCAATCCCACGCTATATGTGAATTTTTCAGCTCGGAAGGTTGGAACACAAAGGTGCGAGCTCTGCTTCGCGACAAGCCACACGGAGCAGGACTGCGCCCAGAGTGGCTCCCGGGACCCTGGGATGTCAGAGCGCCTGAAGCATTTGGAGTCGGCAGTCATTGCAATAGCCAGGCCAGGCCCTAGCAGACCCCCAGGGGGGCCACACCAGCCGGAGCAGTCAGGCGGGGAAGCGTGCCGGAAGTGGAACACGGGGGGATGCAGTTACCCTCGCTGCAGGTTCCGCCACGTGTGTTCCGGTTGCGGGGGCAACCATCAACTTATGCACTGTGGGAGCCGGAAGCCACTAGGAAGGCTAGGCCGTCGGCCCTATTGAGAACAGGCCACTACCAGGAAGATACTCTTAGACGGAGAGGACAAGGGACCCTGAGACTAGCTGCTGAAATGTTTCTGTTCATGTTGGAGTTAATATGACAAGGATATTCATGTATTAGTTACGATGACAGTTGGAAGGGGGGTAACGCACCGAGGGGGGTGGGGGTGGAAAGGGGGTGGACTGGGTAGGGAGAAACCGTGAGTAGTAAGGAGGGGGGGGGGAATTAACGGGAGGGCAGGATTGAGTGGTATGCACTGTGTGGTATTAGGTGGCTATCCCTACACGGAGCACCTGTTGGAGATGGAGTCGTGCCGGTGGGAATGCCCAGTTGTTCTACCACAATACCTGAGGCAGGTGGAAACGCCACTTGAATGGAGAGAGTGGGATCGAGAGCTAGCCACTCACCCAGACCAGCGCTTTCGGAGGTATATTGTGGAGGGCATACGAAAAGGGTTCAGAGTTGGATGTAGGAAGGAGCCGACCAGCAGTGCGACGAAACCACTCAGAAACATGCCATCGGCTCAGGACAAGCCGGAAGTCATTGATGAGTACCTGGCTGAGGAATGCAGCAAGGGTAGAGTTATTGGCCCGCTGGACCCTCAACGGGTTCCCCAGGTACATGTGAACCGCTTTGGAGTAATTCCAAAAGGGACGAGTGGGAAGTGGAGACTCATAGTAGACATGTCATTCCCACCAGGGTCCTCTGTAAATGATGGAATCTGTGAGTCAATATGTTCGTTGTCGTATGTGGGCGTACGTGAGGCGGTGAGAGGTATAGTGACCAGGGGTAGAGGTACTTTGATGGCAAAGGTGGATGTGAAGAGTGCTTACCGAAATGTGCCAGTGCACCCAGATGACAGGTGGCTGATGGGAATGAAGTGGAGGGGCTCGGTCTTTGTGGACGTAGCCCTTCCATTTGGCCTTCGTTCAGCTCCGAAGATTTTCACGGCAGTGGCGGATGCGGTGGAGTGGATTACGAAGAAGAGAGGGGCAGACTTTGTCATCCACTATTTGGATGATTTTTTAGTGATGGGGGCCCCAGAGACGGAAGAATGCAAGGTAGTGCTGAGAAGACTCCTCAACGTGTTGGAGAACCTGGGCTTGCCTGTTGCACAGGATAAGCTGGAAGGCCCGGACACAACCCTGACATTCTTGGGTTTTGAGCTGGACTTGAGAAGGTTAGAGGTTCGTCCATAGTTGCCAAGTGTACCGGAACATCCGGTGCAGTACCGGAATTATCAGATCTGCAACGTACCGCACCGGAATTACTACTTAGCCTATTGTTGCACCGGAATTACTACTTAGCCTATTGTTGCACCGGAATTACTACTTAGCCTATTGTTGTACCCGAGCTGCCAGCTCTGCAATCTATTCACGCGTCGCGCGTGGCCAGCTCTGAATTTCTACGCGGATCAATTAACTTTGGCGCCAAAAAAATCTACAGGTTACCGCGAAGCAGGAGGACGAACGGGTCCCGAGCTATAACTGTATAACTGTAGTGTACTAGTCTGAAACAGTCACCTCAAATAACATCCTTCTATTATACTTTCAGGGTACGGAATGAGGTTCTACTTGTGAAGCCATTAGAGCAGCTTAAAACTGTCTCAACGGTGACTAACTCCATCCTGACTGGTACCAGCTCCTACTATTCCACCAACATTGTATTCAGACTTGGCTGGTATAGACTCCGTCATCATCACTTCAGTTCTTTCTGTCGGGATTGCTACCGCTATATTCTTCAGCCCTATCACCTACAAGTCTGAAATTTGTGCAGAACTACCCCCCTCTCACTAATGAGCAACCAACTCCAAGCAACATTGGAAATACGCCGTCACTTCTGCTCCGGACTAAGCTTTTCCAAAGTTACAACGGCAATCTCACGGCTCATTATTGTATTTCTTATTTTTGTTTACAAATGGGCTCTTTTTAGAGCTACCACTAGTCAATTGATTATGCTCTCTTACCAATAAATTGGGCGTCCGCGGAGCTCAACGTTATGGGGGCGGGGTAAAATAGCGAATCAGTAGTCAACTTGAAAATATATCGATATTTTGTGAAATTGATCATTGAATTGAATCCAAATTTTGCGCACAAGCAGCATACCATAGCAAAAACAGTCAATTTGCGGTTAAGCGCCTCGGTTTCCGGTGGCAGGGCACCCTTAACGCTTTTCCAGTTTAACTGTTTAAAGATCAACTGCTTACTAACTGTAAAAAAAGCTACACACAAAGTCCTCACTACTAATAATAAATATTATTTGAAATTGGAACTGAAAGGAATGTGGTCTATTGATAATGGGCATGGTTTAAGTGTGGCTTACTAAAATGGGTGTGATTTTGGGTGTGGCTCACTAAGATGAGTGTGGTTTTACCTGTACCTAAAATTAGTTTCATAAACTTGGCAACTATGTTCGTCTTCCATGTAGGAAGCTGGAAGAGCTGAGGGGGTTGGTGCAACAGTGGAAGGGCAAGAGATCAGGCTTACTGAAGGAGACCTGGAATCTCTGATTGGGAAACTGGCACATGCGGCACAGGTGGTGGGGCCAGGAAGAACGTTCCTCAGGCGTATGTTCGAGCTGAAGGCGGCAGTTCGGCATGTTAAAGGGAAGTTTAGGTTGAGCAGTGGGTTCAGGTCTGACATACTGTGGTGGGCATCGTTTCTAGAGTCATGGAACGGTGTTAGCATGATGTCAGAGCATACTCAGCAGCGAGCGAAGGCTCACATCTGGACGGATGCATCGGGGAACTTTGGCTGTGGAGCGTGGGATCCGGAAACAGGAGAGTGGATCCAACTAGCGTGGGTGGAAGTAGAGCGGCAAGATGGGCTGAGGGAGGAGAGCATCACGGCGAAGGAGCTGGTGCCAATTGTGGTGGCGTGCGCCATTTGGGGGCGGCAATGGGTAGGTCAGTCGGTCCGAGTGAGCTGCGATAACACGGGGACAGTAGCGGCGGTGAACTCCGGGTACAGTCGATCACCCCAGCTAATGCATCTGCTGAGGTGTCTGTTCTTTGTCAGAGCACACTTTCGATTGGAGGTTTGGGCATGCCATATCCCTGGGGTCCAGAATACAGTAGCGGACGCGATATCCCGTAATAACCTGTCTGTGTTCTTTTTACAGGCTCCTCGGGCCAGGTGCAGCCAGACACCAGTCCCACCAGTTCTCAGATCTCTCCTTCTGGAGCAGCTGCCGGACTGGACCTCCACGGACTTGGTGTCGTTGTTCAGCAGCTGTTTTCGGCAGGCCTAGCACCAGCATCACAAAGGAACTATGCATCAGGGACAAAGCGGTTCATGGAGTTTTGTATGGCAATGGAAATCCCCCGCCCCTTTCCCCTGACTGAGCAGGTGCTTTCATTGTTTGTGGCATGGCTCTTCAGTAAAGGGCTGGTAGCTGGCACTGTGAAGAACTATCTGGCAGCAGTACGGCATGCGCAGATATCCCAGGGACTGGGTGACCCAAGAATGGGGAGTATGCCACAGCTAGAGTACGTGTTAAAGGGGCTGAAGAGAAAATCAGAGGCACAGGCAAGGACACGCCGGTTACCCTGGAGGTACTGCAGGGACTGAGAGGATGCTGGCAAACACTCCCCAATCAAAGAAATGCAGTGATGCTGTGGGCAGCAGCTACACTGTGTTTCTTTGGCTTCCTTCGGACTGGGGAAGTGGTGGTACCGGCGGATGGGGCATTCGACCCGCTAAAGCACCTGGCATATGGCGATGTTCTAATCGACAACTATTGTGATCCCCAGAGTTGGAAGTAAGGATCAAAGCCTCAAAGACGGACCCATTCGCAAGGGTGTCAGCATCTATGTGGGTAGAGCTGCTGAGGGTTTGTGTCTAGTGGCAGCGGTGACAGACTATATAGTGAGGAGGGGTTAAAATCCAGGTCCATTCTTTGTGTTTGAGGACGGTCGACACTTGATAAGGGAGCGATTTGTGAAGGCGGTGAGGCCAGCAGTGACGTCGTTGGGACTCAACAGCAATCTCTTTGCAGGACATAGCTTCCGAATTGGTGCCACGACGGTAGCAGCTCAGCAGGGTGTGCAAGATTCACTCATCAAGACGATGGGCGCTGGGAGAGTGCTGCGTATCTGTGCTACATTAGGACACCGAAGGAGGTTCTGTGTGGAGTGGCAGCCAAGATGACGGGAAGAACCAGCGATGGGAAGGAGGGGTCTGGGGTTACCTAAGGGGGAGGGAGGGGGGGGTCGGGACTGACTGGCTATGGTTCATTGTTTAATTGAATTCCTTAAAAAAATAAATAAAAAATAAAAAACCTGGAGGTCATACCCAGGAATTTCCAGAATGGATTGGGTGAGGGTTGTCACTAGTGCCAACCTCTGGGCGTGAGTGGGCGGCGCCCACAAGTCTCACCCAATTGACGACCCTAACCAGAGCTTCCAGCCAATGGTGAGGACCTGCCAAGCCACGCCCAGTCAGGTACACTGGCAACCCTAGGGGCCTACTAAATGGAGTTAATGAGAAGCGTTAACTGAGGTTAGTAGGCGACGACCCATACTACGCGCAGGCGCATAGGGTAGGAGACAGCAGCCGAAAGGAAGAACCCACGCGCCACGCTAAAGAAGTTGCTTAGGTTGAGAAAGAAGGTAGAGCATTTCTCCTCCCACCCACCCTACAGTTCCAGTAAGAAGTGGCAACTCTTACTGTTGATAGTACCTGGAGGGGCGTGAGTGGGCGGCGCCCACAGGTCTCACCCAATTGACGACCCTAACCAGAGCTTCCAGCCAACGGTGAGGACCTGCCAAGCCACGCCCAGTCCGGTACACTGGCAATAGGGGCCTACTAAATACTTTCAATCGAGCGCATACACCCACGCGCATACTCTACGCGCTCCTTTTTGTGTTCACCTGAGTCACCCCGTATCTTAAAAATTTATTAGTGATCATTACTTCTTCTAAATAATCAAGTCACCAAAAAAATTTGTTGGTACTGAAGGAGGTGAGGGGAAGAAGAGAGAGAAGGGAGAAGGGCACAACATGACAGGCACCAAGATATACTTGAGGGATTGTGTCCTCATGCAAATTCTTTGGCAATGTCCAAAATATATCTACTTTCTGTCCTCCATAATCCAAGCTGTAATGTGATTAATGCAATTCTGACTAAAAACACTGGAAGAAGTTCAAAATAGTGGGTCAGTTCCTACACCTATGGTGAGCTAACAAATTGTTGCTGTGTTTATAGCTACCAGGGTTCTATATAATCTAGCTAGTGTACATTGTGCAATATATATGCTATTGGGAGCCCAAACATTGATTATGGAATTTAGCTCATAAAACATTCTTCCTTTCCTTTTCACCCCTTCTTCTTTATTTACGCGCATGCTCGTGAAATATCTCCCCATAATGTACGCTGACTCATGCAATATATATATATATAGCTGGTAGTAAGAATTATGTTCTCATGCCCTCAATGATTGGCTCATGCATTATGTTGTAGCCTTAACTGATTCACTCACTCATTAGTTGAACTACCATTATTGGACAGTCATCAAATTTACAAATTCATATACTAAAACAGACAAGCAAACAAAAACCCAAGTTTGAAAAACAATGGCACAAGAATTAAAAAGGTCATCTATCATGACAATGGAGGAGGAAAACAAAAAACAAAAAACAATGAATGAATATTTACTGAACACATGATATAAATAATATCGCAGGTGACATGTTGGTGGGGAGGGGGAAGATGGTGTCAGATTGTTAAGTCACTGAGAACCAAACATTAGCAATGAAAATAGCAGCGCAACAAGGGACATCGCAAGTGATCCTGATTGAGACATCTGACCACAGGCTATGCTCTGCCTCAATATTTGGAGATCATCTGACGAGAAGGAGCTAGTCTGGCTCCACTCGTTGATTGGGTTGCAAAGCCCGCCCACGCCCACAATGTACTCGATATTTGCTCGGAGAACTCTGTTAGCCACACCCCCTATCAGGATACTCGGCCCCAGCTCCTCCACCACGTCCCCACTCTAGAAACAAACAAACAAAATCATTAAATGAGAAGAGCTAAATTCAAATTAATGAACACAATGTTCAATGGAACATAAATTATCCAAACATCATTCAAATGAAACAACAGTAGTCAAACGAGACCACACACGCATTTGATGATGGCTATTAAAAGTGGCTACCTTTAGATTCTCCTACGAATGCAATGGCTGAAAGGGCTAAGGGATTGCTAAATGGAAGAGAAGCGTTTTTTATTGAGACCAAGCTTGAAATTTGAAAGTGGTTGAAGAAGGGAGGAGCCACAGCTAATGTACTAAAATATACAAAATGATGTGAACTTATGAAGTCTACCATCACTGGCATCTAGAAAAGTAAAGTTGCTTCCATAAGTTATACAAACAATTTGATTTTACGAACACCCCAATCTCTAATTAGCTTAAATAGTCGATCTATACTTTTAAAATTTTTCACTGCAAATACAGTAGAACCTCTGAACTGAGAACAATTGGGACAAGGCTTGTAGTTCACAATTAAGAGTTTGTTTGCTTTAAGAGGTGATAAGCAATGCATTATTCTATTGGATGGGGCAAGCTGAAAGTTCACTAAATAGAGGTAATAAGCTTGTTAGAGATTCACTATCAGAGGTTTCACTGCTAGTGAGAGCAGCACGGTGGCAGAAATACATTGACATTCAATCACTAAATCGTGGGACCTCAGTTTGCTCCATTAAAATGTTCTATGTCTAGTTCTGCCTGGACTGTTTGACCTGACCATAATAATTAGATTCATAGTTATTTGATAATTTCCCCCCCTGGAAAACGAAGTAAAATAAATTTTCAGGCACATTAAAGATGCTTTAAAAAGTCAAGCACTCAAAAAAAAAAGAAGTCTTCTTTATTTAGATGGGCTAGCAGATGGAAAGAAAAATTAAATTAGAATATGTGACCCTCAGGTGTGTGTATGACTGGAGGGCAAGGTTTGATACAGAAGGGGGTTGATCCAAAAAAAATACAAATACTTATCTAAATACAATATAAACAGCTTCACTTATATATATATATATTGGTGCACTAACAAAAAACAGTTTATCCCGAAGGATGAAAGAAGCCTACCACCAGCTCAATGGCCACAACCAGAGATGGCTACCACCAACTCATTGGCCACGACCAGAGCACTGGGGAGGCCACTTCAAGGATACCTCCACAACCTATTATACCAATGAAAACATAGCACAGCGGGAGCTGTGGGTTTTACCTGACCATAATAATTAGATTCATAGTTATTGTGTGTATTTTTTTTTTTAGCTTTTTGGTTAAGGTTGCTAAATCTGCTATAATTTCTCAAGCATGTGTAATAGAAAGCTAAAAATTTGTATTATTATACATTAATGTCATATTAACATACAGACAAAACAATTTTGTGGGTTTGTGGTTATTGTTGTGGTTATAGGTGATGGAACTGGGAGCTTCAAGACAGTGAATTTGGAAAGTGTTTAATTTCCTTATCTCTATAACTTGGTATACTGATACTTTAATACCTGAAGTTTCATATGAGCCTGATTTTGTGGGCACACGAAATTTGAATCTCGAAATATTTTAAATTTAAGAAAAAAAGTGTTTAAGCCAGGATTCTTGAATTTATTGAGTTACATCTCTAAAAATTTGACACATGATGTAAAATTGCCTTAAAATTATTATGTATAACTTTGGTAGCTATACCTTGAAAATTAAGTGAGTTGTGGCTGTTTTTCACCAAAAATTTTTTTACGCACAGTAAGGGTCATCAAATGATGACGTTTAGAGCGGGTTGTGGGCCTTTAGTACACGTAAACGCGACGTCACAAAACAGCGCATGCGTATTTGTGTCATAAAGGCACAAGGGCGCCAGTAATTGTTGCACGGGTATGGCTGATTTAGCTACGGTTGTATCTCAGGCCCTAGTATCAAGTTTTACTGCGCTACTGCCAGCGTTTTAGCTTCCGTCAGGAGCTGCACAACCCGTAGGACTCCAACTGCATCGCCCTGATGTTGTCAGAATACCGAATGCTGGGAGCCTTGGGAGTATTAAACTCCTTCAGCTTTTCTTCAGCTCTTGAAAAAGATGACCTCTTGGATAGGCTTGGCTCCAAGTTAGTAATACCAGCCAACAATTCTGACTGATTTCGACTTCACTTACTGCTGCTAGTAGAACAATGAGAATCCATACAGCCGCTTGCAGTTAGGGAAAGTCCCGTCTTACTGCTCAGGGAAATAACCGTTCGACCTTAGCTCGACGTTTAATGACGAACTACCGCAAAATCTTGACGTAAAAAAAAATGGCGTAAAATGTATTAGAGTGAATGAGAAAAGTGCTGTTCTCCGTTTTCCATTCTCTAAACAGGCAGTTTTACTATGTGAAGAAAAGGTATGTGTATGTTAAATAACTGTAGTGAGAGTCTATACAGTAGTTTTAAAAAAATCCACTCTTTAAGTTGGAAGCACTGTATATATATGCATGTCTGTGTGAGTTACCTCAAATACATTGGATAGATGACTTACATTCTCATAACATGACTCACAATGATAGTACTACTTTGGGTTCCTTTTTCTTGTATTTTTCCCCCTACCACTGTGTTTTGCCCCCTACCCGTAGGGGGGAAACACAGTGGTAGGGGGCAAAACACAGTGGTAGGAGGAAAACACAGTGGTAGGGGGAAAACACAGTGGTAGGGGGCAGAACCCATTGATACAAAAAAAAACCAGGAGGTCATACCCAGGAATTTCCAGAATGGATTGGGTGAGGGTTGTCACTAGTGCCAACCTCTGGGCGTGAGTGGGCGGCGCCCACAGGTCTCACCCAATTGACGACCCTAACCAAAGCTTCCAGCCAACGGTGAGGACCTGCCAAGCCACGCCCAGTCAGGTACACTGGCAACCCTAGGGGCCTACTAAATGGAGTTAATGAGAAGCGTTAACTGAGGTTAGTAGGCGACGACCCATACTACGCGCAGGCGCATAGGGTAGGAGACAGCAGCCGAAAGGAAGAACCCACGCGCCACGCTAAAGAAGTTGCTTAGGTTGAGAAAGAAGGTAGAGCATTTCTCCTCCCACCCACCCTACAGTTCCAGTAAGAAGTGGCAACTCTTACTGTTGATAGTACCTGGAGGGGCGTGAGTGGGCGGCGCCCACAGGTCTCACCCAATTGACGACCCTAACCAGAGCTTCCAGCCAACGGTGAGGACCTGCCAAGCCACGCCCAGTCCGGTACACTGGCAATAGGGGCCTACTAAATACTTTCAATCGAGCGCATACACCCACGCGCATACTCTACGCGCTCCTTTTTGTGTTCACCTGAGTCACCCCGTATCTTAAAAATTTATTAGTGATCATTACTTCTTCTAAATAATCAAGTCACCAAAAAAATTTGTTGGTACTGAAGGAGGTGAGGGGAAGAAGAGAGAGAAGGGAGAAGGGCACAACATGACAGGCACCAAGATATACTTGAGGGATTGTGTCCTCATGCAAATTCTTTGGCAATGTCCAAAATATATCTACTTTCTGTCCTCCATAATCCAAGCTGTAATGTGATTAATGCAATTCTGACTAAAAACACTGGAAGAAGTTCAAAATAGTGGGTCAGTTCCTACACCTATGGTGAGCTAACAAATTGTTGCTGTGTTTATAGCTACCAGGGTTCTATATAATCTAGCTAGTGTACATTGTGCAATATATATGCTATTGGGAGCCCAAACATTGATTATGGAATTTAGCTCATAAAACATTCTTCCTTTCCTTTTCACCCCTTCTTCTTTATTTACGCGCATGCTCGTGAAATATCTCCCCATAATGTACGCTGACTCATGCAATATATATATATATAGCTGGTAGTAAGAATTATGTTCTCATGCCCTCAATGATTGGCTCATGCATTATGTTGTAGCCTTAACTGATTCACTCACTCATTAGTTGAACTACCATTATTGGACAGTCATCAAATTTACAAATTCATATACTAAAACAGACAAGCAAACAAAAACCCAAGTTTGAAAAACAATGGCACAAGAATTAAAAAGGTCATCTATCATGACAATGGAGGAGGAAAACAAAAAACAAAAAACAATGAATGAATATTTACTGAACACATGATATAAATAATATCGCAGGTGACATGTTGGTGGGGAGGGGGAAGATGGTGTCAGATTGTTAAGTCACTGAGAACCAAACATTAGCAATGAAAATAGCAGCGCAACAAGGGACATCGCAAGTGATGCTGACTGAGACATCTGACCACAGGCTATGCTCTGCCTCAATATTTGGAGATCATCTGACGAGAAGGAGCTAGTCTGGCTCCACTCGTTGATTGGGTTGCAAAGCCCGCCCACGCCCACCATGTACTCGATATTTGCTTGGAGAACTCTGTTAGCCACACCCCCTATCAGGACACTCGGTCCCAGCTCCTCCACCACGTTCCCACTCTAGAAACAAACAAACAAAATCATTAAATGAGAAGAGCTAAATTCAAATTAATGTTCAATGGAACAGAAATTATCCAAACATCATTCAAATGAAACAACAGTAGTCAAACGAGACCACACACGCATTTGATGATGGCTATTAAAAGTGGCTACCTTTAGATTCTCCTACGAATGCAATGGCTGAAAGGGCTAAGGGATTGCTAAATGGAAGAGAAGCGTTTTTTTATTGAGACCAAGCTTGAAATTTGAAAGTGGTTGAAGAAGGGAGGAGCCACAGCTAATGTACTAAAATATACAAAATGATGTGAACTTATGAAGTCCACCATCACTGGCATCTAGAAAAGTAAAGTTGCTTCCATAAGTTATACAAACAATTTGATTTTACGAACACCCCAATCTCTAATTAGCTTAAATAGTCGATCTATACTTTAAAAAATTTTCACTGCAAATACAGTAGAACCTCTGAACTGAGAACAATTGGGACAAGGCTTGTAGTTCACAGTTTGTTTGCTTTAAGAGGTGATAAGCAATGCATTATTCTATTGGATGGGGCAAGCTGAAAGTTCACTAAATAGAGGTAATAAGCTTGTTAGAGATTCACTATCAGAGGTTTCACTGCTAGTGAGAGCAGCATGGTGGCAGAAATACATTGACATTCAATCACTAAATCGTGGGACCTCAGTTTGCTCCATTAAAATGTTCTATATCTAGTTCTGCCTGGACTGTTTGCACGGTTGGGTCTAGTATTAAAATAAAGACAATGTCAGAAAATGTAGTGCCCTGATAAAATTTTCATTTATAATATTGAATGGCGCAAGAAGAATTCATGAGGCAAAGACAACTAGCTTATCAATAGCTACTACTATGGGAATAACAACAACAAAACAACTACAACAAACAAACCACCACCATTAAATACAAATTTCATCCCTAAGAACTGATAGATATTTTTTTATTGTGCTACAGTCAATAAAAAAAAAAGCCAGGTACTGTAGTGTGTGGTAGATGCAATAATAGTGACTGTTTTTCTATGTATCTATAGTTACCCTGAGTATATACAAAACCTTACTATGGATAAACTATAACCTTTACGAAAATTTCATGAAGATTGGAAGCGTGAAAACAACTACAACAACAACAACAACAAGCAAACAAATAATCACCACTCTCCATTATCCTAAAGTAACACCAGTTCCATCTTTACCGAATAATTTCCCCTGAAAACTTCTCCCACTTGCACTGTGTAGATGCACGGGTACGCGTGCCTGTAGTCATCTGTAGAGTTGGTATTGAAGTCGCACGCTAGATTACACCCTCCGGTGCTAGCCATTAAGTTCCGCACGTCTAAGCCACTAAGACTTCTGTTACTTTCTAGTTGTAGACCTAAAAAAAAAAAAAAACCAGTAAAATTTCACTTCAAAAAAAATCTAACTTTTGGTGCTTCTGTTTGAAGGCCAGACACTACAAAATTCCATCAACCAATCAACCAAAAATTACGTCAAAAATGTATGGAAGTTAATAAATTAATGAACTGGTTCACAGTGAACAAAATTAATATTACAATTCCTCAAAGTCAGAAGTTAACTAGTTTCAGTTTACCTTACCTGTAGAGGGCACAGAGCTATCCAGTGTAGCACACCCCATGACAATGGCAGAAGAGATGGGGTTGGAACAAACACCAGCAGCTACTATACGAGTTGCTAGAACTGAACTGCTAGTATTCAGCTGATACTGCTGACAGTGGGCTGATAGCATGCTGTCTCCTCCTGGGATACAGTTGCAAGTGACACCCACCACTCTACCTGAATACACATTCTCGCTATATAAACATTAAAAAGTGAACATCATCAACTTAAAAAAAAACAACTGTAACGTTATTTAAATACCGTTGCTATATTGTTGTCAGGTGTAATAACTTGGCAAGTGTGCAATAACACTTGCCCGGTATTTAAAATAGTTAAAGCATGAGCGCTTAGTGCCTAGTACATTTATCGCACTCAGTCCTCGGGCCTACGGCCCTCGGGCTGTCGTGCAATAAATCGACTAGAAACTAAGCGCTCATGCTTTAACTATAACATAAAACGGTTAACCCTAACCGTGGGAGAGGCATAACCACACACTTACTTTCTGCAATAACTACTTCTGATTGCCTCTCTCCTGCTCACAGAAAACGCTCCAGGTAGGCACGACAGTCCCCATACTCCATATTGTTCCAACAGAGATGAGGAGAGCACTACAATTAGTAGCCAGTAGCGAGTCATACCGCCAGCTTTCTCCGTCGCGGGAAAACGCACTTGGAGGAGATACATATGTACACGATATGTTTGGAATTCTACTTTATAGAAGGCGCGGCTCAACTATAACTAATGACGATCTCTTACCTTTTGTGCAATGACGGTTAGCCACAAAACAGCGATAAGTAGATCACAAAATTAACCATTTAAGTGTTTCTTACCACAATGCATTGAATAAATAAATTGCCACAACAACAATGAACAATGATCAATAATTGACATAAACAAATAAAAATTGAAAGGCTGAACATCATAGAAACCAAAATGACTGCAGTGGGGGGGCTATCTGATTGCTGGTGGTTGTCCATTCACTTGAGATGCATTCTGTGGGCTACTTCAGAGTGACCATGACAGAGAGAACATGTACATGTATACCCGGATGAAACTGTAGATGGTTAGGTCAGGATGGATGCGAATGGTCTTGCTGGGACTGGTAAAGTGTGGCTGGATCCATCAGTTCAGAAAAAGCAAAGGCATCAATGACACCAGGAGAGCAAGAGTAACCATGACACCTGGGAGTGATGTTGATACAGACATCTGGCCACACGTCATGTTGTGCCGTATCATTTCAAGTTCCCCGGTGGAGAAGGAACTCGTTTGGCTCCATGTGTTGATAGGGTTACAGAGTCCGCCCACTCCCGCCAGGTACTCTGTGCTCACTTGGAGGACTCTATTGCTGAGCTCTAGAAGAACTTCAGGACCTGCTAGTTGCATCACATCACCCCTCTGAATAAACAAATTAAAAAAAAAATGTCAAAGCCACTATCGTAAACTATCATACCACCATGAGATAGCATTATTATTATTCAGCACACATACACACACACACACACATACACACACAACAGGGCCTCACTGTAACGGCTAGATATAGCAGTAAATACTTATCAGAAAACCAAGACAAAGTCCTCTCATGTATGCTCTAATCCACAGCTAATGACGGCAATTGCTTACTGAAAAGTTCCCTCTGAACACTTCTCCGACTTGAATCGTATAAAAGCATGGTTGAAAATTTTGTTCAGCATTAAAGTGGCAGGAAAGGTTGCATTCACCGCTAACACTCGTCAAGTTCCGTACCGTTACATCACTGGTAGTCCCGTCTCCTTCCACTCGTAGACCTAACAATAAAAATCAAACAAAAAAAAGCATAAGCAATCTGTAATAGCCTGTGGCAACCTGTGGCAGCCAGTGAATAGCCCAGCAAATGAAAAATAAAAATTAGTTATTGGTAAGGGTCACCTGAATGTCTGGCTCTATTCAGTGTATTGTCTAATTATCACAAATACTTAAAAAAATTTCTTATTAGTCTTGCACAAACTAGTAAGCAATAATGTAGTAGTAAAAAAGAACAATAGCTAAGGGCTATTTGACCCTTCACCTAAAATAATAATTTAAAATTCATGCCAAAGCAATCTTAAAGAACAAAGAAACAAACAAACAAAATAGAACTACAAGCTAATAATAATAATAATAATAATAATAATAATAATAAATAACAATACTTACAATAATAAACACAAGAACAATATTTATTATTATTTTTGTAATAAAATACAAGAGAACCCCTTTGGATTTGGTACCACATAAATAAACAAACTGAAGACAATCGCATGCAGAGCTGACAGTTGAGAGGAGACCAGAGGCAGTCGTACAAGTGCAGAAGCAGTTCAGTTGCTACTACCTAAACTGTATATCTTCAGATAGCCACTGCAAGTGTTTTGGTTCTCCAACACCTTGTGGGTGTGTGTCAGTCCTACAGGGTTTCTGTCTGTCGGCTAATGGAAACAAACTGTATGGCTTCAAATACGTACTCACACAGAATACCAAAAGCCTGTGAGCATTCAAACTCACAGACCGAAAGAGAGCTATCTACTGAAGCTTCAAGTCCGTAAATCAGTTGTAGGAGAAATATTTCCAATGGCTGGGCTTTTGAAAGAGAGTGAATACAAGAGAATGCTGCTATTGTCCACACACTTGGTATTGTGTACTATAATCAATGCATCATGTGATGCCCTCAGGCACTGCTGTCACCAGCATAACAACACAAGCCACTATTAGTATAAAAAATCTTGGAAAATTTAAATTGAAGCCTAACTAAATTATTGCAAAAATTTGTCATGGAAAACAAAAGATATACAATAATTTAACGTGTCTGTGGGCGTAGCCAAAATGATTAGTCTTCACAACGGTCAACAGTATTTCACATTACGTCATTGACAGGATTACTCAAGCAGTAGGTAAGCAGCTTTTCTATTAGCAAGGAGCTATTTGAGCAGTGGCTGTACTCTGACCAGTGAACCAATTTAGAAGTTTTTGTGACCATCGCAACTAATTATGTCTAATATGAGCAATAATTTTTATTTCCTGGAATGTTGTTACTAAAGAGAGTCAGATTAATATAACCCTAGAGGTGCTCTCCCAACTCTATCCATTTCAGCCTAGTAACAAGGTGTGTTCTCTCAAAATATTTTGAATTATATACTCCCATTATATCATATACAATGTGACACAAATCTAGCCAATTCTCCTCTGGAGACCTTGGTTATTGTAACTCCCCCCTCGAGCCCCTGTCTGTTCTAACTTCCCCCTCGAGCCCCTGTCTGTTCTAATTTCCCTCTTGAGCCCCTGTCTGTTATCATAACTACACACTCCTACATCTAGTTGAGAGTCTGTGTCTACTAAGCATGTAAGAAACACTCCCAGTAGCTTGCCATGGGTAATGAATGCTTACTAGCCCATAGATATTTTGTTTTGTTTTGTTGTTGTTGCCATGGTTTTGCACATTTTGGCAGCCTTCACGGAACCTTTGGCAAGTCATGCACTAACATCCTGACTCCCTCTCTCACTTGTACAGCCATTAGCTCTCAACCAGTTGCATGTACGACACACACACAATGTAACCCTCCACTTCCTCCCCAAGTGTCTGACAGTGTTTTCTAAAAGTGACAATAATCTTATCGCAAGCTAGGAAGTGCTAATAAGAGCACCATCTGGTATGGTATGGTGATCATCAACTGACCTCTGAGTGGCTTGTCATGTCTGTGTTTACAGTCACATGACTGTGGTGTCAATCACCAGTATTGCCACAGGAACAGACAGGCTACATATTATCAAAAAAATTCTCTCTGTCTTAAGCAGTTTTGACCTGAAGGGCAAATGAGTGTTGTGTTTATAAAACTGAATTGAGGTTGAAATATTTTGTTATGAATAACTACATAAAATATAAAAAAAGGACTTATAATCATCCACTGACATCATCATCCTTGAAGTAGGTCCACAAGAAAGCCTTATAAGTCGGGTAAGGATCAATAACATATGCCCAAAACATCTATGTGCCCTAAAATTCTGCTACAAGGTTCCCTATTGTTATCAAACACACACTTCAGATAAACGGATGACAGTTTTGACGACTCCAGTAAATTACAGAATCTTTGTAGATCCTTATTTGTTTCCGCTGACCTTCAATGCGGCCATTACTCTCAGAAAGTTGGCCAGCCTCCTGACAGCATCTCAAAAAAGGACATGTCCATACTACCTAAACTGGTCACTAACTTCTTGAGTGTAGATTTGCTGGTACCCCACTGATGATTATGGATTGCATGACCTCGTGAAGCTACATTTACACACATACATACACATACAGACTCACCCCAGGAGACCAAAGAGTTACCAACTGTGCCACAACTCTGGATGCAAGGAGGGATATAGCTTGAACAAACTCCAGCTGATAATACATGAGTGGATATGACAGAGTTGCTGGAGTCTAGCTCAAAATGCTGGCATTGAGTGGTCCCCTTTGGGTTTCCTTCTGGGAGGCAATTACATGTCGCAGCTATCACTTGCGCTGAGTAAACGTCATTGCTGAACGTTCACATAAACATTGAACCAAGTTGTTTTAGACATAAAGTTTAAACTTACTTTGAGCAAAAGGTGTCCCGTATAGCGTCTCTCCGGCTCACCTCGAGAGATTCCTGAAGGCACGACAGCGCCGATACCTCCTTACTTTCGTTCGTAGAGAAGACTAGAATTACTAGTAGAAGCCAATTAACCCGCATCACTACGTGTACGCTACTGTGAGGACACGCCAGGACGAACTTTACACACCCCCTGCTCTTATCCGACCGGTTCCGCATGTTACGTTACTGGATGCACACTGTGAGCAGTGGAATAGCAATTTATGCGACCACAATGGGAGGCGTGGCTGGAATCGCGTGATATTACTGTAGCTCTGCTCTAGAACGACTTGTATATGGTAGTTTAGAGTATAGCTTCATGGGAGGTGGGGGCGAGGCCAGTCCCTCATGTCATCCACATAGGTGTAGCCTAAATCAAATTGGCAAATTGTTCATTATTTAGCTTTCAGCCAAACAATAGACCAACCTAGCCTGGCACAAGTCCATTAGTTTTTCTTTCCAGTTAATTGTGAACCACTAGGTGAGGAAGATAAGAGCACTTAGTATTTTCTTACTTGGTGAGTGACAACTGGTTTTCTTTCCTCTGCCAGATAGGCATCATGACTTGTACAGAATGGTGTTAGTGCTCCCAATGCTGTAAACCCAGCAGAAGTGAAGGGTAGAAAGCCTTTACCAGGGTAAAGAAACAAATTATTATTGTAGATGCTTCTTAATTTAAGTTTGGACTAGTCATAAATTAAATTAACAATTAATTATGGGTACAAAAAACACAAATATAATGACAACAAATACTATACAAACAATTTGATTAAAAATGACATGGAAATAAAACTAAAGTTGTGACAGAGTTAGCTTTTCTTGAACATGTCCTGGAGGCGCTGGGTTTTTGCCTTAGAGTCAGCTCGCAGTTGCATCATCAAGTTCAGCACAGTCCTGTCAAAGTTAGCCTGGAACACACAACACCAGAGCAAGTGCTCAATGTCAAGTCTTCATCATAGTGGTGTTTCATTTTGATAAAGATGTTTGTACTGAACAATTGTGCTGGCTGCCAATACTAGACATATTCTCTTTTAGCACAGAGAGATAGTAATAATAGTAGTTTAATAATGAGAAGAATAATTGGAGTAAATCCCAGTTTTGACACTAAACTCTGAAGGTGAATGACAGAAAAAAACAACAACACTTCCTCACCCCTCAAAAAAGAAAAAAAAAAAGAAAAAAAAAAAGAAAAAAAAAAGAAAAAAAAAAAAGAAAAAAAAAAAGAAAAAGAAAAAGATAAGATATTTGCTTGGGAACACAACATGTTTTTACAAGTAATGACCAGGAAAGGCATGCACATCCATTTCTAGCATCAACACACTGATCTGGGAACAGTCATTAATTGGTGTTCACCACATTGTTGTTGATCATTGTGTTTGATATAGGTCACACTTGGAGGGAGGGAGTGAGGACAACCATTACTTACATAAGGTTCTTCTGAGCAGACTTGAGACAAGTTCTCTTGCTTCACAATGAAGATGTTGCACAGAGTTTGAAGACCTTCAAACAATTCGTCCAGAAATGAGTTCTAAAAATGACACAATTCAACATAAATGAGTTCTAAAATACACAATCAAACGTTCATTAGAGCAGGAAAAACGAGGAAGCAGAAAGGAAAACTGTTGAATGCTAAAGTGAACCTCACCTTAAAGTTCTTCATGACACGTCTGTACTCGTTCATATCACAGATGATAATCATAGCACCTAACATACACACACACACCACATACACACACATCACATACACACACATCACATACACACACATCACATACACACACAAGACATGACAGGAAAAGAAAATGTCCTACTACATACTAGCCGGCTCCACACACACACACACACACACACACACACACACACACACACACAACTCCTACACTCACCTGCTTCATTCACTGTGAACTGTTGAATATGGTCGAAGATTACTCTATGTAACCTCACCCCCAACTCCAAGAGGACTGTCTCAAGGTTCTTGCCATCCAGAGTCTCTCTCAGAACCTCGGAACACTTGCCAATGAATCGCACTACTACCGTGCATGCCTACAGCACACACCCACACGTGATTGGACCATCATAATTGGATAACATGTGTGAAGTGGTTTATTGAACAATCTTGTCACTTGTTAATACCAAATGGTATGTTGCCACACCTTCATTCTATTTACCTTACACCCTCGCAAACCTTGCAAGAGAGCTTACAAGTGAAGAGATAGCAATTAGAACAAATTAGCACATAGTATAAGCAAGTTATTACAACACTTCAGCTATACAAACACAGTTGAGCACCAGTCATACACATTTAACATGCTAAAAACAACAACAACAATAACAACAACAAAACAACAACATTTTAACGGTGAGTTATACACTGTGTTTTCCCCTTTAACACTGACCTCTGTGCCCTCAGATGCTTTGGACACTTCTGGTTTGTAATCATTCTTCTTCTGATGAGTAGAAAGAAACTGCTTCGCCGTGGCAACCATGTGAGTTATGGACCTGCAAATAAATAAAACACTCAAATATAATAACTAGTTTAGTACTTCCCACGAGTCATCAATTTCTAGCACTTTCAATTTCAGATTGTTACATATCATGTAAAGTTAAAATTGAAAAAGGTAAGCAGATGGCAGAGTAAGAAAAAACAACAACAACAGTTAATCCAAGCTTGACTATGTGGCTACGTTCCTTCAGGGGTCGCTGAAGCTGGATGCACTTTGGTGAATCAATAAACGTTTCACTAGTGGAGCACAAATGGCGAGTGAGCCAGTGTGTGTTATAAGCAGAGACACTAACTCTGGTCCAGCCTCACAAGCAGGTCTGGACTGGGAGTAGTCTCAGACCATTCTCCGAATATTATTCATATCTAACATTCATTAGTTATGCGCATGTCAAGTGTTCCGTGTTTTGTTCGTGCGTGCGTGTGCGTTATTGTAGTTACCCGTTGCTGTTATTGTTACTTTTAGTTGGTAACTGTTGATCAATCTATACAAACTACCTTTTCACAGCTATCATCTAATATCATCACTTGATTGTTCACCTGGGATACAGTTAGGACATCAGCTATTCCTGTAGTTCTGGGATAGAGTTAGGACATTAGCTATTCCCGTAGTTCTGGGATACAGTTAGGACATTAGCTATTCCCGTAGTTCTGGGATACAGTTAGGACATTAGCTATTCCCTTAGTTCTGGGATACAGTTAGGACATTAGCTATTCCCGTAGTTCTGGGATACAGTTAGGACATCAGCTATTCCCGTAGTTCTGGGATACAGTTAGGACATTAGCTATTCCCGTAGTTCTGGGATACAGTTAGGACATTAGCTATTCCTGTAGTTCTGGGATAGAGTTAGGACATTAGCTATTCCTGTAGTTCTGGGATAGAGTTAGGACATCAGCTATTCCTGTAGTTCTGGGATACAGTTAGGACAGGGTTTCATACAGGATTTTCAGTTTGGGGGGGGAGAATTTTCAGTGAAATTTTCCCAGAAGTTTATAATCTGGCCAAAATTTTACTAGCACTTCCAGTTGGAACAGCAACCGTCGAAAGATCGTTTAGTCACATGAAGACGATAAAGACCAGGCTAAGGAATCGCTTGTCTGATGAAAACTTGACTCACCTTATGAGAATTGCCATTGAAGGCCCAGACTTAAGTGAAGTTAATTTTAATGAAATTCTGGACATTTTTAAAGAAAAAAATAGGCACATTAGACTGTAATTGGTATATTATTCTATTATAAAAGTCAGTGTAAAGAAATGAGTTTGGGGGGGGGGGGAGATCAGAGGTTTGGGGGGGGAGATCCCAGGGCCCCCCCCCCTGTATGAAACACTGTAGGACATCAGCTATTCCTGTAGTTCTGGGACACAGTTAGGGCATCAGCTATTCCTGTAGTTCTGGGATACAGTTAGGGCATCAGCTATTCCTGTAGTTCTGGGATACAGTTAGGACATTAGCTATTCCTGTAGTTCTGGGATACAGTTAGGACATTAGCTATTCCTGTAGTTCTGGGATAGAGTTAGGACATTAGCTATTCCTGTAGTTCTGGGATAGAGTTAGGACATCAGCTATTCCCGTAGTTCTGGGATAGAGTTAGGACATTAGCTATTCCTGTAGTTCTGGGATAGAGTTAGGACATCAGCTATTCCCGTAGTTCTGGGATAGAGTTAGGACATCAGCTATTCCCGTAGTTCTGGGATAGAGTTAGGACATTAGCGATTCCCGTAGTTCTGGGATAGAGTTAGGACATCAGCTATTCCCGTAGTTCTGGGATAGAGTTAGGACATTATCTATTCCTGTAGTTCTGGGATACAGTTAGGACATCAGCTATTCCTGTAGTTCTGGGATAGAGTTAGGACATCAGCTATTCCCGTAGTTCTGGGATAGAGTTAGGACATTAGCTATTCCTGTAGTTCTGGGATAGAGTTAGGACATCAGCTATTCCTGTAGTTCTGGGATAGAGTTAGGACATTAGCTATTCCCGTAGTTCTGGGATAGAGTTAGGACATTAGCTATTCCCGTAGTTCTGGGATAGAGTTAGGACATCAGCTATTCCCGTAGTTCTGGGATAGAGTTAGGACATTAGCTATTCCTGTAGTTCTGGGATAGAGTTAGGACATTAGCTATTCCTGTAGTTCTGGGATACAGTTAGGACATCAGCTATTCTCGTCATTACCACCTGAGTCGGATAGTTTAGGTAGTTTCAATTAAGGGCTCTACCATACTCACTCTGTATTCTTAATATAAATGCCAAACAAGTCCTTGTTTGCCTTAACCCTCAACTACAAGAGCACTCACTTCTCTAGTCCGACTTCAATCTTCTCCTCCAGTTTACTGGCTAGATCTCTCTTCCTGCTCATGCAGCCACTGGCGATGGTTGGAAACCTGGTGCCATGACAACACAAGTATTTTTCGAGTCAACAACACGTTTGGGTAAGGAGCGATCAACTCACGAAATGCATGGCATAATAGTTCTTCTGAAGAGATCGTCAATGAGGTGCATGTTGATATTCACACTGCCAACCACCTGGCAGTAGTAGCCCACTGGAGCTGTACGCAGATCAACTGAAACACACACACACACACACACTATTATGACCTGACAGGACATCAACTATCACATTCAATTTCAAATCTGAATTTTTAAGTCATGATATGATTACATTAATACCATTATTGCATAGTACACAACTACAGTATAAATGCAGAATAGATTCCTATAATTCCATATTCCTATTCCATACCAGTCTGTGCCACATCCAGTGCTATGTGGAAGTGGTCCATACATAACTTGTCCAGAACTGTCAGGTAGATCTGCTTAGCAAGGTCAGACAACTCCCGATCACTCAGCAACTGGATCACGACACAAACAAAACACAGGACTAACACCTACGAAAGGGCACGCCTCCCAGTGGGTGTGGCATACATACTCACCACCTTGGCTCTCTTGATGCAGCTCTTTGCCTCATGGATGATACCCGTGCACAAGTCCTGGGAGACATATATCTCAGGGCCAGGCTTGGACGCAGACACGGTGGGCCGGCTGTATGCAGAGTGGGCGGGTCATCAGGTTAAATATTAACTATCCCATCAATTACCACCTTAACCGCTACCTCCTGCACCACTTCCACCATACCGACCAGTAAAGAGCTCGGTAATGCGTGCAATGTAAATGTGCAGAGTGAGCAAATAGAATTGGAACTATGCAGAGTACACAAGGTTTGTAGATGTAGCGATGTTGTGAGCTCACAAATAATTTGAATGATAAATAAATAGAAGTATCTCATAATTTACAGACCACTCTAGATCTCCGCCCCAATTTAAATAAAACTGTATGAAACCTATATACAAATTATATACCTACCACATGGATATATACATGTAGTGATTGTCAATTATTCCCCCTAACACACCTGCAGCATATCACCCTCACTTATAACACCCCCCCCCCCCCCCCCCCCCCCCCCCCCCCCCCCCCCCCCCCCCCCCCCCCCCCCAACCAGCATACTTACGATGCTCCCGCCTTCTTGGAGATTCCTACAGACTCCTGGAAGTCGCTTAAAGCCCGTGTGCTAGCCACTGACAAATGCTCGACTTCAGTCCTAGCAGAGAGAACCAGAGAGGAGACAGGTTACAAGTAATGCAACAGAGAGAACCAGAGAGGAGACAGGTTACAAGTAATGCAATAGAGAGAACCAGAGAGGAGACAGGTTACAAGTAATGCAACAGAGAGAACCAGAGAGGAGACAGGTTACAAGTAATGCAACAGAGAGAACCAGAGAGGAGACAGGTTACAAGTAATGCAACAGAGAGAACCAGAGAGGAGGTTACAAGTAATGCAACAGAGAGAACCAGAGAGAGGACAGGTTACAAGTAAGGCAACAGACGGGAGAACACAGAGAGGAGGTGGAGGTTACAAGAATGCAACAGAGCGAACCAGAGAGGAGGTTACAAGTAAGCAATAGAGAGAACCAGAGAGGAGACAGGTTACAATAATGGCAAACAGAGAGAAACCAGAGAGGAGGACAGGTACAGTACAATGCAAAACAGAGAGAACCAGAGAGGGAGAAAGGTTACAAGTAATGCAAACAGAGAGAACCCAGAGAGGAGGTTACAAGTAATCAATAGAGGAGGGAGAAACCAGAGAGGCAGGACAGGTTACAAGTAATGAAAAGAGAGAAACCAGAGAGGAGACAGGTTACACGAATGCAATAGAGAGAACAGGAGGAGACAGGTTACACGTTAAGGCAAACAGGAGAGAACAGAGAGGAGGTTACAATTAATGCAATAGAGAGCAGAAACCAGAGAGGAGGAAGGTTACAAGTAATGCAACAGAGAGGAACCAGAGAGGAGACAGGTTACAAGTAATGAACCAGAGAGAAACCAGCGAGGAGGACAGGTTAAAAGTAATGCACAGAGAGAACCAGAGAGGAGACAGGTTACAAGTAATGCAACAGAGAGAACCAGAGAGGAGACAGGTTACAAGTAATGCAACAGAGAGAACCAGAGAGGAGACAGGTTACAAGTAATGCAACAGAGAGAACCAGAGAGGAGACAGGTTACAAGTAATGCAATAGAGAGAACCAGAGAGGAGACAGGTTACAAGTAATGCAACAGAGAGAACCAGAGAGGAGACAGGTTACAAGTAATGCAACAGAGAGAACCAGAGAGGAGACAGGTTACAAGTAATGCAACAGAGAGAACCAAAGAGGAGACAGGTTACAAGTAATGCAATAGAGAGAACCAGAGAGGAGACAGGTTACAAGTAATGCAATAGAGAGAACCAGAGAGGAGACAGGTTACAAGTAATGCAACAGAGAGAACCAGAGAGGAGACAGGTTACAAGTAATGCAACAGAGAGAACCAGAGAGGAGACAGGTTACAAGTAATGCAACAGAGAGAACCAGAGAGGAGACAGGTTACAAGTAATGCAACAGAGAGAACCAGAGAGGAGACAGGTTACAAGTAATGCAACAGAGAGAACCAGAGAGGAGACAGGTACAAGTAGCAAAAAGAGAGAACCAGGAGGAGACAGGTTACACGTAATGAACAGAGAGAACCAGAGAGGAGACAGGTTACAAGTAAGCAGATAGAGAGAACAGAGAGGGGAGAAGGTTAAAAGTAATGCAACAGAGAGAACCAGAGAGGAGACAGGTTACAAGTAATGCAACAGAGAGAACCAGAGAGGAGACAGGTTACAAGTAATGCAACAGAGAGAACCAGAGAGGAGACAGGTTACAAGTAATGCAACAGAGAGAACCAGAGAGGAGACAGGTTACAAGTAATGCAACAGAGAGAACCAGAGAGGAGACAGGTTACAAGTAATGCAACAGAGAGAACCAGAGAGGAGACAGGTTACAAGTAATGCAACAGAGAGAACCAGAGAGGAGACAGGTTACAAGTAATGCAACAGAGAGAACCAGAGAGGAGACAGGTTACAAGTAATGCAACAGAGAGAACCAGAGAGGAGACAGGTTACAAGTAATGCAACAGAGAGAACCAGAGAGGAGACAGGTTACAAGTAATGCAACAGAGAGAACCAGAGAGGAGACAGGTTACAAGTAATGCAACAGAGAGAACCAGAGAGGAGACAGGTTACAAGTAATGCAACAGAGAGAACCAGAGAGGAGACAGGTTACAAGTAATGCAATAGAGAGAACCAGAAGAGGAAGACAGGTTACAAGTAAGAAACAGAGATAACCAGGAGGAGAAAGGTTACAAGTAATGCAAAAGCAGAGAACCAGAGAGGAGACAGGTTACAAGTAATGCAACAGAGAGAACCAGAGAGGAGACAGGTTACAAGTAATGCAACAGAGAGAACCAGAGAGGAGACAGGTTACAAGTAATGCAACAGAGAGAACCAGAGAGGAGACAGGTTACAAGTAATGCAATAGAGAGAACCAGAGAGGAGACAGGTTACAAGTAATGCAACAGAGAGAACCAGAGAGGAG